>ENA-OQIV01000017-OQIV01000017.1-human-gut-metagenome-genome-assembly--contig:-NODE-17-length-149402-cov-10.302300_pt1 | contig 149402 bp, 141 predicted proteins | sample MGYA00242588_ERZ504753 | MGnify/ENA primary metagenome ERZ504753 (study PRJEB26092, sample SAMD00036359) | human gut metagenome | host: Homo sapiens | study: EMG produced TPA metagenomics assembly... | reverse complement strand
TTTGGGAGAAAATTAGAAAGTCTTTGTATGCCTGTTCACAATACAGTGTTGTGCTGCCACGGACGGCAGCACAAGTCTTAATGTGCCCGGATGGCACATTTAAGACGCACACGTCACTCCGGCATAAAACTAAATCAGGCATACTTAGACTTTCTTATTTTCGGACAACGGAACAAAACAGTCCCGGCTTGATGCAATTTGCCAATCTAAAATCCCCAGAACCACCCTACACGAGGAAACTCATGTCACCCACAAACCATCATTTGGCGGCAGCTTATTATAATGACGGTGTGAAAATACTTGTAAAATCAGGAAAGTCCTGTAAAATAAAACATAGACTGCAATGAGATAAACAGTATGGTATGGTGAACAATATCAGAAAAAAAGCACGAAGATGCAGGAGGATACATATGGAACAGTTAAAAGCAGTAATACTTGCAGCAGGCAAAGGAACGCGAATGAAATCGGATCTGCCGAAAGTGGTACATACAATCGAAGGAAAATGTCTGGTGGACTATGCGATCGAAGCTGCGATCGGAGCAGGTGCAGAGGACATCTGTCTGGTTGTCGGATATAAATATGAAGTCGTACGGGAGACGATCCTGCATCAGGAAGTAAACTTTGTATTACAGGAGGAGCAGCTTGGAACCGGTCATGCGGTGCGTTGTGCAAAAGATTTCTTAGGGGATGAGGGACAGACGATGATTCTGTTTGGGGATACGCCTTTAATCACGGCAGAAACCTTAAAGCGTTTAAGAGAATATCACACAGAGAATAAGAATACGGTTACTGTATTATCTGCCATGGTGGAAGATCCGACAGGATATGGAAGAATCATCCGTGATGCGGACGGTAATTTTGTGAAAAGTGTAGAGCATAAAGATGCGAGTGAGGAAGAGAGAGCATCGCATGAGATTAATTCCGGTATGTATATTTTTGATACAAGGGAATTAAAAGAGGCACTTGAAAAAATCCAGCCGAATAATGCACAGGGCGAATATTATCTGCCGGATACGCTGACAATTATAAAGGATAAAGGACTGAAAGTGGATGCATTTGCATTAAGTGATCCGGAGGATATCATGGGTGTGAATGACCAGGAGCAGTTGAAATCTGCAGCAGAGATCATTCGCAGACGGAATCAGGCAAAATAAATGGGATGGAAAGATTTATTCCGGTCACTGTGGATAAAAGATACAGAAATGGAGAAATACATGTTTTTGATCGTAGGGCTCGGAAATCCGGGGAAACAGTATGAGCATACCAGACATAATATCGGATTTGATGTCATGGATGCGCTTGCAGAGAAATATAATATCAGTATCAGTGAAAAAAAACATAAGGCACTCTGTGGAAAAGGTGTCATAAACGGGGTGAAAGTTGTGCTGGCGAAACCGCAGACCTATATGAACTTGAGCGGGGAGAGCGTGGCGGAGCTGGTCAATTATTACAAGATGGATCCGGAAGAGGAGATGATCGTGATCTATGATGACATCAGCCTTGCGCCTGGAAATCTGCGCATCCGCAAAAAAGGAAGTGCGGGTGGGCACAATGGAATCAAAAATATCATTGCGATGACCGGGACGCAGAATTTTTTGCGCATCAAAGTCGGTGTCGGGGAAAAACCGGCGGGATGGGATCTTGCAGATCATGTGTTAGGACATTTTGATGCCGCAGACCGCGTGGAAGTTGAGAAAGCGATCGGGCATGCCGTGGAGGCAGCAGAAATGATGATCACCGGTGAGACGGATGCAGCGATGAACCGTTATAATGTGAAAAAGAAGGAAGAGTGAAAAGGAGTATCATGAAAACTTTTACTGAACCTTTGAAAGAGCTCAAAGAATTTGAAACCTTAAGTGCGGGGGTGCATGATCTGCGTGGTATTGCACAGATCTCAGGATGTATTGACGCGGCAAAACCACATATCATGTATAGTGTAAACAATGGTTCTGGAAACAGAATCATTGTTACGTTTCAGGAGCAGAGAGCAAAAGAAATCTATGAAGAATATCGTTTCTTTGATCCGAAGGCAGCATATTATCCTGCAAAAGATATCCTGTTTTACCAGTCGGATATCCGTGGAAATGTGCTTACCGCGGAGCGTATCAATGCATTAAAAATGCTCGCGGAGGAGTCATCCTGCACCATAATAACTACGTTTGACGGTCTGATGAATCCAATGCCAATGCCGGAAAAATTTATCCAGGAAGTCAAAAAGGTTTCCGTCGGAGATATATTAAATCTGGAAGAACTCACAAAACATCTGGTGGAACTTGGTTATGAGAAGAACTATCAGGCGGAAACGATGGGAGAATTTTCCGTGCGCGGTGGAATTTTAGATATCTTTCCACTGACGGAAGACAATCCGTTTCGAATCGAATTCTGGGGGGATGAGGTTGATTCCATCCGTTCTTTTGATGCGGAAAGCCAGCGCTCGATTGAAAATTTGGAGGAGATTTCGATCTATCCTGCCTGCGAGCTTGTTCTGACGGCAGAGGAGCGGCAGGAGGGAATCAAAAGAATTTTAAAAGAAGCAGACAAGGTATCCGCAAAACTCCGGAAAGAAATGAAAACGGAGGAGGCGCACCGCACCAAAAGTGCTGCAGCACAGATCGCAGAGGAAGCGGGAGAACTGGGCATCAGCGCGGGACTTGACGCATATTTGTCCTATTTCTGTGAGGAGCGGGTGTCCTTGCTTGATTATTTTAACAGGGAGAACACCGTTATTTTTGTGGATGAACTGGCACGTTCCATCGAGCGCGGTATGGTGACGGAAACAGAATTTTCTGAGAGCATGAAGCAGCGTCTTGAAAAGGGATATATTCTGCCGGGACAGATGCGGGAGCTTTTTTCCTGCAAAGAAATACTGGCAAAAATGGAAAAGATGGCATGCATTTCCCTGGTGGCGCTGGACTTAAAAAACAGCCATGTGGATATCAAAGAAAAATTTGTCATCGATTCAAAGACCGTCAACCCGTACAATAACAGTTTTGATCTTCTGGTCAAAGACCTCACCCGCTATAAGAAAAACGGATACCGTGTGATCTTACTTTCCGGATCAAGGACGCGTGCAAAGCGGCTGGCAGAAGACCTGATGGCGGAGGAACTGAATGCATTCTATTCAGAAGATTTTGATCACGAGGTAAAACCGGGTGAGATCATGACCGGTTATGGAAAAATAAAAAAAGGTTATGAATATCCGCTGCTTAAATTTGTTGTGATCTCAGAGAGCGATATTTTCGGCAGTGAAAAGAAGAAAAAGAAGCACCACCGTACCTATGAGGGAGAAAAGATCGCAAGTTTTACCGACCTTAACATCGGTGATTATGTCGTGCATGAAAATCATGGACTTGGCATCTACCGTGGAATCGAAAAAATAGAGGTCGATAAGACGGTCAAAGATTACATCAAAATAGAATATGCAGGTGGTGGAAACTTATATATCCTCGCAACGCAGTTAGAGCTGATCCAGAAATATGCCGGCGCGGATGCAAAGAAGCCGAAACTGAACAAATTAGGCGGACAGGAATGGAATAAGACAAAGACAAAGGTGCGCGGTGCGGTAAAAGAGATCGCACAGGATCTTGTAAAACTTTATGCACAGAGACAGGATCAGGAGGGATTTGTCTACGGGCCGGATACCGTCTGGCAGAGAGAGTTTGAGGAAATGTTTCCGTTTGAGGAAACGGAGGATCAGGAGCTTGCAATCGAGGCGACCAAAAAAGATATGGAGAGCACAAAGATCATGGACCGCCTGATCTGCGGGGATGTCGGTTACGGCAAGACGGAGATCGCAATCCGTGCGGCCTTTAAGGCAGTACAGGATGGAAAACAGGTCGCTTTTTTAGTGCCGACAACGATCTTAGCGCAGCAGCATTACAATAACTTTGTGCAGCGTATGAAAGATTTTCCGGTCAACATTGATCTTTTGTGTCGTTTCCGGAGCAGTGCGGAGCAGAAAAAGACGGTGGAGGCGCTGAAAAAAGGAAGTGTTGATATTATTATCGGAACGCACAGACTGCTTTCAAAAGACGTAGTATACAAAGATCTTGGGCTTCTGATCATTGACGAGGAACAGCGTTTCGGTGTGACGCATAAGGAAAAGATCAAGCAGTTAAAGACCAATATTGATGTTCTGACGCTCACGGCAACACCGATTCCAAGGACACTGCACATGAGCCTGATCGGGATCCGTGATATGAGTGTGTTAGAGGAACCGCCGATGGATCGTGTGCCGATCCAGACGTATGTGATGGAATATAATGAAGAACTGGTGCGTGAGGCAATTTCCAGGGAACTCTCCCGTGGAGGACAGGCATATTATGTATACAACCGTGTACGGGAGATCGCAGATGTGGCAGCAAAGATCGCAGAGCTTGTGCCGGAGGCGAACGTTGCCTATGCGCACGGGCAGATGAAAGAGACAGAGTTAGAGAACATCATGTACCGTTTTATCAACGGAGAGATCGATGTACTTGTTTCTACAACGATCATTGAGACGGGACTTGATATCTCAAATGTCAATACAATGATCATCCACGATGCCGATAATATGGGACTGTCGCAGCTCTACCAGCTCCGCGGGCGTGTCGGCAGGTCAAACCGGACGGCGTATGCGTTTTTAATGTACCGCAGGGATAAAATGTTAAAAGAGATCGCAGAAAAAAGACTTGCTGCGATCAAGGAGTATACGGAACTTGGAAGTGGCTTTAAGATCGCCATGCGTGATCTTGAGATCCGTGGTGCAGGAAATCTGCTCGGCGCAGAGCAGCATGGACATATGGAGGCGGTCGGATACGATCTTTACTGCAAAATGTTAAACGAGGCAGTGAAGGAAGCAAAAGGTATGGATGTTGCGGAAAGTTTTGATACCTCGATCGATATTGATATTGATGCGTATATTCCGATGGGATACATTCCGAATGAGATGCAGAAACTTGACATTTATAAGCGCATCGCAGGCATTGAGACGGCAGATGAGTCAGAAGAAATGTTAGAAGAACTGATCGACCGGTTTGGAGATCCGCCAAAGTCTGTCGAAAATCTGCTTTATATTGCAAGGGTAAAATCCATGGCACATCATCTTTACTTTACAGATATTGCACAGAAAGGTGATACACTGCGGTTCACCCTGTATGAGAAAGCGAAGATCAATGTGGCGGCAATTCCGGAGTTTACCGCTTCCTTTGACAAACATGTGAAGTTTACCATGGATGCAAAGGAACCATATTTTACCTATTTCCTGAAACTGAATACCAGGGAAAAATATGTGGAAGCAAAAGATGTGATGGAAACATTTTTGCAGCGTGCAGGGGAGATGCTGATGGAAAAATAACTTGCGGCTTTTTACAAAACGAATTATAATAAACTGAATGACTGCCCATATCGGAAAAAGAGGGCACTGGGAGGAATATATGAACAGCAGAAAAATTACCGCATTATTGTTAAGCAGCGCTATGGCTTTATCTGTACTGACAGGCTGTGGCGGAGTCAATAAAGATAAAACAGTGGCAACTTTAAACGGAGAGCCGGTCAAACTTGGAGTCGCAAACTTTGCAGCAAGATTTGGTCAGGCGGGAGCAGATGATTTTTATACCGCATATTTCGGAAAAAATGTCTGGACATCCGATTTATATGGGAATGGAACGACCGGGCAGGATAATTTTAAAGACAGCGTGATGGACTCCTTAGAAGATATGTACGTGTTACAGCTTCATATGGATGAGTATAATGTCAGCATTACAGACGATGAAAAAGCAGCGATCACCGCAGCGGCAGCACAGTTTATGGAAGATAACAGCAAAGATGCAATCAATGCACTTGGTGCGACGCAGGAGATCGTGGAGGAATACCTTACATTAGAGACGATCCAGAGTAAAATGAAAGCAGCAATCGTTGCAGGCGCAGATACCAATGTGACAGATGAGGAAGCAAAAACGGGTGCATACAGTTATGTGGGCATTTCTAAGACGACACATCAGGATGAGAGTGGCAATACGGTAGATTACACAGATGAAGAGAAAGAGGAGCTTGCAGCAAAGGTAGCTGACTTTGCAAAAGCAGCGAAGGAAGATGGTCTTGATGCGGCGGCAGAGGATGCAGGCTATACGGTAAGCACCGGTACTTTTACGCAGGAAGATGATTCTGTGGATGACAATCTTTTAGCAGCATTGAAAAATTTAAAAGAAGGCGAAGTAACAGATCTGATCGATGGCGACAGCTCTTATTTTGTGGCACGTCTTGATAAAGAAGTGGACGAGGATGCAACAGAGGAGACACGTCAGAGCATTATTGAGCAGCGCAAAGATGATCTGTATGATGAGACGCTCGATGGATGGAAAGAGGGCATCGAGTGGGCAGTGAAAGAAAAAGTCTGGGATGACGTGAATTTCGATAACCTGTTTACAACTATAAAAGATACAGAGACAGAAAGCACGACGGAGCAGGCAACAGAGTAAAAAGAAAACGTCGAAAGCACAGTCTTTCGACGTTTTTTTATGAAAATGGGAAGTTTATAGCGGGAGAAAACAGATGAAAAAAGACAATATCGTACTGATCGGGATGCCCGGAGTTGGAAAAAGTACTGTCGGAGTCATATTGGCAAAAGTACTTGGGTTCCAGTTTGTGGATGCGGATCTGGTGATTCAGGAGAAAGAAGGAAAGTTACTGCGTGAGATCATTGCAGAAGAGGGGCCGGACGGATTTATTGCAGTGGAAAACCGTATCAACAGTGAAATAGAAGCACATCATTCGGTCATTGCTACCGGGGGAAGTGTCGTATATGGAAAAGAGGCAATGGAGCACTTAAGGCAGATCGGAACTGTGATCTATTTAAAATTAGATTATGCGGATATCGACCGCAGACTGTCAGATATTAAAGGCAGGGGCGTTGTTTTAAAAGACGGACAGACGTTAAAAGACCTGTATGATGAGAGAGTTGTTCTATATGAAAAATATGCGGACATCACGATCGCGGAGGATGGCCTGAACGTGGAACAGACGATCGAAAAGATCGTGGCGCAAATTCAAAAAGAATCTTTGTAAAATCACATCAATGGAATGAAAGAGTCAGAGGATGAACAAAAGATTAAAAGATAAAAAAATGATGTCCGGTATCATTACTGCTGGCGGATTCCTTATCATACTGGCAGGAAGTGCACTTTCGCAGCAGACGGCATTAGGACAGAACTATCAGGGCGTGTATGTAGACGGAACATTTGTCGGGTATGTGGCGGAAAATGTCGATGTGAAGGATGTAATCCTTCAGGCAAGAAGAAAACTGGCAGAAGAATCTGCAAGCCGTTTATGCATGGATTATGAATGGTCTGTAAAAACAGAAAAGAAACCGTTTGTGCGTTTAGAAAAGAAAGAAACGCTGGAAGAACAGTTAAAAAAGATATTAGCAGAGAAGACGATTGAGAGCAGGGAGCGTGCCTATACGGTTGCGATCGGTTCCTACCGTGGAAATTTTAAGACATTGGATGAAGTGTCAGATTTTCTGAATCAGGTCAGAAAAAAAACGGATGAAGACAATGCCTATACTGTTGTATATCAGACGTTGGAGGGACAGATCGGTGGAATATTAACGGCTGATCTGAAAAAGGCAGAAAACGAAGACGATCTGGCGGAAACCGGGGAGAAAGAAACGCAGGATATGCAGGCATCGTCGCTTGCGGGCGTTTCCTTAGAGTCTGCAACGCAGCTTTTAGATGCCGTGACATCGGATGCAGCAGATTTTTATGAAACGGGTGTCCTTGATATGGCATTTGTGGAAAATATTGAGGTCTATGAAAATTATGTGCAGTCAGATGTGTTTACCACTGCGGATGATGCCGCTGCTGAAGTAACAAAAGAGAAAGAATCGAATAAAATATATGTAGTAGAGAGTGGTGACTGTCTCTCTGTGATCGCACTTGACCATGATACAAAAGTGGCAGATATTATGGCATTGAACGGACTTGAGAATGCAGACTCACTGCGGGAAGGACAGGAGCTTATCATTGCGGTTCCGGAACCGGATTTAAAGATCAGGCTGACTGTGGGAGAAGTTTACGAGGAAGATTATGAGGAGGAACCTGTCATTAAGGAAAATGATTCCTGGTATACCAATCAGGAGGAAGTTTTAGAAGAGGGCGTGGCAGGTCATCGTGAGAGAAACGATATTGTTGTATATGAAAACGGTGCTGAAGTGAGCAGAGAGTTAGCGCACCAGAAGATCATGACGGCAGCGAAGGCAGCAGTTGTGGAGCGTGGAACGATCGTGCCGCCGACATACATTAAGCCGCTTGCCGGTGGAAGGTTTACATCAGGATTTGGAAGACGCTGGGGAAGAATGCATAAAGGTGTGGACTGGGCATGCCCGATTGGAACAACCGTGTACGCATCCTGTGCGGGAACTGTGATCCAGGCATCTTATAACGGTGGATACGGCAATAATGTGGTGATCAGCCACGCGGACGGAAGACTGACGCGGTATGCACATAACAGCAAGCTGCTGGTGAAAGTCGGCCAGAAGGTGGAGCAGGGGGAACCGATCGCACTGAGCGGAAGTACCGGACGTTCCACAGGACCACATGTGCATTTTGAAATCTATATCGGAGGGGCTGCAGTCAATCCGTTGAAGTACATCAGTAACTGATAAAAGTTGAACGGAAGTGTGCGGAAATGAAGGGCATTTTTGGGAATATCTGCATATTTACAACAAAATTGAAACTGTGATATAATTCTTGACAAAAGCACATAATAGCAACTATAATTATGTGTTTGTATGAAAAGGTTCATAGAGGTGTGGTATGGAACAATATGTCATTAAAGGAGGCAATCCGTTAGTCGGAGAAGTGGAGATCGGCGGAGCAAAAAATGCTGCGCTTGCCATTATTTCTGCGGCGGTTATGACGGATGAGACCGTTACAATAGAAAATTTACCAAATGTCAGAGATATCAATGTGCTGTTAAATGCAATCAGTGATATTGGTGCGAAGGTAGACAGACTGGATGCGCATACAGTAAAGATGAACGGATCATTTATTCACAATCTGGTTGTGGACAATGAATATATCCGTAAGATCAGAGCATCCTATTATCTGCTGGGAGCACTCCTTGGAAAATATAAACATGCGGAGGTAGCTCTTCCGGGTGGATGTGATATCGGAAGCCGTCCGTTTGATCTTCACCTGAAAGGATTCCGGGCACTTGGTGCGACGGTAGATATCCGCCATGGTCTGGTGGTTGCAGATGCAAAGCAGCTGAAAGGTACACATATTTATCTGGATAAGGTATCTGTCGGTGCAACGATCAACATTATGATGGCAGCAGCCATGGCAGAGGGTAAGACAACGCTGGAGAATGCGGCAAAAGAGCCTCACGTTGTTGATGCAGCCAATTTTTTAAACAGCATGGGTGCAAATATCAGAGGCGCCGGTACGGATGTGATCCGGATTGTTGGTGTTGAAAAACTGCACAAGACAGAATATTCTATCATCCCGGATCAGATCGAAGCCGGAACATTTATGCTTGCTGCAGCAGCGACAAAGGGAGATGTCACCGTAAAGAATGTCATCCCGAAGCATTTAGAGGCAATCAGTGCGAAGCTGCTTGAGATCGGATGTGAGGTGGAAGAGTTTGATGATGCGGTGCGTGTGGTATCCTCAAAACCACTGCATCACACACAGGTTACGACGCTCCCGTATCCGGGATTTCCGACAGATATGCAGCCACAGATTGCGGTTGTGTTAGGTATTTCGGAGGGTACGAGCACCGTTACGGAGAGTATTTTTGAAAACCGTTTTAAATATGTCGGTGAGCTGGCGCGCATGGGTGCCAACTTTAAAGTAGAGAGCAATATAGCGATCATCGGTGGTATTGAGAATTATACCGGAGCCCGTGTCAATGCACCGGATCTGCGTGCCGGAGCGGCTCTTGTGATCGCGGGACTTGCGGCGGAAGGCATCACGGTGGTAGACGATATCTACTATATTGAACGTGGATATGAAGAATTTGAAAAGAAACTCGCATCACTGGGGGCTGTGATCGAGAAAGTAAGCACAGAGAAAGAGATACAGAAGTTTACACTGAAAGTGTCATAGCAGTTGAAAACATGGCAGGGAAAACTGTCATGCAGGAGCTGCTATGCAGGGACTATTATGTAGAGGCTGCTAAACAAGAGCTGTTATGCAGGGACTACGATGTAGAAGCTGCCATGGAGAGGGCGTTTCCGGGTATGGGAGACGTCTTTTACCATGGCAGTTTTTGCGCGCAGACATTCATGATGATAGCGTTTTAAGGGAAGAGGGAGAACGATGAGAAGAATATTTCAAAAAGAACTTGATATGATCCTTCACTGGAATCTTACACTGGTTGGAGGATTTCTGGGAACCTATGCGATATTGCTGCATGCAGGAAATTTTGGTTCCGCACAGACCGGAAATGTCATGGAGATGGCGGCGGCACTCACCGGAAAAAATTTTGCAGAAGTGGGGATACGATTTTTAGCATTTCTTATTTTCGGAAGTGCGATCGTGATTTCTTATCTGTTGACGAATTTTACGAAACTGGATATGCGAAAGCTGGTGCTCTGGGTAGACGCAGCGGGACTCACCGTAACAGCGATGATGCCGGAGGGGATGTCTGCGGTTGTGAGCCTTTACCCGATATTTTTCTGTTCGGCATTTCAGTGGGGCAGTTATTCCGGCGCATCGGGGTATAACAGTGCAAGCATTTTTACTACGAATAATTTTAAACAGTCGCTGCTCGCATGGACACAGTTTGTATTGACAAAAGATCCGGAATTCCGGAGAAAAGGAATCATGTATACGATGACGGTACTCTCTTTTTTTGTTGGTGCATGCATTGGCTGCGTATCCGTCTATACATATGGGGCATATGGTGCTTTTATAGGATTTGTACCACTGATTGTGGCACGCCTGTTTATGTACATTGGAAAGATACCGGTAGAGAATGGTACACCGGAAGAAACGGAAGAAGAAGCAAAAGAAGCACTCGAAGAGGCAAATCTGCTGGAGAACGATCAGAAACTGTGATCGTTCTCCGCAGAACCTCTGCGGTGCTTCTTTTTTACTTACAGAATACTCTGAATATGCAGATCAAGACGTGTAGAGAGATCAATACAGGAGTTGTCGTTTAACTGTACGATCGGTCTTGCGAGATGCTGCTGGTTTAACATCACAATATTGGCACTCTGTCCATTGCTTAAAAGAACACGGTTGTTCTGATAAGTGGATGCGATATGCTGCAAAAAGGTAAGGATAAATTTTGGTTTGTATTTCTGAAGACCTTCCTGCTCAAATCGTTCAATGACCTGGAAAGGACAAAGAGGAGCGCGGTAAGAACGCGCGGCAGTCATGGCATCGTAAACATCGGCGATTGCAACAACCATCGAGAAGTCATCTAAGTCTTTCTGGGTTGCTTTCAGCGGATAACCGGATCCGTCACAGCGCTCATGGTGGAGCAGGGCAGCTTTTTTGATATGTGGATCAATATTTAAAGGCTTCAATAATTCGTAGCCGAATTTTGTATGCCTTTTGACAAGATCAAATTCCTCGTCGGTATATTTGCCCGGTTTGTTTAAAATCTCATCCGGAATCTTTAATTTGCCGATATCATGCAAAAGACCGCAGAGTGTCAAAGTGTCTAAAGTGGCGGCGTCTACTTTCAGCCATTTACCGATACGGCGGCAGATCAGAGCCACATTTAAAGAATGTGCGTGAGTGCTGTCGTCGTAGGCGCGCATATTATGCAGCATATCAAAAAGTTCCAGTGATGTCTTGCAGGAATTGAACAGTTTGACTGTCTGTTCGAGAAGATCATCAGTGTCAAGCGGCTGATTGTGAAAAACATATCCCTCCATGGAGGACTTTAAAGAGTTCAGTACGAATGAATGATCAAACTGGAACGTCTGAAACTCTTTCGATGCTTTTACTTTTTGGGAGTAAGCCGGGATAAAATGCGGTGTTTCAGGATCTTTTGGTTCATCCGGATCTTCAATACCCACTTCTAAAACACAATAAAAGGAAAGACGCATGATAAGCGGTCTTGTAAGTGTGACGCCCTTATCAACGATCATCTGTCCGTTTTTTGTCAGGATCTGTTCGGCAGTGACCATGCCTGGTTCAAGTTTATTGACTGTTACCTTCTTCATAAAAAACCCCATTTCATTTGTACGTCTGTCACGTTCATAATTAAGTATAGTATAGAATTTTCACATTTGAAAGTCAATCGGGTTTGTGTAAAAGGTTAAGAAAATACACCTTGACATTTGGGAAAAACAGGTGTATGCTAGCCATTGTGAGTTTTTCAACTTAATATTTTTAGAATTTTCTTATTCAGAGTGATGGAGATACAAAGGATCTGTGAAGTCACGGCAACCCCTCTACGGAAGGTGCCAACCTGAGCGAATCGTACCTGACAGTACATATATGTTCGAACAATAAGAGGATTTGATGATTGATTTACAGCTATCACTTCCACTTGTTTTTCGCAAGTGGATTTTTTTTGTGTAATGGAGAATTACGCAAAGAACACGAAAAACACTATCAGAAAAAGGAGCATAAAAATGGAAAAAAGATTATTTACATCCGAATCCGTAACAGAAGGACATCCTGACAAAGTCTGCGATGCAATCTCTGACGCAATCTTAGATGCATGTATGGCAGAAGATCCAATGAGCCGTGTTGCATGTGAAACAGCAAGCTGTACAGGCTTTGTTTTAGTAACCGGTGAGATCACTACAAAAGCACAGTTAGATATTCCTGCAATCGTTCGTAAAACAGTCAACGAGATCGGTTACAACGATGCAAAAACCGGATTTGACGGAAATACCTGTGCAGTTATGGTAGCGCTTGACCAGCAGTCACCGGATATTGCAATGGGTGTTGATAAGGCATTAGAGGCAAAAGAGGGTGCCTTAACAGATAATCTTGATACCGGAGCAGGCGATCAGGGTATGATGTTTGGTTATGCAACCAACGAGACACCGGAGTTAATGCCATATCCGATCTCTTTGGCACACAAACTGGCATTACAGTTAACCAAAGTAAGAAAAGACGGCACACTGACCTACTTAAGACCGGACGGAAAGACACAGGTTTCCGTAGAGTACGATGAGGCTGGAAAACCGGTACGTCTTGAGGCAGTTGTATTATCAACACAGCATGACGATGATGTGACACAGGAGCAGATCCATGCAGACATTAAAAAATACGTTTTCGATCCGATCCTTCCAAAAGAGATGATCGATGCAGAAACCAAGTTCTTCATCAATCCGACCGGACGTTTCGTAATCGGCGGACCGCACGGTGATGCAGGTTTAACAGGACGTAAGATTATCGTAGACACCTACGGCGGATATGCACGTCACGGCGGCGGAGCTTTCTCCGGAAAAGACTGTACAAAGGTTGACCGTTCTGCAGCATATGCAGCACGTTACGTTGCAAAGAACATCGTAGCAGCAGGACTTGCAGAGAAATGTGAGATCCAGTTATCCTATGCGATCGGTGTAGCACAGCCGACATCCGTTATGGTAGATACTTTCGGCACAGGTAAATTATCCGATGAGAAGTTAGTTGAGATCATTCGTGAGAACTTCGACCTTCGTCCGGCAGGAATCATCAAGATGCTTGACTTAAGAAGACCGATCTACCGTGGAACAGCAGCTTACGGCCATTTCGGACGTACAGACTTAGACCTTCCGTGGGAGGCAGTTGATAAAGCTGAGACATTAAAAAAATATCTGTAAGAGATATCTGAAATACAAAACTCATTTGTCTTCACAAAAAGTTTAGACAATTTTATATAAATTAAATGGGATTTGAAATTTTTCATGCTATAATAGGTCATAAAGGTATGTTTATGAAGGTCATAAAATACCCTTATGACCTTTTTTGTGGGAACAGAAACCGGAAAGGCGAACATGTAATATGAAACTGAAATCAAAAATCATCATTTCTTTTTGTATTATCATATTTGTTCCGATCGTGCTGATGATGGCGGCACTTTTCAGTTTTCAGCGTATACAGGTGAAGGCGATTGAGCAGACTTATGGAATCAAGGAAAATAATTACAGCTATTTTTCCAATTCTATGCAGCTTTTAAGCCGTTTTACGAAAGAATGTTTCAAGGAACTGAAAGATGCGGCGAAGAATGATCCGGCACGGCTGGAGGATCAGGAATATTTAAATGAACTCAACCAGACATTAGAGGAGAAGAGTTCTTATCTGATCGTGAGAAAGGATAAAGAGTTAATTTATATCGGTGAGGATGCAAGCATTTCGCTGCTGACACAGCTGCCGTCGTATGGGGATACGGTGAAAGATGAGGACGCCGGCACTTACATTGATGGTGACGAACAGGTGCTGATCAAGCAGATCGACTTCCAGTTTCAGGATGGGAGTGACGGAAGTGCCTTTATTGTTACGATCTTAGAGGAGACAGTTCCGGAGGTAAAGAAACTTCTCATTGATGTGCTGATCTCGATCCTGCTGATCCTTGTGCTGACTGCGACGATGCTGACCATCTGGATGTATACCAGCATGATCAATCCGATCAAAAAACTGCAGACGGCGGCACAGAATATCAAGGACGGCAATCTTGATTTTTCAGTGGAATCGGACAGCAAGGATGAGATTGGGGAACTCTGCAGATCGTTTGAGGAGATGCGCCTGCGCTTAAAGGATAATGCGGAGGAAAAGATTGAGGGCGAAAAAGAAAACAAGACGCTCATCAGCAATATTGCACATGATTTAAAGACGCCGATCACGGCAGTAAAAGGGTATGCGGAAGGACTGATGGATGGCGTGGCGGATACACCGGAGAAGCGGGATAAATATATCCGCACGATCTACAATAAGGCAAATGAGATGGATACGCTTTTAAATGAGTTGACATTGTATGCTAAAATTGATACGAACCGTATCCCTTACAATTTCGCAAAGATCAATGTATCGGAATATTTTAATGATTGCGTAGAAGAGATCGGACTTGATCTTGAAACAAAAAATATCAGGCTTGCCTACTTTAATTATGTGGACGAAAATGTTTTGATCATAGCAGATCCGGAGCAGCTTCGTCGTGTGATCCACAATATTATCGGCAATTCCATCAAGTATCTGGATAAACAGCAGGGATTTATCAATATCCGCATCAAGGATGTCGGTGACTTTATTCAGGTGGAGATCGAGGACAACGGAAGAGGTATTTCCGCAAGAGATCTGCCATATATTTTCGACCGGTTTTACCGCGCGGATGCGTCGCGCAACTCGGCAACCGGCGGCAGCGGTATTGGTCTGTCCATTGTAAAGAAGATCATAGAAGACCATGGTGGAAAGATCTGGGCGACCAGCAAAGAGTCCATCGGAACGGTCATGTATTTTGTAATTCGTAAATATCAGGAGGTACCAAATGAGTAAAGTTTTGATTATTGAAGATGAGGTTGCAATCGCAGACCTGGAGAAAGATTATTTAGAACTCAGCGGGTTTGAGGTGGAGACTGAGAATGACGGCGTGGTCGGATTAAAACGTGCGCTCTCCGAAGATTTTGATATGTACATTTTAGATCTGATGCTGCCGGGCATTGACGGCTTTGAGATCTGCAAACAGATCAGAGAGGAAAAAAATACACCGATCCTCATGGTATCTGCCAAAAAAGACGATATCGATAAGATCAGGGGACTGGGACTTGGCGCGGACGATTACATCACAAAGCCGTTCTCACCGAGTGAGCTTGTCGCGAGGGTAAAGGCACACCTTGCCCGCTATGAGCGCCTGATCGGAAGCAACGCAGTAGAGAACGACGTGATTGAGATCCGCGGCATCCGTATCGACAAGACAGCAAGACGTGTCTGGGTCAACGGGGAAGAAAAACAGTTTACGACCAAGGAATTTGACCTTTTAACATTCTTAGCAGAGCACCCGAACCATGTGTTCACGAAGGAAGAACTCTTCCGTGAGATCTGGGATATGGAGTCGATCGGAGATATCGCAACTGTGACCGTGCATATCAAAAAGATCCGTGAGAAGATCGAGATGAATACTAATAAACCTCAGTATATAGAGACTATTTGGGGTGTAGGATACCGCTTTAAACTTTAGTTTTTATCCCAAATATTCTCCGACTATTTGGGGTGTAGGATACCGTTTTAAACTTTAGTTTTTATCCCAAATATTCTCCGACTATTTGGGGTGTAGGATATACATTTAAACTGTAAAGTTTTTTTATTTTGCATGTATCAGAGAAAAGAAAAATGGCGCGGAAGTCAGAAAATGGCTTCCGCGCCTTATTGCCAGTACATCGTTTTCAAAGAAGTAATATGAATTTGATGAAAGTACAGATCAGAAACGGAAGATTTTGATCATTTGATTGATAAGAAAGAAGCGATTAACCGTCTTCGCTATGAAAAGCCGAATATGCAGATTTGCTTTTGGACAGAAGATGCTTTGAAAAAGCTGCATTTCCGACATGAATTGCATGAGTGATGGATATCTTGCAGAAGAGCTTGAGATAGAGTATAAAAAGGGTATATAATAAAAAAGTTCGGGTTCAGATAACAGGACAGAAAAACAGGGCACATTTTTCATATCCCGATCAATATAGGATAAGCGAGGAAACACAAATGAGTAACTACGAAAAACCAGTTGTTGTAATGGCAGAAGAAAGCACAGAGGGCGTGTATCTTGCAAGCGGAGATCACCTGGAACAGTGCAGATTTGGAAGAACAGAGGCATCTGCAGGGGCAGATGCGTGCCAGGAATGTTCTAAGAGCGGTGGAAAGAGAGCTACTCCTTTGCCGGGAGAAGAATCTGCAAGGAGAGATGATTTTAAAAGCTGCGTGGACAATATGCCGATCAAGCAGTAGAAATGAGGAACAGTATGCAGCCAGCGATCATTTATGAAGATGAAGACATTATCGTCTGTAAAAAACCGGCAGGCGTGGCGACACAGACCAGACGCATCGGGCAGGCGGACATGGAGAGCCTGCTAAAAAATTACCGTGCATCCAAAGGGGAGCTTCCTTATATTGGTGTGGTACATCGGTTAGATCAGCCGGTGGAAGGCATTATGGTGTTTGCAAAAAATAAAGAAGCAGCGGCAGATCTAAGCCGCCAGATCAAAACAAAACTGGCGGACAAATATTATTATGCGATGACGGACGGCGTGCCGGAAAAGAAAAAAGGAACCTTAGAGGATGAACTTTTACAGAATGGAAAGACAAATACCTCCGAGGTGGTGGAAAGAGGAACACCGCAGGCAAAACATGCCAGCCTTTCCTATGAGGTGGTCGAGCAGGATGGAAAACATGCCGTTTTGCGTATCAAACTTGATACCGGACGCCACCATCAGATCCGGGTGCAGCTTGCACATGCAGGGATGCCGATCGTTGGGGATAAAAAGTACAACTTCAAAGAAAACATTGCACCGTCGGGCGGACAGCTTGCACTGTGCTCTTTTAAGATCGCGTTCCGGCATCCGAAAACGCATAGAAAACTGGAGTTTGAAATTGACAAGCCTTTTGGTTTATCATAAAATAAATCCAAAGGTTTAGATAGAAGAGTAAGGAGATTTATCATGGCAAAGGACAAGAAGTTAGTAGAGGCAATCACTTCCATGGAGGAAGATTTTGCCCAGTGGTATACAGATGTGGTCAGGAAAGCGGAACTGATCGATTATTCATCCGTAAAGGGATGTATGATCCTTCGTCCGGCAGGCTATGCGATCTGGGAAAATATTCAGCATGAGTTAGACCGCCGTTTCAAAGAGACCGGTGTTGAGAACGTATATTTACCGCTGTTTATCCCGGAGAGTCTGTTAGAGAAAGAAAAAGATCATGTGGAGGGATTTGCACCGGAGGTTGCATGGGTAACTTATGGTGGTTTGAATCAGCTTCCGGAACGTCTGTGTGTCAGACCGACTTCTGAGACATTGTTCTGTGATTTCTATAAAAACATCATCCAGTCTTACCGTGATCTGCCAAAGGTATATAACCAGTGGTGTTCTGTTGTAAGATGGGAGAAGGAGACACGTCCTTTCTTACGTTCCAGAGAGTTCTTGTGGCAGGAGGGACACACCGCACATGCGACCGCAGAGGAAGCAGAGCAGAGAACCGTACAGATGTTAAATGTCTATGCGGATTTCTGTGAGGAAGTATTAGCAATGCCGGTTGTACGCGGACAGAAGACGGAAAAAGAAAAATTTGCAGGTGCGGAGGCAACTTACACGATCGAAGCACTGATGCATGATGGAAAGGCATTACAGTCAGGAACCAGCCACAACTTTGGCAATGGATTTGCGAAAGCATTTGGCATCCAGTATACGGATAAAGATAACAAACTTCAGTATGTATATCAGACATCCTGGGGTATGACGACACGTCTGATCGGCGCGATCATCATGGTACACGGAGATGATTCGGGTCTGGTGCTGCCGCCGCGTATTGCACCGGTACAGGCTATGGTCATCCCGATCCAGCAGCAGAAAGACGGTGTGCTTGACACTGCAAAAGAAGTCTGTGAACGCATCGGAAAAGTCTGCCGTGCAAAACTTGATGATTCCGACAAGAGCCCGGGATGGAAGTTCTCTGAGCAGGAAATGAGAGGTATCCCGGTTCGTATCGAACTTGGACCAAAGGATATCGCAGCAGGCAAATGTGTGGCAGTACGCCGTGATACCAGAGAGAAGATTGAGATCGCATTAGACGAACTTGAAGCAAAACTGCCAGAGTTGTTAGAGCAGATTCAGAAAGATATGTTTGCGCGTGCAAAAGCACACAGAGATGCACATATCTGGGATGCACATAATTACGAAGAATTTACCACGATTGCAAATGAGAAACCGGGCTTTATCCGTGCAATGTGGTGTGGGGATCAGGCTTGCGAGGACAAGATCAAAGAAGACCTTGCAGTGACCTCACGCTGTATGCCGTTTAACGATCAGGAGCACATTTCAGATGTCTGTGTATGCTGTGGAAAGCCGGCACACAAATTAGTATATTGGGGTAAAGCATACTAAGATAATTAATAGTCTGTTTGAAAACAGATGGATTACTTTGAATGAAAACGGAACTGGAAAATGATCCGGGGAACACAGCCAGGTTTCACGGATCACAAGGTTCTGTTTTCATTTTACATAATATGAAAACGATTCCGGTAGCGTTTCTACAATGAATTACAGGACAGAAAAAGTACATGTAACACAAAATATTATTTTTCCAGGGGGCAGGAGAAGATGATAGAAAAATATTATGATGGTGCGATAGAACAGGTAGCAGCCGGTTTGGGAACTGTGGAAAAGAACTATCTTTTAGTCAGATACAGTGGACAATTTTCCGTAGAAAACTTAAATGATACAAAGCAGCTTGAGAAAAATGAAGACATTTTCGTACAGGTACATGAATTTGAAACGGGGGAGATTACCTGTGCGTATGAGCCGTATCTTACCATGATCTGTGATGGGTTCAGGCGGTATATGACGGGAACGTTTGAAGAATTTATGGAAACGTGCGATGTGTATTATCTGCACCGGCCGGTTTTGCTTGGTTATTTTAATCAGGATAATACAGGGCGGGAGGAGATCATTTTGCTTGATGAGGTGGCATATGAGCAGGAACGCATGTTGGCGGCACTTGAGCGCATGCTGTGTGCCATTGCTGACAGGCATCCGGTTCTGTTTGTTTTGAACCGTTTTCAGCTGGCTTCTAAAAGTACCATGCAGCTTACGGCGCGCTTTTTGAAATGTGAAAACTGCAATATCGGTCTTGTGCTTGGCGTGAGTGATATCCAGGCAATGCCGGAATTTCTGGTGCCGGACTGGGAAATGCTGTATGAGACATTAGATGATGGCAGTAAGATTTATCATATCGGAAATTCCGGCAGAAAAAAAGAAGAAACCATAGATGACGAAAAATACGTTGACTATGGAAGTGAAAAAGTGTACCGGAAACTGCAGAATATGGTCGAATTTCTTGATTTTGACCAGGCGGCATATTATTTAGAAACCATTGAGCGAAAGATAAAATTTGATAATCTTTTAGTGGATGATGCCGCGCGTTTTCGCATGTGGCTCTTATTTGTCAAAGTATCGATTTTAAGACAGGATATTCCAAAAGCGCTTGAAATATGCGAGGATCTGGAAAAAATCCATCTTGCCGGAAAGGAAGAGGAGTGTGCATATGAGCAGGATTATCTGATCGCGACCGCATATATGTACCAGGGAAAATTAAAAGAGGCTTTGGAGATGGCAGGAGAAACATACCGCATCGCCGGGAAAATGTCCGATGATTACCGGATGTTTTTATCCGAACTGTTGGAGGCAAAGATCCAGATGTCCGGCTGGTATAACATCTTTTTCTGTGCACAGGATGTAAAGATAAAGGAAAGCCTGATCCAGAATCTGATCCGTTACAACTATCGCAATCACCTGGCACATGTATATATTTATGCGTACGATAACAAGCCGGAGATCGTGAAAAAAGCAAACCAGTCCGAGGAGCTTCTGATTTATTTCAGCAGGGGAATCCGCATAGCAAAAAAACTTGGAAATGAGTATCTGATCAATATGGCATACCAGAAAAATATTATGCTGTCATCGACAAACGGTATGTATGAGATATCTCTGCTTTATTCGGTGAGGACTTATGAGGCACTGAAAGATAAAAGATCAATCCAGGCAGGGCGTATTTATTCGGGGATTGCATATAACTTATGTGCGATCGGTGAAAATGAGCGCGCGATGGCTTATTACAGGCATGCAATCCGTCTGTTTTATCATCTGAGGGAACCGGAAGATATTGCGGAAGTGCAGTATAACATGTCTTTAAACTGCATTATGTGTGGACAATATGAAAAGGCGGAGTTTTATCTGACACAGTGCATGAAAGCGGTGGAGCGTCTGCATTTAAACAGCTTAAGAGTCTGCAATCTATCCAAATTATATGGACTGCTTGCTCTTGTGTCGATCTTAGAGGGTAACCGGTTTAACTGTGAACGTTATTTAAACAACTGCAGGCAGTTTTTAAATTACGTTATAGAAAAAGAAAAGATGGGGGATGGGTTTGGAACAGTCCACGATTATGCAAAGATCGATGATGACATGTTTTTGTATACATTCTCCCGCGGACTTCTTGCTGTACACGATGGAGATTATGAAAAAGCAGACACAGATTATGAGAAAGCGGAGGATTATCTGAGCCGATCCGAGGGAAATCAGTTTTTCAGCTATGCACTTTTCCGGCAAAAGTGGATGGAATGTTTCAAATGTCTCGAAAATCAGAAAGGTTATGAGAAGCAGAAAAAAACGTTAGAAGAATACGAAAGGCAGCATTTCAGTACCTATGGAAAACTGGCGAAAAAAATGATGGATACACTGCCGCCGGTGGATGAGGCGGACGGGCAGCAGGATGTTTCCGAACAGGAATTAGACGTACTGCTCTGGCAGGAGAGCATGGTATTAGCCTATAAGAGCAAGAAACACCAGCTGGATTTTATTTCGACCTGGCAGAAACTGATTGATGTGACCGGGGTCTGTGCAGAGGAAATGATCGATGCGGTCATGAAAACATTTTTAAATCACTTTAATGTGGACTGTGCGGTGTATGCGCGCTGTATGGAGAGACAGACGCAGGTATTATACAATAATACCGGGATCGATTTAAACGAGGAGCGGACGGGCAGGATCATCGCATCTTTAAAGCGGAATCCGGGAGGCTACGCGATCTCAAAGATCAGCAGCAACTATAACGAACACCAGGATATCACGGCATTGTTTGGTGAGGATGACGTGTGCTCTTTGGTGGCGGTGCCGTATTTTAACAATGCAAAACTCGAAAGTTTTCTGATCACCTATGTGAGGATGAAGGATAACTGGCATTCTTCCGTAAACCGGTATATGCTCGACGAAGATGATTTAAATATGTATCAGCTTTTATTCCGCGAGGTAAAATATTCTTTGAACCGTCTGGACGCATATGATAAAATATACGAGATGAACAATAAACTTTACCTCGCAGCAGTCACTGACCAGCTCACCGGAATTTACAACAGGGAAGGTTTTTACCGTAGGATCAAAGATCTGATAGATGAATTTTCGGGTGGAAAACGGAAACCGGAACTGGGTCTGATGTTTATTGATCTCGATAATTTTAAGCATTATAATGATACTTACGGTCATGATGTCGGCGACCTGGTTTTAAAGGAAATGGCAGATATTTTTTCCGGTCTGTGTGAAAAACAGGGATTTGTCTGCCGCTATGGTGGAGATGAATACATTATTGTATTTTTCACTGCGGATAAAGAAAGGCTGAAGGAAACGGCAAAGCAGATCTATCAGAAGATCGATCAGGCGGACGGTTTTGAAAAAGCGATTTCTGAGAAACTGAAAAAACAGATTTCCATACGGAAAGAGCAGCGCATTTCCTGCTCCATTGGAATCGTGTTGGCAGAAGACATTCATGGCGAGGAAGAAATCAACCAGATGATCAAGAGGGCGGATGATCTGCTCTATTCGATCAAGACAACGAAAAAGGGAACTTACCGTATATGAAAATCGTTTTGCCGGAAAAAGTAAAATTTATCATAGAAACATTGGAAACACACGGGTATGAGTCGTATGCAGTCGGCGGATGTGTGCGTGATACCATGTTACACCGCACACCGGGCGACTGGGACATCACGACGCAGGCGAAACCGGAGCAGGTCAAAGAAATATTTGCCGAAAAGAACATTCATACCATTGACACCGGGATCCAGCACGGAACCGTGACTGTGATGGTGGAACATGAGGGATTTGAGGTGACGACCTACCGGATCGACGGGGAATATGAGGATGCGAGACATCCGAAAAATGTACAGTTTACTGCAAGTCTGTTAGAGGATTTAAAAAGGCGTGATTTCACGATCAATGCCATGGCGTACAATGACAAAAACGGTCTGATCGACGCGTTTGACGGTGTGGGTGATTTAGAGCGCGGCGTGATCCGCTGTGTGGGATGTGCCATGGAACGTTTTTCCGAGGATGCACTGCGGATGCTTCGCGCCGTGCGTTTTGCGGCGCAGCTTGGGTTTGCCATCGAGGCAGAGACAAAAGAAGCGATGGTAAAACTTGCGCCTGATATTGCAAAAATCAGTGCGGAGCGGATACAGACTGAACTGGTAAAATTAATTACATCCGCACATCCGGGAGAAATCAGGACTGCATGGGAAACAGGACTTACGGCAGTGTTTCTGCCGGAGTTTGACCGTATGATGGCGACACCGCAGAATACAAAGCATCATTGTTATTCGGTCGGGGAGCACACGGTGGCAGCGCTGGAACATATTATGGGAGATAAGGTACTGCGCCTTACCATGCTGCTGCATGATGTGGCAAAACCTGTGTGCAGAATCACGGATGTTTCCGGCAATGACCATTTTTACGGACATCCCAAAGAAGGCAGTGAGATGGCAAGAAAGATCCTCCGCCGGTTAAAGTTTGACAATGACACGACCGATAAGGTGTGCCGGCTGGTGTGCTGGCATGATGACAATCCGCCGCTTTCCGAGAAAAACGTAAGAAGGGCGGTAAGCAGGATCGGAGTGGAACAGTATCCTGCATTATTTGCAGTGAAACGTGCGGATATTCTGGCACAGAGTGAATACCAGAGAGAAGAAAAACTCTCTTATGTAGGTGGCTATGAGGCGTTATACCGGGAAATTTTAGAGAAGAATCAGTGTCTTACAATACGGGATTTAGCTGTAAATGGAAGTGATCTGATCGCTGCCGGGATGAAACCCGGAAAAGAGATCGGGGAGACATTAAAAAGTCTTTTAGAACTGGTGCTTGATGATCCAGAACTGAATAACAGGGAACTGCTGTTAGAGCGAATCTGTAGTCATGAATAAACAAACCCTCTCATATGATGAAGAGACACGGGGTAAGACCGTAATCAATCATATGGGGGGCGTTTTTTTGTATAATCGACCGGAACAGATATTAGAACAATACGAACTGGAAGTAAAGTCCATCTCAAGAGGACGGGACAGCTATCAGTGTGATACAGAGCAGGGACCGAAAATTTTGCGGGAATACAGAGGATCAAAGGAGCGGGCCGGGTTTTTAGCGGATATGCTGGATCATCTGAGTGGACAGGGAAGAACGGTGGAGACGGTAATGCGGACAAAAGAAGGTGAGCCGTTTTCCGTGAACGAGGAGGAAACAAAATACATATTATATCAGGCATTTCCGGGGGCGGAATGCGACACGAAAAACAGGGCGGATATGCTTTCTGCAGTAAGAGAACTTGCATTGCTTCACCAGTCTGCGCAGAATTATGAGGGCAGTGTGCCGGAGTTTTTAAAGTCAGGGCAGAATAATCTGCTTCTTCTCTATGAAAAAAGAAACCGGGAATTGAACAAAGTCAGAAATTATATCCGTGCAAAAAAGAAAAAGAATGATTTTGAGATGATGTTTGCGGTCTGGTATCCGGAGTATGTGAAAAAAGCACAGGAGACGACGGATATTTTAAAAGATCTGGGAATCCAGGAACAGCTGATCGGATTCTGCCATGGGGACTATAACCAGCACAATGTCATTTTTTCACGGGAAGGGATCGCGGTTGTCCATTTTGAAAATTTCCTGTATCAGGAGAGCGTCGGGGATCTTGCCAACTTTATCCGGAAAATGATGGAAAAAAATAACTGGAATGCCGGGCTTGGCATGGATCTGATCCGCGGATATGACCGGGTCAGAAAACTGTCGCCGGAGGAACTGAAATATCTGTATGTGTATCTTGCATACCCGGAAAAATTCTGGAAGATCGCCAACCGTTATTATAATTCACACAAGGCGTGGCTGTCGGGAAGAAATATAGAAAAACTGGAAAAAGTCGTTGCACAGGAGGACGCAAGGGAGCAGTTTTTACAGATGCTCTTTCACTTTACCGTATAGACAGTTTGCGGTATAATCAGGTGAGAAAAAAATTGTTCAAAGCTACAGTAGGAGACAGGAGAATACATGAAGATAAAATATCAGATCATATTACTGCTTACAGCAATGGTCATGCTGTTTGGCGGATGTGGGAAGAAAAATACGGTCGTGACAGGACGCTATTATTATCCGGATCAGGAGAAAGATGCAAAAACGGAAGAAACGTCGGATGATGCAGATGAGTCGGCGGAGACGACCGAGGAAAATGAAGCTGTGATCGGAAGTGACCAGTTTCTGATCAAAACAAATGACATGCAGGAGGAATGCCTGACGTTAGAGCAGATTGCATCCGGGAAAGAGTATGTGTATTATTACACACTTGCGACCAGGTTTCTCGATAAATACGGAAACCGCACTGCAGTGTCTTATTTTGAGCCGGGCAGAGTGATCACGGTGGGAGAAAAAGATGACCAGGGAAAAGTCACACAGGTGCAGATTTCAGATGCCGTCTGGGAATATCCGGATGTATCGCGTTATTCGGTGGATATGGACCGTGGTATTTTTAAGATTGGAGATGAGCGGTATTCCTATGATGCAGATCTTTATATCTGTGAGGATGATCTGAGAAAACAGTTGTCTGATCTGACTGAATTAGATACACTGCGCGTGACCGGTATAGGAAAAAAACTGATTTCCATTGTGGTTACGACCGGACATGGAGAGCTTGCTCTGACCAATACGGATCTTTTTGAGGGAAGCTTTATCCAGATCGGAAGCAAAATTTTTGCGGAAGTGACCAAAGATATGACAATGGAGCTGCCGGCAGGCACCTATACTGTGACGGTGGCAAATAATGGGTACGGCGGCAGTACGGAGCTTACGATCGAGAGTGGAAGAACAGAGACACTTGATCTTAATACCTTAAAGGGCGCGGGACCGAAGTTTGGAAATATTTTATTTGCCGTGGATGTGGAGGATGCGCTCATTCAGATCGATGGAAAGGTTGTTGATACGGAAGAGGCGGTTCCAATCCAGTATGGAGTGCACAGTCTTACGGTCACGGCGCCAGGGTACGATACCTTTAATAAGAAATTATTTGTTAATTCTGAGGAGGCAACGATCGTAGTCGGAATGTCGGGTGACGGCACCGGAACAGACAGCACCACGGAGGAAACGGAAACAGAAAATACTGCGGAAACAGCAAATGAAGCGGACAGTTCGGCAGAGGGAGTGGCAGGAAGCCTTGCAGGAAGTCTTGCAGGAAGTCATACGGCCGGCGAAAGCGGTGGAACAACATCGGGAAGCAGTACCGGAACAGTAGCCGGAACAACTGCAGGAAGCGGTACTGACACATCGACCGGCACGGCAGCAGGAAGCGGAACCGGCACGGGTACATCTTCGGATCTTTATACAGGAAACAGTACCGGAGATGGAACATCAACAGGCAGCAGTGCGGACTATTTATCTACATTGTCAGAGCTTCTGTCAACATTATCCGGTAACAGCAACTAAAAAGGACAGAATTGTATAAATTTAGCATGGAATAGTACTTGAAAAACAGGTTCGTTATCGCTAATATAAAAATAGAATCATAAGTAAGTATGGGAGGAAAGAAAAATGGGATACAAAGAAAATTATGAGAGCTGGCTGAACAATCCTTATTTTGACGAGGATACCAGAAATGAACTGAAAAGTATTGAGGGAAATGAAAAAGAGATCGAAGACCGTTTTTATATGGATCTGGAATTTGGTACAGCCGGACTTCGTGGTGTGATCGGAGCCGGAACCAACCGCATGAACATTTATACCGTGCGCAAGGCTACACAGGGACTTGCCAATTATATCAGCAGGGTAAACGGACAGAAACGCGGTGTTGCCATTGCCTATGATTCCCGTCATATGTCACCGGAGTTTGCAGATGAAGCGGCACTCTGTCTGGCAGCAAACGGAATCAAAGCGTATGTATTTGAATCTTTAAGACCGACACCGGAACTTTCCTATGCAGTGCGTAAATTAGGATGTATCGCCGGAATCAATGTGACCGCAAGCCACAATCCGCCGGAATACAATGGATATAAAGTATACTGGGAGGATGGTGCACAGATTACACCTCCACATGATACCGGAATCATGGATGAAGTAAAAAAAGTAACTGATTACGCAGCGGTAAAGACCATGCCGCTTGATGAGGCAAAGGCAGCAGGTCTCTATCAGGTGATCGGCGCAGATATCGACGATCCGTATATTGCAGAGTTAAAGAAACTGGTGCTGCATCAGGACTGCATTGATAAAGTGGGCGGAGAGTTAAAGATCGTATATACACCGTTACATGGAACCGGAAATATTCCGGTACGCCGCGTATTAAAAGAACTTGGTTTTAAAAATGTATACGTTGTTCCGGAGCAGGAGCTGCCGGATGGAGACTTCCCGACCGTAAGCTACCCGAACCCGGAAGCAGCAGAGGCATTTGAACTTGGACTTGCCCTCGGCAAAAAAGTCGATGCAGACCTGATCCTTGCAACAGACCCGGATGCAGACCGTCTCGGCGTGTATGTAAAGGACAGCAAAACAGGGGAATATCACAGCTTAACCGGTAATATGTCCGGCTGCCTGATCGGTGATTATGTGATTGGACAGCGTAGGGAGCGCGATGGAAGCCTGCCGGCTGACGGTGCATTTATCCGTTCCATTGTTTCTACGAATATGGCAGATGCGATCGCTGACTATTACGGAATCGAGCTGGTAGAGGTACTGACCGGATTTAAGTTTATCGGACAGAAGATCTTAGAGTTCGAGAAGACTGGAAAAGGAACCTATCTGTTTGGTATGGAAGAGAGCTACGGCTGTCTGACAGGAACCTATGCGAGAGATAAAGATGCGATCGTTGCATCCATGACACTCTGCGAAGCAGCTGCTTACTATAAGACAAAGAATATGACACTGTGGGATGCAATGCTTGCAATGTATGAGAGATACGGCTATTACAAAGATGATGTGACATCTATTACCTTAAAGGGTATCGAGGGACTTGCAAAGATCCAGGAGATCATGAATACGCTGCGTGATCAGGCACCACAGGAGATCGGCGCTTATAAAGTAACTGCAATCCGTGATTACAAGAAAGACACGGTTACAGATCTTGCAACAGGCAAGGTAACACCGACCGGACTGCCGGCTTCGAATGTTCTTTACTATGAGATGACAGATGGTGCATGGGTATGTGTAAGACCATCCGGTACAGAGCCAAAAGTGAAGTTTTATCTGGGTGTAAAAGGAACATCTCTTGCGGATGCAGATCGGAAATCAGCGGATCTTTCAAAAGCAGTACATGCGATGATCGATAAAATGCTTTAATACGAATTCTGGATAGAAAATGTTTGTAAAAATGGTTACTGTTTACAGGCAGGCATTTTCTGAACTAAAAATGCCCATATTTCGGGGATTTTCCTTGACAACAGAAGTAAAAACAAGTATAAATAATGAAGTAGGTATTACAGTGTACGGATATCCGTCAGGGATTGGTGCATCAGAAAACCGCAAAATTAAATTTACTGTGAAAATCCAGAGGAGGAATTTTTAACATGAACAAAGCAGAATTAGTTGCAGCAATGGCTGAGAAAACTGAATTAAGCAAAAAAGACGCAGAAGCAGCATTAAAAGCTTTCACAGACGTTGTAGCTGAAGAATTAAAAAAAGGTGAGAAGATCCAGTTAGTTGGATTCGGAACATTCGAAGTATCTGAGAGAGCAGAAAGAACAGGAAGAAACCCACAGAGCGGTAAAGAGATGGTTATTCCGGCTTCTAAAGCTCCAAAATTCAAAGCTGGTAAAGCTTTAAAAGATATGGTTAACGCATAATCATAACAGAAAAGATTCTAAGCGGGTTCCGGTTGTGGGATCCGCTTTTTTGTTGGAGGATTACTATGAGACTCGATAAATTTTTAAAAGTATCCCGTCTGATCAAACGCCGCACGGTGGCAAACGAGGCGTGTGATGCGGGAAGGGTATCTGTAAATGGAAAACCGGCGAAGGCATCGGTCAATGTCAAAGTCGGGGATATCATTGAGATCGCATTTGGAACGAAAACCGTAAAAGTGCGTGTACTTGATCTGTTGGATACCACGAAAAAAGAACAGGCAAAAGATTTATTTGAATATATAGCATAAAAGCAGGCACCTTCTAATATATTTAGAAACGGTAATAGATATTTCCGCCAATAAATATCAGGAGGTCTTAGGATGGATGATAAAAATACAAATGTGACAAAGTCACATAAGGTACTGCTTGCAAACCGCAAAAGCGGAGCTTTTTCCGGCGTGGTGGACGTGTTGTCATTTGATGTGGCAGAGATTCTGTTAGAGACAGAACTTGGCATGCTTTTAATAAAAGGACATGATCTTCATGTGAACCGTCTTACCCTGGAAAAAGGTGAAATTGATATTGAAGGAAGAATCGATTCCCTGACGTATTCCGATATCAAAAATACAGGAAAACAGGCTGAATCTATTTTAGGAAGGCTGTTCAAATGATGGCTGTCAGCGCAGCAATCAGTGAGCAGGCAGCCTCGCTTGGGGTATCCATATTGATTGGCGGTGCATTGTTTCTTTTATATGATATTTTCCGGATATTTCGCAGAGTCGTGCCACACGGGAATTTCTGGATCGGTGTGGAGGATTTTTTTTACTGGCTCTGCTGTACTGCTGTAGTTTTTGTGATGCTGTATCGGGAAAATGACGGCATGGTGCGGGGATTTTCCATAGGCGGCATCATGATTGGCATGCTGCTCTACTATTTTCTGCTCAGCCGGTTTGTCATACGGATCAATGTGATGGTCTTTGGGACGGTTTTTGGTCTGCTCGGCAAAATATTTGGTACTATTTTACTACCATTCAGAAAACATGGGAAAAAAATTATATATTTTTTCAGAAAACGATTGAAAAAAGTGTGCAGAGCAGTTAAAATTGGATTATGTAAACTATAGCCTGACGGGACGTTTGTGAAAAACAGTCAGGACAGCGGTATATCAGATGGAAGGAAACAGATATGGCAGGTAGGGGACGTCGGAAAAAAAATAATAACAGAGCAGGAAAGCTTTGTATTGGAATGATCGTCATTGCGTTTGTTGCGGTAATGTCTGTCCAGATCATCAGAGTTTACCAGAAAGATCAGGAATACATGCAGCAGGAGGCGTCGCTTCAGAAACAGTTAGAGGAAGAAACCGCAAGGGGAGAACAGCTGAGCAGCTATGAGACGTATACAAAGTCCCAGCAGTATGTGGAAGATACTGCAAAGAGTAAATTAGGACTTGCCTATGATAATGAGATCATCTTCAAGGAAGCGAAATGATAAAATAACAAAATGAAAAACCAGTTCCATGATGTGCGTATGACGCAGATGGAACTGGTTTTTTGTTACCTTCTATTTTACGATGGCGTCGATTTTATCCAGCTCTTCTTTGGAGAAAGAAGTATGTCCGATGATACCGATATTGTCTAAAATCTGTTCCGGTTTTGAAGCACCGATCAGTACGCTTGTCACATGGTCGTCCTTTAAGATCCAGCTTAATGCCATTTCAGCGAGTGTCTGACCGCGCTGTCCTGCCAGTTCATTTAATGCTTTGATCTGACTGAGACGTTCCGGTGTTAAGGAAGATTCATGTAAGAACCGTCCGTCTTTTGCGATACGGCTGTCCGCTGGAATACCGTTTAAGTAGCGGTTGGTCAGCATGCCCTGGGCTAAAGGAGAGAATGCAATGATACCTTTTTTCAGGTCATGGGCAGTTTCCTTTAAGCCGTTCTCTTCAATGGTACGGTCAAAGATCGAATAACGGTTCTGGTTGATGATGAACGGACATTTTAAGTCATTCAAAATAGCCGCTGCCTTCTTTAAGGTCGGTCCGTCATAGTTAGAAAGTCCGACATAAAGTGCCTTGCCGCTTTTTACGATAGAATCAAGTGCACCCATTGTCTCTTCAAGCGGTGTTTCCGGATCCATGCGGTGATGGTAGAAGATATCGACATATTCAAGACCAAGTCTCTTTAAGCTCTGGTCTAAACTTGCAATCAGGTACTTGCGGCTTCCCCAGTTGCCGTAAGGCCCCTCCCACATATCATAACCTGCTTTCGTGCTGATCAGAAGCTCGTCACGGTAAGGCAGAAAATCATCTTTTAAAATCTGACCGAAATTGCGCTCAGCGCTTCCGTAAGCGGGTCCGTAATTGTTAGCGAGATCGAAGTGGGTAATGCCGTGGTCGAATGCGGTGCGGCACATTGCCTTCATGTTATCGTAACATCCGGTATCACCGAAATTATGCCATAATCCCAAAGATACGATCGGAAGTTTTAAACCGCTTGCTCCGCAGCGGTTATACTGCATGGTTTCATAACGTTTACTGTCTGCTGTGTACATTTTTCCATCTCCTTAAATGCTTTATTAATCCAATTCGCCGTTCGTCAATCATGCAGGCATGTTGACTCACTTGCGTTCATTATACCAAAAAACCTGAATGAGGTGTGAGGGCAATGTGAAATTCCTAAAAATAATCAACTGTTTTGAACTCCCTCGAAAGGACATCGAAAAAGGGATTTTGGCGAAAACTTTTTTGAAATCGGGATTTCCTTTGACAAAGATTTTTATTTCGGACTCCTATAATGGGATGCACCCGAAAAAATCCGGCAGACAAAATGCCATGGTTGGAGGGAGAAATAAGAAAGTGTAAGGAGAAAAGGAATGAAAAAGACGGGAGTCAGACAAATGATATTTGGAATACTCGGGAGCCTGGCATGTGGAGTCAGTGTGATGGGATGTTATCCGCTTGTGCCGGCATATTTTACCGCACTCTATTTAGAACAGGTAAACGGAGTTGTGCTGCTTGCTTTTATGTACATAGGAATGACTCTGTTTATGCCGCTGACCGCAGCGGTAAAATACGGGGTGACACTGATCGTTATGATCGGTGCAGTGAAGCTGATCGAATGGGCAAATGAAGGGTGTCCGGCATTTTTGGCAGGTGTGATGGCGGGACTTACCACACTGATCTTATCGTTTTGCGGAAGTCTCCTGGAATGGAAAAACCAGCCGGACGGGGCAGCGGTATTTTTGGAGGCAGTCTTTATTTTTGGTGCGGTAATCCTTTTAAACCGCGGTATACATTTCCTGATGGAGTGGACGCCGGTGCAACGGAAAACAGAGGAACTGCCGGAGCGGGGAAATGGCGAGCGGCTCAAAAATTATGCGGAGTCTTTTCAGGGGCTGTCCCAGATATTTTTAAATATGAGTGCAGGAAAAGAAAAATATGCTGCGGATGAGCTTGGCAGGGTACAAAACGAACTGACCGGAAAAGTATGTGCCTCCTGTGATTCCTGCGCACTCTGCTGGGAGAGGGACTGCACACCGCTTTATGGAATTTTGTCTTCAATGATCACATCCATCTGGCAGGTGGGAGAGCCGGGGGCGGAAAATGAGGCGGAGTTAAAGAAGTACTGTGCGAAAAGCCGGGATATGGTGGAGGAGGCGGTGCGTGTGTTTGAGCGTGTCAGCTTAAATCATGCGTGGTACAACCGTCTTTTGGAAAACAGGCAGGTGATCGCGGAACAGCTCGATGCCATGGCTTATATCATGCAGGACTGTGCAAGAGAAGAACGTGTGCTCGATACACAGGAGAGAAGAGCGATCTCTGAGATACGTTACCGGGCAAAAGAAAGGGGAATTTCCATTGAGGAAATACATCTGATCGAGACTCTTGACGGCAGATTAAAACTGAGTGCGGCATTAAAGAGCAGAATGGGGGGCTGTATTTCCCTAAAATCATTTGTGACTGCGGCGGGACATGCATTAGGCAGGCAGATGCGGGCGGCAGCCGACACAAAAACCTTTATCTCAAAGGAACCGGTCAACTATGTTTTTTATGAGGACACGGTGTACCGTAATGTACAGGGAATCGCGCGAGTCAAAAAGGACGGGGCAAAAATATCGGGGGATAATTTTTCTTTTCTGGAGTTAGAGCGTGGAGAATTTCTGCTTGGACTTTCAGATGGAATGGGATCAGGGAGCATGGCATGTAAAGAGAGTGAGATGGTCTTAGATCTGGTTGAACGTTTTTTGGAGGCGGGATTTTCTGTTGAGACGGCGATCCGCATGATGAATTCCGCGATGGTCATGAAAGGAGCGGATGATTTGTATTCAACGGTCGATCTCTGCAAGATCAATCTGTATACGGGAATGGCGAAGTTATATAAGATCGGGGCAGCAGCTACCTTTATTAAGAGGGGGGCGGAGGTGGAATGTATCACTTCCCAGAGTCTGCCGGTTGGAGCGCAGGTACAGATGGATATCTCTGTGCAGGAAACAAAACTAACGGGCGGTGATTTTGTTGTCATGGTAACGGATGGTGTGTTAGAATATCTGCATGTGAAAAAACCGGAGGATACCATGCAGGAGATCATAGAGAGCATACAGACAAATAATCCGGGGATACTGGCAAAGAAAATCATGGAGCGCGTCATGCTTTTTACGGGAGGAAAGGCGAAGGATGATATGACCGTGTTAGCGGCATGTATCTGGGAAAAATAAATGACAGAAGATGTATTAAACTGGATCAAAAAAGAAAAACTGATGACAGAAGGGGACACCGTGATCGTGGGACTCTCCGGCGGAGCGGATTCGGTGGCACTTTTACTCGTGCTTTTGGAACTGCGCCAGAGGATCGGCTATACACTTCTGGCAATTCATGTGGAACATGGGATCCGCGGTGAGGAGAGCAGAAAGGATGCAGCGTTTGTGGAGGAACTCTGCAGGCAGAAAAATATCCCATGCAGGATATGTCCGGTCAATGTGCCGGACTATGCAGCCACAGAGGGAATCGGTGTTGAGGAAGCTGCGAGGATACTGCGTTATGAATGTTATCAAAAGGCAGCAGAAGAGCTGAAACAGAGTGGAGCTGGCCGTGTCAGCATTGCCCTTGCGCATCATGCGAACGACAATGCTGAGACCGTCTTATTTCAGATGGCGCGGGGAAGCGGTGTGCATGGAATGTGCGGTATGCACCCGAAACGGGTGCTGGGAGATGACATTTTGATTGTGCGTCCGCTTCTTTGTGTGTCGAGGGGACAGATCGAGGAGTATCTGAAAAAGTGCGGGCAGGAGTACCGGACGGATGGCACCAATCTGGATATCAATTACAGCAGAAACCGCATCCGTCATCATATTCTGCCTGAACTTTCGGTAATTAACGAGCAGGCAGTTTCTCATATCAATCAGAGTGCACTGCTTTTGCAGCAGGCGGTCAGTTATATGGAACAGGAAACAAAAAAAGCCGTGCAGACATGCTGCATTGGCGGGGGCAGTGCATATGTTATTTTAGAAAACGAGTGGAAGCAGTATCCGGAGATCATAAGACAGGAAATCGTTCATGAGGTGCTTGGAAAGACTGCCGGCAGCCGGAAAGATCTTGGCATGGTGCATGTGCAGGATGTCTGTGCACTGATGGAGAAACAGACCGGACGGGAGATCACGCTTCCGTATCAGATGACGGCGAGCCGGATCTATGAGGGGGTAAGATTGTGCCGGAATCAAAGGGACAAGGGCACAGGTGTTCCCCAGTCATTTTATGAGGTTACGGCAGATGATTTTGCAAAACTTGAGGCAGGAGAAACGGTAAGTATCACACTGCCGGATGCCAATGTAAGCCTCAGACTGCTTTTATTTTCGGGAAAAGTTGACGAAATTCCAAAAAATCAGTATACGAAATGGCTGAATTATGATAGGATAGAATGTGGCTTGCAGTTTCGGAGAAGGGCATCGGGAGATTATCTGACGGTGGATGATGCGGGACACAAAAAGAAACTGAAAAGCTATTTTATTGACGAAAAGATACCGCAGATAAAAAGAGAGCACATATGGCTTTTAGCGCAGCAGTCGCATGTGTTATGGGTCATTGGCGGGCGGATCAGCGCCGTCTGCAAAATAAAAGAAGATACAAAAAAGATTCTGGAAGTAAGGATCGACGGAGGAAATTATCGTGAAGATTAAAAACATTAACGTTCATTTTACGGAAGCAGAGATTGACAAAAAGATCAGAGAATTAGGTGCAAGGATCAGTGAGGATTATGCAGGGGAATCCGTATGCCTGATCTGTATTTTAAAGGGAGCATCTTTCTTTACCTGTGAGCTGGCAAAGAGGATCACCGTTCCGGTAGAAGTGGAATTTATGTCTGTTTCAAGTTATGGCTCCGGTACGGAATCCAGCGGAATTGTAAAGATCGTGCAGGATTTATCAACAAGCATTGAAGGAAAGAATGTCATTGTTGTCGAGGACATTATCGATACAGGAAGAACTTTAAGCTACCTTCTGGAGAATTTGAAAACAAGAAGTCCAAAGAGTGTCCGTCTGTGTACACTTCTTGACAAACCGGAACGCAGAGTTGTGGATGTGAAGGTTGACTATGTCGGATTTGAGATACCGGACGAATTTGTAGTAGGTTATGGTCTTGATTATAATCAGCAGTACCGTAATCTGCCTTACATTGGATTTGTGGAGATAGAGGAATAAAGGAGAAAAGGGATTGAATAATAAGAGAAGTGGTTTTAGAGGATTTGGAGTATATCTGATATTAGTTCTCGCTGTCATTGCAATCTGGTACTGGCTTGATGGCAATAACGTGACCAATACGTATACGAGACAGCAGTTTGAGACGGCATTAGCAGAGGGCAGTGTAACACAGGTCAACATTGTACCGAACCGCGAAGTGCCGACAGGAAGTGTCAACATTACATTCAGTGATTCGAGTACGCAGGTGATGCTTGTCTCAGATGTGGCAGAGATCGAGCAGTATATGCGGGATGCGGGATTTAAGACTTATACCGTGCAGAATCCGCCGGAGGAGAGCTGGCTTTTGACATTGCTTCCATATCTGATCATTTTTGCTGCAATGTTCATTTTCTTTATGATCATGACCAATCAGGCTGCAGCAAACTCAGGCGGCGGAAGCAAGATGATGAACTTTGGCAAGAGCCGTGCGAGAAGAATGAGTGACGATCCGGCAAAACGTGTGAAGTTTTCTGATGTCGCAGGATTACAGGAAGAAAAAGAAGAGTTAGAGGAGATCGTTGATTTCTTACGCGCTCCAAAGAAATATACGCAGCTCGGTGCAAGAATCCCGAAAGGCGTGCTTTTGGTGGGACCTCCTGGTACCGGTAAGACATTGCTTGCAAAGGCGATTGCAGGGGAAGCAGGAGTACCGTTTTTCTCTATTTCCGGTTCTGACTTTGTCGAGATGTTCGTCGGTGTCGGTGCATCGAGAGTCCGCGACCTTTTCGAGGAAGCAAAGAAAAATGCGCCGTGTATCATTTTCATCGATGAGATCGATGCAGTGGCCAGACGAAGAGGAACCGGTATGGGCGGCGGTCACGATGAGCGTGAGCAGACCTTAAACCAGATGCTTGTTGAGATGGACGGATTTGGTGTCAATGAGGGTATCATTGTCATGGCTGCAACCAACCGTGTGGATATCTTAGACCCGGCGATCATGCGTCCGGGACGTTTTGACCGTAAAGTGGTCGTCGGCCGTCCGGATGTACGCGGAAGGGAGGAAATCCTTGGCGTACATGCGAAGAACAAGCCGCTGGGCGATGATGTTGATTTAAAACAGATCGCACAGACCACAGCGGGATTTACCGGTGCGGATCTTGAGAATCTGTTGAATGAAGCGGCAATTATTGCTGCAAAAGAGAACCGTGCGTATATCAAGCAGGATGATATCAAAAAATCTTTTGTAAAAGTGGGCATCGGCGCGGAGAAGAAGAGCCGTGTGATCTCTGACAAAGAGAAACGGATCACGGCATTCCATGAATCCGGTCATGCGATTTTATTCCACTTATTACCGGATGTGGGACCTGTCTATTCGGTATCGATCATTCCGACCGGAAGCGGTGCAGCAGGATATACGATGCCTCTGCCGGAAAAGGATGAGATGTTCAACACGAAGGGCAAGATGTTACAGGATATCGTCGTATCACTTGGCGGACGTGTGGCGGAAGAACTGGTATTTGATGATATTACAACCGGGGCATCACAGGATATCAAACAGGCGACACAGATGGCAAAAGCCATGGTTACCAAATACGGTATGTCGGATAACATCGGTCTGATCTGCTATGACAACGATGATGATGAGGTATTCATCGGACGCGACCTTGCACACACCAGAGGATACAGTGAGGGCGTGGCAAGTGCAATCGATCAGGAAATCAAGCGCATCATCGATGAGTGTTACGCAAAAGCAAAGCAGATGATCATGGATCACCGTGATGTATTAGATGCCTGTGCAAACCTTCTTTTGGAGAAAGAAAAAATCAGCCAGAAGGAGTTTGAGGCGTTATTTGATAAGTAATTGTGCATATTTTTCTGTTCTCACAAAAATATAATACCAAGGTACTGTACAATATGCATAAAAACAATGATGAAAAATTGTGAACTTTGTGCACACTTATTTGCGGGGGCATGCTATTATAATAACCGTAAAAACCCCCAAATACATTATATATAGTTTTTGCTATACCCCATAGTAAAAATACCTTCTCCTAAAAATGGAACCTGACCCCAGGTTTCATTTTTTTTGTCATTTTTTAATCTGTAATCAGAGCACATCTTTTGAAATACACAACCCCATAAATAATTGAAAAAATTTTCCAATTATATCTTGACACATCAGCGAACTAAAGTTATAATCCTAGTAATCTTATAGGAAATATATGAAAAAAGAAAAAATAAAGGAACAGATGATAAGATATTAAGACAGTTTTACAGGACAGCAGACACAGATTTTACCTGTGCGTGACGCAGGTTTTACGGAGTGGAGGGACAATGAGAAAGAGGATGGAAGCAATCCTTGCAGCAGCAATGCTTGCAATGGGAACATTCGCCGGATGCGGCAGTGTGGCAGATGCGGATACAGTAGAGATCGTCAATGTTTCCTACGATCCGACCAGAGAATTATATCAGGCCTACAATACCTTGTTCGAAAAACACTGGGAAGAGCAGACCGGGCAGAAGGTAAGGATCATCCAGTCCCATGGCGGTTCCGGAAAACAGGCATTGGAGGTTGCCAACGGCCTTGACGCCGATGTGGTAACACTTGCATTAGAGGGTGATATCAAGACGATCTCCGATTCCGGGCTGATCGATCCGGGATTTACATCAGAGTTTCCGGACGACAGTGCTCCCTATACCTCAACGATCGTATTCCTTGTGAGAAAGGGAAATCCAAAACAGATCAAAGACTGGGATGACCTTTTAAGATCGGATGTCAGTGTTATCACTCCGAACCCAAAGACTTCCGGTGGAGCAAGGTGGAATTATCTCGCGGCATGGTACTATTTTGAAGGACAGGGCGAGAGTGAGGAAGACATCACAGAGCATATGAAAACACTATATCAGAATGTGCTGGTCTTAGATTCCGGGGCACGCGGTTCAACGACCACATTCATTGAGAATGGCCAGGGTGACGTCCTGATTGCATGGGAGAATGAAGCATTTTTATCCATGCAGGAGGAACCGGGAGAATACGAGATCGTTGTTCCATCGGCATCGGTGCTTTGTCAGCCGACGGTAGCTGTTGTAGATGAAGTGGTTGACAGAAGATGCAGCCGGGCTGTTGCGGAGGAATATTTGAATTACCTGTATTCCGATGAAGCACAGAAGCTTGCAGGAGAAAATTATTACCGTCCGGCAGATCAGGACATTGCAAAACAGTTTTACACGGAGGAGGGAACACATGAGATCACAGAACTTCCTTCCGATGGAAAATGGATGGTGACGGATGTTGCTATGGCAGATATCAGTCACTTTGGCGGATGGGATGCTGCGATAGAGAAACATTTTTCGGATGGCGGTATCTTTGACACGATCTATGAACGTAACAGGTAGTGAAGAGGGAGGATTGCATGCGTAAAAGTAAAAATAAAAGAGTCATACCGGGTTTTGGCCTGTCTTTTGGAATTACCATAACAATGCTTGGACTGATCGTGATTATTCCGTTATGTTCGCTGGTCGTATTTTCAGCAAAACTTTCATTTCCTGAATTTCTTGATACAATCACAAGACCGCGTGTGTTATCGAGCTATGCAGTCAGTTTTTTTACTGCATTCGTGGCGGCGGCGATCGATGCGGTCATGGGTATGATCATCGCCTGGGTGCTTGTAAGATATGATTTTCCCGGAAAAGCGATCATGGATGGCATCATCGAACTTCCTTTTGCACTGCCGACCGCAGTTGCCGGTATCGCACTGACACACCTGACCACGACGGAGGGCTGGGTAGGAGCATTTTTTCAGAAGTTCGGAATTAAGATCGCGTATACAAGACTCGGAATCATCGTGGCGCTGGTGTTTATCGGAATTCCGTTTGTTGTGCGGGCGGTGCAGCCGGTTTTGGAAAAAATAGATATCCAGTATGAGGAGGCGGCAAATATCCTCGGCGCAAACAGCAGGCAGACGATGTTCCGTGTGATCCTGCCGGAGATTTTACCATCCCTGATCGCCGGATTTACGATGTCCTTTGCGAGAGGACTTGGCGAATATGGAAGCGTGGTATTTATTGCAGGAAATACCCCTTATGAGACAGAGATCGCACCGCTGATGATCATGTCAAAGCTTCAGGAATTTGATTATGCGAGTGCAACTTCGATCGCTCTTGTCATGTTAGCGGCAGCGTTTGTGATCCTTTTTATCAATGCATGGCTGCAAAGCCGGGCGTCAAAGATCGTCAGCGGAATTGCATAGCAACTAGGTTGCATAGCAGCTAAATTGCAGGATAGATGTATGGAGACAGGCAGAATATCTGTCAGGTTTTGCAGAAATCAGATCACAGGAAGGAGAAAGCTATGGAGATCAGAAAAAATTCAGGGCCACTTAAATGGATCTTAATCGGTATCAGCACATTATTTCTCATAGTGATGTTGATCCTGCCGCTCACCTACGTCCTTGTCACAGCGTTTGGGGAGGGCATTAAAGTATTTGTGGCGTCAGTCACCGATTATTATGCATTAAAGGCAATCGGTCTTACATTGGAAGTAACGCTGATCGCGGTGGTGGTCAACACCATATTTGGAATTGCGGCATCCTGGTGTATCACGCGATTCCAGTTTCATGGCAAAAAGATCTTGTCAACGCTGATTGATCTTCCACTTACAATCTCACCGGTTATTGCCGGACTGATCTATATCCTGACCTTTGGACGGCAGAGTATCCTTTATGAGTATCTGCGGTCGGCGGGGATCAAAATGATCTTTGCGGTACCGGGAATCGTGGTTGCAACAGTGTTTGTGACATTTCCGTTTATATCGAGGGAGATCATCCCGGTGCTCTCCACGCTTGGCACCGACGAGGAGGAAGCGGCTGCACTGATGGGAGCAAACGGATTTACGATTTTCCGGAAAATTACCTTCCCACATATCAAATGGGCATTGCTTTACGGAATCGTGCTCTGTACGGCAAGAGCGATGGGAGAGTTTGGTGCGGTATCTGTTTTGTCCGGTCACCTTCAGGGAAAAACAAATACGATGCCGCTTTACATTGAACTTTTGTATCAGGGATATGATTTTACCGGAGCGTTTGCGGTATCGGCGATCTTAGTGTGTATGGCAGTCGTGATCTTAGTGCTCCGGAGTGTGTTGGAGCACAAGGGCAAAGAAGCGTAGGCAGGGCTGCCAGAGAAGAAAAGTAACAGCAGCGCAGTTAAGGCATCATAGCAGCTGGCGCAGCATAGCAGCTGGTGCAGCATAGCAGCTGGTGCAGCATGGCAGTAAATGTACTACTGGAAATGGAGCGGATTATGGCGGAACAAAATTATGTAGAACTTAGGCATGTGAATAAAAAGTATAAAGATTTTCAGGCATCCGACGACATCAATTTTGGAATTGGAAAAGGAAAGCTGATCGGGCTGCTCGGACCGAGTGGCAGCGGAAAGACGACGATCCTTCGAATGCTTGCCGGATTAGAACATGCGGATTCGGGGGAGATCATCATTGATGGAAGAGTCGTCAATGATGTACCGGCGAGTGAGCGCGGGATCGGATTTGTGTTTCAGAACTATGCGCTGTTCCGCTACATGACCGTATATGATAACATAGCATTTGGACTGGATGTAAAAAAATGGAAAAAGGCAGATATCAGACGGCGTGTGGATGAACTGGTGGAATTAGTCGGGTTAAAGGGATTTGAGAAGCGCTATCCGAACCAGTTATCCGGCGGACAGAGACAGAGGGTTGCATTTGCGAGAGCCTTAGCGCCGAACCCGGAACTTCTTCTTTTAGATGAACCGTTTGCAGCCATTGACGCAAAAGTACGTCAGGAACTTCGAAGCTGGCTTCGGGAGATGATTACGAGAGTCGGCATCACCAGCATTTTTGTCACGCATGATCAGGATGAGGCAATTGAGGTTGCAGATGAGATCATCATAACCAACCATGGACATATCGAACAGGCGGGAACGCCGATCGAAATCTACAGCCAGCCGAAGACACCGTTTGTCACAGAGTTCATGGGAAGTCCGACCAGAATCAGCAATATCACCAGCTTCCATGGGTATGAGGAATTAGGTGAGGGGCTTCATGCGGTGGTGAGACCGGAACATGTGAGTGTCACAAAAAAGACAGAGCAGAGCCGCTTTTCTTCTTCCGTGGAGGAAGGTGTTGTGGAGCGCGTGATGTTTCGCGGCAGAGAGGTCGAACTTCATGTAAGAGTACATGATGTGCTGCTTGTGGCAAACCGCAGGTTAGAGGAGGCATCGATCACAGAGGGCGAGCGTGTCAATGTGTTCATTTATCAGGTGTTTGCATTCCCGGCAGGTGAAAACGGCACACAGAATGTAAACATTGTAGAAAATGCCAATATTGAAACAGAGAAGCTGTTTTATATTTAAGGGGATCAGTGTGAAAAATAAGATTTTTCACACGCAAGATTTGTGCTCCGGCACAAACTTGATATGCGCAAAAAACTGCGCAGAAATGGAGAATTATATGAAAACAGAAATCATTACATCGGATGTGCTGATCATCGGCGGTGGAACTTCCGGCTGTTATGCGGCACTGACTATCGCAGAGCAAAACCCGGAGCTTAAGGTTGTGATCGCGGAAAAAGCGAATATCATAAGGAGCGGCTGTCTTGCAGCCGGCGTCAATGCCCTGAACGCATATATCACGGAGGGAAGAAAGCCGGAAGATTATGTCGACTATGCCACGAAGGATGCCAATGGCATTGTGAGAAAAGACCTGCTGCTCTCCATGTCGCAGGGACTCAACCGTGTGACAGCGAAGTTAGAGGAGTTAGGGCTTGTTATTTTAAAAGATGAAAACGGAAAATATGTGACAAGAGGTAACCGGAATATCAAGATCAACGGCGAGAACATCAAGCCGATCTTAGCGGAAGCCGTGAAAGCACAGAAAAACGTGAAAGTCATCAATCATGTGAACATCACGGATTACATTACAGAGCAGGATAAAGTGACCGGGGCATACGGATTTGACGTCAATGAGAAGATAGCATACATTTTTTCTGCAAAAGCAGTTTTATGTGCGACCGGCGGAGCGGCAGGACTTTACCGCCCGAACAATCCGGGATTTTCAAGACACAAGATGTGGTATCCGCCGTTTAACACCGGAGCGGGATACGCGATGGGAATTTTAGCCGGAGCAGAAATGACGACTTTTGAGATGCGTTTTATTGCACTCCGCTGTAAAGATACGATCGCACCGACCGGAACGATCGCACAGGGCGTCGGGGCAAAACAGATCAACTCCCTCGGAGAGGTCTATGAGACGAAATATGGCATTACGACTGAGGAGCGTGTCTACGGTACCGTGGCGGAGAATCAGGAGGGAAGAGGCCCGTGTTACCTGCATACGGAAGGCATTAAGGAAGAGCAGGGCAAAGATCTGTTAAAGGCATATTTAAATATGGCACCGAGCCAGACTTTAAAATGGATCGAGAGCGGAAAAGAGCCGAATGAGCAGGATGTCGAGATCGAGGGCACCGAGCCTTACATCGTGGGTGGTCATACCGCAAGCGGCTACTGGATCGATGATGCGAGAAGAACCACATTAAAAGGACTTTATGCAGCCGGGGATGTCGCCGGAGGATGCCCGCAGAAATATGTGACCGGAGCACTCGTGGAGGGCGAGATCGCGGCGGAGACGATTCTAAAGGATCTGAAGCAGGAAGAGGAAGGTCAGCAGTCAGAAGGACAGGCTTCAAAGGAACAGTTAGAAAAGCTGGCACAGGCAGTCGATCAGGAATATGAGTCCTGTTTTGCAGAGAAAAAATCATTCTTTGGCACGGAACAGATCGAGGAAGCCATGCAGAAAGTCATGGATGCCTACGCAGGCGGGATCGGAACGAATTACCGCTACAATGAGAAACAGCTCAATATCGCGGAAGAAAAAATTGACCAGCTTTTCGCACTGACCAAAGATCTGACCGCAAAAGATACGGATGACCTGTTACATATTTACGAAGTAAAGGAACGCTTAGTCGTATGTAAAAGCGTCATCGCACATCTAAAAGCGCGGAAAGAGACACGCTGGCGAGGTTTTGGGCAGAACATGGACTATCCGGGAACAAAAGATGACTGGGATAAAAAAGCAGTCAATTCCGTCTATGAAAACGGTAAAATCAAAATTCTGTTCCGTGATCTGACACAGACACCGGATTTTGGTCAGAAAGGAGGTACCCTGTGAGCATAGCGATCAATAAAAGTAAATGCGTAAAATGCAGACGCTGCATCGAAGTCTGTCCGGGAAATCTGATCAAGGCAGACGCAGACGGCAAGGCATACATCAAAGAGCCGAGAGACTGCTGGGGCTGCACCTCCTGCGTCAAAGAATGCAGGGCCGAAGCCATAGACTTCTTCTTAGGGGCCGACATCGGCGGCAGAGGCAGCACCCTGACCACCAGAGAGGACGGTGACTACCGCCTCTGGACTGTCACCGCACCCGACGGCAACAAGACCGTCGTACGGATCAATAAAAAAGACGCCAACAAATATTAAAACACAGCAAAATAGAGGAGGATATTTTATGAGTGGATTATCACATTTGGACGAACTGGAGGCAGAGGCGATCTACATCATCCGCGAAGTAGCTGCCGAATGCGAAAAACCGGTAATGCTTTACTCCATAGGAAAGGACAGCTCGGTAATGCTGCACCTCGCCATGAAAGCATTTTACCCGGAGAAGCCGCCTTTCCCATTTTTACATATCGATACGACCTGGAAATTCCGTGAGATGATCGAGTTCCGTGACCGCATCGCAAAAGAGAACGGCATTGAGATGTTAGTTTACACCAATCAGGAAGGTGTGGACGCCGGCATCAACCCGTTTGACCACGGTTCCGCTTACACCGACATCATGAAAACACAGGCATTAAAACAGGCGCTTAAAAAATATGAGTTTACTGCAGCATTTGGCGGCGGCCGCCGTGACGAGGAAAAATCCCGTGCGAAAGAGAGAATCTTCTCCTTCCGTAACGAGGCGCAGGCATGGGACCCGAAAAACCAGAGACCGGAGATGTGGAAACTGTATAACACCAAGATCAATAAAGGCGAGAGCATCCGTGTCTTCCCGATCTCAAACTGGACAGAAAAAGATATCTGGCAGTACATCAAACGTGAGAACATTGAGATCGTACCGCTTTATTTTGCAAAAGAGCGTCCGGTCGTATACAGAGACGGCAACATCATTATGGTGGATGATGACCGCTTCAAATTCCGTGAGGGTGAGAAGCCGGAGATGAAAAAAGTCCGTTTCCGTACATTGGGATGTTATCCGCTGACCGGTGGTGTGGAATCCGATGCGGAGACTTTGGATGAGATTATTGACGAGACACTTGCAGCCGTATCTTCAGAACGTACCAGCCGCGTGATCGACAACGAGGCGGCAGGCAGCATGGAACGTAGAAAAAGGGAGGGGTATTTCTAGATGAAAGGTTTACTTAAATTTATCACCTGCGGTAGTGTGGATGACGGAAAATCCACACTGATCGGACATATTTTATACGATGCAAAACTGCTTTATGCAGATCAGGAAAAAGCACTCGAATTAGACAGTAAAGTCGGAAGCAGAGAGGGGGCCATCGATTATTCCCTGCTGCTTGACGGTCTGATGGCAGAGCGTGAACAGGGTATCACGATCGACGTTGCATACCGTTATTTTACAACAGACCGCAGAAGCTTTATCGTGGCAGATACACCTGGTCATGAAGAGTACACCAGAAACATGGCAGTGGGAGCTTCCTTTGCGGACCTTGCGATCATTCTTCTGGATGCGACACAGGGTGTGCTGGTGCAGACAAGACGTCATGCAAGGATCTGTGCGCTGATGGGAATCCGCTACTTTGTATTTGCGGTAAACAAGATGGATCTGATCGGCTATGACCAGGAAAAATTTAATGCGATCCAGGCAGAGATTTTACAGCTTGCCGGCGAACTTGGACTGGAGAGCGTCAAGATCATTCCGGTGTCTGCGACAGAGGGCGATAACGTCACAAAGAAATCCGATAACATTCCATGGTACACCGGCGAACCGATTTTAACTTACCTTGAGGAAGTCGATGTGACTGAAAAGGCAAAAGAGCAGGGATTTTATATGCCGGTACAGCGCGTGTGCCGTCCGAACCATACTTTCCGTGGTTTCCAGGGACAGATCGAGGCCGGAGAGGTGCATGTGGGTGATACCTTAACGGTACTGCCGGGCAATGAGACCGCCAGTGTAAAGAGCATTTTAGTAGCCGGAAAAGAGGCGGATACCGCACAGACCGGACAGCCGGTTACGATCCAGTTAGACAAAGAGATCGACGTCTCAAGAGGATGTGTGTTGGAAAATGGCAGCGGCATCACGGCGGCGCAGAAATTTACGACAACGCTTCTCTGGATGGATGACAATAACCTGTCAGCCGGAGGCGATTACTTTATCAAACTCGGAACCAAACTGATCACAGGAACTGTGACAGAGATCTCCTATAAGATCGATGTCAATACCGGGGAGCATCATCCGACCGATATATTGGGAAAAAATGAGATCGCAGTCTGCAGCATTGTGTTAGACGAAAAGATACCGCTTGATGTATTCAAAAAACATAAGACCATGGGTGAACTGATTTTAATCGACCGTGTGACCAACATGACTTCCGCCTGCGGTGTCGTGGAGCAGTTTGCAAGCGGCAATGAGACAGAGGAACCGGTATTTGTTTACGGAGACTTAAAAGCGCGCGGAGATATTTTCGAGGAGTTTTACTATAACATGGAGAAATCTTCGATTGCGAAACATAAACCGGAGCAGAAGACCTACACCGTGGGAGATGAGATCCCGACGAAGAGCGAGACTTATGAATATCCGGAGTACTTTGATATTTTGATCTTAAGAGATCAGGCTGCCGTACAGGTGCGTGACAATAAGATCGAGGCGATCCTTCCATTAGCAGATTACCGCTACTCAGGAGTTCCGGTTGTCAACGGAAGAGGATTTGCCGTGAATGTGAAATCGCAGAAAGATCTGCAGGCATTCTTAGACGGATATGGACAGGGAGAGACGGATACAGAATTCTGGAACCACTGGCTGACCTTCGGAACTTACCGCAAAGTGATCTTCCATGAAAACTATTGGGAAATCTGATGCGCAATCGTTTGTGCATAATTTTAGTACCAGTTTTTAAACCGGTACTAAGGTACTGTTTATTTTGTATAGTTTGGGCGGTAAAAAAACTTCAAATTTGTGCACACTTATCCTGCCGCTCATGCTATTATAATTACTGTAAAAACCCCCCAATACATTATATATATTTTTTGCTATACCCCATAGTAAAAATACCTTCTCCTAAAAAGATAGCTAGCCGATAGCTATCTTTTTTTCTGAAAAAATAACCATGCGGTTAAAATCGCATGGTTATTTTTGTTTGTTCGCAAAAGTGCGGTATACATCATAATAGATATTTTCGCGGTTTGGTCCGATTAAAGAGGCAAGCTCTTTCTGAAGATCCGGATGATCCAGGATCAGGTCAATGATATTCGGATTATACTGTGTGCCACGGCCATCCGCCAGTTCCGAAAGCACGGTATCAAAATCTTTTGCATTGTGATAGTTGCGGCTTAAGTAATCCGTAGCGGCATCCAGGCAGTCACAGATGTGCACGAGATCAATGACCGGGCGGCACGGTGAATGGAGGATGTCAAAGTCATCCGGATAACCGCCTGTGCCGTCATAAGTGCGGTGATGTCCATGTGCGATATCTGCATAACACGCAAAATCAGGAACAGAGGCGAGATCCTTTGCTCCCGTTTCCGGATGCATGCGGATCAGGTCAAACTCGTAATCCGTCAGCCTGCGGTGCTGCGTGTTGATGATCGGGACGATTCCGTTTTTACCGATATCGTGAAGCATCGAACCCTGCACGGCGAAATCAATGATATGCGTGCGGTTTTTCTGAATTTCAGAAACCGTCGAACCAAGTGCCGGGCAGATCAGAAGCTCTGGCTTATCATCGAAAATATATTTTAAAAGCGCCTCCGCCAGATAGGAAACCATAACGGAGTGTGTCAGTGTTGCCAGATGACTAGAAACGATCAGATCAAGGATAAAGTTTGTCTTTTCAACCGGGTGGTGGAACGTATCAAGCACGATTGGATGAAAACATGCCATACGCATACCATCATACTGCGAGTATGTGTGCAGACGGTAATGTCTTGTCGACAGAAAATGAATGACCATACTGCGGTAAGTGAGGTTTCTGCGATCTTTTTCTGCCTCGGAAAGGGTGGTATGGGACAGAAAGTGCATCAGAAGAATTGGAAGATCCACATAAAAGGACAGATAATCCAGTTCTGTTTCATCCGGAATCATTTCTTTTTTTCGGGTATAATAATCATCTACGACCGAATAAGCTTCGTCCCAGCTTAATGCCTCTTCTTCTGCCATGAGACGATAATATTGAAATACGAGGGCGGGCGGACAGTCGTAAATGGAACCCTTGTGCTTAAGGACTTGGGTATAATGCTGCAGTGTCAGTTCAGATAAATGCAGCCGCAGTGAATCCGGAAATTCAATATCAAAAAGCAGCAGGTCATTTTCGCAGGAGAGAAAATTGTTGATCGTTTTATTTACAATTTTGGGAATGCGCGGATTGACCGTATCGTAACGGCAGAACTTTTCCTGCTTGCGCAGTTCGATCAGTTCTAAAAAGAACTGATATGCCTCCTCAATCGGCAGATTGTGAAGAAACGGCTCAACACGGATCAGGTTATCATAGGCGACAAAAATATAATCGCGGCTTTCCGGTACCTGAAATGTGTCGATCTTATCGCGCAGTGCTACAACTTTTTTGTAATAGTCACTTGAGCGCAGCCCCATCTTATGATCGCCTGTGCGGGAAAGCTGAAGTGCGGAATAGGCGGCGCAGGTGTAGAGAAAAATAAGACTCTCCACATCTTTATTTGCTTCATAATGAGAAATCAGCTCTTTTGCAAAACGAAGCTGCAGGGATGGTTCATTATACTGGCTGTAATAAAGTTTATGGCAATAGCTTAAGACCAGATCATACTGGCTGTTGCTTAAAGTAGATTTATCTTCTTTTAAGTGCGTGAAAAATGAATGGAATAAAAGATCATCCTCGATACAAAGCTGATATCTTGAACGCCCACAGTTTTTCAGGCATCTGATCCATTCTTCTTTTGCAGCCGGAGCATGAATCTGTTCATCCCAGGAAATGCTGGTGATAAAATTATTAAAATAGACATCGAAAAAAAGCTTGATATCACTGTCAGTCAACCTGAGATCCTCCTTTAAATTAAAAATTCCATACGAAAATTATATAACGCGAAATTATCTGTGTAAATAGATTTTAGGTCCTGGTATTATGTATATCTAACAGGATATAAGGTTTGCAGTGTCTTTCAGATTTTTATGGTCAGTAGACTTGTTTGTGTGTTATTATTTGTATAAATGCAGTTTTAGACGTTGCGAAAGTACCATTCTGTGTTATAATAAATGAAGAGTTTTCGTAAATTTTCGCAAAGAAAGGAAAATAGGAATTACATGAACCAGGAAGAATCAGTTTATGAGTTAAACCGTATACAGAGATATATTATGCAGATGCGTCCGCTGTTAAAAAAGAATGCACTTTTTTCGGATGGAACGGCAGATTACAGACAGCCGGTGGAACCGGATGCAGGGGATGAAGTGACTGTCCGTTTCCGTACAGCGCGTGATAATGTCGATATCGTATGGCTGTGTACCGGAGATAAAAAATATAAAATGAAAAAGACAGAGACCGAGGGAGCCTTTGATTATTATGAGGTAAAATTCACACTCGGAGAGGAGCCGTTTTACTATTATTTTAAAGTGGCAAGCGGTCTGTTAAATGTATATTATGACCGCTATGGTGTCAGCAAGGAAAAACGTGACGAATACCGTTTCTGCATTATTCCGGGATTTTCAACACCGGAATGGTCAAAGGGTGCAGTTATGTACCAGATCTTAGTCGACCGTTTTTACAACGGCGATACGTCGAATGATGTGCTGACCGATGAGTACTATTATATCCGTTCTACCAGCAGAAAGATGGACAGCTGGGATCAGTGCCCGTCTGATTTTTCCGTGGCAGAGTTTTATGGCGGTGACTTAGAGGGTGTCAGACAGAAACTGGATTATCTGCAGAATCTGGGTGTGGAAGTAATTTATTTTAACCCGTTATTTGTGTCCCCATCCAATCATAAATACGATATCCAGGATTATGATTATATTGACCCGCATTATGGAAAAATCGTTGAGGACGGCGGCGGGCTGTTAAAAGACGGTGTGAGTGATAACAGAAAGGCTGAACGCTATATCAACCGTGTGACCAATAAGAAAAATCTTGAGGCGAGCAACCGTTTTTTTGCAGAGCTGGTAGAAGAGATCCATGCGCGTGGCATGAAAGTGATCTTAGACGGTGTGTTCAATCACTGTGGATCATTTAATAAATGGCTTGACCGCGAGGAAATCTATCAGGTAAGCGGCGATTATGAGGATGGAGCCTTTGTTTCCAAAGACAGTCCGTACCGCAATTTCTTTGGCTTCCAGGATCAGTTTGCATGGCCGTACAATACGACCTACGAGGGCTGGTGGGGACATGATACGCTGCCAAAACTCAACTATGAAGGCTCTGAAAAACTGTATGATGATATCATGCGTGTTGCAGCAAAATGGGTATCTCCGCCATACAATGCGGATGGCTGGAGACTTGATGTTGCTGCAGATTTAGGACATTCCCCGGAGATGAACCATAAGTTCTGGAGAGATTTCCGTAAATCAGTGAAAACGGCAAACCCGGATGCAATTATTTTAGCAGAGCATTACGGTGACCCGAAGGAATGGCTCCAGAAAGGTGACCAGTGGGATACCGTTATGAACTATGATGCATTCATGGAGCCGCTGACCTGGTTTTTGACCGGTATGGAAAAACACAGCGATGAGGCAAAACCACAGTTAAAGGGAAGCGTGAAAGATTTTGAAGACTCCATGCGTCATTATATGGCAAGTTTCCAGACATCGCAGCTTTTGTGTGCCATGAATGAGCTTTCAAATCATGATCATTCCAGATTCATGACAAGAACTAACGAAAAAGTGGGACGTGCAGCAACACTTGGCACGGCAGCTGCTGAGGAAGGAATTAAACCGGCGGTGTTTCGTGAGGCAGTGGTTGTCCAGATGACATGGCCGGGTGCACCTACCATTTATTATGGTGATGAGGCAGGGCTCTGCGGATTCACAGACCCGGATAACAGACGTACCTATCCATGGGGGAAAGAGGACATTGTCCTGATCGATTTTCATCGTGATATTATCCGCATTCATAAAGAACATGAAGCACTCCGCACCGGTTCCCTTATGTTTTTAAAAGGAGACGATAATCTCCGAGGAGACGATAATCTCCGAGGAGACGATAATCTCCGAGGAGATGATAATCTCCTTTGTTACGCGAGATTTAACCGCAGGGAGCAGTTTGTTGTCCTTGTGAATAATAAGGAACAGGAACGTGATGTGGAACTTGAAGTATGGCAGTGCGGAATACCGAAAAAAGCAGTGTTAGAGCGTGTGATCATTTCAAATGAGACGGGCTATTCACTGATGCCAAAACAGTATGAAGTTGCGGATGGAGTACTCAAAATAAGCCTGCAGAAATATTCCGCAGTTATTTTGATGTATGACAGATCAGAAAATTAGTTTTCAGGTTTTAAGGTATGGCTTTCGGACAAAAAATACTTGCATAATAGAAGCTGCTATGCTATAATCTTTTCTTGTCAGAGCGCATTTTGCGTATCTGATAAATGGGCAGATTCCCGAGTGGCCAAAGGGGACAGACTGTAAATCTGCTGCAATTTGCTTCGGTGGTTCGAATCCACCTCTGCCCATTGTGTATTGTCCGGTAGGAAGGCATTTTTAAGTAGCTCGTGAGTGAAAGCCTTTGAATATAGGAGGCAGTACATATGGAAAATGCCGGCGTGGCGGAACTGGCAGACGCGCAGGACTTAAAATCCTGTTGTAGAAATACAGTACCGGTTCGATTCCGGTCGCCGGCATTGTATCTGGTTTCAGATACAATGAATTGAATATGTGTGCGTAGCTCAGCTGGATAGAGCACTTGGCTACGGACCAAGGTGTCGGGAGTTCGAATCTTCTCGCGCACGTATGCAAAGAGACATGATAATATCATGTCTCTTTTTTTAGATAATTAAAAAAAGTTCTTGACGTATGCTCCTCTCTTGTGCTATCATATACGTTGCACTATTGTGGTGCAGTGGACTTAGTGCGCTTATTCGCAGGAGTCCGGTAACGTTATAAACAACGGGTTCTGCCCTTATGTTAATAAAAACGAGAGGTGAAACGTCAAATGGAGAAAAACAGAATACGACCAGTCAAAGCCGGTAAAGGCATGCGTATGAGTTACTCAAGACAGAAAGAGGTATTGGAAATGCCGAATCTGATAGAGGTCCAGAAAGACTCCTATCAGTGGTTTTTAAAAGAAGGCTTAAAAGAAGTTTTCGACGATATCTCCCCGATCGCAGATTACAGCGGTCACTTGAGTCTGGAATTTGTTGATTTTACATTATGTGAATCAGATGTAAAATATACAATTCCGGAGTGCAAAGAGAGAGATGCAACTTACGCAGCACCTTTAAAGGTAAAGGTAAGACTTCACAACAAAGAAACAGATGAGATTAATGAACATGAGATTTTCATGGGTGATCTTCCTTTGATGACCGAGACAGGTACTTTCGTGATCAACGGAGCCGAGCGTGTTATTGTCAGCCAGTTGGTACGTTCTCCGGGTATCTATTACGGCATTGCTCACGATAAAGTGGGTAAAAAGCTGTATTCCTGTACCGTGATTCCAAACCGTGGTGCATGGTTAGAGTATGAGACAGACTCCAATGACGTATTCTATGTTCGTGTTGATAGAACGAGAAAAGTGCCGATTACAGTATTGATCCGTGCACTTGGTATCGGTACCAATCAGGAAATCGTCGATCTGTTCGGCGAGGAACCGAAGATCCTTGCAAGTTTTGGAAAAGACGTTGCAACGAATTATGAAGAAGGTCTTCTTGAGTTATATAAGAAAATCAGACCAGGCGAGCCGCTTACTGTTGAAAGTGCGGAGAGCCTTATTTCTGCTATGTTCTTTGATCCGAGAAGATATGACCTTGCAAAAGTAGGCCGTTACAAATTTAATAAGAAACTTATGTTAAAGAACCGTATCAACGGACATGTTCTCGCAGAGGATGTTGTAAATCTTGCAACAGGTGAGATCATTGCAGAAGCAGGTACGGAGGTAACAAGAAGTCTTGCGGATGATATCCAGAATGCAGCTGTTCCATATGTATGGATCCAGACAGAGACAAGAAATGTCAAAGTCCTTTCATCTATGATGGTTGATTTAAGAGCATATGTAGACTGCAATCCAAAAGATCTTGGTATCACTGAGTTAGTATATTATCCGGTACTTGCCCAGTTAATGGAAGAGCATACCGATATTGATGACTTAAAAGAAGCTATCAAAAAGAATGTGCATGACCTGATTCCGAAACATATTACTAAAGATGATATTTTTGCATCCATCAACTACAATATGCACTTAGAGTATGGTATCGGAAATGATGACGATATCGATCATCTTGGAAACAGACGTATCCGTGCAGTTGGTGAGTTATTACAGAACCAGTATCGTATCGGTCTTTCAAGATTAGAGAGAGTGGTACGTGAGAGAATGACTACTTTAGATTTAGATGGTATTTCTCCACAGAGTCTGATTAACATCAAACCGGTAACGGCAGCGGTAAAAGAGTTCTTCGGATCTTCCCAGCTGTCACAGTTCATGGATCAGAACAACCCGTTAGGTGAGCTGACACATAAGAGACGTCTCTCCGCATTAGGACCGGGTGGTCTTTCCAGAGACCGTGCCGGATTCGAGGTACGAGATGTTCACTATTCCCACTACGGAAGAATGTGCCCGATCGAGACACCTGAGGGACCAAACATCGGTCTTATCAACTCACTGGCAAGTTATGCAAGAATTAACGAGTATGGTTTCGTAGAGGCACCGTACCGTAAAATTGATAAATCAGATCCTAAGAATCCGCGTGTCACAGATGAAGTAGTTTATATGACAGCAGATGAAGAGGATAACTATCACGTAGCGCAGGCGAATGAGGCTCTGGATGCAGAAGGACATTTTGTACGTAATTCCGTATCCGGTCGTTACAGAGAGGAGACACAGGAGTATGAGAAAACCATGTTTGATTACATGGACGTATCTCCTAAGATGGTATTCTCTGTCGCAACAGCACTTATCCCGTTCTTACAGAACGATGATGCAAACCGTGCACTGATGGGATCTAACATGCAGCGTCAGGCAGTGCCGCTTCTTACCACAGATGCTCCGGTAGTCGGAACAGGTATGGAGACAAAGGCAGCCGTTGACTCCGGTGTATGTGTGATCGCAAAGAAATCTGGTATCGTAGAAAGCTCTGAATCAAACCAGATCATCATTAAGAGTGATGAAGGAACCAGAGATGTATATAAACTGACGAAGTTCTCAAGAAGTAACCAGTCTAACTGTTACAACCAGAGACCGATTGTATTCAAAGGTGACCGTGTGGAAGCCGGAGAAGTGATCGCAGATGGTCCGTCTACTTCAAACGGAGAGTTAGCACTTGGAAAGAACCCGTTGATCGGATTCATGACCTGGGAAGGTTACAACTACGAGGATGCCGTTCTGTTAAGTGAGAGACTGGTACAGGATGATGTTTATACATCTATCCATATCGAGGAATACGAAGCAGAAGCACGTGATACAAAACTCGGACCGGAAGAGATCACAAGAGATGTTCCTGGTGTCGGTGATGATGCGTTAAAAGATCTTGATGAGAGAGGTATCATCCGTATCGGTGCAGAGGTTCGTGCCGGTGATATCTTAGTCGGAAAAGTTACTCCGAAGGGAGAGACAGAACTGACTGCTGAGGAGAGACTGCTTCGTGCGATTTTCGGTGAGAAGGCAAGAGAAGTACGTGATACTTCCTTAAAGGTACCACATGGTGAATATGGTATCGTAGTTGATGCAAAGGTATTTACAAGAGAAAACGGTGATGAGTTATCTCCTGGTGTAAATCAGGCAGTCCGCATTTATATTGCACAGAAGAGAAAGATCTCTGTCGGTGATAAGATGGCTGGTCGTCATGGTAACAAGGGTGTCGTTTCCCGTGTACTTCCTGTTGAGGATATGCCATTCCTGCCAAACGGACGTCCGCTTGATATCGTATTAAATCCTCTTGGTGTGCCGTCCCGTATGAACATTGGTCAGGTCCTTGAGATTCACTTAAGTCTTGCTGCAAAAGCACTTGGATTTAACATCGAGACACCGGTATTCGATGGTGCGAAAGAGATTGATATCCAGGATACACTTGAGCTTGCAAATGACTATGTAAATATGCCGTTTGATGCTGCAGAAGCAGAAAAAGAAGGCAAAACAGAGAGCTTTGAAGAAAAATATAAAGATATATTAAGAGAAGACGTTATGAAGTATCTTTCTGACAACCGTGCACACCGTGCACTGTGGAAAGGCGTTCCGATCTCCCGCGACGGAAAGGTTCAGCTTCGTGACGGACGTACCGGAGAGCCGTTTGATTCACCGGTTACCATTGGACACATGCATTATCTGAAACTCCACCATTTGGTAGATGATAAGATCCATGCACGTTCTACTGGTCCTTACTCCTTAGTAACGCAGCAGCCGTTAGGTGGTAAAGCACAGTTCGGTGGACAGCGTTTCGGAGAGATGGAGGTTTGGGCACTGGAAGCATACGGTGCATCCTATACCTTACAGGAGATCTTAACAGTAAAATCCGATGATGTTGTCGGACGTGTTAAGACTTACGAAGCAATTATTAAGGGTGATAATATCCCTGAACCGGGTATCCCAGAGTCTTTCAAGGTTCTGTTAAAAGAGCTTCAGTCACTTGGTCTGGATGTCAAAGTCTTAGATGAGGACAGAAACGAAGTAGAGCTGATGGAGACAAGCGAATACGGCAATACAGATTTGAATTCCATTATTTCCGGAGATAAGGATTTTGCATTTGAGGACAGTGATTCCTTTGCAAAAATGGGATTTTCACAGAAAGAGTTCAATGCGGAAAATGAAGAACTCGTAGATGTGGATGAGGAACCGGAGGAAGATGAGGATGATTCCGACTTTTTCGACGATGCAGAAGAAAATACTCTTGACGAAGAATAAATAGAAAGGGAGTGTCATAATGCCAGAAACAATGAGTAAAGAAACCACAGGTCAGTCTATCTCATTTGATGCCATTAAAATTGGATTGGCGTCTCCGGAAAAGATCCGGGAATGGTCCAGAGGCGAGGTAAAGAAACCGGAGACCATTAACTATAGAACTTTAAAACCGGAAAAAGATGGTCTGTTCTGTGAAAAGATATTTGGACCGAGCAAAGACTGGGAATGTCATTGTGGTAAATATAAGAAAATCCGTTACAAAGGCGTTGTCTGCGACCGATGCGGCGTTGAGATTACAAAAGCAAGCGTTCGTAGAGAGCGTATGGGACACATTGAGCTTGCTGCTCCGGTATCCCATATCTGGTACTTTAAGGGTATTCCGTCACGTATGGGATTAATCCTTGACTTATCCCCAAGAACTCTTGAAAAAGTTCTTTACTTTGCTTCTTATATCGTACTGGATGCGGGCAACACCGCATTGCAGTACAAACAGGTACTTTCCGAGAGCGAATACCAGGAAGCAAGAGAGCAGTACGGCAGTTCTTTCCGTGTTGGAATGGGTGCTGAGGCTATTCAGGAATTATTACAGGCAATCGATCTGGAGAAAGATTCCGCAGAATTAAAGGCAGAGCTTGAGGATGCAACCGGCCAGAAACGTGCAAGAATCATCAAGAGACTGGAAGTTGTAGAGGCTTTCCGTGAGTCCGGCAACAAACCGGAGTGGATGATCATGACAGTGATCCCGGTTATCCCGCCAGATTTACGTCCTATGGTTCAGCTGGATGGTGGACGTTTTGCAACATCCGATCTGAATGATTTATACAGACGTATTATCAACCGTAACAATCGTTTAAGAAGACTCTTAGAGTTAGGAGCACCGGATATCATCGTCCGCAACGAGAAACGTATGCTTCAGGAAGCTGTTGATGCCCTGATCGATAATGGTCGTCGTGGCCGTCCTGTTACAGGTCCTGGTAACCGTGCATTAAAATCTCTTTCAGATATGTTAAAAGGTAAATCCGGACGTTTCCGTCAGAACTTACTTGGAAAACGTGTTGACTACTCCGGACGTTCCGTTATCTGTGTAGAGCCGAAGTTAAAGATTTATCAGTGCGGTCTGCCAAAAGAGATGGCAATTGAGCTGTTCAAACCGTTCGTAATGAAAGAGCTTGTTGCAAACGGAACTGCACACAATATCAAGAGTGCGAAAAAGATGGTTGAGAGACTCCAGACAGAGGTTTGGGATGTTCTCGAAGACGTTATCAAAGAGCATCCGGTTATGTTAAACCGTGCTCCTACACTGCATCGTCTTGGTATTCAGGCATTCGAGCCGATCCTCGTAGAAGGTAAGGCAATTAAGTTACATCCATTGGTATGTACCGCGTTCAACGCCGACTTCGATGGTGACCAGATGGCTGTGCATCTTCCACTTTCTGTAGAAGCACAGGCAGAGTGCCGTTTTATGTTACTTTCACCGAATAACCTGTTAAAACCATCTGATGGTGGTCTTGTTGCCGTTCCTTCACAGGATATGGTACTTGGTATCTACTATCTGACACAGGAGAGACCGGGAGCAAAAGGAGAAGGTAAATTCTTCAAGAGTGTAAACGAAGCAATTCTTGCATACGAGAATGGTGTAGTAACACTTCACTCAAGAATCACTGTCCGCATGACAAAGACCATGCCGGATGGAACAACACTTACCGGAAATGTAGAATCTACATTGGGACGCTTCATTTTTAATGAGATCATTCCACAGGATCTTGGATTTGTAGACAGAAGCATTCCGGGCAATGAATTAAAACTGGAAGTAGATTTCCTCGTTGCAAAGAAACAGAATAAACAGATTCTGGAAAAAGTAATCAATATCCATGGTGCAACAAAGACAGCAGAAGTTCTTGATGCCGTAAAAGCTATGGGTTACAAATATTCCACAAGAGCAGCTATGACCGTATCCATTTCCGATATGACCGTACCGCCTCAGAAACCGCAGATGATCAAAGATGCACAGGATACTGTTGACCGTATCATGAAACAGTATAAACGTGGTCTTATCACTGAGGAAGAGCGTTACAAAGAGGTTGTTGAAACCTGGAAAGAGACCGATGAGGAGCTGACACATGCACTTCTTTCCGGACTTGATAAATACAACAACATCTTCATGATGGCTGACTCCGGAGCCCGTGGTTCCGATAAACAGATCAAACAGCTTGCCGGTATGCGTGGACTTATGGCAGATACAACCGGTCGTACGATCGAGCTGCCGATCAAGTCAAACTTCCGTGAAGGTCTTGACGTACTCGAATACTTCATGTCCGCACATGGTGCCCGTAAAGGTCTTTCCGATACCGCACTTCGTACGGCTGACTCCGGTTATCTGACCAGACGTCTTGTTGATGTTTCACAGCACATGATCGTTCGTGAGTCTGACTGCTGTGAGGGTACAGGCAGAGAGATTCCGGGAATGTGGGTAACTGCATTCATGGATGGAAAAGAAGAGATCGAGAGTCTTCAGGAGCGTATCACAGGACGTTTCTCCTGCAATACGATCTGTGACAAAGATGGAAATGTCATTGTAAAAGCAAACCATATGATCACACCGAAGCGTGCAGCTGCAGTTATGAGCCAGGGTGTTGATGAGAATGGCGAGCCGCTTAAGAAAGTTAAGATCCGTACCGTATTATCCTGCCGCTCCCATATGGGTGTCTGTGCAAAATGTTACGGTGCAAACATGGCTACCGGCCAGGCTGTACAGGTTGGTGAGGCAATCGGTATTATCGCAGCACAGTCTATCGGTGAGCCTGGTACACAGCTTACCATGCGTACGTTCCATACCGGTGGTGTTGCCGGAAACGATATTACACAGGGTCTTCCTCGTGTCGAGGAGATTTTTGAGGCAAGAAAGCCTAAGGGTCTTGCTATCATCACAGAGTTTGGCGGCGTAGCAACGATTAAGGATACCAAGAAGAAACGTGAGATCATCGTTACCAATAATGAGACCGGAGAATCAAAGGCATATCTGATCCCTTATGGTTCCAGAATTAAGGTTATGGATGGCGCAGTACTTGAAGCCGGTGATGAGCTGACAGAAGGTTCTGTAAATCCACACGATATCTTAAAGATCAAAGGTGTCCGTGCAGTTCAGGATTACATGCTCCGCGAGGTACAGCGTGTATACCGTCTGCAGGGTGTAGAAATCAACGATAAGCATATCGAGGTTATTGTGCGTCAGATGTTACAGAAAGTACGCGTTGAGACAAACGGTGATTCAGAGATGCTTCCGGGTGTATTGGTAGATGCACTTGATTTCGAAGATACCAATGAGAAACTGGTAGAAGAAGGAAAAGAGCCGGCAGAGGGCAAACAGGTATTACTTGGTATTACCAAGGCTTCCCTTGCAACGAACTCCTTCTTATCAGCAGCATCCTTCCAGGAGACAACAAAAGTTCTTACGGAAGCTGCAATCAAAGGTAAAGTCGATCCATTGATCGGTATGAAAGAGAATGTTATCATCGGTAAACTGATTCCTGCAGGAACAGGTATGAAGAGATACCGCAACATTAAACTGGATTCTGATATCAATGAGGATGACGAGCTGATGTTTGATGATTTTGATGACTTCGACGATTATGAGGAAGAGATTCCGAGGGACGAAGAAAATGAAATCGAAGAAGCTCCGGTAGAGGAAGAATAAAATAATATTTATGAGAAGAACTGTCGCACCAGCTGATAAAAGTCAGTGGTGCACGGTTCTTTTTTTGATTCATAGGATTCTTTTTTCTGGCAGCTGGAAAAAATATGTATAATTCACAAGAAACTGGAAAAAATAGATAAGGGTGCAAAAAAAACAGATTATTATAGAAGAAAGTCTGAAAATAGAAAAAAGGCTTGACATACAGGAATTGCACTTATATAATAATTTAGCATGCATATTTAGGGATGCATATTTAATATAACAGGAGGTGAAAATAATGCCAACATTTAACCAGTTAGTAAGAAAAGGACGTCAGACATCTGTTAAGAAGTCTACTGCACCTGCACTTCAGAAGGGTTACAACTCCCTGCAGAAGAGACCTACAAATACTTCTTCTCCGCAGAAGAGAGGTGTATGTACCGCTGTTAAGACAGCAACTCCTAAAAAACCTAACTCAGCTCTTAGAAAGATCGCCAGAGTTCGTCTTTCCAACGGAATCGAGGTAACAAGCTACATTCCAGGTGAGGGACACAACTTACAGGAGCACAGCGTTGTTCTGATCCGTGGTGGTCGTGTTAAGGACTTACCAGGTACAAGATATCACATCATCCGTGGTACACTTGATACAGCAGGAGTCGCTAACAGAAAGCAGGCTCGTTCCAAATACGGCGCTAAGAGACCAAAGGCTTCTAAGTAATTTCAGGTATTGGACCGAAGTTGCTTGATAATTTAGCGAACCATAGTATCACATTTGTTGTATCCGGCATCTTCTGCCGGATGGACTATAGGTTGGTGTTGGGATTATTATCACAAACGATAGATTTCCGCACGAACATTATGACGAAATAGGTGGTCTTTGACCGATATTTTACACATTGTGAGTACCGTTGAATTAATCGAAATGAAGTTCACTGAAACAGCCTGCCGGATAGCGGTATGCTGTCAGGTTATAAGGCTGTAAATGGCGGCGCTGCCGCACTCAGTAAATGCAGAAGTTTTTTCTGTATAGTAAATTATGATTAAGGAGGGAAGAACCGTGCCACGTAAAGGACATACTCAGAAAAGAGACGTATTAGCAGATCCGTTATACAACAACAAAGTGGTTACCAAACTTATCAACAACATCATGTTAGATGGTAAGAAAGGTGTTGCTCAGAAAATTGTATACGGAGCTTTCACAAGAGTTGAGGAGAAAACAGAGAAACCAGCTCTTGAGGTATTTGAAGCAGCAATGAATAACGTTATGCCTGTTCTTGAAGTAAAGGCAAGACGTATCGGTGGTGCAACATATCAGGTACCGATCGAAGTAAGACCGGATCGTCGTCAGGCGTTAGCACTTCGCTGGCTGACCACTTACTCTCGTAACAGAGGAGAGAAGACGATGGAAGAAAGACTTGCGAACGAGATTATGGATGCAGCAAACAATACTGGTGCATCTGTTAAGAAAAAAGAAGATATGCACAAAATGGCAGAGGCAAACAAGGCTTTCGCGCACTACAGATTCTAAAAGAATTCAGAATATCTCCGCGATGCTTCAGCTTTCGTGCATTACAGATTCTAATAGAATCCAAAATGTTTCCGCAAAGCTGTTGCTTTTAAATATGGAATTTTTGATCGCTGCGTGAGCTTTTGCTTTCGCGGCGATAGCATATCGTTAGTAAATTAAGGAGGAAATACCTTGGCTGGAAGAGAATATCCATTAGAGAGAACCAGAAACATTGGTATTATGGCTCACATTGATGCTGGTAAAACAACATTAACAGAGCGTATTCTTTACTATACCGGTGTTAACTATAAGATTGGTGATACTCATGAAGGTACTGCTACCATGGACTGGATGGAGCAGGAGCAGGAAAGAGGTATCACGATTACATCAGCCGCTACAACATGTCACTGGACATTGGAAGAGTTCACAAAACCAAAGGCAGGTGCTTTAGAGCATCGTATCAATATCATTGATACCCCTGGTCACGTTGACTTTACAGTAGAGGTAGAGCGTTCACTCCGTGTACTTGACGGCGCTGTCGGCGTCTTCTGTGCAAAGGGTGGTGTTGAGCCTCAGTCCGAGAACGTATGGCGTCAGGCTGATACCTACAATGTACCGCGTATGGCATTCATCAATAAGATGGATATCTTAGGTGCAAACTTCTACGGTGCTGTTGATCAGATCCGTACAAGATTAGGAAAAAATGCAATCGTTCTTCAGTTACCGATTGGTAAAGAGGATGATTTCAAAGGTGTCATTGATTTATTCGAGATGAAAGCATACATCTACAACGACGATAAGGGTGATAATATCACTGTTACCGATGATTTAGGTGATATGAAAGATGATGCAGAGCTTTACCGTTCTGAGTTAATCGAGAAAATCTGCGAGTTAGATGATGACTTAATGATGATGTACCTTGAGGGTGAAGAACCATCCGTAGAGGAAATGAAAAAAGTATTGAGAAAAGCTACCTGTGAATGTACAGCTGTACCTGTTTGCTGTGGTTCTGCTTACAGAAACAAGGGTGTACAGAAGCTTCTTGATGCAATTATCGAGTACATGCCGGCTCCAACAGACATCCCTTCAATCAAGGGTGTAGATCTGGATGGAAACGAAGTAGAGAGACATTCATCTGATGATGAGCCGTTCTCAGCTTTAGCATTCAAGATCATGGCTGACCCATTCGTAGGTAAACTTGCATTCTTCCGTGTATACTCCGGTAGCATGGCAGCAGGTTCTTACGTTCTCAATGCAACAAAAGATAAAAAAGAGCGTGTTGGACGTATCCTTCAGATGCATGCGAATAAGAGACAGGAGCTCGACAGAGTTTACTCTGGTGATATCGCAGCAGCAGTTGGATTTAAGTTCACCACAACAGGTGATACCATCTGTGATGAGCAGCATCCTGTAATCTTAGAGTCCATGGAATTCCCAGAGCCGGTTATCGAGCTTGCTATTGAGCCGAAAACAAAGGCTGGACAGGGTAAGATGGGTGAGGCTCTTGCAAAACTTGCAGAAGAGGATCCTACATTCCGTGCGCATACTGATCAGGAAACAGGTCAGACAATCATCGCTGGTATGGGTGAGCTTCATCTGGAGATCATCGTTGACCGTCTCCTTCGTGAATTTAAGGTAGAGGCAAACGTTGGTGCACCTCAGGTTGCTTACAAAGAGACATTTACAAAACCTGTAGATGTTGAGTACAAATATGCAAAACAGTCTGGTGGACGTGGACAGTACGGACACTGTAAAGTTAAATTCGAGCCGATGGATCCGAACGGCGAAGAGACATTCAAGTTCGAGTCTAGTGTAGTTGGTGGTGCTATTCCGAAGGAATACATCCCGGCAGTAGGTGAAGGTATCGAAGAAGCAGCTCAGGCTGGTATTCTTGGAGGATTTCCGGTACTTGGTGTACATGCTAACGTATACGACGGATCTTACCATGAAGTCGATTCATCCGAGATGGCATTCCACATTGCCGGATCTATGGCTTTCAAGGAAGCTATGCAGAAGGCAAGTCCGGTATTACTTGAGCCGATCATGAAGGTTGAAGTAACTATGCCAGAGGAATACATGGGTGATGTTATCGGTGATATCAACTCCCGTCGTGGACGTATCGAGGGAATGGATGATATCGGTGGCGGTAAGCTTGTAAAAGCTTATGTTCCGCTTGCTGAGATGTTCGGATATTCTACAGACTTACGTTCTAAGACACAGGGACGTGGTAACTACTCTATGTTCTTCGAGAAATATGAGCCAGTACCAAAGAATGTACAGGAAAAGGTATTAGCAGACAAATCTAAATAATAGACCATCATTTTTTCCTGTGGAAAAAGTTTTAGCAGATAAGTCAAAATAAGACTAAAACATCCGGATTTCCTATAAAATATAGGAAATCCGGTAAGAAATAGCTTGAAAAACGATTGATTATTTTATATAATCAGAGTTAGCCGAGTTATTGAAAATAACAACTATAGCCCATAGGGCATCATTTTAAGGAGGATATTCAAAAATGGCAAAAGCTAAGTTTGAAAGAACAAAACCACATTGTAATATTGGTACCATTGGACACGTTGACCATGGTAAAACAACTTTAACAGCTGCTATTTCTAAAGTATTAGCTGCAAGAGTTGCTGGTAACACAGCTACAGATTTCGATAACATCGATAAAGCTCCAGAAGAGAGAGAGCGTGGTATCACAATTTCTACTGCTCATATCGAGTATGAGACAGAGAAGAGACATTACGCACACGTTGACTGCCCAGGTCATGCCGATTACGTTAAGAACATGATCACTGGTGCTGCTCAGATGGATGGTGCTATCCTCGTTGTAGCTGCTACTGACGGTGTTATGGCTCAGACAAAAGAGCACATCTTATTATCCCGTCAGGTAGGTGTACCTTACATCGTTGTTTTCTTAAACAAATGCGATATGGTAGACGATCCGGAGTTAATCGAGTTAGTAGAGATGGAAGTTACAGAGCAGCTTGAAGAGTACGGCTTCGAAGGATGCCCGATCATCAAAGGTTCTGCTTTAAAAGCTCTTGAAGATCCAAACGGCGAGTGGGGCGACAAGATCATGGAGTTAATGGATACTGTTGATGAGTACATCCCGGATCCACAGCGTGATACAGATAAACCATTCTTAATGCCAGTTGAGGACGTATTCACAATCACAGGTCGTGGTACAGTTGCTACCGGACGTGTTGAGAGAGGTACATTACACTTAAATGATAACCTTGAGATCCTTGGTGTTAAAGAGGACGTTCAGACAACAGTTGTAACTGGTATCGAGATGTTCCGTAAACAGTTAGACGAGGCTCAGGCTGGTGATAACATCGGTGCATTACTTCGTGGTATCAACCGTGATCAGATTGTTCGTGGTCAGGTTCTTGCTAAACCAGGTACAGTTACATGCCATCGTAAATTTACAGCTCAGGTTTACGTATTAACAAAAGATGAGGGTGGTCGTCATACTCCATTCTTCAACAACTACCGTCCACAGTTCTACTTCAGAACAACAGACGTAACTGGTGTATGTAACTTACCAGCTGGTACAGAGATGTGCATGCCTGGTGATAACATCGAGATGACTATCGAGTTAATTCACCCAGTAGCTATGGAGCAGGGTCTTACATTCGCTATCCGTGAGGGTGGACGTACAGTAGGATCTGGACGTGTTGCTACAGTTATCGAGTAATTTATAATTTTAAATTATATATTGCAGATTGTATTCCGCAATCCTTGAGCAATCAGGGGTTGCGGTTTTTTTTATCTAAAACAGTTTTTGCTGATGCATTTATTCTAAAAGAATGGTAAACTATTATCTAATGAGCCTGCAGGAAATAAAGAGGTAATAGGCAGGACTTACAGTAATATGATTGATTTAGAAAGAGGCAGAAGATGAACAATAAAACAACAAGAAACAGTATCCTGTTATTGGTAACGGCAGCCGTCTGGGGGGCTGCATTTGTGGCTCAGACAGTTGGTGGACAGACAATCGGAGCATATTCGTTTAATTGTGTCCGGTGTATTATCGGGGCACTGGTATTGATACCTGTCATGAAATTTTTAGATAAAAAAGATCTGTCGCCAAGAAAACCACAGACGAAAGAAGATTATAAACTGCTGATAAAAGGCGGAATCTGTTGTGGTGTAGCACTTTGTATTTCTACAAACTTACAGCAGGTTGGAATTTTGATGGGGGCAAGTGCGGGAAAAGCAGGTTTCCTGACAGCGGTGTATATATTACTGGTGCCGATTCTCGGATTATTTTTACATAAAAAATGTGGGATAAATATCTGGTTTGCAGTTGCTCTGGCACTGGTGGGACTGTATTTTCTGTGTATGCAGGATAAGAATGGATTTCAGCCGGCGGATCTGCTGCTTCTTTGCTGTGCACTCGGTTTTTCCATACAGATTTTATTTGTCGATTATTTTTCACCGAAGGTTGATGGGGTACGTCTTTCCATGATACAGTTTCTGGTAACCGGTTTGCTGACTGCGATTCCGATGTTTACAGTTGATATGCAGCATTCAATTTCGGGTATCGAAGCGTGGGCGTCAGCCTTTTTATCATGGTCAGCGTGGGTTCCGATTTTGTATGCGGGAATTATGTCATGTGGTGTGGGATATACGTTACAGATCATTGGACAGAATGGACTCAATCCTACAGTGGCTTCTTTAATCATGAGTTTGGAAGCCGTATTTTCGGCGGTATTTGGCTGGCTGATTCTTGGGCAGAAGCTGAGTATAAAGGAGATACTGGGATGTTGTCTGATTTTTTCGGCGATCATTTTAGCGCAGCTGCCGGTACAGCGAAAAGCAAAATTTGCAGGTGAAAGTCATGGGGAGAACAGGAATGAGTAAAAAATCGAAATATTTATGGAAAAAGATTATGATTTTAACATGGATGTTCAGTTTATTTCTTGGCATACTGGCAGGACCATGTGCGATAGACGCAAAGAACCAAAAAGAGAAAAAGGATTATGGCGTATTTTTAAGCATTGATTCGTCTCAGATAAAAAAGTTATACGGATATAGGCTGGTGGTCATTGATGCACAGTATTTTTCTGCAAAAGATATCCGTACCCTGCACAAAAAAGGCGTAAAAGTATATACCTACTTAAATGTCGGTTCCATCGAGAATTTTCGCGATTATTATAAGAAATATGAATATCTTACGATCGGAACTTATGAGAACTGGGAAGAAGAAAAGTGGGTAGATGTTTCGAATAAGGACTGGCAGAAGTTTATGGGAAAACTGTCGAAGAAGCTGCTGAAAAAAGGGGTGGATGGTTTCTTTATTGACAACTGCGATGTCTACGATTATGCAAAGACAAAGAAAAATTTTAAAGGACTGGCCAAAATACTGAAAAATATCAAACGTCTTGGAAAAGGAGTCATGATCAATGGCGGAGATGTTTTTGTGACAAAGTACAGAAAAACATACGGATCGGCGAAAGATATCATGACTGCCGTCAATCAGGAATCTGTGTGGAGCAGTATTCAGTTTGAAACGGGTACGTTTGGAAAACAGCCAGAAGATGTGCGCAAATACTTTTCCGATTATGTTCAAAAATGCAAAAAAGATGGAATGGAAGTTTATCTTTTAGAATACACGAAAGATAAAAAACTGATCAGACGAATTAAACAGTATTGCAGAAAAAATAAGTTTCATTATTATATATCGGATTCGATCGAATTGGACTAATAAACATGTATCATTCATGATTGTAAGGGGAGGAGTTTGAAAATGGAACAAAAAGAAATGGCAAAAACGAGACTGATTATTTATGTGCTGATGGCTTACGGTCTGACCTGTCTGATGGGAATTCTGATGTGGTATGGCAGTACAAAGGGTTATGACCTTACGGTATTTCCAACAGCTCAGATGATGTATCCGGCAGCCGGTGTGATCATTGGATTTTTTCTGGCACACAAAGGAGAGAAAATCCTGCCAGCAGGTTTTTTTATTACGGTTCTGGCAACGACGGGTGTCCTGATCGTATTGGCACTTTTATCCGTATTTCTGCCGGTAAATGATTTGAACATTGCAGGGATGACGATGTTCGTTTATAATCTGATTTCCCAGTATATACTTATTATCGGGAGTATCGTGGCACTTGTTTTTCTTGCAGTAGCGGGAAATGAAAAGCGTGCGGCAGCAGGACTGACCAGACAAAACTGGAAAAGTGCTGTGCTCATTGTACTTGCGTTTGTGGGCATTTATATAGTAAGAACTGTAGTGTCTGTAGCGGTACAGGGTGTGTCTGACGGCAGTGGGATGCAGTATGTAAAAGAATGGGCAGCAATGTTTAAAAATCCAATGATGTGGCTGAATATTGCTGCACTTCCGATCAATTATTTCTTCGTGTTTATTGCATTTTTTGGAGAAGAATATGGCTGGAGATATTACCTGCAGCCGGTTTTGCAGAAACGGTTCGGACTTCGTGCAGGTGTGATCATACTTGGCGTTGTATGGGGATTATGGCATATCCCGGATGATCTGTTTTATTATACACAGACATCAGGAATCCAGATGATTTTTGCGCAGCAGATCACATGTATTTCACTTGGAATCTTTTTTGCATATGCCTATATGAAAACGCAGAATATCTGGGTACCGGTCTGTCTGCACTATCTGAATAACAACCTGATACCGATCATCTCAGGAACGTTTTCTGCAGATGTTCTGGAAAATCAGACGGTAAGCTGGAAGGATCTTCCGGTTGCACTGGTGTTAAATGGATTGTGCTTTGGATTTTTCCTGCTTGCAGATGTATTTAAAAAGAAAGAAGTTCAGGAAGAGGAGTAATTTGAGTAAAAATTTCCTGTAAAAAGCAGATGGTGTCATATGAAAAAGCGCATGTACAGTAAAAACAGATCGTCGGAAAGATGATTTTACTGTATATGCGCTTTTCAGTACATGATAATAAAATGTTCGCGGAGCGTGTATTCTATATTTAAAAGCAACAGCTTCGCGGAAACATTTGGTTAAAACATAATTTTGGATTTATTCTTTAACAGTCTGGCTCCATTTACGATCAGAAGAATCCCGGCGGTGATTCCACCTGCAAGGACACAGATACCAACTGCCAGTGTGGAAGCTCCGGCAGAACCCATTGTCTTATAAATTTTCTCGTCCATCTTATATGCCCCCTTTGTTTGGATTTCTCATATTCCTAATGTATATTATTCTATCATTATTCTCATGAATATACAAACCCAGATTAAAAAATATCTGCTAAAAATTACAGTTTATCAGGTGCCCAGTCACCGAGAACCAGTTCTTTTGCAAAATATCCGGCTTGTTGTTCATTCAGATTTTGAACAAAATCAGCCCGGTCAGAAAGCGGACGGTAGTCAGAGGTGGCAGGGAAACTTGCGTATTCGGCATAATATACTGTGTCATGTGTATTTTCGCGGTTCCAGTCATGAAAACCGGCGGGATGGATATGCGCACCAAGTTCGCAGGAAATCAGGATCGTTTTTGCATAGTCGCGCCATGGCCTGCCAAGATAGACGGAACCGGCAGGACAGTCTTTGGAGATGAACCGGCAGTCGGAAAAAATGTAGCCGTATTCCTGGCCTTCCGGTGTGGAGGCGGCAGTTACATAACCCTGGATAGGAGGGAGTGTATAATTTTTCTGAACCATATCTGAATTGGAATGACACAGTGCAGATGTATCAGAACCGGAATCATGCAGGGTGGATGTAGTGGAAACTAAATCGGACTGTGCAGATGCTTTTGTGCGCAGCAGGGATTCTAAGGTACAGTGTTCAAAATATGCGGTGGCGCTTCCAAAAATAAAATCAATATCGCCGCAGATATAGCAGTTTTTATAATATTGTCTGCCATTGATACGCGGGGCAAACTGTTTTGGACCGATGAAACCGCCAGGCTGTCGTTCTTTTTCGGGAAGCGGCCCGGTAAAAAGTGTGTCCTGATGGCCGAGAAGGCGGCAGGAATCGATCATAAGACGGTCCCCGTCGGCATAGAGAGCGATCGCCTGTCCGTGTGTTGCGGAATCCCCGGAGGCATTTTCGATGGTGAGATGCTGGAGCGTTACATCATGTGTATCGATAAAGAGGGTATAAGTGCGGAATGTACCGCGCTTACTGCCATCTTCCATCAGATCCAGGGCATAATCATCATAGCTGATGACGGTGTGAGCACTGCTTTCGCCCATTCCGCGAAGTGTGATATATGGTTTATTTATGGTTAGTTTTTCATGGTAAATGCCCGGTGCAATTTCAATGATAACAGGTGTTGTGTTATTAGCAGGAATTTGTGCAAGGGCAGAGCCGATGGAGGAAAAATGTTCCGGGTTGTCGGAAACATGAAGTATTTTTTGCATGGGAAAAGCCTTTCTTTGTTTCTTAATATTTTCTGAGGATAGTATAACACAGATATTGCCTGGTTGAAATTGGGAAAGAGGATGATTATAATGGAAAGTAAAATAGGAAAAAAGTACGGTGGGAGGAGATTATGGAACTCAGTTATAAAGAAATCAGAGCACAGATCTGTGATGTGTGCCATAAGATGTGGCAGCTTGGATGGGTTGCGTCGAATGACGGAAATGTGTCGGTAAAACTTTCCGATGGCACATTTTTAGCAACGCCGACCGGCGTGTCAAAAAGTATGGTAACACCGGAAATGATCGTGCATATAAATAAAGCAGGAGAGATGATCGAAACTGTGGACGGGTACCGCCCGTCGTCCGAAATGCGGATGCATTTCAGATGTTATGAAGAACGCGAAGATGTCGGGGCGGTATTACATGCACATCCTCCGGTTGCAACGGGATTTGCCGTGGCAGACATTCCGCTCGATGAGTATTCCATGATCGAGACTGTGCTCGCACTTGGTTCAGTGCCGATTGCGCCTTATGCGACACCTTCCACAGATGAGGTGCCGGATGCCATTACCCCGTATCTGCAGGAACATGATGCGATCCTGTTAAAAAATCATGGAGCGGTAACAGTTGGAGCCGATGTTTATACGGCATATTACCGGATGGAAACGTTAGAGCAGTTTGCAAAAATAACACTGACGGCACATCTGCTCGGCGGTGCAAAAGAAATTGACCGGGAAAATATCGACCGGCTTGTGGATCTTAGAAACAATTATTATAAAATGAGTGGAAAACATCCGGGGTATAAGAAATATAGTGGTGAGTCGCATTTTGCTCCGCAAAACAGGGAGGATCGCAGATGAGTACAGGCAGACATAAACAGGAACGCGGCGTTGGGCTGCAGCCATTGGATGAGATCAATGGATATCAGGTACGTCCGGGTTTTTATAACAGAGATGGTGCGACAGCAACCACAAGAGGTGTCAGCTTTACGATCCATTCCTTTGGTGCGACGGCATGTTATCTTCTGTTGTTCCGGCCGCAGGAAAAAGAGCCGTATGTGACCCTAAAATATCCGGAGGCTTATCATATTGGAAACACATATTCCATGTTCGTTTTTGGATTGAAAATCGAAGAGTTTGAATATGCGTTCCAGTTGGACGGACCTTATGATGAGAAGAAGGGATTATTATTTAAGAAAGAAAATGTTTTGCTTGATCCGTATGCGAGGGCAGTAACGGGACAGCGTAACTGGGGAGAGCGCCCGGAAGGCGGAGCGGATTTTATTTATCACGCAAGGGTTGTGGAAAACAACTTTGACTGGGGAGATATCCGTCCGACGGAGCATCCGTTTGAGGATCTTGTTATTTATGAGATGCATGTGAGAGGATTTACAAAAGATGCATCATCGGGTGTTACACCGGGGGCAGAAGGCACTTATGAGGGACTGCGCCAGAAGATCCCGTATTTGAAGGATCTGGGAGTGAATGCAGTCGAGCTGATGCCGATTTTTGAGTTTGATGAGATGGAAAGCACCAGAGTGGTAGACGGAGAGCGCCTGTATAATTACTGGGGCTATAATACAGTCTGTTTTTTTGCGCCCAATACCAGTTATACCTCGGTGGTGGAACATAACCACGAGGGCGATGAGTTAAAAGAACTGATCTACGAGCTAAAGGAAAATGGAATCGAAGTTATCCTGGATGTTGTATTTAACCACACGGCAGAGGGAAATGAACATGGTCCATGTTTTTCTTTTAAGGGAATTGATAATGATATTTATTATATCCTGACACCGGATGGATACTATTATAATTTCAGTGGCTGTGGCAATGTCATGAACTGTAATCATCCGGCAGTAAGACGTTTTATCATTGACTGTCTGCGATACTGGGTAACGGAGTATCGTGTCGATGGTTTCCGGTTTGATCTGGCATCCATTTTAACCCGCGATGAAAAAGGGACACCGATGGCAGATCCGCCATTGCTTCAGGCGATTGCATGTGATGCCATTCTTGGAAAGGTCAAACTGATCGCGGAGGCATGGGATGCGGGTGGTCTCTATCAGGTTGGAAGTTTTCCGTCATGGAACCGATGGTCAGAATGGAATGGAAGATACCGTGATGATATCCGTCAGTTTTTAAAAGGTACGGATGGTATGGCAGGAACAGCAATCACGCGTATCACCGGTTCAAAAGATCTTTATCCGGAGCACCGCGGAGACAGTGCATCCGTTAATTTTGTCACCTGTCATGATGGATTTACATTGTATGATCTGTATGCCTATAATACGAAGCACAATGAGAAAAACGGCTGGAATAATTCAGATGGTGATAACAACGGAAACAGCTGGAACTGTGGAGCAGAGGGAGAGACAGATGATCCGCAGATCGAAGGACTGCGTCTTAGAATGGTAAAAAATGCATGTGCAACCTTAATGTGCAGCAGGGGACCTGCCATGTTTTATGCGGGAGATGAATTTTGTAATACACAGTTTGGCAATAATAATGCCTACTGCCAGGATAATATCATTTCCTGGCTTGACTGGACCAGACTGGAGAAATATCAGGAGATCCATGATTTCTTCCGGTATATGATCGCATTTCGCGAAAAATATCCGATTTTGCGCCGCTCCACGAAAAAAGCGCTCTGCGGCCTACCGGAGATCAGTATCCACAATGGTTTCCCGTGGAATGGGGGTACGGATTATACCAGTAAACTGATCGGTATCATGTATGCCGGCAGGGATGATGCGGATACCAGGGATGATATCATTTTCTATGGAATGAATGCATACTGGGAAACACTTGTGATGCAGCTTCCAGAACTGCCGAACAATCTGCAGTGGAAAATCTGTGTCAATACAAACATAGAGTATGAGGATGGAAAAGATGTGGAGGCACAGACCGAGTTTTATTATAAAAAAACATTGAAAGTTCCGCCGAGAAGTGTGGTTATTTTAGTGGCAGAATAGTGTGGGACATAAAAATGCGGCGGGTTACAGCCACCCGCCGTCTAATGTAATGATCTGCCCGGTCAGGTATTCATTTCCTGTGGCAAGCTGTACTGCTAGATGGGCAGTCTCCTCCGGCGTTCCAAATCTTCCTGCCGGGATCTCATCTGCAAGTTCTGCGCGTTCTTCTTCGGAAAAACAGGCATTCATCTGCGTATCAATGACACCACAGGCGATCGCGTTGACCTGGATATTGCTCGGTGCAAGTTCTTTTGCAAGTGCTTTTGTAAAGGAATTGATGCCGCCTTTGCATGCGGAATAAGCAACTTCACAGGAGGCACCGGCAATGCCCCAGACGGAAGAGATATTGATGATTTTTCCTTTCTTTTCGTGCACCATATGTGGGATTGCGAGCCGGCTGGTGGAAAAGACGGATGTGAGGTTTGTGGAGACAATGCGGTTCCAGTCATCGATCGACATATCCGTCAGCAGCCCGATATAGGAAATACCGGCATTGTTGATGAGGACATCCACTCCACCGAAGCGTTCTGTGATCTGTTCAAATAATTGTTCGACATATTCAAAGGAAGAAATATCGCCCACGCTGGCGAGCACTTCCGTGTGAAAAGTTTCTTCCAGTTCTTTTTTGAAATTTAAAAGTTCCTGTGCTGATCTGGAACAGGTAATGATCAGCCGGTCACCCTCTGCGGCAAATGCGGATGCAATCGCGCGTCCGATTCCACGGGAGGCACCGGTAACTAGTACGGTTCTATTCATAAAAATCTCCATTCTTGTCCGTTACTGGAACATTTCCAGTTTGTGTTTACTCTATATTTGTATATTTTTTTATGTTCATTCTAATACATAGTATTTTGACTCATTTATGATGCCATTTGCCGTTCGTCAATCATGCAGGCATGTTGACTCACTTGCGCTCATTATATCATGTGCAAAAACAGCACATGATCCAATTCACCGTTCGTCAATCATACGAGCATGTTGACTCACTTGCGCTCATTATATCATGAAGCAATGCTTCATGATCGTGATCTACACTCGCTTCGCTCGGCAGTCTTATTATATCATGAATAAATCAATGAAACAATTTCAATGAAAATCTAAATAAAATTAAAATTGTAGATTTGCAGGGAAACAGCACTGTGTTAGAATTATTGCATAAAAATAATAGTATTGGAGGACTTATTTTGTGCTATATCAACGAATGATGAAGGAAAAACAAAAAGTGGAGGATCGGATCAATGACTTACAAAGCCAGATTGACGTGCTTCCATCAGGTACATTTTTCTGTACGAGAAATAATAAGTACTATAAGTGGTATTATACCGATAAGGGTAAAACAAAATACATTCCCAAAAGTGAACGAAAACTTGCGGAACAACTGGTAAAACGAAAATATTTAGAGAGCAGGCTGCGAAAATTTAAGCAGGAGGAGAAAAGGATAGATATTTATCTGAAGCAATATAGCTTAGATGAATTTTCTTCATATCATGTAGAGGAACATCCAGAGTTGCAGAAACTTTTGTCAGGAGTCTATGTACCGTTAAAGCAAGAACTGGATGAGTGGGTAAATGCTTCTTACACAAACAATCCGAAAGAACCACAAAAATTGATACATAAAACCATTCCCGGAATTCTGGTCCGGTCAAAATCTGAAGCTTTAATCATAAATGCGTTATTCGAACACAAAATCCCATTTCGTTATGAATGTTTATTACAGATTCAAAATGTTAGTATATATCCGGATTTCACCATCCGTCATCCTGTTACAGGTGAAGTGTATTATTGGGAACATTTTGGAATGATGGATAATGAAAATTATGCTCATAATGTATATTCAAAGTTACAGTTGTAGAATCCTTTAGATTATGAGTATGTAGAACTACTGATTCAATATTATTTTACATGAACAATGTATAGGTATTCAAATGGGCGAAAGGTATATATATCAGAAACCAATAGTCCGAAATTTTATTGAATTATAGTATTTTTCAATCAAAATGGGTGAAAATTAGGTCGAAATACTTAAAATAGTCCATGAAAACGAAAAAACGAGGGCTATTTTGATGTTAAATGAAGAAATTCACCCATTTTGAAAATAAAAGAGGAGGATACATGAAAAAATGGGCAAAATATATGAATGCGGAAAAAAATAACCCAAAACATAAGCAATGAAGTGGGAGAACGGGCGAAATACACGAACGCTGAAAAAAATAGCCCACAACATATAAGACGGCTGCAGATAGTTGGATAAAGAAAACGGGTGGATCTGCTTAATGTAATAAAAGTGTAGCCCATCATGGTATTTAGTATAAACTGATATGAATAGTAATGTGTAAAAAGAAACAGCATGTTTTTACAGGATTAAATTTCATAGAAGGGTAGAATTTAACTCTGCAAGTGAGTTTAAGAGAAAAATTTGAAAAAATATAAAATTAGGTATGGACATTTCCGTAGAGATGTGATAATATAATCAAGCACGATTCAAGACAACTTGATTACGGCGCGTGGCTCAGCTTGGTAGAGCGCTGCGTTCGGGACGCAGAGGTCGCAGGTTCAAATCCTGTCGCGCCGACTATGAGATGGGAAGCCGTCAATCCTTGAGAGATCATGGGTTGGCGGTTTTTTTTGTTTAAAATATATTCCCTATTTGTCATATCTATGTTATAATAAAAAATGTAACCGCTTACATAACGAGGAAAGAAGGAGGATTTCATAAATGAAGAAAAAAACAAGTCTTAGTGCGAAGCTGATCGCAGCGTTTATGGCTGCGATTCTTGGAAGTGTTTTGATCTGTGCACTTCTGACACACAGTAAAGTAGAGAGCGTGTTAAACAGTAACATGCAGCTTACGAGTGAGCAGACACTAAACAGTGCGATGACAAGTCTGCAGACATATGAGAAAACGATCAGTATACCGGTGGATCTTTTGACGAGAAAAGACAGTATCAAACAGCTTTTGCTTGAGCCGGAAAACTATGATAAATATATTGACAATGTAAACGACGAACTGGTTGCAGCCTGTAAAGTCGTAAATGGTTCGGTGCGTGCCTATTATGCTTTAAATGATGGCAGAACAATCACCGGATGGGTACAATACGAAGCTGACGGTTCAAAGACAGCGATGAACACGGTGGAAAATAAAGACCTTTCCGGGAAAGAATGGTACACCGCATGTCAGGGAAGAAAAGCAAAAGTAAATTCTATTTTCAGCTATATCACTGCGCCGTATGCGGATGAAGAAACCGGGGAGCAGATCATTACGGTATGTCAGGAAGTAAAATATAAAGATGTTGTCCAGGGCGTTGTTGCGATGGATATTGATGCATCTGCACTGGCAGACTATGTGGAAAATATCAGACTTTTAAATACGGGATTTGTTATGCTGGTAGATGAGCAGGGAAATATCGTGGTTGACAGCGAAAGTAATACTTTTGCAGATGGTACAGTTGCTGACCTTGAATTTTTTGCTCCGTTAACAGAAGAATTAGATAAACTCGAAGAACAGAAAGCACAGCTGGAGGAAAATGAAGATCCGGCAGCGGATGATATCGTATTGCAGGCATCTTATACCATGCGTGCAGAGGGAAGGGACTGTGCCATTACGGCGATGACAGACCGCATTACCGGATGGAGACTGCTCGGCTGTATCAGTGATCAGGAAAACCAGAAGAACCTGATCAACATTAACATAGGAACGTTGATGGCCGGTGTGATCGGTCTGATCTTTGGATGTGTGATCGCAGTCCTGACAGCGCTCAGTTTTAACCGCGAGATCAAAAAACTCCAGAATGCGACACATCGTGTGGCGGGCGGTGATTTTTCCGAGAAGATCAAAGTTACCAGAAGCGATGAGTTTGGCGTGCTTGAAACAAATTTTAACGGTATGATGGATGATGTGTCCGGACTGATCCATGCAGTCGAGGATAAATCAAACCATATTCTTGAAGTTGCAGGAGGCATCTCAGAAGTCGCTGGAAATACAAAAACAACGATCGAGCAGGTAACACAGGCAATCGACAGTGTGGCGCAGGGTGCGGTAAAACAGGCGGAAAGTACACAGGAAGCCAACACGGAAGTAGAGCATTTAAAGAACAGCTTAGATGAGACAAAAGAATATGTTTCCGGCATGAATGGAATGACAGAAAAGGCAAATGAAGTCAGCACCGAGGGAATTGAGAGTGTAAAAGATCTGATTGAAAAATCAGGAAAAACAGCTGAAAAATCAAAAGTTTCGTTAGAGGTTATGAATGAGATGGTTGAGAGTATTGATAAGATTTTTTACATATCGGATACGATCGCAGACATCACATCCCAGACGAACCTGTTGTCGTTAAATGCAAGTATTGAGGCAGCAAGAGCCGGAGAGATGGGAAAAGGTTTTGCAGTTGTTGCAGATGAGATCCGTAAACTGGCGGATGAGTCGAAAGAGTCAACGGATGAGATCAAGAAGATCATCACGGAAATCACGGAAAAATCAAAACTGGTTGAGTCAACGATGCAGGAAAATGAAGTACTGCAGACTGAGCAGCAGGAGGCGATCAACCGCACGGAAGAGATCTTTGGCGAGATTATGAAACAGATCGAAATGTTAGGCTCCGGTATGGAACGTATCAATGCCCTGAATGACACTATGTCTGCCAACAAAGATCTTGTTGTGGATAAGATGGGAACGATCGCATCGGTATCTGAGCAGTCCGCAGCGGCAACCGAGGAAGTCAATGCTTCCACCGAGCAGGTAAATGTTACAATGGAAGAGATCAGCGAACATACCGAGACGCTGCAGGCAATCGCAAAAGACCTGATGGAGACGATCAATCGTTTTAAGCTCGCTTAAGGCATGGAAATGACTTGCAAAACACCTGCTATACGGGTATAATTCTTGACGATAGATTGCATTTGACAATGGGAAAATAAACCGGATAGGGTAAAGCAGGAGGAAGATATGGGAAGAGACGTTATTATTGCATGTGATTTTAACAGCAAAGAAGAAGTGATCAATTTTCTTGGAAAATTCAAAGAGGAAAAACCTTTTGTAAAAATCGGCATGGAGCTGTTTTATGCAGAGGGACCGGAGATCGTCCGCACGATCAAACAGATGGGACACAAGATTTTCCTTGATTTAAAATTACATGACATTCCAAATACCGTTAAAAAAGCAATGTCCGTATTATCAGGACTGGACGTGGATATGTGTAACGTACATGCGGCAGGTACCAAGGCGATGATGCAGGCAGCCATCGAGGGACTCACGAGAGAAGATGGAACAAGACCACTGCTGATCGCAGTCACACAGCTTACTTCCACCAGTGAAGAGGTAATGCAGCAGGAACTGTGGATCGATAAACCGATCGACCAGACTGTTATGCATTATGCTAAGAATACGATGGAAGCCGGATTAGACGGCGTTGTATGTTCTCCGCTTGAAGCAGGAAAAGTACACGAGGTATGTGGAGACAAATTCCTTACCATTACACCGGGTGTCCGTTTTGCAGACGGCGATGTTGGCGATCAGAAACGTGTGACAACACCGGCAAAGGCAAAAGAACTTGGTTCTGACTATATCGTAGTCGGAAGACCGATTACTCAGGCAGATGATCCGGTAGCAGCATACCGCAGATGTGTAGAAGAATTTGTAGGCTAGTACCAGATGAAAACAGGAAAAGAGAAAGATGAACGGGTCTTTCTCTTTTTTCGGTTAAGAGAGAAATTTGAGACAGATAGGGGATTTCATGGAAAGAAAAGGACTCAGTGGAAGCGCATTAAAAATAATCGCGATCGTAACAATGCTGATCGATCATATTGCGGCAACCGTGATCATTCGTATATTAAAATTCGGAGGCTATAATGACGGCCTTTATCAGCTGTATCGTGTGATGCGGAATATCGGAAGAATTGCGTTTCCGATATTCTGTTTTCTTCTGGTAGAAGGATTTATGCATACAAGAGACCGGGAAAAATATGCACTGCGTCTGGGATGTTTTGCGGCAGTATCTGAGATCCCGTTTGATCTGGCATTCAACGGAAAAGTTTTGGAAGTCGGATATCAGAATGTGTTTTTTACATTATTGCTGGGTCTGCTTACCATGATGGCGTATGATGCGGTGATGAACCAGAGCCGCTGGAGTGTCTGGAAGCGGACGGCATTATCTACGATTGCAATCCTTGCCGGAATGTTTGCGGCAGAGTTTTTATCAACGGATTACGGCGCACTCGGAGTTCTCTGCATTATGGTATTTTACCTGTTCCGGAGAAGCAGAATACAGCAGGTCGTGTTTGGATGTCTGGCATTTGTATGGTGGGAATGGGCAGCAGTGTTTGCATTCGTTCCAATCTTTTATTACAATGGAAAACGTGGCTTTGGAATGAAATATTTCTTTTACGCATTTTATCCGGTGCATCTGCTGATCCTGTATCTGATCGTATATAAAATGGGATATGGATCCGTGCCTGCAATATAGTGAATGCTCATTGGACCGGTATATGGAAAAGGACTTTAGAAAACGGAGGAGATGTTTTCTAAAGTCCTTTTTATATGTAAACCTGCCGGAAAATCTGGCAGGATTGTTTTTTGACGGAACTGACAGAACCCCAACCACCGAGTCGAAACTCAACAGCTCCTTTTGATGTTATTAATGATACGGAATAATTGTGACCATTTCTTGACTGGAAAATGAAGGAAATCTTAAAAACAGATGAGAAATTCATAAAGTCGCATAGGCGGGAAGGGGGAAATGAGGTATAATGTGCGTAAAAGTGGTTAACACAGGGCAGGAAATTTTGTCAGTGAAATCTACTGTGGAATTTTATAATGGAGAAAATTTATGAAAGAGTATCTGGAAAATGTGCGGTGCGTGGCACCGTTGATCCATAATATAACAAACTATGTGACAGCAAATGATGTTGCAAATGTCCTTTTGGCATGCGGGGCAAGTCCGATCATGGCAGATGAGGAGGCAGAGGTAGAAGAAATCACGGCACACTGCATGGGGTTAAATCTAAATCTTGGAACGCTAAATCAAAAGAAAATCCCTGCAATGCAAAAAGCGGGGAAAATGGCAAATAAACTTGGACATGTTGTGGTGTTAGATCCGGTTGGAGTCGGTGCAAGCAGTTTCCGGAAACAGACGGCGGAGCAGCTTTTAAAGGAAGTACGGTTTGATGCGATCCGGGGAAATATTTCAGAGATCAAAACCTTGGCATCTTTGTGTGGAACACAGGAAAAAAATAGTGGAAATATGGCAGTGTCAGATACAATGGATGTGGAAAAAATTACTGATAAATCAGATCATTGTGGAAAAATTACAGGTATAGATGGTTCTGGAAGAGGCGTGGACGCAGATAATGCAGATACAGTGACAGAGGAAAATTTAGCACAGCATATTAGTAATGCAAAAATGCTGTCAAAGAAACTGCAGACGATCGTTGCCATCACCGGAGCCATAGATCTGGTCACGGATGGCAGCAGTTGTTATGTGATTCGAAATGGTAATCCGCAGATGGGGCATGTGACCGGGGCAGGATGTCAGCTGTCCGGTATTTTAACCGCATTTCTTGCTGCGAATCCGGAAAATAAGTTACAGGCAGCGGCGGCAGCAGTCTGCATGATGGGATATGCCGGGGAGCTTGCGGCGGAGAAAAGCGGACAGTCGGGCAGCGGAACTTACCGTGTGAGCCTGATGGATGCAGTGTCGTGTATGGATGGAGATATATTAGAGAGAGGAGCACGTTATGAGATTCGATAGAAAACAGTTATTATTATATGGGGTAACAGACAGAAGCTGGTTAAATGGTCAGACATTATATGAGCAGGTCAGACAGGCGTTGGAGGGCGGTGTGTCCTTTTTACAGCTTCGCGAGAAAAATCTTTCGGAGCAGGCATTTTTAGAGGAGGCAAAAGAGATACAAAAACTGTGCAGGGAGTACAAGGTGCCGTTTATCATTAATGACAACGTGGATCTTGCATTGGAGATTGATGCGGACGGTGTGCATGTCGGACAGGATGATATGGAGGCAGGGGAAGTGCGAAAAAGACTTGGAGAGGATAAGATCATCGGAGTTTCGGCACACTCGGTGGAGGAAGCGCTGCGCGCTGAAAAATGCGGGGCGACTTACCTTGGCTCCGGTGCTGTGTTTGGAAGCGGCACGAAAAAAGATGTGGGAACGTTAGATCATGAGGTGTTAAAAGAAATCTGTGCAGCAGTACAGATCCCCGTGGTTGCGATCGGCGGGATCAGCCGGGACAACATTTTACAGTTAAAGGGAACGGGGATTGACGGCGTGGCTGTGATCAGCGCTATCTTTGCGCAGAAGGATATCAGGGCAGCTGCACAGGAACTGAGGAAGTTGTCCGAGGAAGTGTGCAGGTAAGTCAAAATGCATGAACCTGGCATTAATGGTAAATAAATTTTTGAGATGCATGAGTCTGACATTGAAGAAAAGCAAAACTACAAATGCAAGAATAGGGATGAATATGAAAACAGAGCTGATACAGGGCGCAATTTTTGATATGGACGGAACACTGCTTGATTCCATGCCGGTCTGGGAACACGCCAGCGAGCGGTATCTGCAGAACAAAGGAATTGAGGTGCGGGAAAAACTTTCGGAGATTTTGTTTTCCATGAGCATGCAAAAGGGTGCGGAATACGTGAAAGAAAATTACCACCTCACGGAATCGACGGATGAGATCGTGACCGGTGTAAATAATATCGTTTATACTGCGTATGAAAAAGAGGTACAGCCCAAAGAGGGCGTGAGGGAGTTTTTGGATAAACTGCAGGCAGAAGGAATAAAAATGGTCGTGGCAACCTCGACAGACCGCCCTATGGTGGAGGCAGCATTAAAGCGCACAGGCCTGCTTTCTTATTTTGAACGGATATTTACCTGCACGGAAATCGGCAAAGGAAAAGTGGAGCCGGACATTTATCATGCGGCTTCTGATTTCCTTGGAACAAAACCGGAACACACGCTGGTGTTTGAAGATGCACTTTATGCGATCGGGACGGCGAAAAAAGCCGGGTTTGTGACGGTTGGTATTTATGATGCGGCAAGTGAAAAGGAACAGGACAAGATCAGGGAGCAGGCAGATATTTATCTGGAAGCGTTTGCGGAAGCTGTGGGAAGAATATGAAAAATAAATGATAACCCAAAATCTCATTTACATGGAATTTACAAACTTTTCATGGCGTCGTATAAAAATCTGTGCTATGATAAATAATGTTGAGGTATCAGTGTGAAAAATAAGATTTTTCACACGCAAGATTTGTGCTTACGCACAAACTTGAGATGCGCAAAAATGGGGATTATTATGATTCGTAAAGCAGAGTTAAAAGACATTCCGGCAGTGATGGACATTTACAACGATGCCATTTTACATACAACAGCAACATTTGATACGGAAATCAAGGATTACGAGGATCGTCTGGCGTGGTTTCAGGCACACACAGGCCAGTATGTGATCTTTGTATATGAAGAGGCAGGCACAGTCGCGGGTTATGCCTCTCTTTCACGTTACAGGGAAAGAAAGGCTTTTGACCCTGCAGTTGAGATCTCTATTTATATTCATGCGGGTTATCGAGGGCGTGGCATTGGCCGCAGTCTCATGGAGAAAACATTGCAATATGCCAAAGAGTGCCCGCAGATCGGAACAGTTGTTTCACTGATCACCAGTGAAAATGAAGTCAGTATCCGTCTGCATGAACGCTTTGGTTTTTCTTACTGTGGTCAGATCAGACAGGCAGGCGTTAAGTTTGGCAGGAAACTGGGCTTAAACGCATATCAGATCATTTATGACAGAGAAATTGAATAGAAAGATTCCCGGAAAAATGTAATGTGCAAAAACCTGGCATGATACATGGCAGTATCCCGGGAAATTGAGGAAAATGCCATGATAAGATATTTTAAGACGGATAATCAGCGGATCCAGGAAGAGGAAAAGATCGGGGACGGCGTATGGGTGCAGATGCTCCAGCCGACGCATCAGGAATGTGCCGAGATTGCAGAAGTATTGAATGTAGATATCGAAGATATCCAGGCCGCACTCGATGAGGAGGAGAGCTCCCGTATCGAACTTCAGGATGGTTATACTTTGATTTTAGTCGATATTCCAACGGTTGAGATACGTCATGAAAAACAGAGTTACACGACAATTCCGCTCGGTATCATTTTAACGCAGGATGTGATCGTGACAGTCTGTACCGATGATACACCGGTATTGCAGAACTTTGTCAACAACCGTGTGAAAGAGTTCAGCACGAAGAAAAAAATGCGTTTTGTATATCAGATTTTGTTCCGCACGGCGACAAACTATCAGATGAACCTGCGTGTCATCGATAAGAAAAGAACGGAGATCGAGGAGCGGATCGGCAAAAATACAGAGGATATCGATCTGATCGACCTTCACGAATTAGAGTCTACGTTGGTCTACTTTGCGACATCCCTGCGTGCAAATGGCGTGGTCTTAGACCGACTGACCAGGTATAAGCGCTTAGAGCAGTACCCGGAGGACAAGGAACTGCTAGGTGATGTTATTGTCGAGAACCGGCAGGCAATCGAGATGACATCCATTTACCGTGATATTATCAATGGTACCAGAGAATTGATGTCATCTGTCATTGATAACCGTCTGAATAATGTCATGAAATACCTGACATCCATCACGATCGTCATGGCAATCCCGACTGTTATTTCCGGTATCTATGGAATGAATGTCAATGAAAAATGGATGCCGTTTGCAAATACACCGCACGGATTTCTGATCATCTGTGTTCTGACACTGCTGATTTGCATTGTGACGATGCTGGTGCTTCGGAAGAAGAAGATGTTGTAAAAAGTTAAGGAGTTCTGCATCAACAACTTTTGTTGATGCAGAACTCCTTTTTTGAGAAAGTTATATAAAAAAATCAGGGTAGTCTTTATTTCCCCTCAAACCGTCCGCTTGCCCCGCAAGGCAGCACCAGTCCATTGGAGGACACCGGCAGTCCAATCTCATCTGCGGTGACGGTTCCGTCATATTTTTCTAACGCAGTGGCGATCATATAGCGCAGCACTGCAGGCTGAAGTCCCGTTGTGTAAGAATTTACAAGGAAAAACAGAGGCTTGTCTGTCAGCAGCTGGGCGCAGAGTTTGATCAGCGGAAAAACGGAGTCCTCGATTTTCCAGATCTCACCTTTAGGGCCTCTTCCGTAGGAAGGCGGGTCCATGATGATCGCGTCGTAGTGATTGCCGCGGCGGATCTCACGCTCCACGAATTTGACACAGTCATCTACGATCCAGCGGATCGGCGCATCCGAGAGACCGGAGGATGCAGCGTTTTCTTTTGCCCAGGTGACCATACCTTTTGAGGCATCCACATGTGTGACCGAAGCTCCGGCAGCGGCAGCGGCAAGTGTGGCACCGCCCGTGTAGGCGAACAGATTTAAGACTTTGACCGGGCGTTTTGCCGAACGGATCTTATCGGAAAACCAGTCCCAGTTTACCGCCTGCTCCGGGAAAAGTCCGGTGTGTTTAAAACTGAACGGTTTCAGCTGGAATGTCAGAGAACCGTAATGGATACTCCACTGCTCCGGCAGATCAAAAAACTCCCACTCACCACCGCCTTTTTTGCTGCGATGATAGTGAGCGTTCATGTGTTTCCAGCCTTTTTCTTTTTTTGGCGTATCCCAGATGACCTGCGGGTCCGGGCGCACAAGCGTATAATTACCCCAGCGCTCTAACTTTTCGCCACAGGAGCAGTCTATTACTTCATAATCTTTCCAGTTATTTGCAATCCACATAAATAAATCCTTTCATAGTTATTTTGTGATTCTGTTATTCATGACGATCGAATATCTGTATCACATATCCGATTATTTGCGTTTCCAGGTTGATGGCATTAAAAGAATCATCATCGGAAACAGTTCCAGTCTTCCGGCAAGCATGTCAAACATCAGAACAAATTTGGAAAACGGAGAAAAAATTGAAAAATTCTGTGTCGGACCGACGAGATTTAACCCGGGGCCGATATTATTTAACACCGTGACAACGGAAGTAAAATTCGTTGAAAAATCAAACTCATCCACACTGATCAGGAGCATAGAAGTCAGCAGCAGTACAAAATAAACGACCAGAAATACGTTCGCGGAACGTAAGGTTTCGTGATCGACCGGATGTCCGTCCATACGGATCTTTTTTACCTGACGCGGATGGATGATCAGTGAAAGTTCCTTACGGATCGTTTTCAGTAAGATCAGGATACGGGAAACTTTTATACCGCCGCTTGTGCTTCCAGCACAGGCACCGATAAACATTAGTGTTACCAACAGAGTTTTAGATAAAGCAGGCCAGAGATCAAAGTCTGTGGTCGCATATCCGGTCGTTGTGATAATGGAGCCAACCTGAAAAAATGCATGGCGCAGAGTCTCGCTGAACGTCGGATACAAGGACCGGACATTCCATGTGATGACAGCCACCGATCCGAAGATGATCGCGAGATACCAGCGGACTTCTTCAATTTTAAAGAGCTCTTTTATTTTGCCTGTCAGTATATAAAAATAGGCAGTATAATTGATACCGCTTAAGATCATGAAAACTGTGATCGTAATCTGGATCGCAGGGGAATAACCGGCAATACTGTCATTTCTGATGCCGAATCCACCGGTGCCGACAGTACCAAAGGTAGTCGTCAGCGAATCAAATAACGGCATGCCGAGTGCACGCAAAATCGTCGCTTCACAGATCGTGATGGCAATATAGATGCCGTAAAGGATTTTTGCGGTATCTTTCACATGCGGAACCAGCTTGCTCACGGAAGGCCCGGGGCTCTCTGCTTTCATCAGGTTCATCGTGGAGCCGCCCATCATAGGGAGGATCGCCATAATGAAAACGAACACTCCCATACCGCCGATCCAGTGGGAGAAACTGCGCCAGAACAGGCTGGCTTTTGAGATGCTCTCCACATCGGTCAGAATACTTGACCCCGTTGTAGTAAAACCGGAGATCGTCTCAAACAGTGCATCCACATAAAACGGAATATCTCCGGTCAGCACAAAAGGAATGGCACCGAAAATACTCATGATGATCCAGCTGAGTGCGACAGCTACAAAACCTTCCCTGGTGTAGAGATTTGTAGAACGTGGCTTTTTATGAGTCAGAAGAACACCGAGTATCAGACATAAAACTGCAACTGCCAGATAGGAGACAGAAGCATGTTCACGGTAGATCAGTCCGACCAGTGCTGGAAGTACCAGAAAGGCACTTTCAAATTTTAAAACACAGCCTAAAATATATAAAACGATCGAATAATTCATTGCCGCCTAGTCCTCCAGAATCTCTTTGATATCGGAAATGCGGTAACCGGATAGTACGACTAAAACAGAGTCACCGGCCATCATGATATCCTGACCACTCGGGATAATAACTTTGCCATTGCGGTAAATACAGCAGATCAGAGTATTTTTTCGGAAATGCAGATCTGCGAGTGGAATTCCTGCAACGGCGGAGTCTGCTTTGATAATAAATTCCAAAGCCTCGGCTTTACCGTTTGCAAGTTTATAGAGCGTTTCTACATTGCTGTCTTTGGAATTATAAGTGGAACGTGCATATTTTAAAATGTAATCCGACGTAATGATACGCGGATAAATAATACTTCCAAGATTCAGCTCGTTGATGACCGAATGGAAATTGATCCGGTTGATTTTTGTCACGGTCTTTGCGTTGGAGATATCATTTGCATAGAGGGAGAGAAGGATATTCTCCTCATCTAATCCGGTCAGCGCTGCAAAACCCTGCGCATGTTCAAGACCTTCCTGTAAAAGAAGATTCTGATCAGTTGCATCCCCGCAGATCACGGTGGCATGCGGCAGCAGTTCACTTAATATGTCACAGCGTTCGCGGTCTACTTCAATGATCGTCACACGGATGCCGGAAGCGAGCAGACTTTTTGCCAGATAATATGACACTTTGCCGCCACCGGCGAGAATGGCGTTTCCGACACGGTTTTTCACGATGCCGATTTTGCGGAAAAAGTCGATCGCATTGCGGCGCTCGGATGCGATCGCAACCACGTCGTTTTCCTGAAATTCAAAATCACCGTTTGGAATGATGACTTTATCCCCACGGATGACGGTGCAGACCAGAACGTTGCTGTGCAATGTCTGATGCAGGTTAAACAGTTTTAAGGCGATCAGCGGAGAGCCTTTGGTTACTTTAAAATGAAGAAGCTCTACATGACCTTTGGCAAAGGTATCCACACGGATCGCAGATGGAAACTGGAAAATGCGTGCAATCTCGTTTGCAGCGGCAAGTTCCGGGTTGATGATCATTGCCAGCCCGAATTCTTTCTTTAAAAATTCTATTTCCTTATTATATATAGGATTGCGCACACGGGCGATGGTCTGGCAGTGGCCTGTCTTTCTCGCGATGACACAGCAGAGCAGATTCTTCTCATCGTCACCGGTCACGGCAATCAGAAGGTCGGCGGTTGTGATGCCGGCGTCGATTAAAGTCTGGTGGTTGATTCCGTTTCCTACGATGCCCATCGCATCGAGATTATTTGTGATGGTGGAAACCTTTTCCGGTTTCTCGTCAATGACTACGATATCGTGGTCTTCGCTGCCAAGCTGCTCTACGAGAGTATAGCCCACCTTGCCACAGCCTACGATAATGATCTTCATGATATGGTAACTCCTCTAATAATAGTCTGATTTGAATGTACTTGAGTACGCAGTGCCAGACCGGAAAATCAGAGATTTCCTGGTCTGACGGGCATCTACGTTCCACTTCGGTCCGTGCTAAACAGGTGCCACCGGCACCTAGCACCGCCCTATCAAATGAGCAAAAAACAAAAAAGTGCCTGCAAGCAGTCATTTTTTGTTTTTCACTCATTTGGCACTGCTCATTACTTACGCACATTATAGCATGTGCAAAACCAGCACATGTTCCAATTCACCGTTCGTCAATCATGCAGGCATGTTGACTCACTTGCGTTCATTATATCATATGCGCACAGAAAAGCCACAAAAAGTATAAAACATTAGCAGAATAAAAAAGGAAAGAGTGGCAGGGAAAGACGGGGGTTACATTGACAAAGAAACCCGCAAAAAAATATGAAAGAAAAATGGAAAAAATACTTGCATTTCACAAAATTATCGTATATACTAAGCAGTGCTGTGACATTGATAGCGTAGAAGCGTGAGGTTGCTGCCGATATGGCAGGTTTTCCGTGGAGCGAATGTCAAGTTAGGAAACTGGCGACAAGTCACTGTATACGAGTAACATCTACAAAGTAGAAACAACGTGCGGGCAGACCGGAAGGCTGTCAGAAGAACTCCTAGCATTCGATGGTGCGGAGAAGTTTCTTTTTATGGGTAAAAGCTCATGATACGCACGGGAATGTGTGCAGTCACCGCTTGTCGTACCAAAGCGAGTTTATCGCTTGCAAAAGTGCGAAAAGGAGGCGACTTTTTTTATGGCAAGTCAAGTAATGAGAATCACATTAAAAGCTTATGATCACGAATTAGTAGATTCATCAGCAAAAAAAATCATCGAGACTGTAAAGAAGAACGGATCACAGGTGAGCGGACCGGTACCTCTTCCTACTAAGAAGGAAGTAGTTACTATCTTAAGAGCTACTCACAAATATAAGGATTCCCGCGAGCAGTTCGAGCAGAGAACTCATAAAAGACTGATCGATATCGTAACACCAACTCAGAAAACAGTTGATGCTTTATCTCGTTTAGAGATGCCGGCTGGTGTATACATCGATATCAAAATGAAGAATAAATAATTCTTCAAACAAATTTGTTAATATCCTGAAGGGTTTTATATAGAAGCAAAGAATGTTCGGCATCAGCCTCCATTCTATGTGGTTTTCCACATCCACTTATATGGACTTTCTAGGATGAACGGTTCCGCTACCCCACATCGATGGGCATGAAACGTTCCGCTGTAGAGTAAACAGGAGGTAAAAGAATGAAGAAAGCGATTTTAGCAACAAAAGTCGGAATGACTCAAATCTTCAACGCAGACGGCGTATTAGTGCCGGTTACTGTATTGGAAGCTGGTCCTTGCTCCGTAACACAGATCAAAACTGTGGAGAACGACGGATACAGCGCAGTTCAGGTTGCATATGCAGACAAGAAAGAAAAAGTTGTCAGCAAAGATGCAAATGGTAAGAAAGAAATCAGAAACAGACATGGCGTAAACAAAGCTCAGATGGGACACTTTGCAAAAGCTGGTGTATCCGGAAAGAGATACGTCAGAGAGTTCAAATTTGAGAACGCAGACGAGTACAAACTTGGAGATGTTATCAAAGCTGATATCTTTGCAGAGGGCGACAAAATCGACGCTACTGCAATTTCCAAAGGTAAAGGTTTCCAAGGCGCTATCAAGAGATTAGGACAGCATAGAGGTCCTATGGCTCATGGTTCTAAATTCCATCGTCATCAGGGTTCCAACGGTGCATGTTCTTCACCGAGCCGTGTATTCAAGGGAAAAGGAATGCCTGGACATATGGGAAGCGTAAAAGTTACAACACAGAATCTTGAAGTTGTAAGAGTTGACGCTGAGAACAACCTGCTATTAGTAAAAGGTGCTGTACCAGGCGCTAAGAAATGCATGGTAACAATCAAAGAAACTGTAAAAGCAGGTAAATAGTGCTAGATAGGAAAGGAGGAAACAACAATGGCTAACGTAGCTGTTTATAATATGGAAGGCAAAGAAGTAGGAAGCCTGGAGTTAAACGATGCTGTTTTCGGAGTAGAAGTTAACGAGCATCTCGTACACATGGCAGTACTTCAGCAGCTTGCAAATAACCGTCAGGGAACTCAGAAAGCAAAAACACGTTCTGAAGTTCGCGGTGGTGGTAGAAAACCATGGAGACAGAAAGGAACCGGTCATGCAAGACAGGGTTCAACAAGAGCTCCACAGTGGACTCATGGTGGAGTTGTATTTGCTCCGGTACCAAGAGACTACTCTTTCAAATTAAACAAAAAAGAGAAGAGAGCAGCATTAAAATCTGCACTCACATCCAGAGTAAATGAGAGCAAGTTCATCGTTGTTGACGAGTTAAAACTTGACTCTATCAAAACAAAGAACTTCGTTCAGGTTCTGAACAACTTAAAAGTTGAGAAAGCATTAGTTGTATTAAACGATATGGATACAAACGTGATCAAATCTGCAAGCAATGTTCCGACTGTTAAAACTGCTCAGACAAACGAGTTAAACGTATTTGATGTATTAAAATATGATACAGTTGTTGTAACAAAAGACGCTGTTAAGACTATCGAGGAGGTGTATGCATAATGGCAAACGTACAGTATTATGATGTAATCCTCAAACCGGTTATCACCGAGAAATCCATGGCAGCTATGGCTGAGAAGAAATATACTTTCTTAGTTCATCCGGAAGCAAACAAGACCATGATTAAAGAAGCAGTTGAAAAAATGTTCGAAGGCACAAAAGTTGCCAGCGTTAATACCATGAACATGGACGGAAAAAATAAAAGACGTGGAATGGTTTACGGAAAAACTGCTAAGACAAAGAAAGCTATCGTACAGTTAACAGAAGACAGCAAAGACATCGAGATCTTCGCTGGTCTGTAAGAAAAACAACGTTCGATTGCAACCTAAGCGCAGCGATGCGCGATAACAAACATCGAAAGGAGAACAACAATGGGAATTAAGACATATAACCCATATACACCTTCCAGAAGAAATATGACTGGCTCTGATTTCTCCGAGATCACAAAAACAACTCCGGAAAAATCTCTGGTAACTTCTTTAAAGAAGAATGCTGGTCGTAACAATCAGGGTAAAATCACTGTAAGACACCATGGTGGTGGAAACAGAAGAAAATACAGAGTTATCGATTTCAAGAGAAACGGTAAAGACGGAATCCCGGCTAAAGTAGTCGGAATCGAGTACGATCCGAACAGAACAGCTAACATCGCTTTAATCTGCTACGCAGATGGTGAGAAAGCTTATATCCTTGCTCCACAGGGATTAACAGACGGAATGACTGTTATGAGTGGTGCAACAGCAGAAGTTCGTGTTGGTAACTGCTTACCGCTTGAGAATATCCCAGTCGGTACTCAGGTACACAACGTTGAGTTATATCCGGGCAAGGGCGGACAGTTAGTTCGTTCCGCTGGTATGAGCGCTCAGTTAATGGCAAAAGAAGGAAAATATGCAACACTTCGTCTTCCTTCAGGCGAGATGCGTATGGTACCTTTAAAATGCCGCGCAACCATCGGTGTTATCGGAAACGGTGACCACAACTTAGTTAACATCGGTAAAGCAGGACGTAAACGTCATATGGGCGTTCGCCCAACAGTCCGCGGTTCTGTTATGAACCCGAATGACCATCCACACGGAGGTGGTGAAGGACGTGCTCCGATCGGACGCCCAGGCCCATGTACTCCTTGGGGTAAACCTGCTCTTGGTCTTAAGACTAGAAAGAAGAATAAATCTTCTAACAAGCTGATCGTAAGACGTAGAGATGGAAAAGCCTTAAAATAAGCTGGCGCTTATTTTAAGGCTTGGAAGAAGCAAGGACGGTTTCTTCCGGTTCACAACGGTGATCCGGGGAGAGATAAGAGACGCTTCTTCCGGTCTTTGAAAAAAATAATAAAAAATTGGAAAACCGGGAGAAGTTTTACTTGCTTCTTCCGGTAATCTCTGATATAATAAACAAGATGTTCGGAGTCCGAGGAAACACACGGCAGTGTGTAAAGGGGACTGACAAAATAGGAGGTAAATTATGGCTCGTTCATTAAAAAAAGGACCATTCGCTGATGCAAGCCTGCTGAAAAAAGTAGACGCTATGAATGCATCCGGTGACAAATCTGTTATTAAGACATGGTCACGTCGTTCTACAATCTTCCCTCAGTTCGTTGGTCATACCATCGCTGTTCATGACGGAAGAAAACATGTACCTGTATATGTAACAGAGGATATGGTTGGACATAAACTTGGTGAGTTCGTTGCAACAAGAACTTACAGAGGACATGGAAAAGACGAAAAGAAATCAGGCGTTAGATAAGATATTTGAAAGGAGGTTTCATCCATGGCTAAGGGACATAGAAGTCAGATTAAAAGAGAGAGAAATGAAGTAAAAGATACCAGACCTTCCGCTAAGTTATCTTACGCAAGAGTGTCTGTTCAGAAAGCTTGTTTCGTATTAGACGCAATCCGTGGAAAGGATGTTCAGACAGCATTAGCTATCGTAACATACAATCCGAGATATGCTTCAAGCTTAGTAAAGAAATTATTAGAGTCAGCAATCGCAAACGCTGAGAACAACAATGGAATGAAAGCAGAAAACCTTTATGTTGCAGAGTGCTACGCAAATAAAGGACCGACAATGAAGAGAATCAGACCGAGAGCACAGGGTAGAGCTTACAGAATCGAGAAGAGAATGAGCCACATCACAATCGTGCTTGACGAGAAATAAGGAGGTCAAATATGGGACAGAAAGTTAATCCACATGGCTTAAGAGTCGGCGTTATCAAAGACTGGGACTCTAAATGGTATGCGGAAGCAGATTTTGCAGATTTCTTAGTAGAAGATTACAATATCAGAACATATCTGAAAAAGAAATTATATGCAGCAGGTGTTTCTAAGATCGAGATCGAGAGAGCATCTGACCGTGTGAAAGTTATCATCTACACAGCTAAACCGGGTGTAGTAATCGGAAAAGGCGGAGCTGAGATCGAGAAGATTAAAGGCGAAGTTCAGAAATTCACAGATAAGAAATTAGTTGTTGATATCAAAGAAGTTAAAAGACCGGATCGTGATGCTCAGTTAGTAGCTGAGAACATTGCATTACAGTTAGAGAACCGTGTTTCTTTCCGTAGAGCAATGAAATCCTGCATGGGAAGAACCATGAAATCAGGGGCAAAGGGAATCAAAACATCCTGTTCCGGACGTCTTGGCGGTGCTGATATGGCTCGTACAGAGTTCTATTCAGAGGGAACTATTCCGCTTCAGACATTAAGAGCTGATATTGATTATGGATTCGCTGAGGCAGATACAACCTACGGTAAAGTTGGTGTTAAGGTTTGGATCTACAAAGGCGAGGTACTTCCGACAAGAGCTAATAAGGAAGGAGGAGTACAGTAATGTTAATGCCAAAAAGAGTAAAACATCGTAAACAGTTCCGTGGTTCTATGAGCGGAAAGGCAACAAGAGGTAATACGATCACTTATGGTGAGTACGGTATTATTTCAACTGAACCATGCTGGATCAAAGCAAATCAGATCGAGGCAGCCCGTGTTGCGATGACAAGATATATCAAACGTGGTGGTAAAGTTTGGATCAAAATTTTCCCAGAGAAACCAATTACTCATAAACCTATGGGTGTTCGTATGGGTAAAGGAAAGGGTGCTCCAGAGTACTGGGTAGCCGTTGTGAAACCAGGTCGTGTATTATTTGAAATCTCCGGTGTTCCGGAAGACGTTGCGAAAGAAGCGTTACGTCTTGCTACACACAAATTACCTTGCAAATGTAAAGTAGTTTCACGTGCAGATTTAGAAGGCGGTGTATCAAATGAAAACTAGTAAATATTTAGAAGAATTAAAAGGCCAGTCTGTAACAGACTTAAATGCGCAGTTAGTAGAAGCTAAAAAAGAACTTTTCAATTTGAGATTCCAGAACGCAACGAATCAGCTGGACAACACAAGCAGAATCAAAGAAGTAAGAAAGAATATTGCAAGAATTCAGACAATCATTACTGAGAAAGAAAAAGTTGCGCAGTAGGATTCCAGAAAGGAGATTAATCGGTCGTGGAAGAAAGAAATCTTAGAAAAACACGTGTTGGTATTGTTGTAAGCGACAAGATGGATAAAACAATCACTGTTGCAATCCAGGATAACGTAAGACATCCTCTTTACAACAAGATCGTTAAGAAAACATATAAATTAAAAGCTCATGACGAGAATAACGAATGTAAGATCGGTGATAAAGTAAAAGTTATGGAGACAAGACCATTATCGAAAGATAAGAGATGGAGACTTGTAGAAATCATGGAAAGAGCAAAATAATTAAAGGAGGCTACAAGCATGGTACAACAGGAAAGTAGACTTAAGGTAGCCGATAACACAGGAGCAAGAGAGTTACTCGTTATTCGTGTTATGGGTGGATCTACTAGAAGATATGCGAATATTGGTGATGTAGTAGTTGCTACGGTCAAAGAGGCAACACCAGGCGGTGTTGTTAAAAAAGGTGATGTCGTAAAAGCTGTAGTTGTTCGTTCAGTAAAAGGCGCACGTCGTAAAGACGGTTCTTATATCAAATTTGATGAAAACGCAGCAGTTATTATTAAAGATGACAAAACTCCAAGAGGAACACGTATTTTTGGACCAGTAGCAAGAGAGCTTCGTGAGAAACAGTTCATGAAAATTGTTTCCTTAGCTCCGGAAGTATTGTAGGAGGACCAGGATATGGCAACCATGAAAATTAAAAAAGGCGATATGGTCAAAGTGATCGCTGGTAAAGATAAAGACAAAGAAGGCAAAGTTATTGCTGTAAATACAAAGAACAATACCGTTCTGGTAGAGGGTATCAACATGGTGACAAAACATGCAAAACCAAGCATGGCTAATCAGCAGGGTGGTATCATCCATCAGGAGGGACCTGTTGACATTTCAAACGTTATGTATCTTCACAAAGGAACAGCTACCCGCGTAGGTTTCAAGATGGATGGAGATAAAAAAGTACGTTTCGCAAAGAAAACAGGCGAAGTGATCGATTAATTGAAGAGAGGAGGCAAAACAGTTGAGCAGACTTAAAGAACAGTACCAGAATGAGATCGTAGATGCTATGATCAAAAAATTTGGATATAAAAATATCATGGAAGTGCCGAAGCTCGATAAGATCGTTGTAAACATGGGCGTTGGCGAAGCAAAAGAGAACGCAAAATTATTAGAAGCTGCAATCAAAGATATGGAGACAATCACAGGTCAGAAAGCAGTTCCTACAAAAGCTAAAAACGCGATTGCAAACTTCAAGATCAGAGAAGGAATGGCAATCGGTTGTAAGACAACACTGCGTGGCGAGAAGATGTACGAGTTTATGGATCGTTTAATCAACCTTGCATTACCGCGTGTACGTGACTTCAGAGGTGTTAACCCGAATGCATTTGACGGCCGTGGAAACTATGCCCTTGGTATCAAAGAGCAGTTAATCTTCCCGGAGATCGAGTATGATAAAGTTGATAAAGTCCGTGGTATGGATATCATTTTCGTTACCACAGCAAAAACAGACGAAGAAGCTCGTGAGTTATTGACATTGTTCAATATGCCGTTCGCCAAATAATAGGAGGGAATTTTAATGGCTAAAACATCTATGAAAGTAAAACAGCAGCGTAAACCAAAGTTCTCTACCAGAGCTTACACACGTTGCAAAATTTGTGGACGTCCACATTCTGTTTTAAGAAAATACGGAATCTGCAGAGTATGTTTCCGTGAATTAGCATACAAAGGCCAGATACCAGGCGTTAAGAAAGCAAGCTGGTAATCAGACGGCTGTGTCCGCTATGTGCGGCGCAGTAACTTAATAAAGGAGGAAATATACATCATGACAACAAGTGATCCAATCGCAGATATGCTTACAAGAATCCGTAATGCAAATACTGCTAAACATGATACAGTTGATGTTCCGGCATCTAAAATGAAAATCGCAATCGCAGATATTCTTGTAGATGAAGGATATATCGCAAAATATGATATCGTTGAAGATGGTAACTTCAAAACAATCCGCATCACATTAAAATATGGTGCAGATAAGAATGAGAAGATCATCACAGGACTTAAGAGAATCTCAAAACCGGGTCTTCGTGTATACGCAGGCAAGGATGAGCTTCCAAGAGTACTTGGCGGTTTAGGAATCGCAATCCTTTCTACCAACCAGGGTATCGTAACTGATAAAGAGGCTAGAAAGCTTCAGGTTGGTGGCGAAGTATTAGCATTCGTATGGTAAATTTTGCCCGCCATTCGACGGACAAAATTAAAAGAATCTTCGGTTTTTTCGGAAGTATTTAAACTTCCGATTCTTCCGGGTTATCGCAACCGGGGAGAGAAGGTTCTTAAAGAATCAGGTAACTACGGCGCAAGCCGCAATTATACATTCACGATCGCAGGTCATAAGATCTATGGTCGAAAAAAATTTTAGGAGGTACGGGCATGTCACGTATAGGAAGAATGCCAATCGCAGTTCCGGCTGGTGTTACAGTGGATATTGCAGAAAATAATCATGTGACTGTAAAAGGTCCTAAGGGAACTCTGGAAAGAACCCTTCCATCTGAGATGGACATCAAATTAGAGGGTGACGAGATCATCGTTACAAGACCTAACGATTTGAAAAAAATGAAATCCTTACACGGATTAACAAGAACACTGATCAACAACATGGTTGTTGGTGTTACCAATGGATATACCAAGGAACTCGAGGTTAACGGTGTTGGTTACAGAGCTTCTAAAGCTGGTAAAGTGCTCACACTGAACTTAGGATATTCTCATCCGGTTGAGATGGAAGATCCGGAAGGACTTGAGTCCAAAGTTGATGGAAATAAAATCATTGTATCTGGTATCGATAAAGAAAAAGTTGGCCAATACGCAGCTGAAATCAGAGATAAGAGAAGACCTGAGCCTTACAAAGGAAAAGGTATCAAATATGCTGATGAAGTTATTAGACGTAAAGTTGGTAAGACTGGTAAGAAATAATTAAAGGAGTGACGAAAAATGGTTAGTAAGAAATCAAGAACAGCAGTTCGCGAAAACAAACATAGAAGAATGCGTCATCATCTTGCAGGTACAGCGATGAGACCACGTCTGGCTGTTTTCAGAAGTAATAATCATATGTACGCTCAGATTATTGACGATACAGTTGGAAATACACTTGTTTCTGCATCTACACTTGATAAGGATGTAAAAGCAGAGTTAGAGAAGACCAATAACGTCGAAGCAGCAGCTAAGCTTGGTACTGTTATTGCAAAGAAAGCTTTAGACAAGGGTATTTCAACGGTTGTCTTTGATAGAGGCGGCTTTATATATGCAGGTAAGGTAAAGGCATTAGCCGAAGCAGCAAGAGAAGCTGGTTTAGACTTTTAATAGGAGGAAACGCAAAACATGAAACGTGAAATCATTGATGCTAGTCAATTAGAATTAAACGAAAAAGTGGTATCAATTAAACGTGTAACAAAAGTTGTTAAAGGTGGACGTAACTTCCGTTTTACAGCTTTAGTTGTTGTCGGCGACGGCAATGGCCATGTTGGTGCTGGCTTAGGAAAAGCATCCGAGATTCCGGAAGCAATCCGCAAAGGAAAAGAAGATGCTATGAAAAAACTCATTACTGTAAAATTAGATGAGGTTGGCAGTGTTACACATGATGTTACCGGAAAACATACAGGTGCATCTGTATTATTAAAGAAATCTCCAGAAGGTACTGGTATCATCGCCGGTGGTCCTGCTCGTAACGTATGTGAGCTGGCTGGTATTAAAAATATCCGTACAAAATCTCTGGGATCTAACAACAAGCAGAACGTTGTTCTTGCAACAATCAATGCTTTAAGTCAGTTAAAATCCCCGGAAGAAGTTGCAAAACTTCGTGGAAAATCAGTTGAAGAGATTGTAGGTTAAGGAGGAGTTTTAAGATGGCAGATAAGAAATTAAAAGTAACACTTGTAAAATCTACAATCGGTGCTGTTCCAAAGAACAAAAAAACAATCGAAGCACTTGGACTGAATAAGTTATATAAAACTGTTGAGCTGCCGGATAATGCAGCAACAGCAGGTGCACTTCGTAAAGTAGCACCTTATGTAAAGGTAGAAGAGATCTAATAATAAGATAAGGAGGTGTCAGTAATGGACTTATCCAATTTACAGGCAGCAGCAGGTTCTGCACATAGCGATAATTTCAGAAGAGGACGTGGACACGGTTCAGGAAACGGTAAGACTGCTGGTAAGGGACACAAGGGACAGAAAGCTCGTTCCGGAGCTCCGAGACCAGGTTTTGAAGGTGGTCAGATGCCGTTATACAGAAGATTGCCAAAGAGAGGTTTCAAATGCAGAAACTCTAAGACAATCATCGGAATCAACCTTTCTGCTCTTGAGGCATTTGAGAACGATTCCGTTGTTTCAGTAGAAACATTAATCGAGGCTGGTATCGTTAAGAATCCTAGAGATGGAGTTAAGATTCTGGGTAATGGCGAACTTACTAAGAAACTCACCGTTCAGGCAAATGCATTCAGCGCAGCTGCAAAAGAAAAAATTGAGGCTCTTGGTGGAAAAGCAGAGGTGATCTAATGCTGGAAACACTCCGTAATGCATTCAAGATTAAAGATATTCGAAACAGAATTATTTTTACATTTCTCATGTTAGTTGTAATCAGGATCGGAAGCCAGCTTCCGATTCCTGGTGTTAACAATGAACTGTTTTCAAACTGGTTTGCAAGTCAGACCGCAGATGGAATGGGATTTTTTGATGCAATTACCGGTGGATCATTCTATAACATGTCAATCTTTGCATTGAACATTACACCGTATATTACTTCATCCATTATTATGCAGCTTCTCACTATCGCAATTCCAAAATTGGAAGAGATGCAGCGTGACGGAGAAGAAGGACGTAAAAAGATTGCAGAGATTACCAGATATCTTACCGTAGCTCTTGCCTTGATCGAGGCGATTGCAATGGCAATCAGCTTTAAGAGAGGTCAGATGTTACAGAGTGATGGTATTCTTACAATTATTATGGTTATCTTCACATTAACTGCAGGATCAGCAGTATTAATGTGGATCGGTGAACGTATTACAGAAAAAGGTGTTGGAAATGGTATCTCTATCGTACTTACCATTAACATCATCTCCCGTGTTCCAAATGATATGGGAACACTGTATCAGCAGTTCATCACAGGAAAATCCATACCGAAGGGAATTCTTGCGGCAGTGATCATTATTGCAATTATTGTTGCAATGGTCGTATTTGTCGTATTCTTACAGGGCGGTGAGAGAAGAATTCCGGTTCAGTATTCCAAAAAGATTCAGGGAAGAAAACAGGTTGGCGGACAGTCAACATATATCCCATTAAAGGTTAATACCGGCGGCGTTATCCCGGTTATCTTTGCACAGTCTCTGTTGCAGACACCGGTTATCATTGCAAGTCTTCTTGGAAAAGGAAACGGAACCGGTATCGGAAGCAAGATTTTAAAAGGAATGTCTCAGTCAAACTGGTGCAATCCAAAAGAGCCGGTTTATTCCATCGGACTGGTGGTATATATCGTACTCATCATTGCTTTCGCTTACTTCTATACTTCAATTACATTCAATCCATTAGAGATTGCTAATAATATGAAGAAAGCCGGCGGATTTATTCCGGGTATCAGACCTGGTAAACCAACCAGTGATTATCTGAACCGGATGTTAAATTACATCGTATTTATAGGAGCAGTAGCACTTGCATTTATCGCATTTGTCCCGATTTTCTTCAACGGAGTGTTCGGTGCAGATGTATCGTTCGGTGGAACATCTATCATCATTATCGTAGGTGTTGTCATTGAGACATTAAAACAGATCGAATCACAGATGCGTGTTCGTTACTATAAGGGATTTTTAAATGATTAATCTGACAGCATGCTGTCAGATTGGCAAAGAAGCAACGCTGGGCTTTTTAAGTTCAGCGTTACTTTCCTATTAAGCGATATTTGTATGATGAAGGTATTTTGGACAATGGAGGTATTGCGTGTGAAAAATAAGATTTTTCACACGCAAGATTAGTGCTTACGCACAAAGCTTGAGATGCGCAAAAAACAACGCAGGAAGGGAGAATTTTATGAAGATTATCATGTTAGGAGCTCCGGGAGCAGGAAAAGGAACACAGGCAAAACAGATTGCTGATAAATATCATATTCCGCATATCTCAACAGGAGATATTTTCCGTGCGAACATCAAAAACGGAACCGAACTTGGAAATAAAGCAAAACAGTATATGGATCAGGGCTTATTAGTGCCGGATGAGCTGACCTGCGATCTTGTTATGGACAGAATCAAACAGGATGACTGTGAGAATGGATTTGTACTTGATGGTTTTCCAAGGACCATTCCACAGGCAGAAGCACTTACAGCTGCACTTGAGAAGATCAATGAAAAAATGGATTATGCGATTGATGTAGATGTACCGGATGAGAACATCGTAAACCGTATGAGCGGAAGACGTGCTTGTTTAAACTGTGGTGCTACATACCACATTGTTTCCATTCCGACAAAGGTGGAGGGAATCTGCGACAGATGCGGACAGCCGGTTGTCTTAAGAGATGATGATAAACCGGAGACCGTTCAGAAGAGACTTACCGTATATCATGAGCAGACCCAGCCATTGATCGATTATTACAAAAAACAGAGTATCTTAAAAACAGTTGACGGTACGCAGCCGATGGAAAAGGTATTTGCAGATATCGTTGCGATTTTAGGCGAGTAGAGGAACCGGAGTAATGGCTGTAACAATAAAATCTTCCCAGGAAATAGAACTGATGCGCCAGGCAGGAAAAATCCTTGCAAAGGTGCATGAGGGATTAAAAAAAGAATTAAAACCCGGAATGTCGACACTTGATATTGACAGGATTGGGGAGGAAATGATTCGGAGTTTTGGATGCGAACCATCTTTTAAGAATTATCAGGGATATCCGGCATCCGTCTGTGTCTCCATCAATGAAGAAGTTGTACACGGGATTCCGCGCAAAGACAGAATCATTGAAGAGGGAGATATTGTGAGTCTTGATACCGGCGTGATTTATAAGGGGTATCAGTCAGATGCCGCAAGAACACATGGTGTAGGTGAGATTACTGAGGATGCAAGACTTCTGATCGAACGTACCAGACAGAGCTTTTTTGAAGGAATGAAATATGCGGTGGCAGGAAATCATCTGCATGATATTTCCGGTGCAATCGGTGATTATGCCGAGAGTTTTGGCTATGGTGTGGTACGGGATTTATGTGGACACGGAATCGGTACACATATGCATGAGGATCCGGAGATCCCAAATTACCGCAAATTCCGCAGGGGCATTAAGCTGAGAGCCGGAATGACATTAGCGGTGGAACCGATGATAAATCTGGGAACAGAAAGAGTCGTATGGATGGATGATGACTGGACGGTCGTCACACAGGATATGGATCTGTCGGCTCATTATGAAAATACCATCCTGATTCGGGAAGGAAAACCGGAGATATTATCACTTACGGATTCTGAGATCGCCGAAGGAATCTGGAGTAATGATCCAATTCTGTAAAGCATATAGAAAAGAACCGGAGGATATTTCAGAAATGGAATTTGCAAGATCCAAGTCGGGACACGACAAAAATCAGATTTATCTTATCAAAGAAAAAGATGAAAAATTTGTATATCTGGTAAACGGAACGACCCGTACCCTGGATATGCCAAAGAAAAAAAATGCAAAGCATATTCAGATTATCAAAAATCTACCGATAGAAGTTACGGAGATTTTGGAAGAAAACTTATCAGATCTTACAGTAAAAAGAGCAATCAAACAGTACTGCCAAATGAATGAGGGCAGACAGGAATCATAAAACAGGAGGATTTATTCAATGTCAAAAGCAGACGTAATTGAAGTAGAAGGAACCGTTGTTGAGAAACTCCCGAATGCATTTTTTAAGGTGGAGTTAGAGAATGGACATCAGATTTTAGCAACTATCAGCGGAAAACTTCGTATGAACTTTATTCGTATTTTACCGGGTGATAAAGTTACCATCGAGATGTCTCCATATGACCTGACAAAGGGAAGAATCATCTGGAGAGACAAATAAGATTTTTATGAAAGATCTTATTCAAAAAAATAGTTGACTTCTAAACAGTGTCCGTGCTATAATGCTAAACGGACACTTTTGGATAGTGCCTTTTTGTGCGTGCGCATTTTGCTGCAACAGCACAGAAAAGAGCCTTGTTAAGAAAGGAGGATTTGCTGTGAAGGTAAGATCATCAGTTAAACCTATTTGCGAAAAATGCAAAGTCATCAAGAGAAAAGGAAGCATCAGAATTATCTGTGAGAATCCGAAACACAAACAGAGACAGGGCTGATTCAGTTCTTGTCTTATTTGTGCGAATGGGGTAATATGCGCATTTTTAATGAGCTAAAACCCGCCAAATTATGTGCGGCTGCAGTGGAACGCCTGGTAGGGTTGTTCACACTGTTATCATAATCAAACAGCCGGGATAGCTGCTTTTTTATGTCTACATACCGAGGACATAGAAAGGACATATCCAAATAAGAAGAAAGACGGATGGGACACACATTTCAGGCCGCTGACAACGGAGCTGTCTCAGATGATTTCTGAAATAAAGTCACAGCGTCAGGTGATTTGAAAAATGAAACAATATAACAGGTGCAAAATGCATCGGATGAATTAATGGAGGTTAAAAAGCACATGGCTCGTATTGCAGGTGTAGATTTACCAAGAGAAAAACGCATCGAAATCGGTTTGACATACATCTACGGAATTGGTAGAACAAGCTCTAGCCGTATCCTTGCAGCAGCAAACGTAAATCCTGATACTCGTGTCAGAGATTTAACAGACGATGAAGTAAAGAGAATCAGCGCAGTAATCGATGAGACTCAGTTAGTAGAAGGTGATTTAAGAAGAGAGATCGCTTTCAACATCAAGAGACTTCAGGAGATCGGATGCTATCGTGGAATCCGTCACAGAAAAGGTCTTCCGGTTCGTGGACAGAAGACAAAGACAAACGCTAGAACACGTAAGGGTCCAAAGCGCACCGTTGCAAATAAGAAAAAATAATGCAGCATAGAGGAAGTTCTCTTTGTGTATTGTAGCAAACAAGAAGAAATCATTCGTATCAGTCGATATTTTATATTTTAGAGAAAGTAGGTTAGTTTAGATATGGCTAAAGTTACAAAAAAAGTGACAAAAAAGCGTGTAAAGAAAAACGTTGAACGCGGACAGGCACATATTCAGTCATCTTTTAATAATACAATCGTAACTATCACAGATGCTGAAGGTAATGCTTTATCATGGGCAAGTGCCGGTGGTCTTGGATTTAGAGGTTCAAAGAAATCTACTCCATATGCTGCACAGATGGCAGCTGAGACAGCTACAAAAGCAGCTTTAATCCACGGATTAAAGACCGTAGATGTTATGGTTAAAGGACCGGGTTCAGGAAGAGAAGCAGCGATCCGTGCACTTTCTGCATGTGGTCTTGAGGTTACCAGCATCAAAGACGTAACTCCAGTACCTCACAATGGATGTCGTCCACCAAAACGCAGAAGAGTTTAATTAGGAGGGAAAGACGAAGATGGCAGTAAATAAAGTTCCTGTTCTGAAAAGATGTAGATCACTTGGTTTAGAGCCAAGTTACCTTGGATATGATAAAAAATCCAACAGAGAGTTAAAGAGAGCAAATAAGAAAGTTTCCGAGTACGGACTTCAGTTAAGAGAAAAACAGAAAGCTAAATTCATCTATGGTGTTCTGGAAAAACCTTTCCACAACTACTATGAGAAAGCTGATCAGATGAAGGGCATGACTGGTACAAACTTAATGACCATGTTAGAGTCCAGATTAGATAACGTAGTATTCCGTATGGGATTCGCTAGAACAAGAAAAGAAGCAAGACAGATCGTTGACCACAAGTTCATCTTAGTAAATGGCAAACAGGTTAACATTCCTTCTTACTTAGTAAAAGCTGGCGATGTTATCGAGATCAAAGAGAAGAACAAAGGTCTTCAGAGAATGAAAGACATCGTTGAAGTTACCGGCGGAAGATTAGTTCCGGAGTGGTTAGATGTTGACGCTGAGAAATTACAGGGAACTGTAAAAGAATTACCTTCCAGAGAGCAGATCGACGTTCCTGTTGATGAGATGCTTATCGTCGAGTTATATTCTAAGTAATAGTTAAGCAAATTACCCGAGAAGGAGGGACTTTGTAGTGTTCGATTTTCAAAAACCAAAAATTGAAATCGCAGAAATTTCAGAAGACAAGAAGTACGGAAAGTTTGTTGTAGAACCTTTGGAAAGAGGCTATGGTACGACACTTGGTAATTCTTTAAGAAGAATCATGCTTTCTTCTTTACCGGGTGCTGCTGTCAGCCAGGTTAAGATCGACGGTGTTTTACATGAATTCAGTTCCATTCCTGGCGTTAAGGAAGATGTAACTGAGATTATTATGAATATCAAAAATCTTGCCATCAGAAATAACAGCTCTACAAATGAACCTAAAGTTGCTTACATTGAATTCGAGGGCGAAGGTGTAGTCACAGCAGCAGATATCCAGGTTGATTCTGATATTCAGATTTTAAATCCGGATCTGGTAATTGCCAATTTAAATGGCGGACCTGACTGCAAGCTTTACATGGAGCTTACCATTACCAATGGCAGAGGCTATGTAAGTGCAGACAAAAATAAGACAGAGGACATTCCGATCGGCGTTATCGCTATCGACTCTATCTATACACCGGTAGAAAGAGTAAATCTTTTAATTGAAAATACCCGTGTTGGTCAGATTACAGACTATGATAAGCTTACTTTGGACGTTTACACAAACGGTACCTTAGAGCCAGACGAGGCAGTCAGCTTAGCTGCTAAGGTTTTAAGTGAGCATTTAAGTCTTTTCATCGATCTTTCCGAAGCTGCTCAGCAGGCTGATGTCATGATCGAGAAAGAGGACAATGCAAAAGAAAAAGTTCTTGAGATGAATATCGATGAACTAGAGCTTTCCGTTCGTTCTTATAACTGTTTGAAGAGAGCCGGCATTAACACAGTCGAAGAACTGACAAACAGAACACCGGAAGATATGATGAAGGTTCGTAACTTAGGACGTAAATCATTAGAGGAAGTTCTTGCTAAATTAAAAGAGTTAGGACTTCAGTTAAACCAGGGAGAGGAGTAAAGCGAGCGCTTTACATTCCCCGATACAGGCAGAAACAGTAAGACCATGCGGCATGGAGTATGTCTGGTGTGCAGAGTGTATGCATTTGTTGCTCTGATATGCCTGACGAGGAAATGCGTCAGAGACAGTCAGAGGGATGAGGCAGACGAGATTCTGACACACGGATCATGAGTGGCACTTGGAATGGCACTGTGCGGTATCACAGAGTCACTCCGAAACAAGAATATGGCGTCCGGTAAGTAAGTCCAAAGCGCGTGGCCGGGTGTTCCACAAAATGGAGGATATTAAAAATGGCAAAGTATCGTAAATTAAGCAGAACCTCTAGCCAGAGAAAAGCTTTATTAAGAGGTCAGGTAACAGCATTATTAAACAATGGTAAGATTGTTACCACAGAAGCAAAAGCAAAAGAGGTTCGCAAAATCGCTGAGGGAATCATCGCTTTAGCAGTAAAAGAGAAAGACAACTATGAAGAAGTTACTGTAAAAGCAAAAGTTGCCCGCAAAGATAAAGACGGTAAGAGAGTAAAAGAAGTTGTAGACGGTAAGAAAGTTACTGTATACGATGAAGTTGAGAAGACTATCAAGAAAGATAAGCCATCCCGTCTTCATGCTCGTAGAGAGATGTTAAAAGTTCTCTACACCGTAAAAGAAGTTCCGACTGAAGCTGCCGGAAGAAAGAAAAACACCAAAGAAGTTGATCTTGTTGCTAAATTATTTGATGAGATCGCTCCGAAATATGCAGATCGTAACGGTGGTTACACAAGAATCGTAAAGATTGGTCAGCGTAAAGGTGATGGCGCTTTAGAGGTATTACTTGAGTTAGTTTAATCACTATCCAAAATATGTGAACGTGAAGAAAGCCAGTCCAGGCTGCAGATGATGCAGACTGGGCTGGCTTTTTTGTGTGTGGTAGATAGGTTTGGATACCAAAAGGTGGTTTTTAGATTCTTGAGTGGAAAATTGCACCAAGCCGAGGCTGTTTTGTGCCGTTGTATGAAAATAAGAAAATTTGTTTCATACGAAGTTTCCGGCCGAAGTCTGTTCATATGTGTTGAAAGATGTTATGCTAAACATGATATATAGCTGCCGTGCTAAAATGGAGGGATTGAAAATGGCAAGACCGAAAAATAAACAGGAGTTAATAGAGGCTGCAAACACAAATTATGAGAAACTGCTTTCTATGATTGAACGGAGAACAGAAGCGGAGAAAAGTGCACCGTATGATTTTCTGGATGATGAAAAGAAAAAGGAAGCACACTGGAGACGTGATAGAAATTTAAGAGATGTACTGATGCATCTGAATGAGTGGCATCTGCTGCTTTTAGAATGGGTCAAAAACCGTGAAAACGGTAGCAATAAGCCATTCCTGCTGGAAGGATATAACTGGAAAACGTATGGTGATATGAATATGGTATTCTTTCGGCGCTGTCAGAATATTTCCGAAGAAGAGGCACTCGAACGGTTTAAGGATTCACACAAAAGAGTGATGGAGGCATTAGATACGTTTTCACAGGAAGAACTTTTTACCAGGACTTATTATCCATGGGTGGGCGGAAGCTGTATTGGAAATTATTTTATCAGTAATACAAGCAGTCATTATGATTGGGCGATGAAGAAAATGAAAGCACATAAAAAGCGGGTTGGATAAGAAATGTGCCTGCATACCAATTTGAGATTTTCGCTGCCCCGTTGCAATAAATTACTTAGAGGAGACCAGCTATGAAAAAATGGTACAATGAAGAATATGAATTTGAAATAGAAGTTACAGGGTTTTTACGGGGAGATCACACAGAACATTATTGCAGAAATGGGGAAGAGGTTGGGGATCAATATACCTGCACCTATGGATGTCCGGTCAATAAAGATGGTCAGGGAATCTGCTCAAAAACAATGATGATGCTTTATCCACTCATGGAGGCGGTTAGAAGTGGCGGAGATCTTGAGAATCTTGGCGGAAGCAGCAGATATGTGAAAGATATCGTGTGTCCGGACGGATGTGTGATGTTCCGACTGACGGCAACACCGTTAGGAAATGAAAACTTCCATAAGGGTGGATTTTGGAAGGAGCAGTAGGATATGGCATCAAGTAAGGAATATTTACAATTTATTTTAGGACAGTTAGGGGAGTTGGAAGAGATCTCGTACCGGGCTATGATGGGTGAATTTATTATCTATTATCGCGGTAAGATCGTCGGTGGCATCTATGATGACAGGTTGTTGGTAAAGCCGGTAAAGGCGGCGCTTTCCTATATGCCGGAAGCCTCCTATGAAATGCCATATGAGGGAGCAAAAGAAATGCTGCTGGTAGATGAGGTGGATGATAAAGAGTTTTTACAGGGATTGTTCGTTGCGATGTATGAGGAGCTGCCGGAGGTGAAAGGGAAGAAAAAGAAATAGGAAGGTAAAATAAAGATGTAGTACAAAAAGTAATTGACAATTAATGAAATTTATCGTACTATAAACATAGAGAATAATTGTTGTAAAGATAGTTATTCTATAATATTGGAGTGCTTCGCCACTTTTTGAGAGCGAATTATATATGTTGGAGTGCTTCGCCACTTTTTAAGAGCGAGTTATAATGTTAGAGTGCTTCGCCGCTTTTGAGAGCGAATTATAATGGATAAATAAGAGATGGCTTGCCATCTCTTATTTAGTTCATGATAAGAGAATGTTCGCGGAGTTTGCCATCTCTTATTTATGTGAGTAATGAGGGAAATTAATCGAGTGTTGGCGTGAAGATTTGACAGGTACTGCGATAATTTGAGAAACGCACAAAGTGCATTTTTATTGTTTATAATAATGGGACGGTTTATGTAATGTATGAAAATATTGTTTTGGGGGAGGAAGAATGGCATTATCATTTTACGACATAGATAAAGATTACGTTAAATACTTACAAAAAGAAGAAATGAACGAGAGGGACTTTACTAAGGTTCCGAATATAGAATATCCGGGAAATTTGTCTAAGTTTACATGTGGAGTAGTTTTGGATGTTCATGAATATAAATATTATGTCCCGGTATCATCTTACAAAATGCAAAAACCGGATAATATATTGATAAACATTGAATCTGAACGCTATAACAAAGTAAAAGGGGCACTGCGGTTTAACTATATGTTTCCAGTTCCAGATGAATGTATAAAGGAAAGAATAATAGCGGATGATCCTAATAAAATTTTGTTAAATCTGGAGTGGAAATTTTGTAATGAGAATGAAATTCGCATAAGAAATAAAGCAAAACAAACTTACTCCAAAGTCATAAATAAAGTAAATCCAAGTATTGTAAATAACAGTTGTGATTTTAAATTATTAGAAAGATTGTGTGCCGAATATCAAAAGCAATGTTAATGAAATAAGGAAAAATGAGAAAGTTGAATTTTAACAACTCTGTTATGCAGCAGGAGGAGCATGCCACTAGGCATGCTCCTTCTGCTCTTTTGCCAACGGCAGCGTAAAGATAAACTCCGTACCAACGCCTTCCGTGCTGATACAGTTGATATTTTCTCCATGTGCCTGGATGATTTCTTTTACAATGGAAAGTCCAAGTCCGGTACCCTTCTTGTCTTTTCCGCGGGAGAGGTCTGTCTTGTAGAAACGATCCCAGATCTTTTTGATGCTGTCTTTTGGAATGCCGATTCCGGTGTCTTTGACGGAAACAAAGACTTTCTCATTTTTTTCGGTCGTCTCGATCGTGATTGCGGAGTTTGCGTGGCTGAATTTGAGCGCATTGTCGATCAGGTTATAAAGTACCTGCTGGATCTTGCTGAAATCAGCGGAGACAAACAGGGTTTCGCCGCTTAAGATCAGGTTGAAACTGATATGCTTTTCCATGCAGGTTCCCTCAAAAGTCTGTACCGTCATGCGGATCGTATGATTGATATCAAAGCTTGTGATATCGAGCATGACACCGTGTGAACCGAATTTATTTAATTCCAGAAGGCTCTTCGTTAATTTGTTCAGGCGCTCCGTCTCAAACAGGATGATGTTTAAATATTTATCCTGCATTTCCACCGGGATCGTTCCGTCGAGCATTGCCTCCACATAGCCCTTGATTGAGGTCAGCGGGGAGCGGAAATCGTGTGAGACATTGGATACGAATTTTCGCTGATCCTCCTCGAGCGTGTTCAGTTCGTTTGCCATATAGTTGAGCGAGGCGGCAAGATAACCGATCTCATCGTTGGAATGGACATCGATCTTTGCCTCGAAATTTCCAGAGGCATATTCATTGGCACCCTGCGCAATTTTGCGGATCGGGATATAGACGATCCAGGTAAAAAGCGCTAAAACGACAAAGGCTGCCAAAAATAAAAGTGCAAACGTCTGGTAGGATAGATTTGTCAGCTGGTTGGATAAATTGACGATGGAGCTGACCGGTTTATGTATGATCACATAGCCGCGTACTTTATAATTTACAGTGATTGGCGAAAAAACACTTAAAGTTTCCGTGTCAAAATGACCGTAAAAGTTTCCAGTGCGGTAATATTTACTTCCAAAATCGGTTACGTCAAAATCAGGAATTACTTCCGGCTCTGCATTTTCCACTGGAGAAGTAGCAGAAGCTGTGTTTAAAAGGATCTGTCCCTGCTTATCGATGATCCAGATTTCGCTGGAAAGGTAAGTGCTTAGGGTGGAGAGCTGTGTTTTCATTTCCTCTAAGGTTGTGGAACGCTTAAAATAGTTTTCCGCATAGTTAGAGGAAATCAGCGCAGACTCCCGGTAGAGCGTCGAGGCATCCCGGCGCTCTAAGAAGTTAAACGTAATGTGGTAACCAAAGGTTGAAATAATAATAAAGCAGATCAGTCCATAGATCAGATAGCCGCCGAGCAGTTTGGGGTAGAGTGTCCGTTTCATATATTTTTAACCTCAAATTTATAACCAATGCCCCAGACGGTCGAGAGACTCCAGCTGTCATTGTCCTTTATTTTTTCACGGAGACGTTTTACATGGACATCCACGGTGCGGGTGTCACCAATGTATTCGTAACCCCAGATGTGATCGAGAAGCTGTTCTCTGGTAAATACCTGGTTCGGCGAGGATGCAAGGAAATATAAAAGTTCTAATTCCTTTGGTGGCATATCGATTGGATTATCTTTATAAATAACGGAGTAATTGGATAAGTTGACGATCAGATCCGGGTATTTCACACATTTTAATTCCGGCGCTGGCTCTTCGACTTTGACAGGCTGGTAACGGCGCAAAACGGCTTTGACGCGCGCAACAAGCTCCTTGGAATCGAACGGTTTCATGATATAGTCGTCTGCGCCAAGCTCAAGACCGAGTACTTTATCAAAAATCTCACCCTTTGCGGAGAGCATGATGATCGGTACATTCGCTTTTGCACGGACTTCGCGGCATACCTGATAGCCGTCGATGCCCGGAAGCATCAGATCAAGAAGGATCAGGTTCGGATTGTACTGTTCAAATGCTTTTAAGGCTTCTTCACCGTCATTTACGATTTTTGTATCAAAACACTCTTTCGTAAGATAAAGAGAGATCAGTTCTGCAATATTATTATCATCATCGACGATCAGTATTTTTTGTTTTGCTGCCATAAAATTACCTCCTGTTAGTTGTTATTCTGTTTGTAAATCAGACGAAATGGTATTGCTTCGGCAGTGCTTTGTGCATGGGATCAGATAAAATCTGTCTTACTGAAATTACTTTTTGTCTGAAATCAGTCTTTAAATTCGGCAATCGTTACGCCGGCATCACCTTCGCCATACTCTCCGAGGTGGAATGATTTCACATATTTTAAACGTTTTAAATGTGCCTGTACGGCGTTGCGCAGTGCACCAGTTCCTTTTCCGTGTACGATGCGCACGGATGGAATGTGTGCAAGGTAGGCATCGTCTAAATATTTATCCAAAAGAGCGATCGCCTCGTCGGTGGTCTTGCCGATCAGGTTGATCTCTGTGGAGACAGATGCGGATTTGCTCATCTTGATCTTGCCGGCACCGGTACGGCCGTATTTTTTGCTGGTCGGAGAAGTTTCTTCCTCTAACAGGATCAGGTCGTTGATGTTGACAAGGGAGCGCAAAATTCCCATCTGTACATAAAGGTCACCCTTTGCGTTTGGCAGGGAATGCACGGTTCCGTTTAAGTTCATGCTGATGATTTTGACGCGGTCGCCAATGCGGAGTTTCTTTGGAATCTTATGGTTCGGCGCAGCATTCTTTTTCTGGTCAGACATTTTTTTCTGTGCGTTGTTCATCTTATCGCGCAGTTTGGTACGTTCTTTTTCCATTTCGCTGACCGGAGCGTGTGCGGTGCCGTATTTATTGAAATTGCGGATCGTTTCATCAGCAAGATCTTTGGCTTCTTTGATGATATTATAAGCCTGCTCATTTGCTTCGCGCAGGATCTTGTCACGGCTTGCGTCTAAGCGTTCCTGTTTCTGTTCGAGCTGTTCTTTTAGTTTCTGGATTTCCTCTTTATACTGATTGATCTCAAGCTGTTCTTTTTCAATCGTGATACGGCTCTTTTCAAGGTCAGCTAAAAGATCCTCAAAATTCATGTCATTTTCACTGATCCGTCCCTTAGCGTCCTCGATGATATCTTCACCAAGACCGAGTTTCGTGGAAATCGCAAATGCATTACTCTTTCCAGGAATACCGATTAAAAGACGGTAAGTCGGGCTTAAAGATTCCACGTCAAATTCACAGCAGGCATTTTCTACGCCGGAGGTCTGCAGGGCAAATACTTTCAATTCGCTGTAATGAGTGGTTGCCATGACACGCGCATCGTACAGTTTTAATTTCGATAAAATGGAGATCGCAAGTGCGGCACCCTCCGTCGGGTCAGTTCCGGCACAGAGTTCATCGAAAAGCACGAGGGAGCGGTCGTTGACCTGGCTTAAAATGCGGGTGATGTTTGTCATGTGGGAGGAGAATGTACTTAAAGACTGCTCAATACTCTGCTCATCTCCGATGTCGGCAAACACTTCCTCAAAAATTCCAAGCTCCGAACGCTCGGAAGCCGGGATGTGAAGTCCTGCCTGACCCATCAATGTCAGAAGGCCGACTGTTTTTAAGGAGACGGTTTTACCACCGGTGTTTGGACCGGTAATGATAAGCAGGGTAAAATCTTCTCCGAGGCGCACGTCGATCGGCACTACTTTTTTTGCGTCGAGCAGTGGATGACGGCCTTTTTTGATATTGATCCGTCCATCTGTGTTGAAGGTCGGGGCAACACCATTGTAAGTCTGTGCGAAGGCTGCTTTTGCAAAAATAAAATCAAGTTCCGTGAGTACGTTATAGTCGGTGTGAAGCTGCATGGAGTATCCTGCCGTTAAGTTGCTTAAGTTTGCGAGGATGACTTCGATCTCTTCTTTTTCTTTGATCAGTAACGCTTTGTATTCGTTGTTTAAGTTTACGACAGCGAGCGGTTCGATAAAGAGCGTGGAACCGGAGGAGGACTGGTCGTGCACCATACCGGGAACCTGCGATTTTGCCTCGGCTTTGACCGGCAGGCAGTAGCGGCCGTCGCGCATCGTGATGACAGCATCCTGTAAATAGCTGCGTGTGGTCGTGTTGTTGATCATCGAGTTCATCTGTGCGCGGATCTTATCGTTCATGCCACGCATGGATTTGCGGATGGAGCGGAGCGTACTGCTGGCATCGTCCGCGATCTCGTCCTCCGATAAAATGCAGCGGCGGATCTCATCGCATAACGGTGTGAGCGGCTCAATCTGATCGAAAAATCCGGTCAGTGAGTCGACCGGAAGTTCATCTGTCCCGTCTGCTGCGGCAGGATGGTCCGGCCCGGTGTGTCCGATGCTGGTGCGGGAAAATGCTTTTGCACGTTTTGCTGCCTCTAAGAGAGAGCAGACGCGCAGCAGTTCCGTGATGCTTAAGGATGCACCGATCTCTAAACGTTTCAGGGAGTCACGGATGTCGTGTACACCGGAAAAAGAGATGCGCCCGCCTTTAAAGAGACGGTTTAGGGCATCTTTGGTCTGTAACTGTAAAAGGTTGATTTCGTTTATGTCTGTGCCTGGTGTGAGGGTAAGACAGCGTTTTTTTGCGTCCTCGCTGGAAGCGTGCTCCGCGAGACGTGCGATGATTTTATTGTATTCTAATGTTTTTAAAACTTTTTCATTCATATGATTTGTAATTCCTTGTGGTTGAAAATTTAGTTTGCAGTGGCAGCATGCCGACGGATATGTGTGTTCGACTTTAGTCCGCAGTGCCAGCCCGAAAAATCAGAGATTGCGCTGGGTTGACGGGGAGTTGTGTTCAACTTTAGTCCGCAGTGCCAGCCCGAAAAATCAGAGGTTGCGCTGAGTTGACGGGGAGTTGTGTTCAACTTTAGTCCGCAGTGCCAGCCCGAAAAATCAGAGATTTTCCGGGCTGACGGGCATTCGCCCTATCAAATGAGAAAAAAACAAAAAAGAGCCTGCAAGCAGTCTTTTTTTATTTTTCCCTCATTTGGCACTGCTCATTGCTAATTCACATTATATCCCATTAATTAGGGGAATGAAAGCCGGAAATGCAAAAAATAGTGTTGCAAGCGTATGTGTTTCAAACTATAATAAACTAGGTGCGGTTTTCATTTTTGTTAAGGAAGGGAAAATCATGCAGGAGAAAGAGAAGGGTGGCTTTTCTTTTATTAATGAACAGATCAAGGAGAAGCCGTTGAATAAAAAACGTCTTGTAAAAAAAGCATTGTTTACGGTAGCGCTTGCCGTAATTTTTGGTGCGGTGGCTGCGCTGGTGTTTAGTTTACTGCAGCCTGAGTTTTCAAACTGGTTTTACCCAGAGGAGAAGCCGGTTGTTACGATTCCGCAAGATGATGTCACGGAAACGGAGGAGCCAAGTCAGGGCGATATACAGGAAGCGTCGGAACAGAAGGATACACAGGAGACAGAGAACGACGGGCAGCAGGGAGAAAACGGGGCAGCGGAGAACAACGGATCGCAGGAAAATGGAGAAGTGGGAAACTCACAGCAGGAACAGACGGGTGAAACGGAAACAGAGCAGACCGGAGAGAATGTTCCGGACAATGACCTGCGGGAACTTGAACTTGCTGATTTTCAGAAGCTGCAGAACAAGTTATATGCCGTTGGAAAAGAAGCCAATAAGTCTATTGTGACTGTAACCGGCGTAAAGAGTGACACCGACTGGTTTAATAATCCGTATGAGAGCAAAGGTCAGGCCTCCGGAATCATTGTAGCGGAGAGCAGCAGAGAACTTCTGGTTTTGACAGAGCGCAAGGCGATTGCGGATGCCCAGGAGATCTACGTTACATTTATTAATGATGTTTCAGTGAAAGCTGAGATGAAAAAATACGATGGCAATACAGGGATTGCCGTGTTGAGCGTAAAGACTTCGGAGCTTACAGAAAGTACAAAGAATGCGATCACGGTTGCAGTTCTTGGCAATTCACTGACCGTTACGCAGGGAACGATTGCGATTGCAATCGGAAGTCCGCTTGGAACAAATTATTCGATACTGACCGGAAATATCACATCTACGACAAATAGTATTTCCACGATAGATCATAATTACAGTGTATTTACGACAGATATTGTCGGAAGCAGCAATGGAAGCGGTGCGCTTGTCAATGTGGATGGTGAGATCATCGGGATCGTGATGCAGGGATACAGCAGTGCAGGCGATGAGAATACGCTGACAGCGATTTCTATTTCTGAATTAAAGGCATTGATTGAGATGTTGTCAAACGGACAGGATATTCCGTGCATCGGGCTTGAAGTGACAACGGTTACTGCGGCGATCGAACGTGAATATGAAATACCAAAAGGCGCCTATATCAAAGATGTCTGCATGGATTCACCGGCAATGGCGGCGGGACTTCAGAATGGGGATGTCATTACGGAGATTGACGGGGATGAGATTCTTACGGCAGAAAATTATGAGAAAAAACTGCTTTCGTTAAAGCCGGAAGATACGGTGGAAGTGAAGATTGAGCGGCAGGGACCGGAAGGTTATACGGAAATCACCTGCACGGTAGAAGTCAGTGTACTGCCATAGAGATGTGAACCAGATACAGGCATGTATTTTAGAAGCAGAAATGCGGATGCGACCATGCATGTCAGAAACAGAAATGTGGACACCGGTATGCGTTTTAGAAGCAGAAATGCGGATGCGGCCATGCATGTCAGAAACAGAAATGTGGACACCGGTATGCGTTTTAGAAGCAGAAATGCGGATACAGGCATAATAATTTTAGAAAATAAAAGCAGGAATAAGGAGTAGTATGAAGTATATTGAGAGCCTCAGAGAGGGCGAGCGAATTAATGAAATCTATCTATGTAAAGTAAAACAGTCTGCACTGACAAAGGCAGGAAAACCTTATGATACATTGATCTTACAGGACAAAACGGGCACACTGGATGCGAAGATATGGGAGCCTGGTTCTGTTGGAATCGACGAGTTCGATTCACTGGATTACATAGCCGTAATGGGTGATATCACCAGCTTTCAGGGCAATTTACAGCTGAATGTAAAGCGTGTCCGCAAGGTGCAGGAAGGGGAGTATGATCCAAAAGATTACCTTCCGGTCAGCGATAAGGATATCGACCAGATGTATGAGGAGTTAAAAGGCCTGATTGCGAGCACCAAAGAAGTGCATTTAAAGAAGCTGTTAGAGAGCTTTTTTGTGGAAGATGCAGATTTTGAAAAACGCTTTAAATTCCACTCTGCTGCAAAGACTGTGCACCACGGATTTGTCGGTGGTCTGCTTGAGCACAGCTTAAGTGTGGCAAAGCACTGTGATTATTTTGCAGGCTGTTATCCGATGTTAAACCGCGATCTTTTGATCACGGCAGCTATTTTCCATGATATCGGAAAATTAGAGGAGCTTTCCACATTCCCGGAAAATGATTACACGGATGACGGTCAGCTTTTAGGACATATTATTATCGGAACCGAGATGGTCGGTGACAGGATCCGCACGATCCCGGATTTTCCAAAGGGACTGGCAAGCGAGTTAAAGCACTGTATTTTAGCACATCACGGCGAGTTAGAGTTTGGTTCACCGAAAAAACCGGCGCTGCCGGAGGCATTGGCACTCAGTTTTGCGGATAATATCGATGCAAAGATGGAGACGGTGCGCGAAATCTTTAACAACGTGCCGGAAAATAATCAGGAATGGCAGGGGTACAACCGTCTGCTTGAGAGCAATATCAGACGCTCCGGGAAATTATAATTATGCAGAAAAATGATATCATAGAACTGAAAATCGAAGATATGGGCGTGGACGGCGAAGGAATCGGAAAATACGATGGCATGACCTTTTTCGTTAAAGATGCGGTGCTTGGAGATGAGATCGAAGCCCGCATCACAAAGATGAAGAAAAATTATGGTTATGCGAGAGTGGAGCAGATTTTATCGCCGTCTAAATTTCGTGTGACACCACAGTGTGAACTTCACAGGAGATGCGGCGGATGTCAGATACAGGCGTTGGATTATGAAAAGCAGCTGGAATTTAAGCAGAACAAAGTGCGCGGAAATCTGATTCGTATTGGCGGTTTTGCGCCGGAATTGATCGACCGAATCATGCTTCCTGTCGTGGGGATGAAAGAACCATACCGCTACCGGAACAAGGCACAGTTTCCGATCGGTGCGGATAAAGATGGGAATCCGGTTGCTGGTTTTTATGCAGCGCGTACCCACAGTATTATCCCGGTCAATGACTGTAAACTGGGTGTGGAGGAAAATCAGATTATTTTAAATGAAGTCCTTTCTTATATGAAAGAATATCATGTGGCATCTTACGATGAAAATACAGGTAAGGGGCTGGTTCGTCATGTCCTGATCCGCTATGGGTTTTCCACAAAAGAGCTTATGGTCTGTGTGATTATCAACGGAAATAGTCTTCCTAAAGTGGAAAAACTGATCGACAGATTGACAGCCATCGAGGGAATGAAGAGCATTTCCATCAATCAGAATACGAAGAAAACAAATGTGATCCTCGGGGATGTGACGAAATGTATCTGGGGCGATCCATACATTACCGATATGATCCATCTACGCGATACGAAGGATTTTTCACTGACTGATACAGCGGTCGCATACCATATTTCACCGCAGTCATTTTATCAGGTCAATCCTGTCCAGACGGAAAAACTCTACAGCCTTGCGCTCGACTATGCGGGACTGACCGGAAAAGAGACCGTGTGGGATCTATATTGCGGCATCGGCACGATTTCACTTTTTCTTGCACAGAAAGCGGGAAAAGTTTATGGGGTGGAGATCGTCCCACAGGCAATCGAGGACGCGAAGAATAATGCGGCGCTCAACGGTATCAATAATGCTGAGTTTTTTGTAGGAAAAGCAGAGGAAGTGCTGCCGGCATTTTATGAAAAAAAGAAAGACACAGATGCAGATATGCTGCACCCGGATGTGATCGTGGTCGATCCGCCGCGAAAGGGGTGCGATGGTGTATGTCTTGAGACGATGCTTAAGATGCAGCCGGAGCGGATCGTATATGTAAGCTGTGATTCGGCAACGTTAGCGAGGGATCTTAAGGTGCTTTGTGAGGGCGGATATGAGCTTTGCAAGGTAAGGGCGGTGGATCAGTTTGGGAATACTACACATGTGGAGACAGTATGTTTATTGTCCAAACTCCACGAAGCGAAGCATCATGTGAATGTGAGACTTGACATGGACGAGATGGATTTAACGGCGGCTGAGAGCAAGGCTACTTATGAGGAGATAAAGAAGTATGTAGCAGAGCATAATGATGGGATGAAAGTAAGTAATCTATACATTGCGCAGGTGAAGGCTAAGCATGGAATCATTGAGCGAGAGAATTATAATTTACCTAAGTCAGAGGAAGCCAGACAGCCTAAGTGTCCAAAGGAGAAGGAAGAGGCTATTGTTTGGGCACTGAAATATTTTCAGATGATTCCAAGTGAATCATAAGATGATTCGTGGCAGACAGATACTTGATGATATGGTGGAAAGCGTAAGAGAACATACTCCATTGGTCTAAGGAAATTATATCACACATTTTAATAATAAAATTAGTATCAGTAAAAGCAGCGTATTTGTAAAGAAAGTTGGATACAAATATGCTGTTTTTTTGATGCAAATAAGAGAATGAACTGTTTATGACAGAAAATTTGTAAATTTAACATAATAACTGAAAAATTGTTGTGGAAAGGAAATTGCAGTAGTAAAATTAAAATAGCCGTTTTGTTGCGTATTTTTATTTCATACTTTATTCCAAAGCGAAGTTTGATACAAAAGTACGTTTTATCGGACATCACGTATATTATTCTTATAATACGAGGAAAAGAATATGAAGGAAATAAAATGTTTAGAAGCTAATAAATATCAAGATAGTAATTATGAAAAATATGAGAATGGAATATATAGGAAGGACAATCTGTTTTTTGTAACGCTTTCATTTATACAAGAACCAGAACTTGGAGAAGGAAAGGATGCATCATCTATATCTCAATATCCATTGGAAGATTTATTAGACAAGTTTGGGGTGTATATTTCTGATTTTTATAAGAGTGAAAACGATGCGGGTAAAGACACGTGTTATTTAGAATTTGCAAGTAGTGATGCGAAAGATATTATCAATTTACTTACAATAATAAATAAGCATGTATATAACAGAAATGTGATTATTGATGGAGAAGAAACAGTCACACTAATTATAGAATAGGAAAAAACATGAGATATAAAATGAATAGACTATGCTCCGCATTATTGGTTTTTACTATATGCATACAGTCGTTGGTAGGATGTGGTAGCGATACCGATAAACGTTCGAGTAGTAATGTGTATGTAGAGGAAAGCGTAATTAAGGAACAAACTATTGCAGAAAGTACCATTGATGAAAAGTACTTAGATGAAACATATATTACAGAGAATTTAATATGTGAGGATGGAATATATGAGTATACCATGGATGAAAATATTATTAGTGAAGCATATATAATAGAGGTTACTATTAGTGAAGATGTGGAAGAAGAAATAATAGCACAACTTCCTGATGATTTTTCTGAATATGAAATTGACTGGGCTGCTGTGATTGGTAAGTTTGCGGTTGGAACAACAATAATTATAGCAACTGGCATTGTACAGCATTATTTACATTCAACATATTTCTTGTTTGCTTCGCCGATAAAGGTAACTCGTGATGCGCTTATTGGTGGTTCAATGGAAGCTGCTATTAGAGTGGCTCTTGAAGCAGATAAAGCCGGGAATAATGCAGAAGCAGCAATTAAGAAATATGCAATAGAAGGATTTGCAGATGGATATATGTGGGGAGCGGTTACTTCTGTATTATCCGTAATGCAAAAAAATTTCAAGTTACCAAAGAGCTTGGCAATGTCGAGTGGTAAAGCAGGCAAGATTGCGCTGGATGGAACGGTACTTGACGAAGCTGGAAATGAACTTGGAAAAGCGTATATTGGGAAAGAAGGGATATATGTATTAAAAGAAACAGCAACAAGTACAAAAATTGAGTTATTCGATGTTGCAGGTAAACAAGTTGTTAATGCAACAGCAGAGCAGATGGCTCAAATTGCAAAAGGTACATTACCACCCAATTCAATATTTAGGTTAGGTACAAGTGATACTGCAAAAATATGTAGGACAGATGCTGCAGGAATTGTATATCGTATCAATGATGAGTTAGTCCCTAATATTACATATAAGTTAGGTACAGTAGTTTACCAAACAGATGACTATGGAAGAATAGTAAAAGTTACTTTTGATGAATTAACATTAAAAGATGCGGATAGACCGAGAAAAGTAATTCAGAATACCCTTTCAGAAATCGGAAGAGGATATGAAAAGGTTAATGATGATAGGGGACATATCATAGCAGATCGTTTTAATGGAAACAATTCTCTTGCAAACATTGTATCTATGGATTCTGATTTGAACAGGGGAGAATACAAAGCAATGGAGGATATCTGGGCAGAAAGTATAAAATTGGGTAAAAATGTTAGTGGTACTATTGAACTGAAATACTCTGGAAAATCATATCGACCTGATGTATTGGATGTATGGTATGATATAGGAGAAGGCAGTATAGAAAAAGTATTTTCAAATTTATAAATAAACTGGAGGATAAGTTATGAAAAACAAAAGATTTAAAATGTTGTTTGCTGTGGGTGTGATATTATCTATTTTTTCTTTTACTGCTTGTGGAAGTACAGGAGAAGAAAACAAATCCAATTCAGAGAGTGAGCAGATGCAAGAAACAGAAGAGGAAAAGAAGGGTTTCTTTGATGCTTCCTATACTACTGAAACTACTATAGCATATTCCGCAGGAAATGATAGTGACTGGTCTTATGGAAATCAAAGAAAAGAGTTCCCTATAGATGATGCTTGTTATGTGAGAATAGCAAGTACAGCAATAACAGACAAAAATAAGGGTGTTGAGAATGAGATAGCAGTAACTTACAGATTTACTGGAACTGAAAATTGTCAAGTTAATTTAACTGATGGAATTGCAGAGCAAATAGATACAGGAGATGCAAATGTGACAGAGTTTACAAGGACAATTTTTGCAAAGAAATCCAAAGAATCAGAAGAGGACATTATTATTTTCCAGTATGTTCCGACGGAGAGCGCCGAGAGTATTACGCTTGAAGTGCTTTATGATGATCAGATTGATTCAAGATACGATTGTAGAAACGCAGTATATTTTGTATCGTCTGAAACAGAAGAGACAAAAGACGTGAGAAAAGAGAACGGAACAAAATAATCAACAGAGGAGAAGATAGAATATGTCAATGATCAAGTGTACTGAATGTGGAAAAGAGATTAGCGATAAGGCAACGGCATGTCCTCACTGTGGTTGTCCTATGACAGAGATATTGTCAGCCACAAAAGAGAATAAAAAAGAAGAAAAAGTAAAACCAATAAAGATAAAAGAGCCTATAACTCCAGAACAGAAAAAGAAGAGAATCTTCATTATGAGTGTGACAGCATTTGTTTTGATTGCTGCGGTAGCTTTGACTTGGTATTTTGGAATTAAAATACCGCAAGACAAAGCATATGCAGAGTACTTAGTGACATTTGATGCTTATAATCAGGAAATCGAAAACTATAATAGTACAGTACTGAATTATAATGAAAAAGCTAACAAGATTATTGCAGCTAATAAAGAATTAACAGGTGTAATTGAAGAGGCGCAAGCATTGATTGATTGTGGAGATACGCCTTATGAATCAGAGACAATGACAACCTTAAACAATACACTCAAAAATTCAAGAAATAGCATATGTGAAACACCAAATATTTATGAGAAGAAGACTGCTCTTGAATTAGACGAGAGTTTAAATAAGTCACTAGCAAGTAAGATTTCTGAAGCAAATGAAAGCCTGAATGTGGAAAGGTCAGAAATTGTATCGGCTACAAGTGAAGTTGGAGAGGAAAGTGCTGGCTTATCAGTACCAGATTATTCAAAAATCATTGCAGAAATCAAAGATGAGGAAGAACTTCTCGAAAATAGTTATACAATACAAAAACAGATTACTAATCCAACACAGGATTTTGTACTTGCAAAAATCAATAATGTAGAGAATATAGCGAATGTCGTTTGTGCAACCGAGGAGAATGATCCAAACGGTAAACTGGGAAAAGATGGAGGATACACTGCACAGATATACTTTTCATCTCCTTTGCTTGGCACAGAAACTATTGCAGGTGATAAACTGATTGATGCTGGAACTGATGCCGGAGGAAGTATTGAGGTCTATAAAACTGTTGAGGCAGCAGAGGCAAGAAATTCATATTTGGCATCATTTGATGGTGGTATTTTTGATTCTGGTAAGCATACGGTAATTGGAACTATGGTGGTGCGTGTATCAACGAATTTAACCGCCACAAAGCAGGATAGTTTTATTAACGAGATTATTGAAGCCCTTATTGAGTTATAATATTTCGCGAAAAATACATAACCTTTTATGAAATGAAAATAAATCTGAAAGGGTAAATAAATGAGTGATAAAGAAAAGACTAAGGAAAAGAAAACCATATCCCAAGAAGATGTGATGAAGCTTTTGGATTCCTGTTATGATAAGTGCTTAAATGGAGTACCAAAGGTTAGCCAGAGCGTAGAGGACATGGCAGAAGATTATCTAAAAAAGTATCAGACTAAGGAAGAATCTTGTAAGGCAATGTTAAAGAACCAGATTGCAAAATGTACAACATCTGGATTTATTACTGGCTTTGGTGGTATCATTACTATGCCTGTTACACTTCCAGCAAATGTGGGAAGCGTAATGTATGTGCAGATGCGTATGATAGCTTGCGTTGCATATATGGCAGGATACGAGTTAAATAGTGATCAGACGCAAACATTTGTATATGCCTGTCTTGCTGGAGTAGCGGTCAATGAGTTAATCAAACAGGCGGGAATAAAGTTTGGTGTTAAGTTTGCAAATGGACTGATTAAGAAAATTCCGGGCAAAGTACTTACCAAGATAAATCAGAAAGTTGGTTTCCGGTTCATAACGAAGTTTGGAACAAAAGGCATTGTCAATCTTGGAAAAATGTTACCGGGCGTTGGTGCCGTAATTGGTGGTGGATTAGATTTGGTTGAGACTAAGGTTATTGCAGACCGGGCATACAAGTGGTTCTTTATGGGGGATTTTAGCGAAGCCAGCAAAGAGGATAATATTATTGATATTGAAGATGCAGATTTTGATGAGATTATCCCGGAAGAGAAACATGAATCATAGTTTAATGTGGTACTGTAGTTAGTATAGTGTAGAAATATTGTGCTGATAGGGGAAAAGATGGTAATACTAAAGAAAATGTTTTGCACAGAGAAAGAGGACTGGATGAAATCAGCAGTCGGGTAATGATGGGAGAAATCATTCTTTATTACCGTGGAAAGGTTTTTGGTGGAATATATGATGACAGACTTTTGGTAAAGCCGGTTCCGGTGGCAGTGAAAATGATGCTGGATGCTGAGATGGAATCGCCGTATGATGGTGCGAAAAAATGATTCTGGTTGATGATGTGGATAATCGGCAGTTTCTGTGTGGATTGGTTGAGAGTATGTGGGAAGAATTGCAAGTAACACTTGACAAAAACAAACAAATATTCTATATTTAACAGCAGAGATTTTATACCCAAAAGCAGAAAAAACGAATGCACAAATGAAGCTCAACCCCTTGTGGTTTGGGCTTTTTTCAATTCTGTAGAAAATCTGAGAACAACTATTTCTAAAAAGTCAATTATCATTTTGTAATGGCAGGGATTTCGCTTTTAACTTTGAGACCGTTTCAAGTTTTGTGTAAACGTTAAAAACTGATATAAGATTTGTAAATAGTTACAAATGGGCAGAGCCGATTTTCCGGATTCTCCCCCTATTGTTTTATAAGCTGTGATTTTTGTTTTTTGTCTGTTGTTCCTGCACCGGATCGGTTTGTGTCCGTCCGAGATATTGATTCAGATTTTCCTGTTTCCGTTTCAAATTTCGCACCTCTATTTCGCAGTTCTTGTAGGTTGCGGTCAGTTCTTTTTTCTGCGTTTCCAATGACTGATACTCGGCTCGCAGCTTATCCACATTCAATCCTTTTAGCTTGAAAGCCTGTATGAGATGATAGGCTTTGTTGGGACTGTTTGAAATAACAGAAGAATACATGAAGGATCGGCTTTATGAATTCAGAGGGAAAAAAGTTATACTTGATTCAGACTTGGCAGAAATTTATGGGTATGAGACCAAAAATTTTAAAAGGTAGGTTAAGAATAACATTGCCAAATTTGAAGGCGATGATTTTATGTTTGAATTGGATGATGAAGAAGTGGAAAATCTTTCAAGGTGCAAAAATTTCACTTTGAATATGGGAAGAGGTTTAAATATAAAATACAAACCTTATGTGTTTACAGAGCAGGGAGTATATATGCTTATGACAGTTTTACGCGGCGAGCTTGCAATTAAACAAAGCCGTGCACTTGGGAAGACTTTTAAGAAAATGAAAGATTACATTTTAGAAAATCGCGATCTTATTGGTCAGCGGGAAATACTTCAGTTAAGCATGGAGACTGCCAACAACAGAATAGAAATTAACAAAATCAACTCAGATATGCTCTCTCTTGAAAAGCAGATTTCAGATGTTGCAGAAGGCTTGAAGGATGTTGTGACAAAATCTGAGTTGGCTGATATGATGAACAGCTTTGTTTCAGATGATGATGAAAAGTGGCTTATGTTTAATGCAAAATTTAGTAGTGCAGATGAGGCATATGAGTCCATTTATAAGCAGGCAAAGTCGTCAATATATGTCGTTGACAATTATATTGGATTAAGAACGCTGGTACATCTTAAAAATTCTCCTACAGGAGTAAATATTACTTTATTCAGCGATAATGTTGGGAATAATAAACTTCATAATATAGAATTTACGGATTTTTGCAAGGAATATCCATCTGTAAAAATATCAATGAAAAAGACAGGTGGTATATTCCATGATCGTTTTATCGTATTAGATTATGGAACTGCTAATGAAAGGATTTTCTTATGCGGGGCTTCATCAAAGGATGCAGGGGCTAGAATAACCAGTATTGTTGAAGACTATGGAGTATCTAAATATACCCCGGTTATTGCCACATTGTTGAAAAATCCGACTTTGATTTTACCACAATAGAGGCGAGAGAAAGCAAGCTGTCACGGTTCCCTGTTACGATAAAAAATGCCACCATCTGAAAAAGGATTTGTGTACCCACTCCCATCCAATTTGTGGTACAATATCAATTAACGACAACGTACCATACCAAAAGGAGGACATCCAATGCTTTTTATAGAATATCCCAAATGTTCCACCTGTCAGAAAGCGAAAAAATGGCTGGATGAACATGAGATTACATATACGGATCGTCACATCGTAGAGCAGAATCCGTCCTACGAGGAATTGAAAGAATGGCATGAAAAGAGCGGTCTGCCATTAAAGAAATTTTTTAACACCAGCGGACTTTTATATAAAGAAATGAAGCTTAAGGACAGGCTTCCTGAAATGAGCGGGGACGAGCAGTTAAAGCTGCTTGCGACAAACGGAATGCTGGTAAAACGTCCATTGATCGTAGATGGAAGTACGGTAATTACCGGCTTTAAAGAAAAGGAATGGTCAGAGCACTTTTTATAAAAATAAGAATGTTGTTTTTATAAAGGGACGTGCAGGAATGGAGGATTATTATGATTATAACAATTGCCAGACAATGTGGATGTGAAGGGGACGAAGTAGGAAGAAAATTGTCAGAGATTTATGGCATCCCGTGTTATTCCAAAAAAGAACTGATAGAGCTTGCAAAAGAGAAAAAAGTGTATGACAAATATCCATTTTATTTTGGGGAACGCCAGGTGGATGATATGATGAGTATGGTTGCGGACGATATGAATTTAAAGGTGCGTGAGACACCGAAAAAAGCATTGTCAGCACTGTTTGAGGATCAGCCGTGTATCGTAATCGGCCGTGCATCGGATTATGCATATAAAGAACATCCGGATGCTGTACGCATCTTCCTGTGTGGGGACAAGAAAACAAGAATCTCCAAAATTGCAAAGAAACATCAGGTATCCGAATTAAAAGCCAAAATGATCGTGGATGACACAGACCGCCGGAGAAAGCAGTATCATAATTATTATTCCGGGGAAACCTGGGGATTGGCGGACAATTATGATCTGTGTTTAGATGAGTGTAAACTTGGCATTGACGGCGTGGCAGCAGTTGTTTCCGCATATATTGGCCAGATAAACGGGAAAGACTGATAAAAGAATGCAGGCCTGATGTAAAATCAGGCAGAAAGTGTTGGTATATCATGGCATATTATTTAGCAGAAGGTGCGATCGTAAAAGGTGATGTCACGATCGGCGAAGATTCAGGAATATGGTATCATGCGACGGTCCGGGGCGATACGGAAAAGATCACGATCGGAAGCCGAACTAATATACAGGATAATGCAGTTCTTCATGTTGGAGCCGGGCATGCGCTTACCATTGGGAATGATGTGACGATCGGGCACAGTGCAATCGTGCACGGATGTACGGTTGGAAATAATACATTGATTGGAATGGGAGCAATTATTTTAAATGGAGCGGTGATCGGCAATAACTGTATCATTGGGGCCGGGGCGCTTGTGACACAGAATATGGAGATCCCGGATGGCAGCCTTGCATTTGGAAATCCGGCGAAGATAAAAAGAAAACTTACGGAAGAGGAGATTGCCTCAAACCGTGACAACGCCTTATTATATGTGAAAGAAGCAAAAGATCAGCTGATGCAGATGTGATCAGAAATGGGGAGTACTATGGGAGAACAGGAGTTTTGGAATGGAAAAGAACGTTTCTTTTCAGACATCATAAATCGGGTGAATGATCTTTTGTCAGATGCATATCTGTTAATTACGAATAGGAACAGTCATGTTACTATGATTCCGGAAAAGACGGCGGATTTTTTTGAGATGCAGGCGGGATATGTAAAAGATTTTTATCAGATATTACTGGATCATGTGCATCCGGATGACAGGCCGGAATATTTACAGGCAATGGAGAAACGCCTTCTGGGACAGAAACTTTCGGATGAGCTTTATATCCGTTTGAAAAATAAAGATCATTATGATATGTTTGCATTTTTCATGAGTGTGGTAAAAGAAGATGGAAACGAATATCTGTTGCATATTCTGGTCAATCAGAATGTGATCCCTGAGATTGATGCGCTGACAGATCTGTATGGACAGAAGAAGTTTGAGAAAGATGTGGAAGGATATATCAGAACCGGCAGAAAGGTGGCTGTTTTGGAGGTTGAGATCGATCACATGGCAGACATCAATATTTTATATGGGGCGAATTATACAGACCGTCTGCAGCGGGAGATCGCACACCATTTTATCTATATGATGGATGAAAATAAAGCGGTTTATCATATGAATAACTCCAATTGTGCATTTATTTTAAGGGATGCGGATCGGGTGGACGCAGGAATTTTCCTGGAGGAAGTAAGGAAAAATCTTGAGAAAAATATCACGTTAAACGGACGTCATTTTGAGTTGAAGCTCTATGCTGCAGGTCTGATGTTAGAAAATTATAGCGGAGAGACCATGACAGTGCAGAGTAAATTAGAATACACATTAGAGAAAGCGCGTTCCGCCAGAAATCATAAACTTGTGTTCTTTAATGATATCGTAAAGACAAATGGTGGTGTAAATCTGGATTTTATGAAAATCATCCATCAGTCGGTGCTGGGCGGTTGTGACGGCTTTTATGTGGAATATCAGCCAATCGTGACATCGGAAGGTGGAAAAATCGCAGGGGCGGAGGCACTGGTAAGATGGAAAAAGGAACCTTACGGGGCAGTTTCTCCGGGGCTGTTTATCGACTGGATTGAGGATAATCCGTGCATGTATGATCTTGGAAATTATGTGCTGGCAGAGGCATTGAAAAACAGTGCAGAGTTTATAAAAATTAATCCGGATTTTTTTATTAATGTAAATGTGTCTGCAAAACAGTTAGAACAAAAATCATTTCGGGATGTTGTACTTTCGCTGTTAAAAGAAAATGATTATCCGCCAAACCATCTTTGTTTAGAAATCACAGAACGCTGCAGGCAGCTTCCGATTGATGTGATCAATGAAGAAGTATGTTTTCTCCAGCAGTATGGGATCCATTTTGCGATGGATGATTACGGAACGGGAAATGCGTCTTCAAGTATCGTCTTAGGTGTGCCGATGAATGAGATCAAGATCGATATGAGCTTTATCAAAGGAATTCTGAATAATGAAAAACAGCAGATGCTGGTAAAGAATATAGTCAATTTTGCGAGATCAACAAACATGAAAAGCTGTATCGAGGGCGTGGAAGATAAATCCCTGCAGGATTATCTAAGGAGTTTCGGGGCAACCTGGTTTCAGGGATATTATTATTCCAAACCGGTTGGTGAAGAACAGTTAAAGAAACTATTACTTGAAGAGATGTACAACAAAAAGGATGCTTCCTAGTTTACAGGATGCATCCTTTTTGTCAGTATATGATTCTTATGTATTTCAATAAAAAGCAGTAAACTTTAACTTATTCTGCAATTGCATCGAGTGCCTGGGAAATATCTGCGATCAGATCCTCTTTATCCTCGAGTCCAAGGCTGATACGGACAAGTTCAGCCGGAACGCCGGCTTCTTTCAACTGCTCGTCAGTCATCTGGCGATGTGTGGAGGTTGCCGGATTCAGACAGCAGGTTCTTGCGTCAGCCACATGTGTCTCGATCGCTCCGAGTTTCAGATTCTGCATAAATGTGGATGCAGCGGCACGTCCGCCTTTTAAACCGAAGGAAACAACGCCACAGCCGCCGTTTGGCAGGTATTTTTTTGCACGCTCATAATATTTATTGGAAGGAAGCCCCGGATAGTTGACATAGGCAACCTTTGGATGCTGCTCTAAAAATTCAGCAACAGCCTGACCGTTTTCTACATGTTTTGGCATACGGACATGCAGGGACTCCAGACCAAGGTTTAAAATAAAGGCACTCTGTGGGGACTGCATGCAGCCAAAATCACGCATCAGCTGTGCCGTACATTTTGTGATGAAAGCACCTTCTTTGCCGAATTTTTCTGCGTAGGTGATCCCATGATAGCTTTCGTCCGGTGTGCACAGTCCCGGATATTTATCAGCGTGAGCCATCCAGTCAAATTTACCGCTGTCCACGATCGCTCCGCCTAAGGCAGCTCCGTGACCATCCATATATTTGGTCGTGGAGTGGGTTACGATGTCAGCACCCCATTCAAACGGACGGCAGTTGACCGGGGTAGGGAACGTATTGTCCATCACAAGCGGAACGCCGTGTGCATGAGCCACTTTTGCAAACAGTTCGATATCTAAAACAGTGAGTGCAGGGTTGGCAATCGTTTCGCCGAACATCAGCTTTGTATTTGGCTTAAATGCGGCATTTAACTCTTCTTCGGAAGCATCCGGGGAAACAAATGTGGTCGTGATCCCCATCTTTGCCATGGTAACGGCAAGCAGGTTGAAGGTTCCGCCATAGATAGAGGAGGAAGCAACGATGTGATCGCCGCATTCGCAGATGTTGAACATGGCAAGAAAATTGGCTGCCTGTCCGGAAGAAGTCAGCATTGCAGCCGAACCGCCCTCCATAGCTGCAATCTTTGCAGCGACGATATCGTTGGTAGGATTCTGAAGGCGGCTGTAAAAATAACCGTCGGCTTCCAGGTCAAAAAGTTTTCCCATATCCTCGCTGGTACTGTATTTAAAAGTGGTCGACTGGATGATCGGCACCTGTCTCGGTTCTCCATTGCCAGGTGTGTAACCTGCCTGCACACATTTTGTCCCCATTCTGTATTCACTCATAGTAATCTAATCCTCCGTTTCTGCATTGTTTTATAAAAACAGCTGCATTAAAAATTCCTTCGCGATTCATCACATTAGTAAGAAAAAGCGCATAAAAATATCGTATCATTCATAGGAAGATTTTACAAGGGAATATCTTTTGATTTTAAAAAATTTGTGATACAGTAAGGAAGAAAAAAACTGGAACATGTCAGGTTTGAATAAAAAGAGAGAAGTGTGATTGAAACATGAGAGTGCAGCCATTCCAGACATTAAAACATTATAATAAGAAAAATCTTCCGAAAGATATTTTAGCGGGAATTATTATCATGGCAGTTTCCATTCCGATTTCCATGGGATATGCGCAGATCGCAGGGCTTCCGGCAGTTTACGGACTGTATGGCTCGGTGTTCCCGATCATTCTATTCGGATTGTTTTCCACGTCACCACAGTTTATTTTTGGTGTGGATGCAGCTCCGGCTGCGCTGGTCGGATCTGCCATCGTCGGACTTGGAATCGAAAGTGGCACAAAAGAAGCCATGGCGGCAGTTCCGGTGCTGACTTTTTTTGTAGCATTGTGGCTGCTGGCGTTTTATTTTATGAAGGCAGGAAAACTGGTCAATTTTATCTCCGCACCGGTTATGGGGGGATTTATCACCGGAATCTGCACGACGATCATACTGATGCAGGTGCCAAAACTGATGGGCGGAACGGCAGGAGTCGGGGAACTTTTTGAACTGGCAGAGCACATTGCAGAAACTTTAAAAACGATCAATCTGCCCTCCCTTGTGATCGGGCTTACCGCGCTTTTTATTCTTCTGGTATCAAAAAAAGTGATGCCAAAGTTTCCGATGGCAGTTGCACTGATGGCAGCAGGCGCACTTATGACACGCTTTCTGCCGGTCAGGGAGTGGGGGGTGCAGACACTTGCAGCAGTAGAACCTGACATGCCAGAATGGAGCATACCGGATTTTTCTGCAATCGCACCAAAGGATGCGATCATCACCAGTCTGTCAGTCGCTGTTGTCATTATGGCGGAAACTTTGCTGGCTGAGAATAGTTTTGCACAGAAAAATGGTTACAAGATCGATGATAATCAGGAAATTTTTGCATTTTCCATGGGCAACTTTGTGGCGGCATTTACCGGCTGCTGTCCGATCAACGGTTCAGTATCGCGCAGTGCAATGGGCGAACAGTATCAGGCAAAGACACAGCTTACCGGTATTGTGGCTGGGCTATCAATGATCATTCTTCTCCTCTGTGGAACCGGTTTTATCGGGTATCTGCCGATCCCGGTGCTGACGGCGATCGTGATCTCGGCACTGCTTGGGGCAACGGAGTTTGAACTTGCGGTCAGATTGTGGAAAGTCAGCCGGACGGAGTGTTTCATTTTTATAGGTGCATTTTTTGGTGTATTGATGCTTGGCACGATTAACGGCGTTCTGATCGGAATTATCCTTTCTTTTACGGAAATGATCATCCGTACTTCAAAACCGGCAAGATGTTTTCTGGGAATCCAGCCGGGGCATCAGCATTTTAGAGATCTGCGGGAAGGCAGCCAGATCCATGCGGTGGAGGGAGTTTTGATTTACCGTTTCAGCAGCAATTTGTTTTTTGCCAATATCGGGGTGTTGCAAAAGGATATCGAGGAGCATATCAAAGATGACACGAAAGCAGTCATTCTGGATGCCGGAGGAATCGGAAGTCTGGATATCACAGCGGCAGACCGTCTGGAGATCCTGTACAAATCTTTGAAGGAAAAAGGAATCCGTTTCTATATGACAGAGCACATCGCAGACGTGAATGAGCAGCTTCGAAAATTAGGTCTTGGCTATCTCATCGAGGAAGGCTGTGTGCGGAGAACCATACATATCGCGTTAAAAGATATGGGAATCAACAGACCGTATCCTCTTGAGGGCGGCGTGGATAATGAGGAGCGCAGCGCATCGAGAAAACGTGCGGATAACCGTGTGCAGGAATTTGTCTGGGCGTTTGGTTCGGAAACGGAAGAAGAAATCGAAAGACAGATTGTGCTGCAGATTGAGCAGTTAAAAAAGACTGGGGATGTCGAAAATCTGTTTCATGGCCGCTGGGCACACATGGAGGCACTTGATGAGGATGAATGGCTGGAACATTTAGAGGAGCACTTAAAGGAAATCGTCAATATTTCCGGCAAGGATGAGATGACGTTAGCGGGCAAACTGGAGGCACACCGGAAAGAAGTGCATGACCGTATCGCAAAAGAACATCCGGAGCTGGCAGAGCGTTTTAAGGAGCGCAGGCATCTTCTGGATGAGCATTTAAAAGAGCACAGACCGGAGGTGTATGAGCTGGTGTTAGAGCTGCGGGAGAAGAGGAAAGAGTAGAAAAAGGAACTAGTGAAAATTCATAAAGATAACAGGAAATATAAAATTATAATGACATATGTATAAACTTATGTTATCATTCATCCAAAGCATTACATTCTAGCAAAATCTACAAGGCAGACTGTAAGAAATTATCTCACAGCATAAGCCGTTTCAAAACAAATCAAAACCACGTTAAGGCTGCTTATCAACATACGAGTCACAACGTCGGATATCAGAATTTTCAATGCTTTTAAATTACCAGCAAACAAAAGTAAAAGCAGGGAGAATTCGAAAATATCAGGCGATTCTCCCGAATAAAAGGGAGGAAACGATTATCGCGCAAAAGACAAAGAAATCGTCATCAGACAAAGCCCAAAAGATCCAGTGGCATCCTGCGTTTTATGCAGCAGCGGAACTGGAACTAAAAGAAAACATTGAGGAACTTGATTTAATCTCGGAGTATCATCTGAGTAAAGAACCGATTCGTATCGATCTTCTGATCATAAAAGAAGAAAATGCAGACAAAGTGATGAAAAATGAAATCGGTCATATCATGCGAAAGTACAATGTGTTAGAATACAAAGGACCGGGAGATGAACTGTCGATAGACACTCTTTACAAAACACTTGGATATGCCTGCCTTTATAAAGGATATGGGAAAACAATCGATGAAATCCCGGCGGACGAACTGATCGTGTCATTGTTCCGTGAAGCATATCCAAGAGAACTGTTTTTTGAATTAGAACGAAAAGGATATGTACTGGAAGAAAAATATCCAGGTATTTATTACGTGAGCGGGAACATTTTATTCCCGGTGCAGATCGTGGTGATCAGCAGGTTGAACCGGACTATGCACAGCAGCCTAAGAATCTTATCTGCAAATGCCGATATAGAGGATATCAGGAAGTTTTTAGAACAGACAGAAAATATGAAGACACCGCGGGAGCGGAATAATATAGACGCAGTATTACAGGCAAGTGTCAGTGCGAATTATGAAATATATCAGAAGGTAAGGAGGGCGAATGGTATGTGCGAAGCATTACGGGAATTAATGAAAGATGAAATAGAGCAGGATGTAGCAAGAGGAGAAGCAAGAGGAGAGGCAAGAGGAGAAATGCGTGGCAGAGCGGAAGGAATTGTAGATACATGTTGTGATCTAGGGTTGCCAGAAGACGCTATTTTAGAGCGGTTGCAGAAAAAACTAAATATATCATTACAGACTGCCCAGGAATATCTCCAAACCTTTGGAAAACAGATCGTAAAAAATTAACGAACGTCAGGAAAATCAAAAACATATGAACTATCAGCAAAAAGATTTAGTGAGAATAGCAAAACGGGAAAACAATACCAAAAGAAATTATCTGGTAGTAGATCCACTGCAGGGAAAGCATGTTCCGGTAGAACCTTCGAAAGCACTGAATTTATTTAAAAGTCTTGCAGAGAAGCTTCAGGGAAAATATGAAGGCGAGAGACTGCTTTTGATCGGTTTTGCGGAAACTGCAACAGCAATCGGTGCGCAGGCTGCGATCACTCTGGGAACAAAGTATATCCAGACAACGCGGGAAGTAATACAGGATGCCAGATATTTATTTTTTTCAGAAGCACACAGCCATGCGACTGAGCAGAAATTAGTAAAAGATGATATAGACCGTGTGATAAATGATATCGACAGGATTGTATTTATAGAGGATGAGGTGACCACTGGGAATACGATCATGAATATCATTAAGATCATAACAAAAGAGTATCAGAAAAAAACAAAATTTGCAGTTGCTTCATTGTTAAATGGAATGACAGAAGAATACTTAAAAATTTATCAGGATGAAAAAATAGAACTTCATTATCTGGTAAAAACGGATCATTCCGGATACGGTACGGTTGCGGAGCAGTATAGATGTGATGGTTTATATATTTGTGCGATACCGGAGAATCATACGCAGGAAAGCGCGGATATTGATGTGCAATCGGAGAAGAATATGCGGGAACATATCATATCGATTCCCGGATGGATGAATGCAAGACGTTTCGTTGACGCAAAACAATATGAGGCTGCATGTAAAAAACTTGCGAAAACCGTGATCACAGAGACTGTTGTGAAACAGGGTGAACGTGTACTTGTGATTGGCACGGAAGAGTTTATGTATCCGGCACTTCTGACAGGGTACGAAATCGAAAAAATGGGATGTGTTGTCCGCTGCCATTCTACGACTAGAAGTCCGATCGCGGTCAGTACCGAGGAAGAGTATCCACTGCATTGCAGATATGAACTGCGCAGCTTATATGATCCGGATCGAAAGACTTTTATTTATGATTTGGAAAACTATGACAGGGTTATCGTTATGACGGATGCAGCATTAGCGTCGTTAAAAGGATTAGAAACGCTGATTTACGCACTTCGGATGAAAAATGAAAATATAACGGTGATACGCTGGTGTTAAAGAGGGCACAGGAATAAGGGCATAATGTGAAAATAAAATTTTTCCCATACGAAATTTGTGTCTCAGCAGCAAACATGCGATGTAATGGAAAGCAGGAAAGAATGGAGACAAGATTAAATGAGAAGTTCATACCGGGATGAGGACGTGACTCTTCTGTTAAAAGATATCACCGGCATGGTGCAGCCACAGCCGACCGAAGAGAGAGAAAAACTGATACAGGCGGGAAAACATTACAGTGAAATGCTGCCGGTCGAATATGTCCCGACAGAAAAATATATGCAGGTGTACCGGGAAGCGTTGAAAAATTATGCAAAACCGGTAGCACTTGCTGTCGGAAGACTTGCAGATAAGATCGTTGAAAAAAAGGGACAGGACATTGTGCTCGTCTCACTGGCTCGCGCCGGTATTCCAATCGGAATTTTAGTCAAAAGATATATTGCAAAAAAATATCAGGTCAATGTACCGCATTATTCCATTTCCATTATCCGCGGCAGAGGGATTGATGACAATGCGATGAAATATCTGTTAAGCCGGTATGAACCGGGACAGTTATTGTTCGTGGACGGATGGATCGGAAAGGGCGCGATTTTAAATGAATTAAAAAAGGATCTTGCGCAGTATGAAGGTGTGTCATCCGATATCGCAGTCATTGCCGATCCTGCTAATGTGACAGAACTGTGCGGCACACACGATGATATTTTAATACCGAGTTCCTGTCTTAACAGCACTGTGTCAGGACTGATCAGCAGGACATTCTTAAGGAGTGATATCATTGGAAAAGATGATTTCCATGGAGCCGTCTATTACGGAGAATTAAAAGATTCGGATCTGTCCTATGAATATATCCATACGATCGAGAACGAGTTTGAGATGGATGTGGAAAAAGAAAATAAGTGTGTGGAAAGCTCTGGTATTGACGAGGTAAAACAGATTGCAAAGACATTTGATATTGATGATATCAATCTGATCAAACCGGGAATCGGAGAGGCGACAAGAGTATTGCTGCGAAGAGTTCCATGGAAGATCCTGATTGATGAGAGGTACAAGGGAGATCCTCAGCTTGGACATCTGGTGAGATTAGCTGAGGAAAAAAATGTGTCGATCCAGTATTATCCGATGAAACATTATAAATGCTGCGGTATCATTAAAAAAATGTCAGATATATAAAAAATACTGCCGGTTTCCAGGAAAATTTATGCATACGTCAGTTTGGTCTCGTCATGCCAAAGAAATTTATGTATACATCAGTCTGGTCTGTCATGCCAAAGAAATTCGTGCATACATAAGTTTAGTCTGTTATGCCAAAGACCTCTGCAAGAAATAAGATTTTTTCTGCCCAGTTATGGTGGGTTTTGTATTCGTTCATGCGTTCACCCGCAAGATTTCCGGAGACAAGCGAGTCTGATTTTTTATCCCAGTTTAAAATTGCTTTTGCATCGTTAAAATCTGATCTTGTAACCTGATAAACTTTGTTTACGACAGAAATCTGATTTGGATGAATGACTGTTTTTCCGGTAAAGCCGCAGAGTTTATCATCTTTTAGTTCCTGAATCAGGCCATTTTCCCAATTATACCCGGAATAATATTCCCATACCGGTCCGGAAACGACGTAGTCCATGCCGTAAACAGTTATGATATCAGAAAAAATATCAGCGACAGGTCTGATCCGGTGAATGGACTCGTCACAATGACGGCGGAATCCAAACATGTGACACAGATCATTTCCTCCGACACGAATATTTAAAACGAGATCTTCCACATGGGAAAGCCTGTCTTTCAGATCATACAGGATATCGATACGGTGCCGCAGGTCAATGATAGAAGAACTCTCATAGATCGGCATCATATATAATTTCCTGGAAGCCTGTTCGTTAGCCCGGATCATTTCTTCTATATAAGAGCTGGCGTTGTCAGCAGTAAATTTCGGTATGATATAACCGGTGATCACCTTTATGCTTTTCCCAAAAGCCTTCGTTAAACGTTCAATCTGGCCGGCATTGCGGACACGGATAAAGATTTTCGGAAGGTAAAAAGGATGATCCTGAAAACTTTCAAATATCTGATGGATGGAAGAGATAAGATCCTGCTCTGCTTCTGTCACATAGTTGTCATTGATCGTATCTTCAAGGCATAAAGCCAGAGAATATTTAGTTCCAAATTTTTCATGAATCACAGAGTCGGCAATCGTTTTTTTATTGGCGGGACAATAGAGCAGTGCACCGACACTGTAATAAATCATATCGTTTTTCAATTTGTAAAAATCCCCCTGAGTGTATAAAAACTCTTCAAAATAACACAAGTTTAACAACAGATTGCAAATTGAATTATAGCATTAATATAGGCAAAAAGATAGATAGATTCGGTGCCGGACGTTTTCTTGAAAACAGGATGCCGGTATGCTATACTTTTAGATGATTTTTATAGAATATTGTGCTCTGCGAAACAGGGTTTTTGAGGAAGGAATAGTATGGGTAACGGTGGTAAAAAGATACGGCTGTCATTTAACTCTCCGGTTATTTTGGGATTTACGCTTGCCTGTTTTATCGTACTGATTTTAGATAAAGTAACAGGCAGTGCATCCACGCGTGCATTTTTCAGTGTTTACCGGTCATCGTTAGCAAGTCCGTTCACATACATCCGGTTTTTCGGACATGTGTTAGGACATGCCAGCTGGGATCATTTCTTTGGAAATATTATGATGTTACTGGTTGTAGGACCGCTTTTGGAAGAAAAATACGGTTCGGCAAATATTCTCTTTGTGATTTTAGCGACAGCGCTGGTAACGGGTGTGATCAATTTCATATTTTTCCCACATGTCCAGCTCCTTGGGGCAAGCGGTGTTGTATTTGCGTTTATATTGCTGGCATCATTTACGAGTATTGAGGATGGAAAAATACCACTTACATTTATTCTTGTTGCGCTGATCTATATCGGGCAGCAGGTGTATGATGGTCTTTTTATCAGGGATAACGTCTCAAATCTGACACATATATTGGGAGGCATTGTCGGGTCAAGCCTTGGCTATGTGATGAACAAAAACAAAATGAACAGATATTGAAGGTGAGAATGCGCTATGTTAGAACACAAAAAGATTCGCAGCCTTGATGATTACTTTGTCGATCTAAACGGAAGACAGAGCAGAGAGGTGTATTTTTACCGGATCAATGGATACACGGAAAAAATCGGGGACTTTATAAAAAAATATTATGATACGGCAAGAAGAGCGGGTGTGGTGATCGAGGGAAAGATCCCAAATCCCGATGAGAAGAACCTTGCGTATTATTCTGAGATCATGGGGATGGATTTTCAGATGAATCCGTCATTTATATCGAATGGTTTAAAAAAATGGCTGCCGCGCATGAACGATCTGCAAAGGCAGAATGTGGCAGATTCGATCTATGACTCGCTTGATACCATGAGGCAGAATGGAAAAACAGAAAATATGCTGAAAAATGCATATATTAAGTTTATGTGCTGGCTGTACTACAAATTTGAACGGATTGTAAACCAGCTTGGGGAAAATGAACTGCCCAAGATCCTTTATGAGGGGGATATCAGTAATTACGAACTGATGCTGATATCGATCCTGTCCAATGCCGGGAGTGATGTGGTGCTGCTGCAGTATCACGGTGATGCCGGATATCTGAAATCAGATCCCGCTTCCGTTTTATCGGATGATCTGCAAATGGAGGGGATGACAGCTTTCCCGGAAGGATACTGCTTAAAGAAAGTACGGGAGGCAATACAAAATGATTTTGAAAAAGAACGGCTGTATGGAAGTCTGCCTTCTGTCAATAACTGTACCAATGCATGGATCGATGGAAAAGGATTTGAGGATATCAAAAAGAGTGTGTTGACCAGAGGAACAGATCCCCGCTTCTTTTATAACTGTTTTTACCGGATCAACGGTGCAGAGGACAAGCTGACATATGCGAACGAATTGTTTCAGCTGCAGCTTGAACTGAAAAATGCCGGGCGGAAGACGGTGGTCGTAAACGGGGAGATCGAAAGACCGACACCGGATGAAATCGCAGAGATCCGGCGCAGAAATTATGCGAAAACAGATCAGCTTATCATGGATCTTTCCACGAATATAAAGTATCCGGCAAATTTAGAACTGCAAAAGATCATGCACAAAACATTTGTGGATATTCTTCTTGCAGAATCAGGCAAAGAAGGCGATAATTTAAACAGGCTCACCAGCAAGGCGGTTTACCTGTTGTGCTGGCTGAAAAGGTATCTGCCGTTTTTATTTTCCAATTGGAAGATGCCGGAGATCGGATGTTTTATCCATATGGGCGGGTGCCAGAATGAAAATGAAGCGTTGTTTCTCAGGTTTTTAGCAAGGCTGCCGGTCGATGTGGTGATCCTTTGTCCGAACCGGAATGTACCATGCCAGCTTACGGATCCGCTGTTGTATGAACTGAATTATGAGGAAAGCCTTACCATGGACAGGTACCCGGAGGAGAGTTCCCAGGTCAAAATGGGAACGGTTGCCTACCATGCGGAGAGGGAACTGGATACGTTAATGTATCAGGATACCGGCATGTACCGGAACATGCAGTATGGAAAGGCGAACATTATCAGTCTGCAGACCATGTACGAGGAGATTAAGATCCTGTGGGATCAGGAATTAAAGTACCGGCCGGATTTCAGCGTGGTCGATGGTGTCGTGAACATACCGGTCATTTTTGCAAAAGTTTCCGGAGTCAAAGACGGACATACCGCCGGCTACTGGACATCCGTAAAAGAACTGGTCACGGAAGATACAGTCGTGATAAAAAGAGCGCCTTATATAGAGCCGATGGCACCGAATCCGATGAAAATGTATGCTGCTGAATTTTTCAAAAATGGAAAACTGCAGCGGAATAAGATCAAAGCACATCCGAAATATCTGTATGGTATCCTGCGGGAGGATATTCAGGAGATGATACTTGATAAGATGCAGCTTCTGATTGATCAGAAACTGATCAGAGGAATCGGGGAAAATGGTATGGAATACACCGTGATTGCGCAGGTGTTAAATCTGCCGAAAGATATCGTAAGACTGATCCAGAAATTTGATCTTACCTGGAAAAATCCGAAACTGATCTATATCAATACATCGGAGACGGTCATTTCACTGGAAGACTCGATCCTGACAGTATTTTTGCATCTGATGGGATTTGATATTGTATTTTTTGTGCCGACGGGATATCAGAGTATTGAAAAATATTTTAACGGGCAGCTAATGGAAGAACACCAGATAGGGGAATATAAATATGATCTGCAAGTCCCTGACCTGAATAGTATTTCATTTAATAATACACGCCACACCTGGCGGGATAAATTTTTTAAGAGAGGTAATTAGAAATGGAGGAATCGTATGGGACTTGATTTTAGCAAAACAACGACTGCGGCAGCGCCGGCAGCCACAGTGGTACCGGACACAAAAGATGAGATCGCTGTTGTGGAACAGTATGACATTGTTGCCGACAGGGAAAAAATGAATTCAGAACTGGTCAATTCGGATGAGGTTGACCGGATCGTCAGTACGATTGAGGTCAACAATCTTGAGACAATCGTCACATTTGGAGCGGAGGTTGCAGAAGAAATTTCGAAAGCATCGGATGTCGTGTTAAACAGCATGAATATGTCACAGCTTGATGATACCAGCGAAATGTTAAAAACATTGGCAAAGATCATGGATCAGTTTGATATTGACGAGATCAGGGAAAATCCGGGACTGTTTGGAAAATTATTTGGAAATATGAAAAAACAGCTCGACAAGATCCTTGCAAAATATCACACGATGGGCGAGGAAGTCGACAAGATCTATGTTCAGCTCAAAGGCTATGAATCAGAGATCAAACAGTCAAACCGTAAATTAAATACGATGTTTGAGGCAAATGTAAATTATTATCATGAACTTGTGAAATACATTCTTGCCGGAGAGCAGGCATGTAAAGAGATTGAAGATTACATTGCAAAGAGACAGCAGGATATGGCGGCTACCGGAGACGAGTCGATCCAGTTTGAGCTTACCAGCTTAAATCAGGCACTGATGATGATGGAACAGCGTACACAGGATCTTCGGACAGCAGAAAACGTTGCAATGCAGTCCATTCCGATGATCAAAACGATGGAGTTCAGCAACTATAATCTGGTCAGAAAAATTAACTCCGCATTTATTGTAACACTTCCGGTATTCAAACAGGCACTTGCACAGGCAATTCTGCTGAAACGCCAGCGCATTCAGGCAGAAGCAATGTCTGCTCTGGATAAGAAGACCAACGAGATGCTGATCAAAAATGCGCAGAATACTGTGGAAGTTTCCAAGGCTACCGCTAAGATGGCATCCGGAAGCTCAATCCAGATTGAAACACTTGAGACGACCTGGAGAACGATTACCAGTGGTATTGAAGAAACGAAAAGAATTCAGGAAGACTGCAGAAAGAAACGTGTGGAAGATCAGGCAAGACTTGAGGCGATCAAGGCGGATTTCAACAGACAGTATCATATGCCGCCGGCAAACAAGTAAGTTATTTCTAATAACTATAGATTCATTTATTCTAAGGAGGGTAATACTATGCCAATTAATTTATCAAAAGGACAGAAAGTAGATTTAACAAAAGGAAATCCGGGACTGAAAAATATCATGGTTGGTCTTGGCTGGGATGTCAATGCATTTGATTCCGGTGTAGATTTTGACTTGGATGCAGCAGCATTTATGCTGGGAGCAGATGGAAAGTGCCCGACAGACAAAGAATTTGTATTTTATGGAAATCTGGCTCATCCGAGCGAGTCTGTAAAACATATGGGCGATAACTTAACCGGAGAGGGAGAAGGCGATGACGAGCAGATCCAGATCGATCTTTCCAAAGTACCGGCAAACATTGAGAGAATCGCATTTACCGTAACGATCTATGAGGCGGAGGCAAGACGCCAGAATTTTGGACAGGTATCTAATTCTTTCATTCGTCTGGTAGATGAGACAACCGGAAAAGAAATGATCCGCTATGACTTAGGAGAGGATTTCTCCATTGAGACAGCAGTCGTTGTCGGTGAATTATACAGACATAACGGCGAATGGAAATTTAATGCGATCGGAAGCGGCTTCCAGGGCGGACTCGCAGCACTTTGCGGACACTATGGAATTGAAGTGGCATAAGAGGAGTAAAATCCTCTGCTCACCAGAGGGTTCGCATTTTGCTCCGCAAAACAAGGAGTAAAATCCTCTGCTCACCAGGGGGTTCGCATTTTGCTCCGCAAAACAAGGAGGATTTATAATGTCAATTAGTTTACAGAAAGGACAGAAGGTCAGTCTGTCAAAAGATAACGCAGGATTGTCAAAGATTATTGTCGGTCTTGGATGGGATGAAGTGCAGCAGTCTTCATCCGGAGGTGGATTTTTAAGTGCTTTATTCGGGGGCGGATCAAAGCAGCAGCCGATCGACTGTGATGCATCTGCACTGATGTTAAAGAATGGAAAACTGGTAGATAAATCAGACATCGTTTATTTTGGTAATTTGCACCATAAATCAGGTACCGTAAATCATCAGGGAGACAACCTGACAGGAGCCGGTGATGGAGATGACGAGCAGATCGTGATCGACCTTGCAAAAGTACCACAGGAGTACGACAAAATCGTAATCGTTGTAAATATTTATCAGGCGGTTCAGAGACATCAGCATTTTGGCATGATTGAGAATGCATTCATCCGTTTAGTTGATGCAAGAAACAATAATGAAATGTGCAAGTACAACCTGACTGAAAATTATTCCGGCATGACGGCAATGATATTTGGAGAAGTGTACAGACATAACGGAGAATGGAAGTTCAGTGCTGTTGGTCAGGGGACAAATGACCCTGGACTTGGCGAACTGAGCAGAAGATTTGTATAAATAGACTTGATACTTTAGAGGAGGTTAATTACCCAAAATGAGTAACATAAATAAAGAAGAGCTGATGAGAGGTCTGTCAGACTCACAGGTAAACAAGAGCAAACAGGATTTTGGAACAAATGCTCTTGCAAAAAAAGAGACAGAATCACTGTGGTCAATGTTCATCGGAGCATTTGATGACATTTGGATCAAAGTATTATGTGCAGCACTGGTCATGAAAATCGTTATTTCCGTTATCGGTGTATTTGTACCGGCATTAGCGGGAGAAAATGATGTTGTTGAGATCATAAGTATTGTTTTAGCAATCGCACTGGCAACCGGATTCAGTACATTATCCGAGTACCGCAACAGTTCCAGAAGTGAGGCATTACAGGAAGAATACAACAAGACTTATGCAAAAGTCATGAGAAATGGAAAACTGGTCAATATCCTTACCAGTGAGATTGTAAAAGGTGATACGATCCTCGTTCAGGCTGGTGATAAGGTACCGACCGACGGTGTGTTATTTGAAGGACACATCAAAGTTTCACAGGCTGCATTAAACGGTGAGTCAAGAGATGAGAATAAAACGGCTGCTGATAATCTTGATGAAGCGGAATCTACAGATTATGCATCTGCAAATAAAGTATTTATGGGATCAGTAGTGACCTCCGGTGAAGGGTATATGGTTGCAACCGTCATCGGTGATGCATCCGAACTTGGAAAGATCAACAAGGCTCTGACGGATGATAATGAAGAGGACGAGAGAAAAGATACTTCAAGCCTGAAACTGGAAGTGGTAGCTGCCGGTATCGGTAAACTTGGTGTGTCCGCGGCTGCCATTGCAGGCGTATTAGATGTTGTACTGAACCTGATCCGTACGGATGAACCAATCACAGTTGTTTATGTTCTGCTTTTGGTTGCAGAGGCAGTTATGTTGATGGCATCTATCGTTATCATGGCAGTGCCGGAAGGTCTTCCGATGATGAACAGTCTGGTGCAGTCCATGAACACAGAGTCCATGTACAAGAAAAATATTCTTGTCAGCCACAAGGCAGCATTTTCCGATTCTGCGTATATGAATGTTTTATTCAGTGATAAAACAGGAACGATCACACAGGGTAACTTATCTTTGGTAGAATTTATCACCGGTGACGGTAAGATCGCAGAGAACATTCCGAATCAGGAATTTATCGAGGCGATTACATTAAACAATCTTGCAAAAGTATCCGAGGGTAAACCAATCGGAAGTAATAACATGGACAGAGCCCTTTTGGGATATGCCCTAGAGCATGGTTATGATGATTCGAAAAACGATCCGGATAAAGTCGCTGACATCAGCGGATTTGATTCGGAAAAGAAATGCGCTACCGTTACATTGAAAAACGGACTGGTTTACTGGAAAGGTGCAACCGAAAACATCATTGATAAAGTAACACATTATATGCTTCCATCCGGTGAAGAAAAAGAATTTACTGCAGCAGATAAAAAAGCTGTGGAAGATCAGATGCTCGCTCAGGCAAAGAGAACGATGAAATTGCTTTCTGTTGCCAAAATCGCAGATGGAAAAACAGTTCTGATGGCAGTGCTCTGCTTAAGAGATAACGTAAGAACCGATGCGGTTGAGACCGTTGAGATTTTAAACAATGCCGGTATCCAGGTTGTCATGGTAACCGGTGATGCGGAGGAAACAGCAGTTGCCATCGCAAAGGAAGCTGGTATCTTAAAAGACGAGCAGAACGATGTTGTTCTCACACATGAAGAGTTAGAGCAGATGTCAGATGAAGAGTTAAAGAAAAAACTTCCGAATCTCCGCGTGGTGAGCAGGGCAAAACCGCTTGATAAAAAGAGACTTGTTTCTATTTCGCAGCAGCTTGATAATGTCTGCGGTATGACCGGAGACGGTGTTAATGATGCACCGGCATTAAAACAGGCAGATATCGGATTTGCCATGGGAGACGGTACAGCAGTTGCACAGGAGGCAGGTGACGTTGTCATCTTAAATAACAGTTTGACTTCCATTAAGGACTGCGTATTGAACAGTAGAACAATGTCAAAATCAGTTGGTAAATTCTTAATCTTCCAGCTGACCGTCAATATCAGTACCCTGTTGATGAACATTATTGCGCCGATCCTGGGATGGACCGAGCCATTCTCCATTGTCCAGATTTTATGGATCAATCTGATCATGGATACTTTGGCAGCCATGGCATTTGGCGGAGAGCCGATTCTCGACCGATACATGAATGAAAAACCGGCACTCAGAAAAGATAACATTTTAACAACTTATATTAAATCTGCAATCGGAACAAGCTCTGTATTTATCACACTTGGCTCCATCCTGATCCTGGAAAACATTGGTGGGATTACAGATTTTGTAACACCGGCAGGCTGCGCGGATCCGGAATTATATGAAAAAACATTTATGTTTGCTTTTTTCATTTATTCAATCATTTTTAACAGCTTAAATACCAGATCTGAGAGATTTAATGTATTTGAACACATTGAAGAGAACAAGAATTTTATCATTGTTATGGGTGTGATCTTTATACTTCAGACCATCATCATTGAGATTGGTGGTCAGGTATTCAGCACAACGACATTGAATGCAAAAGCATTATTTGTTTCCATGCTGTTAGCAGTGCTCATTATCCCGGTTGATATGGTAAGAAAAGCCATTGTTTCGAAAAAATGATCGCTTTTCATACCGATTTGGATAATACACTCATCTATTCCTATAAACATGACATCGGGCCGCAGAAGCGAAATGTGGAACTCTATCAGGGAAGAGAAATATCCTACATCACAGAGGAAACATATCATCTCCTGCAGCTCGTAAAAAATGAAATGCTCATTGTTCCAACGACCACTAGGACGTTGGAACAATATCAGCGCATTGATCTGGGAATCGGACCATTTCCATATGCATTGGTCTGCAACGGTGGTGTCCTTCTGGTAAATGGTGTGCCGGATGAAGCATGGTATCAGGACTCCCTGCATCTGGTGTCGGATAGCAGGGAAGAAATGAACCTTGCCATGGAACTGTTAGAGCGGGAACCACGCAGAAAATTTGAACTCCGATACATTGAAAAGCTGTTTATCTTTACAAAATGCAATGATCCCGAAACAGTTGTAAATGATTTAAAAACATCTCTCGATACAAAATATGTAGATGTCTTTTCCAACGGTGAAAAAGTATATGTAGTACCGCAAACTCTGAATAAAGGAACGGCAGTAGACCGACTCAGAGAAAAACTAAAACCAGAGTTCGTAATTGCCGCCGGAGACAGCACCTTTGATATCCCCATGCTATTGACCGCTGACCGCGGACTTGTCCCATCTGGATTCACACAAAAATATGAAATCCCGAAAACATCCGGAGCCCGGAAAAAAATAGATGAAATGACATCGAAAAAAATATTTTCCGATGCCCTATTAGAAAAAGTTCTAAAAATAAAAACGGAGTCTGTTGCAGCAGGTATTATTCATACAGGATAATACCACTTGCAACAGACTCCGTTTTTGGTATGTGAGGTAAAGTGCCAGCCACTAATCCATACTCACACTGATTCCGCCCTTCCTCTCCGAAGGCTGAATAATCACTGTAACCGGACAATTCCCATGCCACTCAAACTGGTAAGACTCCCCGGAAACCTGTCCGATAAACGTTTTCCACGAAATATCAGCCGTCACCTGCGGATCACAATGTCCATTTCCAACCCAGCATACAACAGCGTCCGGATCAACAGAGATCGTATCCTGAGACATCACATTGCTTAAAACGATCGGGTTGCCGTCACAAAGCACAGCAACATATGCATCTTTTCCACGTGCAATCAGAGTGGAAGTTGCAAGACCTTTCTGGGAAAGCACACCGACACCGATAAAACGGACACTGTAATCACAATCCTGGGAGAAAGCGAGAATATTTTCGGATTCCACTGAGATAGTTTCCCCCTGCTCTAAGTGATAGACCACAACATGCTGACCATAATTTGCGTAATATGTAACAGAATCACCATTTAAAGTTACCTTCATAAGTGGGAGATTTTCTCCGGTCACTCTTCGTGCAAGCTGACCAAGCAGAGCCTGCCCGATATTATTCTGCGGTCCAAGCAAGACTTTTTCAAATTTGTAATTCTTTCCACCGGCATTTTCTCCGGCGATAAATGCACCTGCTTTTGTAAAGAGTACATCACTGCCAGTGCAGGTAACCTTTAAAGTAAGTTCGTTTACTGTTTCAAATGTTAACATAACAAATTTCCTCCAAAATCTAATCCTTTGTTTAAATAACCTGAACGCCGTACAAACCGCACAGTCCTGCGAGATCTTTTGCCACGCCGTTTCCGATGGCATTAAATTTCCATGCGCCGTTATGCAGATACAGTTCACCGATCATCATGGATGTCACGTTCGTATAGTATTCATCCATTTTAAAGCTGACCAGCTCGGTGCCGGCAGGATCCATAATACGGATATACGCATCCTCAAGCATTCCGAAATTCAGATTTTTTTCAAATGCTTCATTGATCGTCAGCACAAATACGATTCTGGCAACGGATGGATCTAATCTGGTAAAATCCACGGAAATGATCTCGCGGTCTGCGCCGCCGTCAGCGTGGAAAACCGTGCTGTGATCCGGGCTTTCGGTCTGCCCGTAAAAGACAAACCAGGAATCACCGATCACTTTACCGGATGAGCCGAGCAAAAATGCGGATACATCCACATCACAGGCAGGATTTTTGACATTCCATCCAAGGCATGCCTTTATAGAAGTGAGCTTCCCGGAATTCTCCAGCGGTGTTTTCTGACCTTTTTGCACCATATGTACCAGTGGAGGTAAAGGTTTTGACGCCGGTGTGGATGCGTTTGATACTGCCTGAGATGACGTGTGGTTGATCGAAGTGATGGTTCGTGTTGTTTTTGCCCCCTCAACTTTGCGTTCGTTGATGGAAAGAACGGTCTGTCTGGTGACGGGAGCAGAGGATCTCATTGGAATATCTACCATAATAAAAAACCCCTTATCGTTTAGTAAAATAATAGAATGTACGCTTCGCGGGCAAATCTATTGTTATGAATTAATAAGTCTCTGGATTTCATTTTAAGTGATTCTGATAGAGGTGTCAAATTGCGAAATGTTGACATATAAGTCAACAAAAACATCGGTTGCAAAGGTTTCATCAAAAGGAAAAATCGTTGCAGTAGCGCCGGGAAGCTGTAAGATTTCCGTAAAATCACAAGGTGTAACCAGCAATATAACTGTTATTGTACTCCCGAATAAAGTAAAGACGGTAGCATCTGATTTTTCATCTGCAAACATTATACAGTTAAAGAAGGGGACAACGTATAAGTTCCGCGTTCGTGGATTTGTGAAATCAGGTTCTAAAAAATATTATGGCGAATTCGGAAAAACATATAAACTGAAGACAAATAAGTAATTATTGATCGAAAAACAGGAAATAGAAATCAAACATTTTATATGAGAAATAAGTTAGGGAGGCCGGATGGGCTTCCCTAATTTTTTTGATCGGATTTATTTGGAAATTATAGAAGATCCTTGTTATAATACAACAGGTAAGCAGAACAAACAGCTTCTATGGCATACAGGAATTTGAGATACAAATAATGGAATGTATGTTTGACAGATCATTTTATTATGATGAATAAAAATGCAGGAATGGAGAATATTTATGGCACAACATGAAAAATTTTATTTAAATGGTACCTGGCAGTTAAAAAAAGCGGATGAAACACTGCTCTGCCCGGTGGAGATTCCGGGTTCGGTACTTTCCGGGCTGACAGAACACGGTTTACTTGAAGATCCGTTTTACCGGATGAATGAGTACCCGACAAGAGAGCTGCTGAAAAATGATTTTATTTTTTCAAGGGAATTTGAACTGAAAAAAGAAGATGGAAGAGTGTATGCACTCTGCTGTGACGGAATCGACACGGTGGCAGATATTTTTGTCAACGGCATGCTGATAAAGCATGTGGATAACATGCACCTTCGTTACCGGATTCTGTGCACAAATGTCCTGAAAAACGGGACAAACAATATCACAGTGAAAATCCATTCTGCAATCGCATATGTAAACGAACATGTGCCGGCAGCGGGAAAAGAGATTCATTACACGGCATGCGGTGCGATGGAAGGAAATCAGTATATCCGGAAAGCACATTCCATGTTTGGCTGGGACTGGGGTCCACAGTTACCAGATATGGGGATCTGGCGTGATATTTTTATTGACAGCTATGAGAAGGCAGAACTGTCTGATCTGCATATCAGACAGGAACACATAGATGGAAAAGTTTTTCTGTCGGCAGAAACAAAAGTGATGTTGCCGGAAAAGGCACAGGACGATGAAATTGCGGAAGCAGAGTATCTGGTATTGCCACAGAGTGCGGAAAGTAATGCCCGGATATTGAAAGAAAGTGTGGGAAACAATGATTCGACACTGGCAGAGAATGCAGATAATCTTGAGGTAAAAATCACGCTGCAGACACCGGATGGAAAACAGATTTCTTTTTCGGATGGAAAATGTCTGGTTGAAGATCCGAAACTCTGGTGGCCGAACGGATACGGTGCACAGCCGCTTTATACGGTGCGTGCGGAACTTTTTCTGTGCGGAGAATTTCTGGATGCAAAAGAACTGCGCATTGGTCTGCGCACATTGACGGTCAGCCAGGAAAAGGATGCATGGGGCGAGGAATTTGCTTTTTGCATCAATGGGGTAAAGATTTTTGCAAAAGGTGCAGACTATATTCCGGAAGACTGTATTTATTCAAAAATTACTCCGGAGCGCATTTATGAGTTGTTAGATACGGCAGTGGCATGTCATTTTAACTGCATCCGCATCTGGGGCGGCGGTTATTATCCGGCGGATGTTTTCTATGATTACTGTGATGAACATGGTCTGATCGTATGGCAGGATTTTATGTATGCCTGCAATGTCTATGAGCTGACGGAGAAACTGCGGGAGAGCATTATAGAAGAAACGAAGGATAATGCGGGAAGGTTGAGACATCATGCAAGTCTTGGACTCTGGTGCGGTAACAATGAGATGGAATCAGCATGGGACCACTGGGGCGGTTTTAATGATCATTCGGATACGTTAAAACAGGATTACCTGACCATGTTTGAAAAACTGATCCCGGAAGCCTTAAAGAGCGAGGATGATGTGACGTTTTACTGGCCGTCGTCTCCGTCATCCGGCGGTAATTTTAAAGACCCGGACAGTGATGATGTCGGGGATCGTCATTACTGGGATGTATGGCATGGAGAAAAGCCGTTTTCCGACTATGAAAATTACTATTTCAGATTCTGTTCGGAATTTGGATTCCAGTCGTTTCCATGCAAAAAGACGATCGACACATTTACCCTGCCTAAGGATCGCAATATCTTTTCAGAAGTTATGGAAAGTCATCAGAAAAACGGTTCTGCAAATGCGAAGATCCTGCATTACATTGCGGAGAACTTTTTATATCCAAAAGATTTTGAGAGTCTGATCTATATCAGCCAGGTGCTGCAGGCGATCGCAATCAAGAGCGGTGTGGAGCACTGGCGCAGAAACAGGGGACGCTGCATGGGTGCAATTTACTGGCAGTTGAACGATAACTGGCCGGTCGCATCCTGGGCAAGTATCGATTACTTTGGAAGATGGAAAGCGCTGCAGTATTTTTCGAGACATTTTTATGCGGATGTGCTCGGCAGTTTAAAGGTATCTGCGGATGCTGTTTATACGCCTTATCTGCAAAATGAGACGATGCAGGAGGTGTCGTCTGATGTCACGGTTTTTGTGAAAAATATGCGTGGGGAAGTGCTGTTTGAAACTTCACAGCGCACAGAGTGTGCACCATTGTCCGTGGAAGCCATGGAACCGGTATCTTTGAAAGAAGTGATAGAGGGCAGAGAAAGCGAGGTCTTTGTGGAGGCGGTATTTACACATTCTGATGGAACTGTGAGCCGCCAGGTGGAAATGCCAAAACCGTATAAACATATGCAGATCGAAAAAGCAGAGATCACGTTCGATGCAAAAAGAGAGGGAAATCTGTTGACACTGCAGTTAAAATCAGATGTTCCGGCATTTTTTGTCTCGGTGGAGAGCGATGTGGATCTGGTCTGGTCGGATAATTTTATGCATCTGACCGGAAAGGAACCTTATGAGATTACGGCTATTCTGCCGGAGTGCGTGGAAGGCATGCCTAAGATCTGGGTACGGTCACTGTGCGATTCGTGGGTTACGGATTATTCGCAAGCTTGACACCTGTTGTCAGGCTGTGAGCCAGAAACTAAAGTATGTGAGGTGTTACTGTTCACTCGCAAGCTTGACACTTGCTGTCAAGCTGTGCGCCAAAGACTATATCATGCCAGATTACAGCCC
>ENA-OQIV01000013-OQIV01000013.1-human-gut-metagenome-genome-assembly--contig:-NODE-13-length-176766-cov-27.052856_pt1 | contig 176766 bp, 161 predicted proteins | sample MGYA00242588_ERZ504753 | MGnify/ENA primary metagenome ERZ504753 (study PRJEB26092, sample SAMD00036359) | human gut metagenome | host: Homo sapiens | study: EMG produced TPA metagenomics assembly... | reverse complement strand
TTGGCAATATCTTCTGGCTGTCCAAGACGACGCAATGGAATTCTTTCAATCATAGGTTCGATAACTTCCTTTGGCACAGCTTTCATCATATCAGTTTCTGTAATCCCAGGTGCAACAGCATTAACACGAATACCTTTCTCTCACAATTACTTCGCTCATTTACTTCTCCTTTCGCACAAGAGATATTAGAAATTTTAATAAATAAAAATACAAAAGGCTATGACCTGCGAGGCATAAAATATAACCGGAATTAGTGTTCCAAGTCGCCATAAACAATTATTTTTGTCAACCTGCGTCGCCCAAGTCGCCAATATTTCACTTTCCACGTCGCCAATAATTAAATATGGCGACTTGATGGCAGCGTGCAGCTATTTTTACACCAAATCCAGAAAATGAGCTAAAAAAAGAGACCCATACCAAAAATGATATGAGTCTCCAAAAAGCCTATAAAATCAAGCTTTCTATTTAGAATTTGCCCTCATCAGAAGCCTGCTGAACAGAAACGGCAACTGCTACTGTAGCACCAACCATTGGGTTATTACCCATTCCGATAAGTCCCATCATCTCAACGTGAGCCGGAACTGATGAAGATCCTGCGAACTGTGCATCTGAATGCATACGTCCCATTGTATCTGTCATACCGTATGAAGCTGGTCCTGCTGCCATGTTGTCTGGGTGAAGTGTACGTCCTGTACCACCGCCTGATGCTACTGAGAAGTACTTCTTACCCTGCTCGATACACTCTTTCTTGTATGTACCTGCTACCGGGTGCTGGAAACGAGTTGGGTTTGTAGAGTTTCCTGTGATAGAAACACCAACGTTCTCGTGATGCATGATTGCAACACCTTCCTGAACATCATCTGCACCGTAACACTTAACTGTTGCACGGAGTCCATCTGAGTATGCATGCTCAGATACGATGTTGAGCTTAGCTGCCTTGTAGTCATACTGTGTCTCTACGAATGTGAATCCGTTGATACGTGAGATGATCTGTGCAGCGTCTTTTCCAAGTCCGTTAAGGATAACACGCAGTGGTTTCTGACGAACCTTGTTTGCCTTCTCAGCGATTCCGATAGCACCCTCAGCGGCTGCGAATGACTCGTGACCTGCTAAGAAACAGAAGCACTCTGTCTCCTCCTCGAGGAGCATCTTTCCAAGGTTACCATGTCCTAAACCTACCTTACGGTGATCAGCAACTGATCCAGGGATACAGAATGCCTGAAGTCCCTCTCCGATTGCTGCTGCAGCGTCTGCTGCTCTTCTACATCCTTTTTTGATTGCGATTGCTGCACCAACTGTGTATGCCCAGCAAGCGTTCTCGAAACAGATTGGCTGGATTTTCTTTACCTGATCGTAAACATCAAGTCCAGCGTCCTTTGTAATTTTTTCAGCTTCTTCGATTGAGCTGATACCATAGCTGTTAAGTACAGCATTGATCTGGTCTATTCTTCTTTCATATGCTTCAAATAATGCCATTGTCGTTCTCCTTTCCTCTTATTCCTGTCTTGGATCAATGATCCTAACAGCACCCTGCTCTGGAGTTACACGACCGTATGATCCTGAAGCTTTCTCCCAAGCTGTGTTAGCGTCATCACCCTTTTTGATAAAATCTGTCATTTTTCCAAGAGAAACGAACTGGTATCCAATTACTTCATCGTTCTTGTCAAGAGCGATTCCTGTTACATAGCCCTCAGCCATCTCAAGGTAACGAACTCCCTTTGCCTTTGTTGCGTACATTGTACCAACCTGTGAGCGAAGTCCCTTTCCTAAATCCTCAAGTCCTGCTCCAACAGCAAGTCCATCATCAGAGAATGCAGACTGTGTACGACCGTAAACGATCTGTAAGAATAACTCTCTCATAGCTGTATTGATGGCATCACAAACTAAGTCTGTGTTTAATGCCTCAAGAATTGTCTTACCCTGTAAGATTTCTGCTGCCATAGCTGCAGAGTGTGTCATTCCTGAGCATCCGATAGTCTCAACTAATGCCTCTTCAATTACTCCATTCTTTACATTGAGTGAGAGCTTGCAGGCACCCTGCTGTGGTGCACACCAGCCTACACCGTGTGTAAATCCTGAAATGTCCTCAATTTTCTTAGAATGAACCCATTTTCCTTCTTCTGGGATAGGAGCTGGCTCATGTTTTGCGCCCTTAGCTACAGGACACATGTTTTCAACTTCCTTAGTGTAAATCATCTTAAGACTCCTTTCGTTATGGTTTTAACATACCCGATTTATTCTCTCATATTTTTTGTCATAAGTCTAGAGTATCATCGACAAAAAACAACAAAAATACAATATTTTTTCAAACAACATTACTATTTTTTAAGAACTACGTTGTCCTTGTCCTTAAAAATGTGGTTTGCAGGGATGACTCCGCGTACTCTTGAAAGCGGATAAATGTTTGAATTTCTTCCTATTACTGTTCCCGGATTGAGCACTGAGTTGCAGCCTACCTCCACATGGTCACCGAGCATAGCGCCGAATTTCTTGCGGCCGGTTTCAATCTCCTCTTTTGTATCGTAAACATCCTTTACGACTACAAGAGTCTTGTCGCTCTTTACATTTGATGTAATAGAGCCTGCGCCCATATGTGATTTGTAGCCAAGAATTGAATCACCTACATAGTTGTAATGAGGCACCTGTACTGAGTTGAAGATGATGACATTTTTGAGCTCTGTGGAGTTACCTACTACTGAGCCCTTTCCTACGATTGCGCTGCCACGGATAAAGGCGCACTGTCTGATTTCTGCATCCTCGCATATGATGAGCGGACCGTGCAGATATGCGCTGTCAAATACTGTTGCGCTCTTTGCCACCCAGATATCTTCTCCTCTTTTCTCATAGATTTCAGGGTCGAGTGTTGGTCCTATCTCCTTGATGAAATCACTTATTCCGGCAAGTGCCTCCCATGGATAAGTGAACTGTGATAAATACTCCTTTGCGATTGTTTCATCCAGATTATAGAGGTTTGTTATTTTTGCGTTTTCCATTTTTCTATGTCCTTTCTTTTATGTAAAAATTATTAACTATTACTTTAACTGTCATTTAAATATTTAAGCCCCAATGATAATGTTAATTATAGATTTAATAATTAATTATAGGCAGAGCTACTCACCGAACAGCTCATGCGCCGCCGCAAGTGCCGCCTCCGACACATCATCTGCCTGTGCACTATCAGCTGCCATATCAAATCCTGCCAGAAATTCCTCTGGGATTCCCATCTCATCCATGGTTGTATTATTCATGGTTGTCTTATCCGGCGCATCATCTGCCGTGCTCTGTACTTCAGCATTGTTCTGTGTATCAGCATTGTTATATGCATCAGCATTGTTCTGTGCATCAGCATTGTTATGTACTTCAGCCGTGCTCTGCACTTCTTCCTCGCCGGGGTTATCGAAATCAAATGATATCTGGTCATTTTCAAACTTAAGGCATGTATCGAATACATTTCCCGCCTTTGAAGTGAAGCCTGTGACCTTCTTTTTGGTCTTTCCTGTGGTAAACAGCTCCGTGAGAATTTCCTCTGAAAGCTCCACCTTTGCCACAGTATGCCAAACATTGAAGCCGCACTCACACTCATATTTCCACTGTGTCTTTTTGAGAGGTCTGCCACACTTTGGACAGAGTACACTTGTCTCAACAGGCTTTGGTTTTTCGGGGAAATCAAAGGCTATATCTCCGTCTTCGGTGAGCTTTAGCGGTGCGTCAAACTTCATGCCTGTCTTGGAGACAAATCCTGATATAACTTCTGTCTTTTTCTTTGTCAGAAGCTCCTTAAGGACTGATTCCTTTATCTTGACGCTTGCGACCTTGCCCACCATAAAGCGGCAGCTCTCAGGATCATCACGTCTGTTGTTCTCGCATACAAAGCCAAACGGCGCCACCTGGATTTTGCCTCCGCACTTCGGACATACTACATCCTTCACTGTCTTTGGCTCTACATGGTCAAAATCAAACTGGACAGAGAGCTTCTTGTTTTCATCCTCCTTAAGCACCAGGCACGCATCGAAGCGTTTCCCGCTTTTGGATTTAAAGCCTCGTATGGTCTCGGTCTTTTTATCATTAAGAAGCTGCTTTAAGTTTGCGGCTGTGATTGTCTTTCCCGCAATCTGTCCCACCGAAAAGCGGCAGCTTCCCGGCTCATCACCCTTGTAGTTCACACAGCCATAGCCAAACGATGTCTTTTTTATCTGACCACCACAAAGCGGACAGACGACATCCTTTATGATTTCGTCCTCCACATTGTCAAAGTCAAATGCTACGACGGTGTGCATTTTCTCACTTCCCTCTGTGACCGGCTCCTTCTTTAAAACGAGGCATGCGTTGAAGCGCTTTCCCGATTTTGATTTAAAGCCCTTTATCGTCTCAGTTCTGCCGTTTGCCATGAGTTCTAAAAACTGTACCTGTGACAGCTGCTTGTCTGCTATCCTTCCAACGAAGAAATGGCAGCCATCCTCTGTCTGTCTGTTATAGTTTGCACATCGGTAGCCGTATGGTGACACATATATATCGCCCCCACAGTCCGGACATACAATACCCTCGACCTTTTGCGGCTTTACATTTTCAAAATCAAAGGTGGCTGATACCTTGTTCGTCTGTTCATCCTTGTTGAGCTTTAAGCATGCATCAAAGCGTTTGCCGCTCTTCGACTTAAAACCACGGATTGTGTCGGTGATTCCCTCTTCAATCAGCTTTTTGACCTGTTCCTCCGGAATATCAAGTCCTGCCACCTGTCCGATATTAAAATTACATCCTGATTTATCATTTTTGTAATTGGCACAGCCGTAGCCAAACGGTGTGGTCACTATCTCACCGCCGCAGACCGGGCACTTGACACCTATCTTTCGTCTGGCCGCCGCACCTCTGGCATTTTTGCCTGCAAAGCTGCTGATACGGTCTGCAATCTCAGGGCGCAGATTCTGCTCAATCATCTTTTCTGTCTCTTTTCGGATAAAGCTCTCAAGCTTTCCCCTGTATTCCCAGAAATCCACCGTGCCCCTTGTAATTCCGTCCAGTCCCTTTTCCCAGTTGGCTGTCATCTTTGGGTTAAGAAGTGCCGGAACTGTCATGTATACGACCTCAAATACCATCTCACCAAGGCTTTCGGGTGTGAGTATCTGTGTCTTTTTGTTCAGATTCAGATATCCTATACGGACAAGCTTCTGGATTATCTCCGCTCTCGTTGCTGAGGTGCCTATTCCTGAGCCCTTTATCTGCTCACGAAGCTCCTCGTCCTCGATAAGCTGTCCTGCATTTTCCATGGCAAGCACCATAGAGCCTGATGTATAGCGCTTTGGCGGAGATGTCTTACCAAACTTGATATTATAGCCTTGGCATGCTATCTCATCACCCGCCTTTAGCTTATCGGCAAGCTCAAGCATCACCTTGGGATTTACGACTATCTCATCATTGCTGCCGTTTGCTGTGCTGTTTTCATCTGTACTATCTGCAGTTTCACTGTTTTTACCAAGTATTCGTGCGTTTGATTCCTCAAACGACTTCTTTTTCGGCGGATTCGCCACTTGTAAATAACCCTCGCTCTTTAGTACCTTTGATGATGCAAAAAAACTTTCCTTATCCACATCTACGACAAGCTTCACATTCTCATACTCTGCCGGTGGATAAAAAATACTAAGGAAACGCCTGACAATCAGCTCAAATACTGCTCTTTGAAGCGATGTAAGCCCCGAAAGCTCTGTAAGCTGACCTGTCGGAATGATAGCATAGTGGTCTGTTACCTTGCTGTCATCCGTGTACTGCGTATCAACTATGTTGGCATATAGCCTCTTTTGCATAATATGCTCCACAAAGTCTGCTGTCTGTTCAAAACCTTTAAGCCTGCTTATATTTTTTCCAATCTCCTTTGCCACAGCGCTTGAGAGCACCCTGGCATCTGTTCTAGGATAGGTGGTGAGCTTTTTTTCATACAGATCCTGAGCCACCTGTAATGTCTCATCAGGGCTGATTTTAAACTTCTTTGAGCACTCTGCCTGCAGCTCCGCCAGGTTGAAAAGAAGCGGTGCTCTTTTTTTAGCAATATTCTTAACTATAGATTTAACTTTCGCCTGTTTGCCGTTTAATTCTTCAATTAAAGCGAGTGCATCTTTTTCCTCTTTGAAGCCGTTTTCCTTGTATAAAAGCGGTGATTCAAAGTACCTTGAGCCTTCTACAGCCTTCCACTCTGCCTCTACACCGGCATCCGTAAACCTGCCGATTACCCTGTAAAACGGAGTCTCCTTAAAGTTTCTGATTTCGCGCTCACGGATTACTACCATTCCAAGCACACAGGTCATCACTCGTCCGACCGCGATTGCCGTGTACGAGCGTGTACCCGCTGCATCGTTTAGCAGATTGCCGTATTTGACCGACATGACACGCGAAAAGTTGATGCCCATCGCATAGTCCTCGATGGTACGCATGATGCCGCTCTTTCCGAGGTTTGCATACGCACTCATCGGCTTTGCCTCTTTTATGCCTCTTAGGATTTCTTCCTCGGTCTGCGAATCTATCCAGACTCGAAGCTCCTCCATGCCTTCCCTGACACCACCAAAGTTTCTGATATTCTCCTCGATGGTCTGTCCTTCTTTTCCGGCATCACCTGCCCAGTAAACTCTGTCAATGTCCTCTCTCTGCAAAAGAGCGTGCACAATATTGTACTGCTTGCGCACGCTGTCTATCACATCATATTTGTATTCCTTTGGCAGAAACGGCAGATCCTCAAGACGCCATTTCTTGTATTTCATGTCGTAAGACTCAGGGTAGACCAGCCCGACAAGATGTCCCACGCACCATGAAATCACATATTCTCCATTTTCTATATAACCGTCATTGCGTCCGCTCACCCGCAGCACCTTCGCAAATTCCTGTGCCACGGATGGCTTCTCTGTTATTATCAGTGATTTTCCCATAAGCTCCTCTATAATTCATCCATGGTCATCATTGGCTTGTCCCAGTTGCAGAAGCCGATGATGCTCCTTCTATTCTCGCTCTGTGCCACGATGATTTCCTCCTTTTGACAGCCTCTCCTTCCGTAGAGCACTACGAGCTGGTTACCCGACTCTTTATAGAGCTGCTCAAGTTTCTCTAAATCCGTGTGTTTTTCTTTCATAATATTACTCCAAAATAATCAACTTGAAATATTATATCACAATTTAACACGTATACAAATAGATTTTAATTATAATTTCCGAGCTCCTATTGTAGCTTTCACTTTATTTCTGACAAACATATAGCAGATAGCCTGCATGATGATTGTCGCTATCCATGAGCCGGGATATGATATAAACAGAAAAAACAGCGACCTGTGGCTTGGAAACAGACCATATATCCAGATGATTCTGACTCCGACTGTTCCTATTATAGAAAGTATCATAGGTACAGTTGAGTATCCCATTCCTCTTAGTGCTCCCGGAAAAAGGTCCATGATTCCACACAGGAAATATGGGATTGTTGTAATTGAAATAATCTCAAGTCCTGATTTAATTACCTCGCTATTACTTGTATATATGCCAAGTATCTGTGTTCCAAATATGTATGAAGCACTTCCCATCACAAGCGCTACCGCTGTCGTGAGAAACAGACAGTCTATCAGTACCCTGTCCATTCTCTTTTGTTTTCCCACCGCATAGTTCTGGCTTGTAAAGCTCATGCAGGCCTGTGTGATTGAGTTGACTGATACATACAAAAAACCAAGTATATTGTTTGCCGCCGTATATCCAGCCATGGCTATTGAGCCAAAGGAATTGACTGATGACTGAAGCATGGCATTTGAGATATTTATGACTGTGCTCTGTATGCCGGCCGGGATTCCCACCTGAAATATCTGAAGCATATATTCCTTATCAATCGCAAGCTTATTAAAGCAGAGCTTATAGCTGGTATCTGCTTTGCTCAGACAGTATAATACAAGCACACAGGAAACAAACTGCGAAACAATTGTACCGATTGCAACACCTGCAACATCCAGTTTACACACTATTACAAAAAACAGATTGAGCAGTGCATTGATACAGCCTGAAATAATCAAAAAGATAAGAGGTCTCTTTGTATCGCCGACAGCACGCAAAATTGCCGCGCCATAGTTATAAAGCATAAAAAACGGCATACCGCAAAAATAAATCCTCATATAAATAGTAGAAAGACCTATGACATCATCCGGTGTACCCATAATTTCCAGCGCACCCCTTGCAAAAATAACACCGACCACACCCATCACAATACCACTTATGAGTGCAATCATAATAGCGGTGTGCACCGTCTTAGACATCTCCTTATCCTTGCCTGCCGCATAAAATCGGGCAGCGAGCACATTCGCACCAAGCGATATACCCATAAACAGATTGACAAACACATTGATAAGTGCCGTAGTCGAGCCAACAGCCGCAAGTGATTTGCTGCCACTAAACTGTCCCACGACAATAATATCCACCGCATTAAACGCTAACTGTAAAATACCCGAAATCATAAGCGGCAACGCAAACGAAATAAGCTTATCCATTATTGAACCGTTTACCATATCAATTTCATACTTATTATTCTTCACTTATATCTACCTCTTAAATATTATTCTTCTAAGCCTTTCTATTTTACCACGATAAAATATAAATTCAAGCGTAACAATTAAGCCACCCGAGAATAATAAACCTAACAAAACTAAAAAAAAGAGTCCCTTTTAAGGGACTCGACTTTTGCAAATTAAAATCACAGAGTGAGGATTTTCCGTTCAATACACTGCCTTCACCGGAGAGTACACAGTATGTTCCGAAGAAAAAATATGAACTGCCACGGGTTTCCAATAGGTCAAATGACAGTTTAGACTTGCAAACTGCCATAACCTATCCGTAAAAAATCCCGTGGCTGACTTCATATTTTATCTGAGGAATACTACTGTGTGCTATACCGGTGCCCACAGCCCACAAACGGAAAATCCGCCCTCATAATAATATTTTCCAGCAAATTGCTAAATCTACTTCTTTGTGATGTAACCCTGTGCCTTAAGAAGCTCTGCACAAAGCACTGCTCCACCGGCTGCACCACGTACTGTGTTGTGTGAAAGTCCGACGAACTTCCAGTCATAGACTGTATCCTCTCTGAGACGTCCGACATTGATTCCCATACCATGCTCATAATCCACATCAAGTGCAACCTGAGGACGATTATCCTCTTCACAGTATCTGATGAACTGCTTTGGTGCGCTTGGAAGCCCAAGCTCCTGTGGTACTCCGCTGAACTTCTCGAGTGCCTCAATGAGCTGCTCCTTTGTAGGGTTCTTTTTGAACTTGACAAATACAGCTGCTGTATGACCGTTTAATACAGGAACACGGATACACTGGCATGTGATAACCGGTGACTCTGCAGGAACGATCTGTTTCTTCTCATCATCCACATATCCCCAGAGACGAAGTGGCTCTTTCTCAGATTTCTCTTCCTCTCCACCGATGAATGGAATGATGTTTCCAACCATCTCAGGCCAGTCCTTGAATGTCTTTCCGGCACCTGAGATTGCCTGATATGTTGTAGCAACAACCTCATATGGCTCAAACTCTTTCCATGCTGTAAGAACCGGAGCATATGACTGGATTGAGCAGTTTGGCTTTACTGCTACGAAGCCTCTCTTTGTACCGAGACGCTCCTTCTGATATTTGATAACCTCCATGTGCTGTGGGTTGATTTCAGGTACAACCATTGGCACATCAGGTGTCCATCTGTGGGCACTATTGTTTGAAACTACAGGAGTCTCTGTCTTTGCGTAGTCCTCCTCGATCTTCTTGATCTCGTCCTTTGACATATCAACGGCTGAGAATACGAAGTCAACCTGTGAAGCAACCTCTTCTACCTCATTGACATTCTTTACGATGATTTTCTTAACTGCCTCAGGCATTGGTGTGTCCATTTTCCATCTATCACCAACGGCGTCCTCGTATGTCTTGCCTGCACTTCTTGGGCTGGCTGCAATTGTTGTTACCTCAAACCATGGATGATTCTCTAAAAGAGAAATAAATCTCTGTCCTACCATTCCTGTTCCACCGAGGATACCTACTTTAAGCTTTTCACTCATTACTCTAATCTCCCTATCTTCTAGAATTTCTTCGACCATGTCATACACTATACTTTGACATTAAAATCAGGTTTTGTCCGTCTGTCGCGTACAACTGTCTTTATAGGAAATATATTACTTGAAACTCTAATGAAAAACAAGGAAAAAACTATATTAAATTAATAATTTTTCTCCCTGTTTTTTATAAAATATGCACAAAAACTACACTTCATCCTGCCAATTTGACTTCATATACTCGTCGTAAACGACAATTACCTTGTCCATTGATGTCTTTGACGGTGCTCCAACTGTACACCTTGTGCTGACACAAGTCTCCATTGAAATGGCATCAAATACATCCTCCTCAAATACCGGAGAGATAGCCTTGAGCTCGTCGATACTCATATCGTCGATTGCAATACCCTTGTCGATGCAGTAAAGCACTATTCTTCCTACAATACCGTGTGCATCTCTAAACGGTACACCCTTTTTAACGAGATAATCAGCTGCATCTGTGGCATTTGTAAAGCCATTGTTTGCACTCTTTCTCATCACGTCCTTGTTAAACTTCATTGTATCAATCATTCCCGTAAAAAGTGCGATACATCCCTTTGCAGTGTCGAATGCATCAAATGCCAGCTCCTTATCCTCCTGCATATCCTTGTTGTACGCAAGCGGAATCCCCTTCATGGTGGTGAGAAGCGACATGAGCGCACCGTATACACGGCCTGTCTTTCCTCTGACAAGCTCTGCTATATCAGGATTTTTCTTCTGTGGCATGATTGAGCTTCCTGTGCTGTACGCATCGTCAATCTCAACAAACTGGTACTCGTTTGAATTCCATATGATAATTTCCTCAGAAAAACGTGACAGATGCATCATGATAGTTGAAAGAGCCGATAAAAACTCAATCAGATAATCCCTGTCTGACACACCGTCCATACTGTTAAGTGTCGGTCCGTAAAAATCCAGAAGCTGTGCTGTATAGTCCCTATCAAGCGGATATGTAGTGCCTGCGAGTGCTCCTGAGCCAAGCGGACAATAGTTCATTCTCTTATATATATCGCACAGTCTTGATCTGTCTCTCTTAAACATCTCAAAATATGCGCCCATATGGTGAGCCAGAGTGATCGGCTGGGCCTTCTGCAGATGTGTAAAGCCCGGCATGATAGTCTGTGTGTTTTCCTTCATAATCTTAAGGATAACAGCTAAAAGCTCCTTAAGCTCATCATCAGTCTCCTTCACTGTCTTTCTGGTGAAAAGACGCATGTCAAGAGCTACCTGGTCGTTTCTGCTTCGGCCTGTGTGAAGCTTCTTTCCTGTATCACCAAGCCTGTCTATGAGTGTAGCCTCAACGAAGCTGTGGATATCCTCATACTTTGAGCTGATTTCAAGCTCCCCTGACTCTACCTCCTTAAGTATCTGCTTTAGGCAAGCCACTATATCATTGCTCTCTGCCTGTGAGATGATGCCCTGCTTTCCAAGCATCGTAACATGGGCGATGCTGCCCTCTATATCCTCTTTATAAAACTTCTGATCAAATGAAATGGACGCATTGAAATTGTAAACGAGCTGATCTGTCTCCTTTGTGAAACGTCCTCCCCATAACTGTGCCATGAGATTCCTCCTTGATTATTAAATGATGATTTATTTTCATGTATCACAATGTATTGTATAAAATAAGATGTGATACCGCCGCCTGCTCTAAATAGCCGCTTTACCGTGCTAAATTATATAATAATTTTTGCTGTCACGCAACCACATTTTCACCCACGTGCTGCAATCTCTCTGTCACGTTGCTCCTTGGAAAATACACAGCCGCAATAGTACTGCCTGTACATATCATACTGCTTTGATATTTCTGTGGACTTTTTATAGCCCTCTTTCTTCTTAAAATCAGAGAAAAGATATCGCACTCCATATTGGCTCTCTAAGTCTTTTCCTATCTCATTGAGCTTTTCGGCATTCTTCAACGGGCTGATGGAAAGTGTCGTAGTAAAAAAATCAAAGCCATGCTCCCTTGCATACTGTGCACTCTCCTCAAGACGCAGCCTGTAGCACTTAAAGCACCTCTCCCCGCCCTCGGGCACAGCCTCCATGCCGCGTGCCATATCGTAAAAGCTCTTGGTGTCGTACACACCCTCCACAAAGTGAACCGGATTTTTCACCGGAAACTCATCTATAAAGCGCTTCTGCTCCTGTGCTCTCATGTGATACTCCTTTGGTGGGTAAATATTTGGATTGTAATAAAATACCGTCACCTTAAAATACTCCGAAAGCGTCTGTATGCAGTATGTGCTGCACGGCCCACAGCAGCTATGAAGCAAAAGCCGTGGAGTGCAGTTATTGTCCATACAGTTTTCTTTTATTAAATCTTCCATTAATTTTTGATAGTTAATTTTATTTGCCATATTATATTATTTCTTTCTCAAAATTCAAAAATTTTTGACATATCCCAAAATATTATTTCAGGTAACTATTCTGCATATTTACTATTCTGATTAATTACTATTTCTGATATAAGCTGCATAATACGAACAAGGGCCGGAAGTCTCCTCCCGGCCCGGCTCATACTAATCCTCTTCTTCATATCCGAACATTAGTCTAAAAATCTTTTTTCCTGTTTCAGTCTTGAATATGCGCTTGTATGCCTTGTCGATTGCACGGTTTCCCGCATCATCCTCATACAGATTTACGAGGAAATCAGCCTCAACGAGTATCTGATAATCAAGACCATCTATATTGTCATATGTGTGATGGTGACCTATGAGAAAACAAATTCTTTCAACTATGTAGTTCTCAAAGCCAAGCTGTGAGAGCATCTTTTGGGCGATTATCGGTCCCTCCTGCTCCTGAAGCTTTCCATCGCACCTGCCATACTTCTCCTCCGCCACACGTATGCCGATATCGTGTGTGTAAGCCGCTGCCTCAAGTATAAAGAGTGAGGCATCATCAAGCTCCTCTCCTATACCGATAAGCCTTGCATAGCTGTGCACCTTGGTGAAATGCTGGATTCTCTTTGGATCGCCATCATAGTAGGCAATCATATCCATAAACAAGTCGTCTAACTGTTGTTTACTATAACTGTCACTATCCATTTAATATATTTTTCTCCTGATAATATGTTAATTAGTCTCATTGCCGGCTTTGCACCGACAATGATAACATACTACAAAGCGATCATTTTTTCAATATTTTTACACAAATATTTCTTATTTTTTGAAATCACTATGTTGATGGTCGCACTGTTATGTGGGAACAGTAACATCACTACTTTGCATCACGGAAAAATCCCCTGAATGCGAATTCTGACAAAGGCTTCTTGTAAAGCAGCTCTCCTATCAATATCTCAAGCGCTCCACCTGCAAAAATAGCAATATAGCCTAGCAATGCCACCACCGGGAGTCCAAGCTTAAAAACAGCATTAGAAACCGGCACAAACGCTGCTCCTGAAAACGCAGTAAAAACGCCCATAAACAAAACCATGAATACGATAAAGCCAAGTACATAATACTTATAGCATATGCTTGTGTACAGATATACTGTCAACAGCTCAACATCGAGCGTAAAAAGTGTGAAGATAAGCTGTTTCTTATCTGCTACGGAATTCTGTATCAGAATGACTCTTTCTATTACCAAAAATGTGAAAACAACAAGATTGATTACCGTGCTTGACATCACCGGAATGTATATCTGCAGCTTCTTTTTCAGTGATGTGGACTGGATAAGCTCTGACACATCCATCGACATGATGAGCTGAAATGTAAACATCCCGCACATCATAAAGTATACACCACCTATGATGGAAGTTCCCTTGCTCATTATATCGGATGCAATTCCGATTACTGCAAAGAATACAAACATGATCACATTCAACTTCAGTTTGTAGCCATATCTCAATAATTTAAATCCTAATTTAATATCTTTCAGCATAATATTTCTCCTTTTCAAATATACTTCCAATTTAAAATGCCTCTACACATCAACATATGATCTGCGGATACGCACCATCATATGATAATATGTCGCTGCTATCACTCCTACAAGCACCACTGCTAACACAGGTGCGATAAACCAAATTTTTGCGCCATAAATCAAAACAGCTATACTACCTGCAATTGCCGGGAAGATAACTATAAGCGCCAGCAGATAAATATACATTCCCAGATCCATGTATCTGAATATATTTAATGAGCCAACCGAAACAATTGAAGATATCATAATAATGTCAAATATCGACCAGATATTAACTCCAAATTTAATAAATGGTATTGAAGCAATGAGTATTGTAATTCCAATACGCAGCGGTCTTACAAGTATATCCACAAGAACTGCATTCTCAAAGTATCTTACTCCGTTAAAACCTGTCTTTAAAAAATGCATGCCAAATGCATTCTTCTTGCACATACAGCCAAAGCAGAAATAGTCCTGCACCACCTCGCACATCATATAAAAATCATAAACAATTACTATAACTCCTATCCATGCCCAGATTGTTTTCGAACAGGCAATTAGCATTGATGTAAAAATTGCTAAAAACGGAATCAGTATATTTGTTATAAGACGATACTTGAGATTAGTCATAACACGGTAATCCCTGATGTATGTTAGAACTTCATTCTTTGCTTTGTTATCTTTTTTATTAATTGTTCTTTCAGTATCATGTTCCTGTGAAACCATTTTTTCATTCATACTTCCTGACTTACTTTCCATAACACCTTACCTCTCACTAGCGCATCACAATCTTTGTGTTATTTTTCATGACCGCAACGCTTATCTGGTAAAGTGTCGGAATCTCCTTTGTCACATTAAGTCCTGCGAGCTTATCTATATTTTCCGCCAAGCATATGCCCTCAAAGCCGTACGGATTTTTGGTCATTGAATAAAGTACCTTACCGGCAGCCTCTGTATCTGCTGCATCTCCTTTAATCAGGATATATTTTTCCTTCAAATCCTCAACAAAGCCCTGCTCCACAATCTGTCCGTTTTCCATTATAATGGCATAATCGGTGATATTTTCCATATCTGAGATATTGTGCGTAGAGAAAAATACGCTGCGCTTACCGTTGCCCTCATGGATATACTCGCCAATCATCTGACATAGCTTATCTCTCATCAGCGGATCAAGCGGCGATGCCGGCTCATCCAGCAAAAGAAGGTCTGTCTTTCGCGCCATGACTCCTGCCAGCATGAGCTTCATCTTCATACCATCCGAAAATGAGCTGTTGGCTTTCTTCATATCAATGCTGCCATGTGAAAATATTGCAAGCTCCTCACAATATCTGTGAAAATCATCTGCGGAAAAATCATCAAACATCAGCTTGCTGATTTCCTCGATATCTTTAACTGTCCACTGCGGCAGATAGTATTTGCCGGGGCCGGTATAGCCTATGCGGTTTTTAATATCTCCCGAGTTTTCCCTCTGTTTGTCGGAATACTGTCCAAAGTATGTGATTTCACCTTTATAGTCAAGCCTGATTCCTGCCAGGATATTTAAAAGTGTTGTCTTTCCTGCTCCGTTTTCTCCGATTAAAGCTGTGGCAAAGCCCTGCGGTATTGCGAAATTCTCCACATCCAGTGTAAAATTTTTAAGTTCCTTTGTGATTTTTGCTGCCTCTATTGCATTCTTTGTTGTCATTTTCATTTCTCCTTATTCATTTTCATATCATTATTTAAATACTGTCATCAATATGTTTATCATACTCATAACCAATCTACTCCTGTCATTCTACATCAAGTAACGCCTCAAGCATCCCCTTCAGCTCGTCATTTGAGATTCCGGCTATCTCTGCTGCGGCTATCGCGTCTGTCAGTGACTCCTCCACCTTGCGCAGGTGCTGTTCCTTTATCATCTCACTGTCCTGTGCATTGACATAAAAGCCCTTGCCCTGCGCCGCTGTGATGAGTCCCTCATCTGCAAGCTGCTCATAAGCCTTCATCGTGGTTATCACGCTGATTTTCAGGTCCTTCGCCAGCCCTCTTATCGACGGAAGGAACTCTCCCTGCTCATACCTGCCGGCCAAAATATCTGTCTTGAAGCTGTCCGCTATCTGCTGATAGATGGGCACTCCTGAATTTTGCATCAGCTTCATATGCTACCTCCGTACTGTATATATTAACTATTCATGTGTTATATATACGCTATATACATTCTATTGTCAATACCTTTCTGAAATTATTATCCCTTAAAATTTCACATCAAAATTTTGATTTGACATACACTCCTATATCTGATAATATAATATTGCTTGCCGATATGGCTCAGTAGGTAGAGCGACGCACTCGTAATGCGTAGGCCACCGGTTCGATCCCGGTTATCGGCTTCATACATAAAAAACACCTCATTCAAAACTGAATGAGGTGTTTTTATAGATTTATTTTTTTCCCATTTTTCTCAATTTATCTTTTGCTCTATCTATTGTCTTTGTATGATCCGCAATAGGTTTCTCTGATTTGCTTAACATTTTCTCCGCTTTTTTTCCTGATATAACCATAATAGGACTTTGTGAATTATTGTACATAGTTTTTCCTCCTAATCCAAATCAGTCAATATTGATTCTACATCTCTAAACATAAACTTACAATCTCCGGCATAATCAGAATGTAATGCCCTTACATCAGATAATGTAGGAATTACCGCTTCTGCATCATCCTCCATAGTTTCAAACCCCATATTTCTATATGCATTAATTACTTTATCATTATTATATGCATGAAGAATTAAATAGAAAAAATTAACTTCTGATACAAGAACTGCAATTACAGTGCTGATATATTCTTTAAATACATAATTTCCTATTCCGCTGTTACTATATCCATCCTCATTTACCAGCTTCAAGTACACATCATTCAATGCAAAATGTTCCAATTCAATACACGAAATGATTTTTTCAACGTCCTTTTCTTTAGTATGCTCAGGATCAGTTTTTTCATATGGCTTAAGTATCATACATGTAGTAATCAATGTAAAATATGCGACAATAATATTTTTACTATCATCCCAAACTATATAAGGCTTTATCCGTCCATTATAATCTCTTGTCAAAAAATATTCTAAAGCCGGCACACGTTCACATTTAAAATTACTCATCATTCGATATGCTTTTTCTTTTCCTATTTCATTGGCAAATTCATCAATAAATGCAAATCTAATATTCTCTTTAAACCCCATTTTCATAACACCCCATACGTAAAATATAATTTATACATTTATTATAACCGTACCATATAAAAGAAGCAACAAAAATTCCCCTTGACATTTATAAAAAATATATTAAAATTATCTCGTTGGTTTATTTTTAGTAAACAAAAAATCTATTATTAAACCTACAGTAAATATAACATAAAATGTATTAGAAAAGGAAGTAAACATGGATATCGGACATCGTATGAAGGAGCTTCGTATCCAGTACGGACTTACCCAGCAGGAGCTTGCTGACAGAGCTGAGCTGACGAAGGGATTTATCTCCCAGCTTGAGCGAAATCAGAATTCACCGTCAGTCGGCACCCTGCTTGATATCATCCAGTGCCTGGGTATGACACCGGCGGAGTTTTTTACGGATACGGAACCTGAGCAGATTGTATACAAGGCAAACGACTATTTCGAGAAAATTGACGAGGAAAAAAACAGCAAGGTGGAATGGATCATTCCAAACGCACAGACCCGCTCCATGGAGCCTGTCAGGCTCACTCTTCATCCGGGTGGCAGTTCTGAAATATATCTGCCTCAGGAGTGTGAGGAGTTTGGATATGTGATAAAGGGCACAGTGAAGCTTTGCTATGGTGGCAAAGTGCACACCGTAAAGGCCGGTGAGTCCTTTTATTTTAAAGCCGGTAAGAAGCATTTTATTGAAAATAAGTCTTCAAAGGATGCCATGCTCATATGGGTCAGCAATCCTCCAAGCTTCTGACGCTTCCCCTGCAGAAGCTCTTTTATAGGTCTGTAATTACTGCCGGCCACATTTTTAGTGTGTACAGCAGCAAATTATAAACATACAGGTCCTACCAGTACTATAATTACATGAGAAAGGTTTACACCATGGGAAAGAAATTAATTGATTTTATCGATATCACAAAGTCATACAACGGCAATGTTGTACTCGACGATTTAAATCTATACATCAGGGAGAATGAGTTTCTGACGCTGCTTGGGCCATCAGGCTGCGGAAAGACCACCACACTTCGCATGCTCGGTGGCTTTGAAACACCGGACAAGGGAAAAATCATGTTTGATTCAAAGGACATCACAAATGTGCCTGCAAACGAGAGAAATCTGAACACTGTTTTCCAGAAATACTCTCTTTTCCCTCATATGACAATAGCTGAAAACATCGCGTTTGGTCTTAAAATAAAGAAAAAAAGCAAGGCTTACATTGATGACAAAATAAAGTATGCATTAAAGCTCGTCAATCTCGACGGCTTTGAAAACCGCTCTGTGGATTCTCTTAGCGGAGGCCAGCAGCAGCGTATCGCTATTGCAAGAGCTATTGTAAACGAGCCTAAGGTACTGCTGTTAGACGAGCCGCTTGGCGCTCTCGACTTAAAGCTGCGCCAGAGCATGCAGTATGAGCTTATCCGCTTCAAAAATGAGCTCGGTATCACCTTCGTCTACGTCACACACGACCAGGAGGAGGCGCTTACAATGTCTGACACCATCGTAGTCATGAATCAGGGCTATATCCAGCAGATTGGCACACCAGAGGACATTTACAATGAGCCTGAAAATGCCTTTGTCGCTGACTTTATCGGGCACAGTAATATCATCGACGGTGTTATGATAAAGGATAAGCTTGTCGAGATACTCGGTGTAAAGATGCCTTGTGTGGACGAGGGCTTTGGTGAGAACACGCCTGTCGATATAGTCATCCGCCCGGAGGATGTGGAGCTGGTGCCTGCGGAGGACGGCTACATGCAGGGCGATGTCGTGTCAAATATCTTCAAGGGAGTGCACTATGAGCTTGAGGTAAAGGCTAACGGCTACGACTGGATGGTGCACACCACCAAATATGTAGAGATCGGAAGTCATGTGGGTATCAAGGTGATTCCATTTAATATCCAGGTAATGCACAAGCCTGAGTCCTCAGATGAAAAGGCGGTGGAGATAGATGTCTAAAATAAAGAAACAGCTGCTCGCAGGGCCGTACCTCATATGGATTATCGGATTTATCATACTTCCGCTTTTCATGATTGTGTACTATGCATTTAAAGGCTCTGACGGAGGCTTCACATTTGAATATGTGGCTGCAATAGCACAGCACACCAATATCAAGGCACTGCTTTTATCCCTACGGCTTGGAATCATATGCACCATAATATGCCTGGTGCTGTCCTATCCGCTTGCGATGATTTTAAACGGCTTAAAGATTAAAAACCAAAGCTTTGTGGTATTTGTTTTCATGCTTCCTATGTGGATGAACTTTATGCTTCGAATACTCGCATGGAAGCAGCTTTTGTCCAAAAACGGTGTCATCAACTCGATACTCACCACTCTCGGACTGCCGGGCTTCAACATCATGAATACCTCCGGAGCAGTCGTGCTTGGCATGGTCTATGACTTTCTGCCGTTCATGCTGCTGCCTATATACAACTCCATGACCAGAATCAAAAACGACTGGATTGAGGCGGCTCTTGACCTCGGTGCAAACAAAGTCACAATACTTTTCAAGATTATACTGCCACTTACAGTTTCCGGTGTCATAAGCGGAATCGTAATGGTTTTCGTGCCATCACTCACATCCTTTGCCATCTCACAGATACTCGGTGGCGGCAAGGTCCTGCTCATCGGAAATATCATAGAACAGGATTTCGTCCATGGCTCGCAGTGGGGCGCAGGAAGCGGTCTCTCACTCGTGCTCATGGTATTCGTATTAATCAGCATGGCACTCGTCAATCTGTTTGATAAGGAAGGAGACCAGAGCGCATTATGGTAAAAAAAATAGCATCAAGGGTATATATGGGACTGATTTTTTTGTTTCTGTATCTACCTATCGTTGTATTAATAGTACTCTCCTTCAACAACTCCAAATCCAAGGTTAAATGGGGAGGCTTCACGCTCGACTGGTACATAAAGTGCTTTCAGAGTGAGCGGATTATGTCGGCATTTTCTACAACACTGCAGATTACGCTGCTTGCAGCTGTGATTTCTACAATAATAGGAACTCTCGCAGCCATGGGTATAAGCGCCATGAAGAAACGTAACCAGACAATCTATCTGGGCGCTACAAACATCCCGATGCTCAATGCAGATATCGTGACCGGTATCTCAATGATGCTTTTGTTTGTAAAATTCATGAATCTGGGCTTTGTGACAGTGCTTATCGCACACATCACGTTCAATATCCCTTATGTGATACTCAATGTGCTTCCAAAGCTCAAGCAGACCAACAAATACACCTATGAGGCCGCACTTGACCTGGGCGCATCACCTCTATATGCATTTTTCAAGGTCACCTGGCCTGAAATAAGCCCCGGAGTGTTCTCCGGCTTTATGATGGCGGTCACAATGTCACTCGATGACTTCTCCATCACCTACTTTACGAAGGGTGCCGGAGTAAACACACTCTCAACCATGCTCTACACAGAGCTAAAAAAGGGTGTAAAGCCGGAGCTGTATGCTCTGTCAACCATACTTTTCTTCACAGTGCTGCTGCTTTTGGTTGTGGTAAACATCAACTCAAACCAGATACCTGTCAGCTCATCAAAGAAGCCTGCAAGGGCTAAAAAGCTGCGCATCGTAAAGCGTAGTGTGAGCATCGCAATTGTTGCAGTACTCGTAATCGGCTGCTTTTCGGTATTTACCATAAGCGCCGGAGGCACGAACAATGACAATTCCATAACAGTGCTAAACTACGGTAAATACATCGATGAATCCGTAATCGACAGCTTCGAGCAGGAAACCGGAATCACCATTAAATACGAGGAATACGAGGAGCCTGAGGAGATGTACACAAAGTACAAGTCCGGTGCCATCGATTACGATGTCATCTGCACCTCTGACTACATCATCGAGAAGCTCATAAGTGAGGGTGAGGTCAACAAGATAGACTACAGCTCAATGCCAAACTATCAAAATGTAAATCAGGATATAATCGACATGTCCGCATCCTTTGACCCGACACATGAGTATACTGTGCCTTATTTCTACGGCACACTCGGCATACTATACAATAAAAAGATGGCTGATGCATCAGACCTAAATACCTGGGACTGCCTGTGGAACGGCAAATACAAGGACAACATGATTATGATTAATTCTGTCCGTGATGCCTTTACTCCCGCCCTTCGCACACTTGGCTACTCGATAAACGAGACAGACACAGCAAAGCTCGATGAAGCATTTGATATACTGAACAAACAAAGCAGTGATGTGCTCGCCTACTACGTGGATGAAACCTGTGATGAGATGGTTGCTGAAAATGCGGCAATCGCAGTGTGCTATTCCGGTGAGGCAGCTGCCGCCATGGCTGAAAATGACAACCTGGACTATATCGTACCAAAAGAGGGCTCAAACCTCTGGATTGACTCATGGTTTATTCCAAAGACATGCAAGAATAAAGAGGGTGCGCAGGAATTTTTGAACTATATCTGCGGTGATGAGCCTGCACAGCTCAACTTTGAATATGTATACTATGCATCACCTATCCAGTCTGTCATCGAAAACCAGGATGCAGAAACGAAGGAAAATGAGGCGATTAATCCTCCTTCCGATATGCTCAAAAACTGTGAAGTATACAGAGCATTGAATGACGAGGATGCCACCTTGTACAACACACTGTGGCAGAGGCTCAAATCGGATTAAAAATAGATTACGCAGCTATATTTTGTATGATATCACAAAAATGAAGTCTAAAAATTGTACAAAAATACATATTGCAAACTTCAATAAACAATGATAGAGTAAAACCCACGAAGCGCCCTGCTTCGTGGGTTTTACTTTTCCACGAGATCCGATATTTTTATGCTCCGCAAGGAGATTCATGAAATACACGGAGTTTTTACATACTATAGAAACAGAAATAACCGCAAGACTTGACAATGATTTCAAGCTTACCATCCATCCTGTCAAAAAGAACAACGGGATGATCTACGACGGATTGGTGATTATCAATCCCAAATTCAATATAGCACCGACTATTTATATCAATCCTTACTACCATTGGTATCTTGATAGTGTATCCATTGATTCTATTCTCGATGCAATTTTATCCACCTACAATGATTTCAAGCCAACTGAAGATTTTGACATAAGCTTCTGTGATGATTTTTCCAAGGTAAAAGAGAAAATAATTTTCCAGCTCATAAGCTACGACAAAAACCAAAAGCAGCTAAAGGACATGCCCTATATCAAATATCTGGATTTTGCCATCATATTTGAAGTATATGTAGGAGCGCAACTGCCTGAATTTGGCACCATTACAGTCACAGATGCCCTTCTGTCACGCTGGGGCATAGATACAGAAACACTAATCCGCGCCTCAATGCAAAATACCCCAAAGATACTTCCATGCTCAATAATCAACATGGCAGAGTTTCTTGCAAAAAAATGTCCGGGCTATGCCAATCAGATGCGCGCAGTCTGTGATTTTGACAGCCTGCCTATGTATATCCTTACAAACAGCAGGCAGACAAACGGTGCATCCGCCATACTCTACCCGGGTGTGCTAAGCTCGCTGGCAAAAAAGCTCGGCGGCAATATGCTGCTCATACCAAGCAGTATCCATGAATTTCTGGTAATGCCGCTGGATAGCGATATAGATGTCTGCAACCTAAGCGAATTCATCTGTGAAGTAAACTCTACAGAGGTACGCGACGAGGAAGTACTCGGCGAGAGGTACTACATATACGATAGTAAAACAGACACTGTCTACTGATGATCATATAACCCGATAACACAAAATACCGGATATCATATCATAGATATGTATCCGGTATTTTACTTTCTAAGAACATAGTTGGAAATTCATGAAAATTATTGGCCTGTTATTTTCAGAATGATGTACTAGTTGCCAAGCAGCATGTCGTAAAGCTTCTCATACTCTTTCGCAGATGCCTTCCATGAGAAATCATGCCTCATGGCGCGCTGCATCATCTCCTGCCATCTGTCCTTATGGTTTTCAAACACATCAAGAGCATATTTGATAACATGCAGCATATCATGCGCATTATAATTAGCAAAGGAAAAGCCATCGCCCGTATTCTCGTACTCATTGTACGGCACTACAGTGTCCTTAAGACCACCAGTCTCCCTGACTATAGGCAGCGTACCATATCGCATAGACATGAGCTGGCTCAAGCCGCACGGCTCAAAAAGAGACGGCATGAGAAATGCGTCACAGCCTGCATATATCTCATGTGCATTTTCCTCCGAGTAGCCGATATATACTCCAAGCTTCTGCGGATACCTTCCATGGAAATAATTAAACATCTCCTCGTACTGCTGCTCTCCTGTACCCTGCACTATAAACTGTACATTCATGGTGGAAAGCATCTCCTCCATCACATATGCCACCAGATCAAAGCCCTTCTGATTTGTCAGACGCGAAACTATTCCAATCAGCATGACATCATTATCCACAGCCAGACCATACTTCTCCTGCAGCTGACGCTTATTAACGACCTTTCCACTCAATTCCCTTACAGAAAAATGCTTATCCAGATATGTATCCTTCATAGGATTAAAGACATCATAATCTATACCGTTTACAATGCCTCTCAAATGCCTGCGCCGCTCAAGCATCAGGCCATCCAGGCCCTCTCCTCCCTCAGGTGTACAGATTTCATCTGCATATGTCGGACTGACAGTCGTAATCTCATCTGCATATACTATGCCGCCCTTTAAATAATTAGCCTCACCATAGAACTCCAGCTCCCCTGAATTAAAAATATGCTCCGGAAGTCCTGTAACATCAGCCACCTCTTTAATCTTCCAACGCCCTTGAAACTTCATATTGTGAATGGTAAAGACTGTCTTGATACCGGCATAGAAATTGTCTGAGCCGTACACTGTCTTTAGAAAAACCGGCAAGAGTCCTGTCTGCCAGTCATTACAATGTATCACATCCGGGGCAAAATCTATAACCGGCAAAGCCTCAAGCACCGCCTTTGAAAAGAAAGCAAACTTCTCCACATCCTCGTATATATTGTTGTATGGCTTATCTCCTGCAAAGTAAAACTCATTGTCCACAAAATAATATGTCACACCATCATACTGCGATGTAAAAATCCCCACATACTGCCTGCGCCAGTTGAGATTGACATAAAAATGACAGACAAACTTAAGCTGTGGCAGTAATTTATCATCCATACATTTGTACTTCGGAAGTATAACTCTCACGTCATATCTGTCCTTGTCAAAATATTTTGGTAAAGATCCCACTACGTCAGCAAGTCCACCTGTCTTCATATAAGGTATTGCCTCTGATGCGGCCATTAATATTTTAATTTTGTCCATGCTGAAACCTCCCCCAGATTACAGTTATTTAAACAACGATTAATCTGATAAAAAATATAGTATACATCCTGAAACCAATAGAATGTATACTATATTATATCACGCGGGAGTACATTTTGCCTAGTAAATTTATCAAAATGTGGTTTTATTTGTCTATAATGACGATTTTTACATTCCAAGACGTATTTTATCTGTTATCAGGGCAATAAACTCCGAATTAGTCGGCTTGCCCTTGCCATAGTTTACAGTGTATCCAAACATGGAGTCTATCGTATCCATCCTGCCTCTGCTCCATGCCACCTCGATGGCATGTCTTATGGCTCTCTCCACCCTGCTTGAGGTAGTCTTGTACTTCTTTGCAATAGTGGGGTACAAAAGCTTTGTGATAGAGCTAAGCATCTCCATATCCTCCACGCACATCACTATCGCAGTCCTAAGATACTGATACCCCTTTATATGAGCCGGAACTCCTATCTCATGAATGATATCCGTAACCTGTGTCTCAAGGGATTTTTTCTGCATATATGTATCGTCAAGCGGCTCCGTGTCACCGGACGCTCTCTTTACATACACAAGTACCACATCAGAGCCTGCATTAGCGTTTATCATGCTGTATGCTTCATCACTACTCTTTGCTGTTCCTAAAAACTCCATGCCCTTTAATAAACTTTGCATGTTTTTCTTTTCGTCTGCTACTGCAACATTTAAAGTGCTCATCAAACTCTCCTATGCCGCCAATTACTGTCATGTCAAAACAAATTTTACGCTTTTATGATAGCACATTTTGTCGAATTTTGTCGAGAGCAAGTTTTTTTATTTTATATTTGTAACATTCGAGCCACCGTCAGAACAGGAAAAGCTGCTGCTTCCATTATTCTTCAAACTGAGAATTATACAGCTCTGCATAAAATCCGTTCTTTGCAAGAAGCTCATCATGTGTACCCTGCTCGATAATGTCTCCATCCTTCATGACAAGAATCATATCGGCATTCTTGATAGTAGACAGCCTGTGGGCGATGACAAAGCTTGTTCTGTCCTTCATCAGATTGTCGAGTGCCTTCTGGATACGGATTTCTGTACGTGTATCGACAGAGGATGTGGCCTCATCAAGGATCAGGATAGGATTGTCTGCAAGAATGGCTCTTGCTATTGTCAAAAGCTGCTTTTGTCCCTGTGACACATTTGAAGCATCCTCATTGAGCTCCATATCGTAGCCACCCGGCAGTGTCTGGATAAAGTGATGGGCATGTGCTGCCTTTGCTGCCGCGATGACCTCCTCATCTGTGGCATCCAGACGGCCGTAGCGGATATTTTCCATAATGGTGCCCTTAAAGAGCCATGTGTCCTGCAATACCATGCCGAATGCATCTCGCAGATCGGCTCTGTTGTAATCCCTGATATCATGTCCGTCTACAAGAATGGCGCCTGAGCTTACATCATAAAATCTCATAAGAAGCTTGACCATGGTAGTCTTTCCCGCTCCTGTCGGTCCAACGATAGCAACCTGCTGTCCCGGCTTTACATTTGCAGAAAAATCATTGATGATGATCTGGTCAGGATTATAACCAAAGTGTACATGCGAAAACTCTACACTTCCCTCGATATGGTCCGGCTTTACAGGATTTTCCACTGTTATATCCTCTTCCTCCTCATCGAGGAACTCAAATACACGCTCAGATGCAGCCGCCATCGACTGAAGCTGGTTTGCCACCTGTGCTATCTGCTGGATAGGCTGTGTGAAATTCTTCACATACTGTATAAATGCCTGGATATCACCGATTGTGATGACATTTTTTATGGCAAGTATACCGCCTGAGATGGCAACTCCCGCGTATCCTAAGTTTCCTACAAACTGCATGATAGGCATCATAAGTCCTGAGAGGAACTGTGATTTCCATGCGGATTTGTAGAGCACATTGTTGGCCTCCTTGAAGGTCTTTACAGTCTCAGCCTCTTTATTGTATGCCTTTATGACAAGGTGACCGCCGTACACCTCCTCGACCTGTCCGTTTATGTGTCCTAAATACTCCTGCTGCTGTCTGAAGTATTTCTGCGAATGCTTTATGACAAACGAAATAAGTATCATCGAAACAGGCAGGATAACGAGTGAAATCAGCGTCATGAGAGGTGAAATAGACAGCATCATGACCAGTGTACCGACCAAAGTGGCAACAGATGTAATAATCTGTGTGATACTCTGGTTCAAGCTCTGTCCGAGTGTGTCCACATCGTTTGTGATACGCGAAAGTACTTCACCATATGTCCTTGACTCGAAATACTTCATCGGCATACGGTTGATTTTGCTCGTGATGTCCTTACGCATCCTGTAGCAGGTCTTCTGCGTGATGCCTGTCATGATAAGTCCCTGGGCGAACATAAAGATGGCACTCACCACATATAAAGCCAGCGTAAACAAAAGAACCTTTGCAATATAATCAAAATCTATGCCGCCTGTTCCTGCAATCTTGTTCATGAGTCCCTCGGCAAGCGCAGTGGTGGCTTTACCCATGATCTTCGGTCCTGCAACGGAGAAGACAGTCGAAACTGCTGCAAATATCATAACTGCAATGATGGCAGCCCAGTATCTGCCGAGATACTTTATGAGCTTCTTTGTAGAGCCCTTGAAATCCTTGGCCTTTTCTGTGACCATTCCGGGGCCATGCCCCATTGGCCCTCTCGGCCTCTTAGGAGGCATCTTGAACTGTTCGTTATTATTCTCACTCATCTTACATGCCCTCCTTTTCATTATCTAAGCCTGAAATAGCCGAAGTGTCTGTTGCAATATCTGTTTCTTTATTCTCAAGTCCAAGCTCCTTGGCAGAAAGCTGTGACTGTGCAATCTGCATATACACATCGCAATTTTCAAGAAGCTCCTCGTGGGTGCCCTTTCCTACAATTTTACCGTCATCGAGCACGAGAATCTGGTCAGCATGGATAATAGTGCTGATACGCTGTGCCACGATAATGACGGAAGCATTCTCTGTAACCTCAGCTAAGGCTGCACGAAGACGCGCGTCAGTCTTCATATCGAGTGCTGAAAAGCTGTCATCAAACACATAGATATGAGGATCCTTTGCGATAGCTCTTGCTATGGCAAGCCTCTGCTTCTGACCTCCTGACACGTTTGAGCCGCCCTGTGCGATTGAGCTTTCATACCTGTCATTCTTTGTCTCGATAAACTCAGAAGCCTGTGCGATATCCGCAGCCTTTTTTATCTGCTCATCACTCGCGTCTGCTTTACCAAAGCGCAAGTTTGAGGCGATGGTTCCCGAGAAAAGAATACCCTTCTGCGGAACAAAGCCTATTGACTCGCGAAGCTCGCTTAGTGTGTAGTCTCTGATATCGTGTCCATCAAGCTCTATTGAGCCTCCCGTCACGTCATAAAAACGCGGAATCAGGTTTACAAGTGTAGACTTTCCACAGCCGGTACTTCCGATGATAGCTGTGATTTTGCCCGGCTCCGTCACAAAATCAATGTCTGAAAGCACATCCTCCTTTGCTCCCGGATATCTGAAATCCACATGGTTGAAACGGATAACACCCCTGTGATCAGCCTCAGTAACAGGCTCTTTTGGATCATTTACAGTGCTGTTTGTCCTTATAACCTCATCAATACGCTCTGCCGCAACACCTGCTCTCGGAAGCATGATGGACATGGCTGAGAGCATAAGGAATGACATAACAATCATCATGGCATATGTAATAAACGCAGTCATGGTACCTACCTGCATAGAACCCTTGTCTATTCTGCCTGCTGCAACCCACACGATACCAAGTGTGATGCAGTACATGATCATGGACATACCCGGCATCATAAAGGTCATGACACGGTTTGTAAACAGCTGTGTTCGTGTAAGCTCACGGTTAGCCTCATCAAACCTCTTTTCTTCCTCTTTTTCACGGCCAAACGCCCTGATAACAGAAAGACCTGTAAGAATCTCACGAGAAACAAGGTTTACCTTGTCTACAAGACTCTGCATAATCTTGAACTTAGGCATCGCAATGCCAACCAGTGTGAAAATAAAAACCATGATGGCAGCAACCGCAATGGCAATCACCCACTCCATGCCGGATTTGGTCTGTGCCACCTTGATGATACCACCGATACCAACGATTGGCGCGTAAAGCACCATACGAAGCATCATAGTAGTAACCATCTGAATCTGCTGTATATCGTTCGTGCTTCTCGTAATAAGTGATGCCGTAGAGAATTTGTTAATCTCGGCATTTGAAAAACCTACAACCTTTGAAAAGGTCTTCTCCCTCAAATCCCTGCCGACAGCGGCACCGACCTTTGAAGCCGCAAAACCTACAACACATGCTGCTATAAGCATAATAGCTGCAAAGGCTGCCATCTTGGCGCCTGCCTTCCACAGATAAGCAACCTGATTGGCATCCACGTCGATTCCTGCATTCTCATCACACTTTGTCGCAAAAGTTACACCCATGGACTTTAAAGTAGATGAACCCACCGCATCGATTTTGTCCTGCACCTTGCTTCTTATCTGCTTTATCATGTTATCATCGAGCGCTACTCCCTGCGGGATAGCTGATGCATCCACATCCATCTGCTCCCCCGACAAAAAAGCCTGATATGCCATGACAAGAGGAACCAAAAGCTCCTCATCCAGCTCATCAAGTGTGTCAGAATCAGCGGTCAGCTTGTATTTTGTCACACTATCGCCGTCACTTGTGTTCTCGGTATCTGTTGTATCGTAGCATTCCGTAAACTTTTCTTTCTCATCGGACAGCATAAATGTCTGTGCCATCTGATAATCCTCCGAGGTAATCTCCTTTGGCAGGATATGCTCAATGCCATGATCCTGGATACCCACATCGATGATATCAGATGTGTACGCAGGCAAAGCCAGGTCACAGTATGCCTGAGCAATGAGAAAAACAAATATTAATATGATCCATCGCCAGTATGGAATCAGATTTTTGAAAATTTTACTCATAAACGTTTCCTTTCTTTCCGGTTAATTTATCCCCATGCACGAATGCAAAAATATCCGCAATCGTGCGCATACTATCTATTTTATCAATAAGTGCGGATAATTCAATAAAAAAAATATAAAGAAACAGTAAAAAAACAGAGACCATACAAGCTCATGGGCTAAAGCCCCGTCCTACTGCCAATGCCTGCAATTATCTCAATAAAAGAGGAAGCAGCCTCCGAGTTCTCGCCCAAAGATTGCTTCCTATAATTTACATTTCACTACAATATTAGCTCACAAGCCATTTTTTTACAGTTTCCTCATCAAAATCCACACATTCAGCTATATCTTCTATTGAGTGACCTTTTTTCTGAAGTTTTAAAGCAGTTACTTTTGCCTGACGAATTCTGCCTTCTTCTCTGCCTAACTCTCTGCCTTCTTCTCGACCTTCTTCTCTGCCTAACTCTCTGCCTTCATTTTTCTGTTCTTCCCACGCCTTACACATATCAATCACCTCTTCTTTCTCATCTATGTCTATATCCGTTCCTGCAAACAGGTTGATTGCCTCGACTGTCTCTCTGTCCACCCTGCTAAACTTCTCGTCATTCTGCAGCACTTCCTGCATTTTTTCCTTATCATACGCATTCTTCAGTACCTCGAAAAGCTGCCTGATGGATGTCCTGAATCCTGTAAAATCTGTTATCTCCCTCGGTGCCAGCAGATTAATCCTGTAATCCGGTATGAATGGCAAAAGCTCCTCATCCACATCATCAAACATATCTGACAGTTTCCTTGGACCATCCCATTCCTTTGTTCCGAGATATACTGTAATCGTAATTACAGGAATCAGCTTATCCTCTTTCGTAAATCCCGAGAGAAATTCATCTGATGTTGTAGTATCCTTTTCCCTGCGGTGCTTTTTGGCTGTTTCCTTTACCTGATTGCCGTATGCCATCACATCATAAAACATGTTTTTTATAGGTATGGCATAGTGTATATCCGACTGATTTTCTACTCCTATCAGTACGACATATGATTTGCCGGTATATTTGATGCTGGCATTTTTGAAGATATCCCTCAGCTTCTGCATCGCTATGGTCTTTTTATCAAGCCCTAGCGCGGTCAGTACCTCCGTGGTGTCCCTTTCCTTAAGGTTTTCCGGCCGAATGACCTCTCTTCCTCCATACAGTATATTGTTGCACAGATCCGCAAACCTGGCATTGTCTGCAAAGTATTCCTTTGCCATTGAGTCCTTTGCGCTCAATCCTTCTCCTCCTGTTCTCTTGTGTGAGCAGGAAAATTTGGTGCCAATGAGCGTACAATGGTACCATTTATGAAGTATACATGTGCTGTCCTTCTTTATGTTTACACTCTGTATACATTTCATCTGCCTGTTTTGACTGCATTTATCTATTTCTTACTACATTTTCTGCATTCTGTCTACATACGGCATTTCAATTTTCCTGCTGTTGATTGGTAATTAAAGCATCGAAAACTTCCATGTCCTTTGTAGAATAATGCGAAGTGGTCTGCCCTCTTCAAAGTGGTGTGCACCTATAAAAAACTGTCATGTGGTGCCGCTTACAGAAATATAATGCTTTGAGTAAATTGTAACATAGGGATATTCTTTTGTCATTAGGAAAATCAATGTATTTTATGATTTGTCTGTCCAAACACGGTAAACATGACCATGAATATCTCCGATATCTTTCTGGCAGCTGTGTGAGCTACTATAATATCCTGTCCCAGTCAGTTTATGGCGGTCTGCAGTGTCAGCGAGCCTATATTGACAAGCGAGCTCATAAATACCATGGAAAGACCAGCCTTAAGCATCGTCATTTTCATCACGGCTATTACTTCAGGTGTCATATTATTCTCACTGTCTTTACATTCTGTTCTCTCAGTATCACAATTTTCGCTACAAAAAATTGCCGGTGTCAGGTACCATTATATTACTGTTGTGGGGTGCAAGCTGTTCCTAAAGCCCGGCAGTTTATCAGTCCTGATCTTTTTAAAGAACTTTTTTATCTTTCAGTTGATCAATTTTACAACTTAATTCCCTCACCTCACGCAAAAAGTGGAATGGTTATCATATTTTCGCCATTGAGCATCTTAAAAGCCTTGAAGCTCTGAATATTTACCAGAACAGTGTCATTATTTTTGACCGCGGATATTACTCTGAAAAGCTGTTTCGATACTGCGTGGAGCATGGACACACATGTCTCATGAGACTAAAAAATAACTATAATATTGCTAAAAAGTGTTCCGGTGATATTTGTACAATTCTTCACGAACAATCCAAGGATGGTACAAAAGACATTGATACCCGTGTTATTGAAATTACACTTCCTGATGGCAAGAAAGAATATCTTGCAACGAACCTTTTTGATAAGTCAATTACACAGAAAATGTTCAGCGAATTATATTTCTACCGCTGGCTCCTCTCCAACCTATCATCATTGATTAAAAATCAGGCTGATGATGAGATTGGAATAACTGCAGACAGCTCAAACAAAAATTTCGATATGGTTTCTGATAAATTTCCCTGTTGAATATCAAATTATGTGCGCCATGATTATGCCTTATTTTTGCTTAAGTTGACGCTATTTTGACCACATTGGTGCCTGACCCAATGTGGTCAATGCTAATCCAGATCTACAAGTCCTTCATCTCCTTCATGTAGATTGGCATCGTAAAGCTATAATGCATCATTCCTACAGTATCTTGCTGCGTAGCGTAGCTCACGAGAGAGAGTGTGCATAAGCCAGGGCTCATGGGCTGAAGCCCTGTCCTACTGCCAATGCCTGCAATTATCTCAACAAAAGAGGAAGCATCCTCCGAGTTCTCGCCCAAAGATTGCTTCCTCTAATTTACATTTCACTACAATATTAGCTCACAAGCCATTTTTTACAGTTTCCTCATCATATAATGTTGCTGTAAGTTTGACATTACCAGCATCTGGAGAGATGTTGAATAATTTTACTTGGTCTTTAATTACAGCATTTTCAGGGGTATTTATATAAAATATACAATAAATTTAATTCAATTCTAAAAAGTAATGATTCCGAGTGCCTGCAGCAATAATATAAGCAGGAATGCCGGTGCAATAAATTTAACCATGATTATATAAAGTCCTTTTCTGGTAAATTTGCTGCCTCCGCGTGTCACCTCATCTATTATTACCTTTGGACTTACTATCCAGCCAACGAGGATACATGTGGCAAGTGCAACGATTGGCATAAGCACATTGTTGCTTACATAATCCATGATATCAAGTATCTGTCCGACTGTGCCGTTTGGAAGCTTAACCTCCATATAGAGCTTATTGTAGCCAAGGCAGACTATTATCTCTGCAATCAGACCGTATACCGTGACTAAAATTGCGCTTTTTCTGCGGCTCCAGTGAAATCTGTCTATAAGACTCGATACAATAGCCTCCATAATTGATACAGACGATGTGACTGCTGCGAATGCAACTATCATGAAGAATATCAGTCCAACAATATCTCCTGCTACTCCCATTTCATTAAATACCTTTGGCAGTGATATAAACATAAGACCCGGTCCTGCTGACATGCCGTCTCTGCCCATAAATACATATACTGCCGGAATAATCATAAGACCTGCAAGGAATGCAACAAGTGTATCAAAAATCTCGATCTGGTTGATTGAACCCATGAGCTTTGATTCCTTCTTGACATACGAACCATATGCAACCATGATTCCCATAGCCACACTGATTGAGTAGAACAGCTGACCGAGTGCATCAACAAATACTGTGACAAGCTTTTGCATTGTAAGCCCCTTGAAGTCAGGAACCACATATATCTTAAGACCCTCAAGACCACTTCTTGCTGCACCTGATGCATCCTTATAATTGAGCGTCAGTGAGAAAATACCGATTGCAAAAATAAGCACAACAAGGATAGGCATGAGCACCTTGCTGAAGCGCTCGATACCTTTATTGACTCCGCCAATGACAACTGCTGCTGTTATAAGCAGATAAACCACTCCAAATATGATTGGTGCCCACTGGCCTGTAATAAAGCCTGTGAAATATCCATCCGCAACTGCATTTTTACCGCTTCCTGTAATGAAAAGTGTAAAGTATTTTAAAACCCATCCACCTATAGTACAGTAGTAAGGCAGAATAATAGCCGGTACTATACACGCAAGTACACCGATAAACTTACCCTTTGGATTGATAAGACCATACGCGGTGAGCGGTCCCTGTCCGGTCTTACGTCCTATTGCAATCTCAGTGGTAAGCAATGCAAAGCCAAAGGTCAGAACAAGTATCAGATACACCAGCAGAAAAAGTCCTCCTCCGTCCTTTGCTGCCAGATACGGAAACCTCCATATATTTCCAAGTCCTACCGCACTGCCGGCTGCCGCAAGAACGAACCCAATGTTGCCGGAAAAAGTGCTTCTTGATTTTTCTTTCATTTTCTATTGTCTCCTTAATATATTATATAATTTAATTTCGATTTAATATGGACATTGTTTCCATTTACAAATCTAATATACCTATTATAATCATCCGGAGTACATTTTGCAATGGTTGATATTTTTTATAATAAAAGCTCTAAATAAGGTTCTTAATGCCCTCTGTTAAACGCTTTGCAACCTTCACATTGTTCATCGTATAAAGGTGAATTCCCTCCACATCATTAGCTAAAAGCTCAATTATCTGGCTCTCGCAGTAAGACATTCCGGCATCAAAAAGTGCTGCCTTGTTGTCTCCGTATCTGTGCACAATCTTTTGGAACCTCTCCGGGAACTTTGCTCCGCACATTGTGACCATTCTCTGAATCTGAGCCGCATTGATACAAGGCATGATGCCTGGGATAACAGGCACATTGATACCTGCAAGCCTGCAGTCCTCAGCAAAATTGAAGAAGGTATCATTGTCAAAGAAGAGCTGTGATAAAAGAAGCTCTGCACCGGCATCAACCTTTTTCTTAAGATTCTTAATATCATCTACCTTATCAGCTGCCTCCGGATGGATGTCCGGGTAGCACGCACCTGCGATACAGAACTGATCACCTGTGGTGTCCTTTATGTACTTAATAAGGTCGCTTGCATGGAGAAAATCCTCCTTTGCAGGCACGTTCGGATTTCTATCTCCTCTTAAAGCCAGGATATTCTCAATGCCCTCATATGAAAGCTGTCTGGTGAACTCATCTATCTCAGCCTTGTTATAGCACAGACATGTAAGGTGTACGACCGGCTCCACATTGTACTGGTTCTTGATTTTCTTCGCAATCTCGATAGTCTTGTTATTGTTTGAGCTGCCGCCTGCGCCAAATGTCACGCTGATGTACTCAGGATGACAATCACAGAGTATCTCAAGCATCTCATCAATATTTTTAAAGTCCTCCTCCTTCTTTGGTGGAAAAATCTCGAAAGAAAGTGACTGTGGTTTGTTTGTATGTATCTGTGTAATCTTCATGTTATCCTCCGGTATATATGGTTATTTAAGAATTCGTAATTTTATAGTCCATATATTACTGTAGTTTTTTGTCATTGTAAAATATATTTTTCTTTTAGTTTGTCATAAATAAAATCTATATCAAAACGGGCTGAGCCTTTGATTTTTTTATATGTGGTGATATAATGAACGAAGCAAATCCAAAAGAGGTAATTTATGAAAAAAATAGATTTTGATAACGATTCGATAAAGAAAAACATATTGCAGGCTGCTCTGCCCATGCTTGTAGCGCAGATTCTAAGCCTGTTGTACAACATAGTGGACCGCATATACATCGCCCGCATACCTGATGTCGGAACTACTGCACTCGGTGCTGTGGGGCTCTGCTTTCCTATTATAATGCTGACAATCGCTTTCTCAAATCTCTTTGGAAGCGGCGGCGCTCCGCTTTTTTCAATAAAAAGAGGCATGAGAGATGACAAGGCCGCAAATACTATAATGAATACCAGCTTTACAATGGTCTGCACATTTGCAGTCATTTTTACAGCTTTGTGCATGATTTTTGCAAAGCCCCTTTTAATACTCTTTGGTGCATCTGAAAATGCCCTTAAATATGCACTCCCATACCTGCTCATTTATCTGCTTGGAACACTCCCATCCATGATTTCAACAGGCATGAATCCCTTTATCAACGCTCAGGGCTACTCCACTACAGGCATGCTGTCTGTGGCAATTGGAGCCATTGCCAATTTGGTGCTTGACCCACTTTTTATATTTGGATTTAATTTCGGCATCAAGGGAGCGGCTATTGCTACAATCATTTCACAGACTCTGTCTGCTCTTTTTGTGCTTCACTTCCTTAGGAAAAAGGCCGAGCTTAAAGTGCGTCTTTTGACACTCTTTGAGTTTAGTGAAAACACGCGCTATGCAAAGGATATCATAAGTCTCGGCACCTCCGGCTGTGTCATGCAGCTCACCAACAGTCTGGTATCTATATGCTGCAACAATGTGCTTTCAGTGACCGGTGGCGATTTGTACATATCGGTAATGACCATCGTATCAAGCATCAGGCAGATGGTCGAGACTCCAATTTATGCAATAGTGGAGGGTTCAGCTCCTGTTTTAAGCTACAACTATGGCGCCAGAAGACCTGCCCGGGTGAGAAAATCTATTTTCACTATGGGACTGCTCGTGCTTCTATATACAGCTGTCATGTGGAGTGTGATTATACTTGCCCCTCATGCCCTGATTGCAATTTTCAGTTCCGATTCCACCCTTATGGATGATGCGGTGAAGGCTTTGAATATCTACTTTGCGGCATTCATATTTATGGATCTGCAGTACATCGGACAGACCACCTTTAAATCACTTAACAAAAAGAAGCGGGCTATATTTTTCTCCCTGCTTCGCAAGGTGTTCATCGTTGTACCGCTGACATATATTCTGCCTTACTCCTTTGGTATGGGAACCGACGGTGTGTTTATGGCAGAGCCTGTATCAAACGTGATTGGCGGAAGCATCTGCTTTGTAACCATGCTTGGCACTGTGCTACCTGAGCTTCGCAGAATGGAGCAGTAATTACAGCATCTCATCAATGCAGATGCCGTAGCCTCCGGTCGGATCATCGACAAACACATGGGTGACTGCTCCTATTATTTTACCATCCTGTATGATAGGGCTTCCGGATGTGCCCTGCACTATGCCACCGGAGAGCTCTATCAGCCTGTCGTCTGTCACCTTAAGCTCCATTCCCTTGTTTGTATCTGTCGCTTTTTTATCTATATTTGTTATTTCCAGATTATATTTTTCCAGTTTTCCCGATATTTCCGATATCATCTGTGCACTGCCTGTGTGTATCTCATCCTTGCCGGCGACCGGATAATACATATCCTCTGCGGCATATTCCGACAATTCATCGCTGTCTAGCTGTCCGTAAATTCCCAGATTACTATTGCAGTCAAGTGTGCCTATATGGCTTTTTTTGCCAAAATATACCACTCCGCCTATCTCTCCCGGCGCGCCGGCTTTTCCCTTTTTGATTTTGGTAAGCTTCATGCTGTACAAATCACCACTGTTTGCATACAAGAGATTGCCGCTTTGCGTTCCGTCTCCTATTCCATGCCCCAGCGCTCCAAAACGGCCGTCCTTTGTATAATAAGTGATAGTACCGATTCCTGCCAGATCATCCTTCACCCATATTCCCATATAGTATTTGCCATCATCCATCCTCACAGGCGTGATATCCGCTGACATTTTCTCACCGCCTCGAAGAAATTTAATGTTTACGGTACTTTTATCTTCATGACTTTCATCATGCTGCTTCATAATATCATTCACAGCTTCAGAAAGTTCCTCCTTGTCTGCCACAGTGCGTCCATTGATAGATAGGATATAATCACCGCACTGCACCTTTTTATCTGCCGGATTGACTTTTTTTCCATCCTCGTCTGTCACCTCCGTCGTATTCACTACAAGCACTCCCTCTGTCTGCTCATATATACCGGTCAGCCTGCCACAGGCATATACGCCCTCAACACTTATTCCAGCACTTATTTTATCTGTCTCTTCATAATCTCTGTGAGTTGATGCTGTATCTGCTGTCTGTCCTATGCCTTGTTCGGTTCCACCGTTTCCACTGTTTTCACCGGTTCCGCCGTTTTCACCATTTTCACCATTCTCGCCCGAATCAGCCAATACACTGGCCGCCTGTCCCGGAAGCCCTGTCGCATATCTTCCATATCCGGCCTTTGATTCATTTAAAAAACTTCCTAATGCACTTTCATCAAATGCCTTATCTACCCTGCTGCACCACTTATCATCACTGCTTAGTGCAAACATAGCTATCACTGCTGCAGCCAGCGTGACACTCACAAATTTTCCAAAAAACTTCCGCATACTATTACCTCCATTTGGATTAGTATGCTCCTGTAATTTTTCTTTTATTCTTTTAATATCTTATTATCTCATTCTAACTATTCCAAATTATTTTGAGCAAAAACCAGTATAGTTTGACAGTTTAGGTGTTTTCCTATATAATTTCGATATATTTATATGTTTATTATAAATTTCACATATTATTCCCACGTTGTTAGTTACAAATAAATATTGTAATAGCTTTATAATTCTTAAATCACCATTTAATAAAGGAGGGATTCCATGAATACATACCTGCTCATCACATCCATAGTAATCTTCTTATGTATCCTGCTAAATCGTGTCTCCAATCGCATAGGCATTCCGGCACTTTTAGCCTTTATCGTGCTCGGCATGCTTTTTGGCTCTGACGGAATAATGAAGATAGATTTCGACAATTACGCGTTCGCTGAACAGATATGCTCTACCGCGCTGATATTTATCATGTTCTATGGCGGCTTTGGCACCAACTGGCAGCGTGCAAAGGCTGTTGCCGTTAAGTCTGTGCTTTTGTCCACCATCGGTGTTATTATCACATGCTTTCTCACAGGGCTGTTCTGTCACTTTGCCCTTAATATGAGCTGGGAAATAAGCTTTCTCCTCGGTGCGCTGATTTCATCAACTGATGCAGCGAGCGTTTTCTCCATACTGCGTTCGAAAAAGCTGAATCTGAAATACAATACCGCCTCTCTTCTTGAAGTGGAAAGCGGTAGTAATGACCCATGTGCCTATATGCTCACAGTTGCTTTTATATCCATATCTCAGGGCAGCGCAAGCCCGGGAAATATTGCCATACTCATAGTAAAGCAGCTTGCCTTCGGCATAATCTTCGGCGTCCTGATTGCAAAGCTTTCCATCATGCTCCTTCGATATATACGCTTCAAAAGCGCGGGGTTTGATGCGATTTTCATGGTGGGAATTGCTCTGATATCGTATGCCCTGCCTGCTTACTTTGACGGAAACGGCTTCTTAAGTGCCTATATAGTCGGCATTATACTCGGTAACACAGAAATAGAAAATAAAAAGAATCTGGTAAATTTCTTTGATGGCATAACAGGACTCATGCAGATGCTTATTTTCTTTCTGCTTGGTCTGCTTTCTTTCCCATCAAAGCTGCCACACGTCATAGTACCGGCACTTTTAATATTTATGTGGCTGACCTTTGTGGCAAGACCTCTTTCTGTCGCACTTGTGCTCACACCATTTCGCAGCAAAATAAAACAGCTGCTGCTTGTCTCATGGTCCGGCTTAAGAGGAGCTGCATCCATAGTGTTTTCCATCATGGCATATACCGCCACCAATGATGACCTCGACACCTTCCACATAATATTTATGATAGTACTTTTTTCAATACTGCTTCAAGGCTCAATGCTTCCATGGATATCACGAAAGCTTGACATGCTTGATAAAACAGCCGATGTAATGAAGACCTTCAATGATTACTCCGAGGAAGCAGATATCCAGTTCATACAGCTTACCATACCGGAAAATCATCTGTGGTGCGGCCACAAGCTAAAGGATCTGACGCTGCCTCCTGAGACACTGATTGTGCTTATACGAAGAGGTGAGCAGAATATAATACCGGACGGTGAAACAATAATTCTGCAAAATGATGTGCTCGTGCTTAGTGCCATCACACCTGATGAGGTGCATGGTATAAGGCTGGTGGAAAAAATAATAGAAAAAGACAGCAGATATAACAATAAACTGCTGTCTGAAATATCAAAAAAACACAATGAGATTATCATAATGATCCAAAGAAACGGGCAGGTAATCATCCCAAACGGAAACGTACGGCTAACCACCGGTGATATACTGGTAATCAACCGCGCCGTAAACTGATAATGTCAGATTTTTTTCTCCATGGCAAGTGCTTTCATCTCGCGTGCGCTCTCCATCACGGTATCTGTGATTTTTGCACCGCCGAGCATTCTGGCAAGCTCAGCCACACTGTCATTGTCAGTTAGCCTTCGAATCCTTGAAACCGTGGATTTGTTCTCGACTGCTTTTTCTATAAGGAAATGCGCATCTGCCATAGCTGCTATCTGCGGCAGATGTGTGATACATATAATCTGATGGTTGCGGCCAAGCTCATTCATCTTCTCAGAGACCATCTGAGCTGTACGTCCACTGATTCCAGAATCAATCTCATCGAAAATAAGCGACTCAATGTGGTCATTTTCTGCCATGATTGTCTTGATGCCAAGCATGATACGCGACAGCTCTCCTCCCGATGCTACCTTGCCGAGCGGCTTAAGCGGCTCTCCGGGGTTAGTTGATATGAGAAACTCCGGCGCATCGATGCCGTTTGCCGTATAGTCCGGCAATCTGTCAAACTGCATATCAAACTGTACATCAAGGAAATTCAAATCATTAAGTGCTGATTTAATTTCTGACACAAGCTTTACAGCACTCCTTTGTCTGATTTCTGATACCTCATCCGATATCTGTGCCAGCTCCTTTTCCTTTTTCGCAAGCTGCTGCTCTAATTTCTGTAAATAAGAATCATAATCATTCAGGACACTGATACGCTCCCTCTTTTCATTGAGTGCTATCAGTATATCATCAATTGAGTTGCCGTATTTGCTCTTTAGATGATTTATCTCATCCAGACGCTTTTGTGTCTCATAGAAGGTCTCCTCGTCAAACTCAGCCTGTGATATATATCCTGATATCTCGTGATTAAAATCAGAAAGCAGACTGTCTATCTCTGACAGCTGACTCTCCAGAGCTTCCACATCCTCATCATAACCTGATACCTGCGACAGCTCTCTTACCGCCCTGCCAATAAGCTCTGAGGCACTCTCCATCTCGCCTCCTGTGGCAGAATATGCAGCATTTACACCCTCCATGATTTTCTTTCCGTTTGAAAACTTCCTAAACTGCGCCTCAAGCTCCTCATCCTCACCAGACACCAGGGAAGCTTCTTCTATCTCCTTCACCTCGTACTCAAGGAATGACAGCTCACGGCTTCTTTCTTCATTGTCGATATTTGACTTTTCATACTCATCCTTAAGCGCCCTATATGCTTTGTATGTGACTGAAAGCTGCTGCTTTTTATCTCCAAGCGGCTGCTTTGCGTACTCATCAAGTATATCAAGGTGTTTTTTCTTTGATAAAAGTGACTGGTGCTCATGCTGACCGTGGATATCTATGAGATATGAGGCTATTTCCTTCATTCGCGAAACAGACACGGCTTCACCGTTTACCCTGCCGACTGCGCGCGACTGTGTGATTTTACGGCTTAAAATCACGCATCCGTCCTCGACCTCCACATCAAGCTCCCTTAAAGCCTCTATAATCTTTGGGTCCTCAACTGAAAAAATAAGCTCCACAAAAGCAGGCTTTTCATTGTCTCTTAGCATCTCCTTTTGCACTTTTTCACCAAGCGCCAGATTGATAGAGCCTATGATGATTGATTTTCCGGCTCCGGTCTCTCCAGACAGTATATTTAGTCCGTCGGAAAACTCAACCTCACACTCATCTATGAGTGCCAGATTCTTTACATGTAGATTTTGTAACATATTTTCTCCTTCCTCTCCCAGGCATGACGATATATGTTATTTTCTGTTACAGTTCAGCTATAATCTGATATTCATGTAACATTATTCCACAATTCTGCGGATTTTTTTCATCACCGCATATGTATCATCAACAGTCCGGATTGCACACATGATTGTGTCATCTCCTGCAATCGAACCGACGATTTCTCTCATCTTCATGGCATCTATTGCAGCACAGACAGCGCTTGCCATTCCCGATACAGTCTTTATAACGAGGATATTCTGTGCCATATCCATTGACAAAAAGCCCTCTCTGAGTACTCTTTCGTATTTCTTTGAGAGATTCTCAGGTGCATCCGTTATCACGGCGTACTTCTGTCTGCCGCCTGCGGTAGGAATCTTTGTGAGCTTAAGCTCCCTGATATCCCTGGATACTGTGGCCTGAGTCACGCGAAAACCATCTTTTTCAAGAAGCGCAGACAGCTCATCCTGCGTCTCTACCTCATTCTTTTGGATTATCTCAATTATCTTGGATTGTCTGTTTGTTTTCATGTCCTGCCACCTCATAAATATTATTTGTAACTATTCATTATAACAATCCTTATCTGTGTTATGAATAATTTCCCATCTTTTTGCGGAGTATCTCCAAAAAGCTTCTCTGGTGAAGCTTGCAAATCTTTGTATGATTGGCTGCCTTTGAAATAACAAAACGGTCTCCCACAGCCAGCTCTGCCGTAGTGTCGCCATCATAGCTGACACACGCCATCTCATCGTTTTGCTCCCTGCGGCTTAGAATCTCTATCTCTATCTCATCATCGCCTGAAAGCACAATGCTCTTTGACGTAAGATTGTGAGCATTGTTCGGTGTGAGCAGTATCATATCGCCCTTCGGATCCACAATCGGACCTCCCGCCGACATACTGTAGCCTGTAGAGCCTGTCGGAGTCGCAACAATGATGCCGTCAGCGTGGTAATTGTTTAAAAACTCACCGTTTACATACACATTGAGGCTTAAAATCTGCAAATTGCCCTTTCTATGGATGACTATATCATTTAATGCAACTCTCGAGATTTCACTGCCTCTTTTATGCCCTGTGAGCATAATACGATCCTCTGTCATGTATTTATCAGCCATGAGCGAATCAATAGCGTCAAATACCGTAGCTTCCTCCACCTCACACAAATAGCCGAGTGTGCCGAGATTCACTCCCATAAGCGGAATCTCAAGTGTCTCCACCCTTGTGGCTGCACGAATCAGTGTACCATCTCCGCCGAGTACAAGAATACACTGCGTATCCTGTGGTATATCCTCAAGCTCAAACTCGTTATCGGATATAGCCTCGACATTGCTCATAAGCCCCTTTGCCGTGCCGCCCTTTTGTTCTATGTATGCCACTATTTTATTTGTAAGTGCAAAATTCCTGTCCTTATAGGCATTTGCTATCACAACAAAATGTTTCATAGTCTATTTCCTGTCCAGCTCTCCATGCGCGGCCTCGACCACACTATGAATATCCACTGATTCCTCCTTTATAGGATCATCTGTCTTTTTGATATGTACAAGGTACTCTATATTGCCCTCCGGCCCCTTGATTGGCGAATACTCAAGGTCTAACACGCTAAATCCATTTGAAAGTGCAAAGGATATGATATTGTTCACTACCTCCTCATGCACGCTCTTGTCACGGACCACGCCCTTTTTACCTACCTTTTCCCTGCCTGCCTCAAACTGTGGCTTGATAAGACAAACCATCTCGCCACCGTCCTTTAACAGTGCTCTTGCAGGACCTAACACCTTGGTAAGTGATATGAATGACACATCAACCGATGCAAAATCCAGCTCATCATCTATGTCATTGGGCGTCACATACCTGATATTGGTCTTTTCCATGCACACCACGCGCTCGTCCTGACGCAGCTTCCATGCAAACTGGCCATATCCGACATCCACGGCATACACCTTTTTAGCACCATTTTGAAGCATACAGTCTGTAAAACCGCCTGTTGAAGCACCTATATCCATGCACACCTTGCCATCCATCGTGATATCAAAGTGCTTCATAGCCTTTTCAAGCTTTAGCCCTCCACGGCTCACATACTGCAGTGTCTTTCCATGAATCTCAATATTGCAGTCATCAGGAAATGTGCTTCCCGCCTTATCCTCACGGTTGTTATTTACAAAAACATTGCCCTCCATAATCATGGTCTTTGCTTTTTCCCGTGATGGTGCAAGGCCTCTGTTTACAAGTAATACGTCTAATCTTTCTTTCATACTGTATGTTACCTCTATCTATAATGCTGCTATTATACGCTTAGCCACCGATTCGGCATCCACATGCAGCTCCTTTTTGAGCACCTCGACATTGCCATGCTCCACATAGCAGTCAGGAAGTGCAACTGTCAACACCTCAAGAGCTATGCCGTTAGTCTTGACATACTCCGTCACATGCTCACCAAAACCGCCGCTTTGCACGTTTTCCTCCATAGTCACAAGCAGGCTGTGTTCAGCCGGCAGTTCCTTAATTGCTTCCTTATCAAAAGGCATTGCAAAACGCGCATTGATAAGTGTAGCAGAGATTCCATCTGCCTCAAGCAGCTTTACTACATCAACGGCAGTCTTTACCATACTGCCGAGTGCCATGATAGCCACCGTGCTTCCTTTTCTGATTAGCTCACTCTTTGCAAGCTCTATCGGCTGTCTGATTTCCTTAAGGCCGTCATAGGCTGCCCCTCTTGGATATCTGAGTGCAATCGGACCGTCATATGCCACTGCAAACTTCATCATATCAGACAGCTCCCACTTATTCTTCGGAGCCATGATTGTCATATTCGGGATGACCGACAGATATGATATGTCAAATATTCCCTGATGTGTCTCTCCGTCACTGCCTACAAGCCCTGCCCTGTCGATTGCAAAGATGACATGCAGATTCTGTATGCACACATCGTGAAGTATCTGGTCAAATGCCCTTTGTAAAAATGACGAGTACACCGCAAATACCGGGATAAGTCCTGCTTTTGCAAGCCCTGCCGCAAAGGTCGTGGCATGTGCCTCGGCTATTCCCACATCAAAAAATCTATCCGGGAAATTGCGGTGGAATCTGCGAAGCCCTGTTCCATCTGCCATGGCAGCCGTTATCGCAACTACCTTTGGATTTCTCTCGCCCAGCTTCTTCATGACTGTTGAGAAGACATCTGTGTAATTGGCCTTCGTGCGCTTATTCTTTGGAAGTCCTGTCTCTATGACAAATGGCTCTGCACCGTGAAATCTGGAAGGATAACGCTCAGCCGGGTCATAGCCTGATCCCTTTTTCGTAAGCACATGCACAAGCACCGGACCATCCACACGCTTTGCCTCATCAAACACACGGCACATTTCCTTTATATCACTGCCATCCACAGGTCCCAAATAGATAATGCCCATCTCCTCAAAGAACATACCCGGAATAAAAAGCTGCTTTATGCTGCTCTTTGTATTCCTGATATGCTTTACCATACGCTCTCCGTAGATCGGTATATGGTTTAGGGAATTCATGACATTATTCTTAAAATCCCTGTATGCATCCGCTGTGCGAAAGCCTGAAAGATACTGGCTGATGCCCCCGACGTTCTCTGAAATCGACATATTGTTGTCGTTTAGCACTATAATAAAATTGCCTTTAACGCTTGAAGCGTTGTTGAGCGCCTCATATGCCATGCCTCCGGTCAGCGCGCCGTCTCCGATGACTGAAACCACATGGTAGTCATCTCCTGTTACCTGTCTGGCTGTCGCAAGCCCAAGCCCTGCTGATATGGATGTGGAGCTATGTCCTGTATTAAAGCAGTCACAGTCGCTCTCATCCGCCTTTGGGAAACCGCTCATGCCTCCATACTGTCTGAGCGATGAAAATCCATCCTTTCTGCCGGTGAGTATCTTGTGTGTGTACGACTGATGCCCTACATCCCACACTATCTTATCCTTCGGTAGATTAAAGCACAGATGCAGCGCCATGGTAAGCTCCACGACTCCGAGGTTTGATGCCAGATGACCTCCTGTCACCGATATGCTCTCTATAAGAAACTGCCTGATTTCATCCTTTAACAGCTCAAGCTCCTCAGGTGTCAGTTTTTTTATATCATTTTCCTTTTGTATCTTTTCTAAAACCATCCTATTTCTCCCGATGGATCAAATATTCAAATAGCTCCTTAAGAAATGCATCGTCGTATCCCAAATCATCAAGCTGCTCCTCTGCCTCCTTGGAGATGCGCTCCACATCAGAAACCGCTTTATCCAATCCCTCAAATGTGACATATGTCGCTTTATTATTTTTCTCGTCACTGCCTACCGGCTTTCCAAGCACCTCAAGTGTACTTGTGACATCAAGCACATCATCCTGTATCTGAAACGCAAGACCCAGCTTTGCCGCTATCTGCTCCACGCGTGATACCTCATCAGACGATGCGCCTGCCAGAATTGCGCCTATCATCATCGAGCTCTCTATAAGTGCGCCTGTTTTAAGCCTGTAGATAAAGTCAAGTTTTTCCCTTGTGATAGGACAGTCATCGGATTTCTCGCTTTCCACATCGACCACCTGTCCTCCGACCATACCATACACGCCTGCCTTTTTTGCAAGCACTGTAAATGCCCTTGCCACACGCGCATCGGTCACTTCCATGTCAAAAGCCTTTGCTGCGGTCTCATATGCCAGGTTTAATAGTGCATCACCTGCAAGAATGCCCATAGCCTCACCGTACACAGCATGTGTAGTCTTCTTTCCACGCCTGTACTCATCATTGTCCATGGCAGGCAGGTCATCATGCACCAGCGAATATGTGTGTATCATCTCGATTGCTGCCATAAATGGCTCAATCACTGCACTACTTCCGCCAAACATATGGTATGTCTCTTCCATGAGCATAGGACGAAGCCTCTTTCCACCGGCTCTCACACTATAGTTCATGGCCTCAAAAATAATCCTCTGCTGTCCCTCCTCAGCGGGAAGAAACTTCTCAAGCACATTATTTATATGCTCTAACTTTTGCTGCAGCTCTTCCATGAATTGTGACTTATTTAAATTTCCATTTAAGCTCATCAGAATTCCTCCAGTTGTCCGTCGCTGTTTAGCACAAGCATGGCCTTTTCCATGCCCTGTACCATATCATTGGCACTCTTTACCTCATCAAGCCCCTTCTTGTAGAGCTCAAAGGCCTCATCCAGGGATACATCCGCATTCTCCATCCTCGCCACTATCTGCTCTAAGTGTGCAAAGCACTCCTCGAGTGTCAGTGTTTTTTCATTTTCTTTGTTCATCGTTAATAACCTCCGAAACTACGGCCCTTGCATGACCGTCTATCAGATATATATTTATGTCATCGCCTGCATTGATATCGGATACACTGTGCAGTGCCCCCTTCTTTTCCACCTCGACATACGCATAGCCCTGTGCCAGCTTTTTGGCCGGTGAATATGCATCCAGTGTACCTGAAAGCAGTGCCAGACGCTGTCTGCAATCCGAAAGCCTCTGCTTCATAATCCTTTCAAGTGCATCCTCGATATCTGCCAGACGCCTTTTATTCTCATTTAGTTTATTCTGTGGACTAAGGAAATTAAGTCTTGTTTTAATATGTGACAGCTTTTCCCTGAAAAAATCAATCCGGCCTGTCAGATTTCTGTCCATCCTGCGACGCAGATTGTCAAGGCGCTCTAACGTCTGTCTGTAGTCACTGACTGCAAGCTCTGCAGCCGCTGAAGGTGTGGGTGCTCTCCTGTCTGACACAAAATCCGCTATCGTCCAGTCTGTCTCATGACCTACTGCCGAGATGATTGGCGTGCGGCAGTCAAATATGGCTCTCGCCACAATCTCCTCATTAAAGGCCCATAAATCCTCTATGGAGCCTCCGCCTCTGCCGACTATTATCACATCAAGATTCATCGCATCCAATGTCTGTATGCCCTTCACTATGCTATTAGCCGCACCCTCTCCCTGCACAAGTGCCGGATAAAGTATGACCTGTACATATGGATTCCTGCGCGATGATACATTCCTTATATCCTGCACGGCCGCGCCTGTCGGTGCTGTAACCACGCCAATACGACCGGCATACTGCGGAATAGGCTGCTTGTACTCTGCGGCAAACATGCCCATCTCCTCAAGCTCATGCTTTAGCTGCTCGAATTTGAGATACAGATTGCCCTCTCCGTCAAGCTCTATCTTTTTGGCATAAAGCTGATATGCACCGGTCTTCTCATACACCTCAACGGAACCTGTCACAATAACCTGGTCCCCCTCCTTCATGTGGAAGGAAAGTCCTGCCGCCCTGCTGCCCGCAAACATAATAGCGTTCATGGCTGCTCCCGCGTCCTTTATTGTGAAATAAATATGACCGCTCGTGTGATACTTGCAGTTGCTCACCTCTCCCTTTATACTCACCTGTCTGAGCATAAAATCCTGAGCGAACATATTTTTAATATAGCTATTTACTTGCGCTACCGAATATATATTTCTATTTGCCATGTTCAATGCTCTATATCGCTGTTCCTCTTAAGCTATGCAAACTTTGCAAGCACTCCGTTTACAAATGCACCTGACTCATCTGCACCATACTTCTTTGCAAGCTCAACAGCCTCATTTATTGAAACCTTTGTAGGAATATCATCCTCAAACTTTATCTCATAAACGGCCAATCTGATAATTGCCAGATCAACCTTTGCCATACGATTGGTCTTCCAGCCTGTAGACTTCTCATCGATGAGTGCATCAAGCTCAGCCATGTGCTCAATAATCGCACTGCACTTTTCATCAATATACTGCTTTTCCTCGTCTGTAGGATTTGTAAGCTCATCATTTAAAAGCTCCATCTGCTCTGCAAGCTCAGACTTATCATGAAACTCAACCCTGAAAAGCATCTTAAAAACGTTTTCTCTTATCTTGCTTCTTGTCATTTAAATTCCTCTCGTGAATAGTATTTTATATAAATTAAGGATGTCTGTACGACATCCTTAATTATACTACATTTGTGCTCATTTAAAAAGAACTATTTAATTCTCTCCCATATCAACACTTGCTATACGAACATTGATAGTAGCCACAGAAAGCCCTGTCATTGTCTCAATTGCAGACTTAACCTTCTCCTGTACCTTTGTAGAAACCTCAGGGATGCTGTATCCATAAGCAATATTGAGTGCTACATCAACCACTACCTCATTGTCTGCTATCTCAATCTGAATTCCCTTTGAGAGATTCTTCATACCGAGCCTGCTGACAATCTCGTTTGTGATATTGCCTGCCATGGAGCTTACTCCCTCAACCTCAGTGGCTGCAAGACCTGCTATGATAGCTACAACCTCATCCGCTACCTTGATCTCGCCAGACTCATCTGATTTGATATTTATTGTGTTTCTATTTTCTGCCATGTCCATGTTCCTCCTTAACCGGCTATACGGTCTGTCCCTTTGCCACGTAAACCTGGAATGAGTCATTACCCGTAAGTGATCTATTGCTTGATACGCGAACATTCTTGTCTGTGATCACGTACTCCAGATTGGCGCCATCCTCAATCACCGTATCCTGTAACAGGATGCAGTTCTTGACCTTTGCATTCTTTCCTATCTTGACACCTCTTGACAGGATGCTGTTTTCCACGGTTCCCTCGATGACACAGCCATCGGCAACCATGACATTCTTGGCCTTTGAGCCATTTATGTATCTTGTAGGATTGTCATCCCTGATCTTTGTATAGATAGAGTTACCACTCTTAAACAGTGCCGCCCTGTTATCCTCATCAAGAAGCTTCATATTCTCCTCGAAATAGCTCTTCATATCTGTAATCTGTGAAGCATAGCCTGTGTACTCATATGCCTGGATATTGAGTGAATCAGTGTTTGCAGCCATCAGATCTCTTGTAAAATAAGAATAGCCATGTACAAAAGCGTCATCCACTATTCTAATGAGCTTCTCCTTCTCCATGATATAGATATTCATGCCAAAGTTTACCTTGCCCATATCCATGGCATTGATATATATCTTTTTGACACGTCCATCATCTATATCAAATGTATAGTACATTTCATCATTGTTGCCGTTTGGTCTTAAGAATACCTTCGGTACCTCCTGCTTGCGGTACATTGCAGTGATATCAGCCCCTGTGTTCTTATGTGCCTCAATCAGCTCCCTGAAATCAAAATTGAATACATAGTTGGCATCAGCCATGATAACATACTTCTGAGTACACTTTCTCAGATAGCCCTTAAGGCTTTCGATTGCCTCAACACGGCCCTCATACACCTTAATCTGCTTCTGTGCATAAGGCGGAACTATATTGATACCACCATTTTTTCTTGCTAGATCAAACTCCTGACCTGAGCCCAGGTGGTCCATCAGAGAGTGATAATTTTTCTTAACTATGAGAGATATATTGTCTATTCCGCTATGTACCATGCTTGAAATCAGGAAATCGCAGAGTCTGTAACGACCCGCAAACGGAATGGAAGCCATAAGTCTCTCGGATACCATCTCAGGAATGAGGGCATCATAACTGTTTGCAAAAATAATGGCCAAAGCCTCTTCGTTGTTCATGTTTAGCATTGTTCCTGGCCCTCCTCAACATCATTATATACCATTGCCTTTGGTCCTATAACCGCTCTGTCGCCAATTGTAACTCCCGGTGCAATTGTAGCAACATCACCTGTCACGTCCTCCGCCGGCTTTTCTCCAATAACTGCATCACAGCCTACTGTAACGCCCTCTGCAACTATACAGTGTGTGACCTTAGCGCCTCTTTTTATCACAGTATCACCCATGACAACTGCATCCTCTACCACAGCGCCCTCTTCTACGACGACACCGCCAAAAAGAATTGAATGCTTTACTGTGCCCTTCACTACACAGCCATCGGTAATCATAGAGTCTGTAACCTCTGCGCTGTTGCCGATAAAATGTCCTGTATGGCCGCTGTTACGGCTGTATATCTTCCAGTTTTCATCAAACAGGTTGATACCGCTGTGCTCAGGATCAAGCACCTCCATGTTTGCCTCCCAAAGTGCAGGTATTGTTCCTACATCCTTCCAGTAGCCGTTAAAGTGATAAGCATACATCCTGCGGCCATCCCTCAAAAGGTTTGGAATGATATTGTTACCGAAATCATTCTCTGAATCCGGATCATTTTCATCCTCGATAAGATACTTCTTAAGTATATCCCAATTGAAGATATAAATACCCATGGATGCAAGATTAGACTTAGGATTCTTTGGTTTCTCCTGAAACTCTGTGATCTTGTCGTCATCATCTGCTACCATGAGACCGAAACGTGATGCATCCTCCCATGGAACCTCCATAACCGCTACAGAAAACTCAGCATTTTTCTCCTTATGGAACTTAAGGAAATCGCTGTAGTCCTGCTTACAAATCTGATCTCCTGAAAGTATGATAACATACTCAGGATCATATCTCTCGATAAATGCAATATTCTGATAAATCGCATTGGCTGTTCCCTTGTACCAGTCTGAGCCTGAAGCCTTCTGATACGGTGGCAGCACATGCACTCCTCCATATAATCTGTCAAGATCCCATGGCTGTCCATTTCCTATGTACTCATTCAGCACAAACGGCTGGTACTGTGTCAATATACCAACTGTATCTATGCCTGAATTAACACAATTAGAAAGTGGAAAATCAATAATCCTGTATTTGCCTCCAAACGGAACTGCCGGCTTTGCAAGTTTCTGCGTCAGTGCATAAAGTCTGGAGCCCTGACCACCGGCAAGAAGCATCGCAACTAGCTCTTTTGCCATATTAAAATCCCCCTTGTTTAATTTCATTAAATTTTTGTTAGCTTTTGCAATTATTTTGTTTTTTTATAATGGTTTATAGTTATATTTTACCACATTTTAGCATTTATGCAATTCAAAATTAACTAAAAAATACTATAATTTTTGTCATTATTTTCCAATTATCTCGCGGTTGTTTATGAACTCGTACGGCACTTCCTGGTACACATAATAAAAATCTCATATTGTCACCATATAGTTTCTATAAACGTTGATTTTAAACCATTCTTCCCTTATTTGACACCACGAGCATATACTATACCACCACGGAATCACCATAAAATGAGATAATTTTGTTATTTTGAACTGCTTTATTATAACTATCTTCTGTAATAGTATCACCATTTGTACTTAATCTGTCAAGCACCTCTGACACTTTATCCATTTCATTGCTCATATGTTTTGGCATAACTGATGTATACAAATCCATCGTCATTTGCAAAGAAGCATGTCCTAGATACGCTTGAACTGTTTTAGGTTGAATGCCTGACTCAAAACAACGTGTCGCAAAAGTATGTCTAAAACAATGTGGTGAGAATACTTCTATCTCATCAACATAATCTCTTGTCAGATTTACCTCATCAACTACCTTTTTTATTGCTTCACATATAATCTGTGAATTAATTGGTGTATCAAATTTAGTTGTAAATAACAAATCAGCGTATTGCTTATCTACTGATTTACTCTTAGGTGCTTTCTGTGCTATAACATTTTTCTGCATATATTGTCGTTTTAATGCCATTTCACATTGATGATTTATTGGAATGTTTCTTTTGCTAGTAGCAGTTTTAGGATTCTCAAAATGAAAGCTTTTTTGTTCATCACCTTCATATTTCTGATATACAAGTGTTCTCGTTACTTTTATAACATTTGTCTCCCAATCAATATCTGACCATCTAAGTGCTGCCAGCTCTCCTATTCTCATACCAGTAGAAACTGCCACGACAAACAGATTATTATAAAATGTTCCTTTTGCACAATCAAGGAATAATATCTGTTCTTCTTCTGAAAGAACTTTAACCTCCTTTTTTTCGTCTCTTTTTACGGAAATCCCCTTTGCGGGATTTTTCCTTATATATTCATTTGTAAGAGCTTTATTGAAAATGTCTATGAGAACCACTTTAACTTTATTCTGAGTCTCATAACCATAACCATCTTGCTTAAGCTTTTTTATTAGCTTTTTAATTGTAAGTTGGTCAATATCTGTTAAATTCAGCTTACCAAGTGTCGGGGATATGTGCTTTTTATAAATCTGATTGTAGTACCTTTTGGTGTTCTCTCGTATTACATCAAATTTGTATACATTCATCCATTCACTGTACCATTCGTCAAGTATGATACTCTGCTTTATATTAATTTGCTTTTCATTCTCATATAAAGCTTCGTTATATCTTCGCTTAACGTCTTTTAAGTCTTTTCCAGATATAGATTGTCTTTTTCCAAATCGGTCTACAAATCTTGCATCATATCTTCCATTTTTTCTCTGACATATTCCGTGTCCAAGCTCTTTTCCTTTTAGATCCTTGCCCATCTATTTCCTTTCTATGAGCATAATCCATATGATTATATGATTATATCACATAAATTATGTCATGTAAAACTATACAAAATGTACTGTATCAAGATATTTTTCAAATTCCTTACGCTTAACCATATTCTTGTTTCCTATTTTAAATAGGAAAGAACACCCTCTTTGAGATAGCATATTACGAAGTGTTTTCTCACCTATCCCAGAGTATGCAGATGCTTCTTTTACTGTCATATTAAGTTTTAACCAAAAAGGTATTATTTTATTTTCTGTCATGTACCCTCCAAATTAAAATAGGACTTAGCATAAGCCAAGTCCTATTGTCTTTTTAATCATAATACTATGTATTACTATAATTATTGTTTCCTATTTACATAATGAAGAGAAACCTGATAAAAGTCATTAGCAAATTTATTCATATATTTATCCATAGCTTTCTCAACATATTGAACACCACTCTCATTCGTCAAATTAGGACAATTAAATGTAATATTTACGCTTGGAGCAAAGTTATTCTTAGTAACATTCTGACCAACCTTACTAGCATCAAAATTCATCTTAGGTGTATTCATTGGCAGATCACCTAGACTAATTTTACTCATTTTCTCCATAATTTCATTCTGAACTGGAACTAAATGCAATGTCTTAGCAAGATTTTCAATCTGTTCCTCAGTAAGAACAGCTTCACCTTTTTTTGCGATAATCGGTACTTCATCAGCTTCAAGCCCATTAGTACCTATATCCTGCACCAAATCAAAGGCTTTATCTTTGGAAGAGCCTCTATCTTACCAAGCTCAAGACCTTTATGATAACGTTTAGCATAACCATATTTACCTATTTTCTTAGGATGATCTTTTTCAAGCTTGTTCTTTGCTTTTGAAGCATTAGCAGGAGAACCAGCATTTGCAATCCACTTAACGATAAAATATTTGTTACCGATTTGCGTAAAACCATTTGCACCCTTGGAAGCATAATTACTAATTTGGCTTGATGCCTGACCGCTTGTGCTATAACCTTTTTTACTTAGCTTCTCATAAGTCCAATAATCATTAGACTTCAGCGCAGGTTTATTCGGGTTATTATTTTTATCATAAGTTACTTTGTGTGTTGATGAACTACTACCACCTGAGCTACCACCTGAGCTACTACCTCCACCAGAACTTGCAACACTTGAAGAAGCAGAGGCAATACCAGCCGCAGCGTTTTTTTGCAGCTTGTACTTCCGTATTGGCAGCATTTACAGCAGCATCGGCTTGTCTCTGACAAAGTCTCTCATATTCTGATGTGAAATTAGCAAGTGTCTGTTGTCTACCGCTTAGTACTTCAGCTTCCCAATTTGCACCAAGAATTTGTGAAGCGTAGAGTTTATTCTTTTCATCATCGTATTTAGAAGTACAATCTTCCCATTGCTGTTTTAAATTATTATAATAATCAACTTTTTCTTCATAGCTTGTTTTTAGTTGTTCATTACTATTAATTTGTGATTCAATAGCAACATATTGATTTTTGAAATTTTCAATATCTGCAAGATTATTTGAAAGAATTATACGTTGATATTCTGATCCTAAATATTGCTTAAGATTCATAGTATCTTGTGCTTCTGAAAAAGCATCGGATATTTCATTCCACTTATCTTTAAACTCATTAAGAGTATCAATATAATTATCAATATCGTCTTGTTGTTTCTTTAAATTAGCAACATCTACATCATATTGTGCATCATGTAATGAATCTTGAGCATCACGAATAGCAGAATTGTCTGTACTATATACAAATTGGCCATCCTTTAAAAGATATTTTGTCTTTTGAGAATTTGCTTTATTTAAATTGTAAATAGCTTCTTGTAACTTTTTCTGACGTTCATATTCATCATTTTCATCAGACATAGCGTCAATGACATCCTGAATAGAATCTTTTTTCTTATTAGCTTTTTTGATTTCATCATCATATACTTTTTGAATTGCTGATAAGATAGAGTCGTATTTATCTTTCTGTTCGTTAAGTTTATCATTATTCTTCTCAATAACATCAATCTTATCTTTCCATTTATCAATTTCGTCATCGAGAAGTTTTGTGACACCTTTAAGTGCAGCATCATAGATAGATTTTTGCTCATCAATCATGTCCTTGACAGCAGAATAGTATTTACTAGCAGAAATTTTACCATTCTTATACATTCTTTCAAGTTCATCAGAAACATACTGTGAATACTGCTGATATGTTATCTTACCTGCTTCGAGAAGAGCTTTCTGATAAGCCATGAATTTGTCAAGATATTCTTCGTTCTGCTTTTCGGCATCGCCGCCAGAATTTTTACCACCTGAACCAGATTTGCCAGATTTGCCAGAAGATTTATTATTTTTTAGCTTATTGTTATAGTTATTGGTTACACCTTTACTAGGAGTATACTTTCGTTCCTTACCACTTGAATCTGTTGGAGTAGTACTGAATTTCTTATAATCTACTTTTTGTGCTGCTATATTAGAAGATAAAACTTTACCAAAACTAGATATAGCAGAGCCAATTGATTTAAGAGAAGAAGAACTTCCCTTAATATCATAAGTTAGATTCGGAATATCACCACCAACAATCTCTTTACCGCCAATTTTAATAGCTGAGAAATGTTCAACTCCATTTACTTTTGGAGCAAAATTTATTGTAGCTTTGAAATTGCCTATCTGACTACCAAGTTCAGCAAATAATGTACTTACAGCATTTGCCATCTGTTCAATAGAAGCGTTAGTATTACCTGCTATTGCTTGTGATGCTAAAGCTTGATTATCTACACTATTAGTAAGACTATTTGCAATCTCGGAAGTGGTTGTTCCCATAGTACTTGCAATCTGGTCAGCCATATAACCGCCATTTTGAACAATATAAGCTAAATCTTCTGCAATAACCTGTGCGTGAGCAGTAAACTCATCTGAACCAGCCGTAATAGCCCCACTTGTAATCTGTTCAAGCGAATAGATACTGTCTTGATACTGATTAATGCCTTCAATAGCTGAAGCTAGGTCACTCTGAGCATTATCAAGAGCTTGATTTGTTCCATCGGATATAGCTTCTCCATTTTCGTTCCATGCTGCTGAATTATTTTGTAAATCATCCGTAAGAGCAGACAACGTTTCAGCCATAGAAGTATATCCATCAAGATATTCCGTAGCTGATATTTCTCCCTTATTATAACTATTAATAAGGTCTGACATACCAGAAGCTACTTGCTGTGTGGAATCCGTAAAGAATTGTTGTGCAGCCGCAGCTTGATCCGTAAACTCACTAAAATCGGTATTAGCTAATTCATCACGAATCGACTGGAAATAATCATGTGCTGAAATTTTACCATTCTGAAATTGCTGACTAAGATACGAAATACGATCACCAAAATCTGAACCATCAAAGAGAGTAGAGAAGGAAGGGATACTAGACTCTGTATTTTCAGCATTTTCAACTTCTTTAAGAGCATTTGCATAACTATCAGCAGACCATTTTCCATCCTTTAATGAATCGTTCTGTTCGTTAAGTGCATCTACAAATGCTTGGTTATTAACAAGTTTCTGTTGTTCTTCACTAAGAGATTTATAAAATTTGATAGCTTCGCTTTCATTAAATCTTGAATCATTGGATAAAGCTGCTGATGCACCAGCTGTAAGATTATCTGGAACATTATTATTTAACGATTTGCCATTTATCCTATTAATAAAGTCTTGTTCACCTTGCGTCTTAAAATCATATAACTGAACCGCAGCATCAACCAAAGCATCAATATCATTGTGGAAATTTTGCTCGGCAATTTTCTGCAATGTTGTCATTGCATTTTTCTGTTTTTCTGTTGCCGTTTCAGAGTTGAAGTTCTTAATCTCTTCCGCATTATTGAATGCACCAAGAGCCTCTTTCATCTCTTTATCGGTCTTTTTGTCGTACTTGTCATTCTTCGAGCCATCATCCCATTCTGGTGTGATTTTAGCTTTGAATTTCCATGTTTCGACAACAGATTGAAGGTCAGGATATAAACTCTCAAAATAATTAGCAACTTCATCATCGCCATTTTCAAGAGCTTTCTGTATGGCTTCTGACATATTCTGAGCGTACTGTTCCGATGCTTTCTTTGCTTCTTCTGAATCAAGACCATTCTCTGTTGCTTGTTTCTGATAGTTCTGATAATCCGACATAGCCTTTTGATATGCACTTGAATAATCAGTATCTTTCAATACTTGCTCATAAAGCACATACGCATCATACATATCTTTATACTTATCAGTAAGCTCTTGCGCATCATTTATCTGGTCTGATAATCTATTGGCATATTTATCTTCGCCTAATTGATTAGCAACCTCTTGAATACTCTGCATTTTCTCATATACTTCTTCAAGAGCACCATTTAATTCAAAATATGAACCTCTATCAGATATAACTTGTTTAGCACCCAGACTCTTGATATAATTATCAAGCTCTGAATTGTAGCTCATATCAATTTTATCTGAATAAGATTTTTCATCTTTCTTCATCTGCTCAAAGTTTGAGCCTACAAAAGCATTTTGAATTTTACCAACAATACCGCCAGTCTTATTGAAATCGTTAACCATCTTATTATACTGTGTCATATTAAGATTATTAAACGCATCAGCTTGACCTTTGATTGCATTGGTAATATCCTCTATCGCACCTTTTTCATCACCATACTTTTCAATCATTTCATTCTGTATGGTCATTAAATCTTTACGAGCTTGAATAACGTCTGCATATGGTGTAGAAGAGTCATTTATCTTATCATTAAGCTCTTGGATTCTGTCCTTATAATCAGAAATATCATTCTCTGAATCTTTAAAATCATTACCAAGCGACTGTGCGCTATCAGCAAGTTTATCTGAATATGTAGCAAGTTCTATTACACCAGTAATAAGCTCTGATACTCCAAGCATTATACCCATATTCAGTGCTGTCTTAAAAATATTAAGTCCCACTGCTGCAACTTTTGAAGCTACACCAGTTTTAGTAACAGATGTTTGAATTGCTTTCTGATTTGTGGCAAATGTCTGTGCTGAACCTGTGCCATTCTTGATATTTACTGCATACTTTTGAGCTTCAACAGATGCACCTTTCATTGTGGTTGCAAATGTCTCTGTTGATACAGAGCCTTTTTGACATTCTGCTTCATATCTCTGTAAACACTCTATATCAAGTGCTGTTTGTTTAGCGGCTTCTTCCTGTGCTATCTTTCTTGATGTAAATGCCGTTACGATTTTCTGACCTGATAATGAAGTCTCACTATCATTCTTTGTTGTCTTAAAAAGACCTATATTCTTTACACTTCCGACAACACTAAGACCTAATAATGCTGTCTTAAATAGTCCTAAGTGCTTTGTAGCAAGCTCAAAACCTTCGGCTATACCATTTGCAACTTCAAGTACTGTCTTTGCATTATCTCGTGATAAGAGATTTTCAGATATTGCAACACCAGTTTGCTTCAACTTATTAGCCTTAGCATCAATAGAATCCATAGCAACATCCATCTCGGCTTGTGCGTTACCTGCTGAATTTGCCATTGAGTTCATACTCTTTTCAGCCGCAGAGAAATTATCTATGATCGAAGCTACGATCTGTCCTTGACGCTTTCCTGCCAACGCTTCAAGTAACTGTGCTTGGTTCTTATCTGAAAGCTGTGAATATATCTGAGAAATTTCTTTCAAGAGTTCATATGTACTCTTAAATGTCTGCTTTGAACTATCTGTAAAAAGCGAAATACCGCCCTGTGTTTTTGCTGTTTTTGTAAGATTCGCAATTACACCGCTTAATTGCTCTACATCACCAGTGTAGGCTTCTGTCTCTTCATCATATCCTCGCACACGCATAGAAATTGTTTTTAGGGCATTTCCTACGGAATCGCTATCCCTTGTGATTTCTGTCGCAGCAGTACCAAGGGCTATTGTCTGTTCAAGAGTATTGTTTGCTTCTGCCATCGCACTTGATGACCTTGTTAGGAAGTTTACTATATCACTGTTATCTACAGCTTGAGTATTACCAATGATGTTGATTTTTGACATAATTCCGTCAACAACATCATCCACATTCTCATTACCAATATTAAAAGCCTTCATTACTGACACAAGACCATCAGTTGCGTCATCAAGATTCATGCCAGGAGAAATAGTCTTGAACATAGCAGAATACTTAGCCATCTTTGTAGCAGCATCCTTTGAGCTGTATCCTAAACGTGACCATGCCGATGCTTGCTCAATAATAGCTTTAGTACCTACACCCATTTGCTTTGCAATATTAGGTGCATCTGTATAAAACTCTTTTAACTGTGCATCTGTCATAGTGGTAGTTTTTCTCAAATCAACCAATGCAGTATCAAGTTCATTAACAACTGTTGGTATCTGTCTTATGAGATTAACTGCACCCATAACAACTGTTGTAGCTGATACCCACACCTTAAATGAGTCAATAGCTTGTCTAAGCTGATTTGAAAAACTTGCTCCCAGTTTATTTAAAGCTCGCATTGAATTTTCTGTCTGCTTAAATGAAGTAGCTATATTATTATGCTCAACTTTTGTCATAGCAACATCTAAATCACGAAGCGAAGAAATGTAGATTTCATTCTGTGCTATAACCTCACGAGTCGCAGCAGTATTTTTCTGATTCCACTCTTCTATGTAGTTTGCAAGTGTTAATCTCTGATATTCTGTTGCAAGTAAACTATATTCCGCTTTGGTCTGTTTCAAAGAGTTCTGTGTTTCTTTTAATACACTGTTCACTTTTTCAAACTGATTTACTATCTCATTACCACTTGCACCATTACTCATCATATTCTGCAAAGTAGCATATTCAGTCTTAACTGCTTCCATTTTGGAATTTACTTCATCAGTAGAAAGTCCTAATTTTGTAAAGGAGTTTTCAAGATTTGTAATAGAAGTAGTAGTGTTTCCAAACTGCCCCATAGAAGTCTCAATAGATTTGAGCTTTTCTGCATACTGTACCGCAGTTTCAAGTACCTTTACATCACCAGTCTGTACAAGTCCTGCTTGTGTCTTGCCGTTTCCTTGTATCTTCTCACGTTGCATGTTGAATTGCTTTAAAGCACCTTCAGCATCCCGCACTGTAAGAGTGAGTTTTTGTATCTTACCGCTTGCTTCTTCAACACCAGTAACCTTTACATCAGACCAACCATTAGCATTAGCGAGTCGGTTTATCTCTACCATCTGCTTTTCAATGGTATTATGAACCTTACTCATATAAGCTATATTATTGGCTTTTAAGTCACTTGTATTAAATACTTGTGTAGAAGCAACATTAGACTGTTCCTTTTTAAGAGTCTTAATCTTTGATGTTACTGTATCAATTGATTCTGCCCACTGTTTATAAGCCTTTGACCAATTTTCAGTACGTCCTTCATTAGCTTCAATATCCTTGACTTTCTGCAATGCTTTTGCACACTGATTAAGTTCTTTTGATAAATCCTTTGGTGTATTATCAAGTCCTTTCAGCTCTGCATGTAATCCCTTAATAGTCTCTTCACCATTTGCAATTTTAGATACTGCTCGATCAATAGGACTAAGCTGTTTACTAAAATTCTGTGTAATCTTGGCAGCTTCCGTATTAAGTGAATTAAATGCACTCTTGACTTCATTGACTGTACTTGCACCTGTTTTCAGTCCTGCAAGTTTAGTCTCAAAATCTTTTAATGGTGTATCAAGACCACTAAGTATTTCAGCATTTGTTGACTTGAATTTAGCAATCTCTGTTGTATAATCAGAGAATGCTTCTTCAATAGCGTCTATCTGCTTAATAGCTCCTGAATCATTGAGATGAGAGCTTGTGTTCTCAAAATATGTATCAATAACATTTCCATTGTTATCTGTTACTTTTCTAAAAGCATAGTTAAGAGACTCTACTTCACCAGTCGCACGTTTTACATTCAGTGTAAAAGTTCGCATCATACCATCATTATCAAAATGTTGAGTTGTGGCAATTACAGCTTTTTCATTTTGTAATAACTGACTAAGTTGATTTTTTGCGTCTCCAATATCACTTGCTTCTTTTGGTATATTACCAATAACAGATGTATTAGAAGTAACTGCTTGAATTGCACTGCCTGTCTGCTGATATGCCTGCTGTTGTTTCTGCTGATTAGCAACGACAGCATTAGTGGCATTATTAGATGCTTGTGCCATCTGATTCTGTAAATTATTTTGTTCTGTCTTAAGTATTTCAATCCTTTGAGAGAGCTTTTCCAACATCTCAAGCCATGCGTTTAAGTATGTGGTAGTCGCACCTGTTCTTTGAGCAGGCATCAAATTACTATCACCATACATAGCTTCTTTGGCTATTTTAAGTTCATTTACAACCGCGTTTATCTGACCACCAAACGAATCAATACCTTGAAAACTAGGCTTGATATTAAATAACTCACTCCAAATCTCATCGAGTTTTGTTGAGCCATTCTCTATTGTTGTAAATGTAACACCTAGGTTTCTGAACTGATTATTAAGCTCACGTATTGACATTCCAGTGTTTTGTATTGCTTCGGCTTTGTCACCTACAAAGATTTTCTTTCCTTGAAAATAATCAAGTAAGTCCATCTGCTCTTTAAAGCTACTTAAATCTCTTGTAGCTCCAAACTTATTAAGTACATCAGAAAGATTGCTTATCTTCTGTGTAATGCCTTCCCATGCACTGTCAGAGTTAGTTTTTAATGCTTCACGAGCTAGTTTGTTAATTTCTGCTGTTAGAGACTGTACGTCTTTTGTTACGGACGGATCAATCTTTGCTCTATTGAGATTAAAGTTCTTGAATATATCAGCGTTGTTTAATTTTTGTACTGAAAATGAAGAAAATATATTCTGAATATCTTGTTTGACATGATTAAGATTTGCCTGTAGACTCTGATTAATAGAATTGCCGAGCTGATTACCTATCTGCTGACCTGTTTTCTGTGCAGATTGTGTAGCTCCATTTGTATTGATATTTCCCAGATTAATGTTTACTTTACTAAATGCCGTATTAAACTGAGAAATCATATTGTTGATTGCGGTCTGGTCTACTTTGACATTGTTTAGATTTATCTGAACCGCATTAAGTTGTTGAGTAAGATTTGTAACGACATCTTTACCCAATTTTGCTTGAACTTCAACTGTTGTAAGTTGCTTTTTCAAGGCTTCTATATCTGAATTTAGTTGCTGTTTAGACTTAGAACTGTCAAGACGTGCAACCAATCCTATTTGAAATTCGCTCATTGTCGTTTCCTTTCTGAAAATAAAAAAAATATCTATGTGATATAGATATTAGGAAGTAGAAAGGTAGGCTATTACACCTACTATTCCAGTTATTTAATTAGTACTCCTTGTTTTATTAAATCTTGTTTTAACATTTTAACTGCATTTTTAGCACAATACTTTTCAAACTCATAAAAGTACTTATGCTTAACAGATTCTTCCGTTGTCCATCCTCCATGAGAGCCTTCATTTGCTTCATATATCTGTAAAGCCCCATCCCATGACCATCCAGTTTTTTGTATCGGATAATACATAGCATCAGGATTCATAAATATAATACCGCAAGTCTCTGATAACATCTCTGTCATAGCTGACCTATAAAACTGCATGGTTCTGTGGTATTTCTTCGGATTGAATACATCATAATACTCTGACATAATGTACTGCTGTAATACTTCTAACAACTTATTACATGTATTCTGTACCGCCTTTGAACACGCTTTATTAATCTGTTTTTCAAGTTCTGCATAGCTTGTAATTTTAGCCATTAGCTTTGTCCTTGGCTATCTCTGCAAGTGCTGTAATAAACTTTGTCTGAAGCTCATCAGTCGGAACATCTTTGAGTGTATTATATAAATCTGTTACCAGTTTAGTAATTCCCTCCTGCTCCTTGATTATATTGTCGATAGCTGTATATACTGCTAACTTTACTCTGTGTTCTTTTCTTTTCATTCTTACATATGTAAACATTATTTATCTCCTTATTCGTTATTTATCTATTCCTATATATGTCTTTACTGTAAATTGTTCCATATCATTTCTAATTCAGATAATAGTATGTACTTACAATCACCATCATTTTTTTCAAGATTTGAAACCGCTTGATCATACTCTGATTTAGAGCTGAATACCCTTATAATATCTTCAATTGTCATTTTTCTTAAATAAATTGTGTTCATAAAATCACACTGAACAAGTGTATTTAATATTCTTTTTGTTAAATCATTCATAGTTATCATATTTGTTTCCTTTCTAAAATTTCAAAATCCTTGTATTGTCTGTAAACGTCTTGCATATCATAATCATAACTGCTTGTATTATTATCAGCACGAAGATAATAAGTTGAGAAATTTATCCCAACTATTCTATAAATTGTATTGTTGTACTTAATTCGATTTCCGATATTTAGCATAATTTTCCTTTGAGATTTTGGATTGAATAATCCGACAGAACTGATTAATGTGTATTAATGATATAGCTTTCAAGTTTCCTAAAAAGATTGTCGTTTAGGTCGATTTTACCTAGCTTAAAACGTGATAATACATCTTTGTCAATACCACAAGTATTAGCAATATAAACCTGCTTCTCACGCTTTGTACGCTCTATTAACTCATTGCGTAATTCTTCCTGTGTCATGCTTTTCCCCCCTTATTTTCTAGCTATTTATCTATTTTTGTAGACATAAAAAAATATTATCAGAGCCAAATACTCTGATAACTCTTTTCGTGCAGTTGGAAGGACAGATTACGTTTGAAATAATCTGCCCTAGTCACTGTAATTGTTTTGAACATCCGACAATAATATCGGCATTCGGTACTAATTATCAATACATTGCTGTTTGAGGACAATATACTGACAAATTTTATAATAAAGACTACTAGGAACACTCTACTAGCAATCATTACTATCGGTCGGGTAGGTGGAGTCATTTCCTACCCAAAATTTATAATAAACACTCAACTCAATTAAAAGTGAATACGGAAAAAGTGCATCTGATTATTTAACAGGTGTTCAAGAAATGTATCGTGCTGGTTTCGAGAATGCGTCAGAGATCCGCAAATACAAAAACAAAAAACGATTATCACGGAATGAGTTGAGTGTTATTATCAAGTGTGGAGCTGTTCACTCCATGTATTTTTGAATAGACGATTAATGGATAGTTTCCCACGTACTACTCAGCCTACGGTCTTTTCATACGCAGTACTTTCTTCCATAGGGAGATATTGTTTCCCCTTTAAAATTAAGCATTTTGTGGATTTTTCATAAATTTAAAGCTATATTTTAGCATTTTTTCACAAAACAATTCATAAATTTGTCATAATGATTTCTAAAAAGAAAGTTAAGAATAGTTTGACACACATCGGAATTGTCATTTCTGAAAGCATATTTTACTAACAACATTACTGTTTCTTGATCTAAGTTGCTCGTAACACAATTTAAAAAATGATTCATACAATCCATTCTTAAATCCATATAACTTTTTTCATTATATTGTTTTTTATGTGTTTCGATATATCTAATAGAATTATTATAGGTTTTAGAAGCCTCAATAATTTTTTTATATTTGTATGTATTTCCTTTACCTTTGATATTTTCATTAAAGAATTTATGAACTGGAACTCTTGTTGTTCCCAAGGCATGACCAATAACTCTACTATCTATATTCTTGGCAATTATATCCATTGGACAATTCATTGAGCGAATTTTATCATCTTCAAACTCTTTATTATTTAGACTCTTTTTTGTGTTTGCAAAAAACTCAGGTATATCCTTACCTTTCATACACGGCAATCTTTTAATACGGTTAATTTCATTTACTACATCTATATCAAATTCCTTTTTAGCAAGATCAATACTAATCTGTCCGATTACAGATAAAATAACAAAACATTTTTTCAATTCATTTCCATCTACACCTTCATCCATCCCCTCATCATAGTAATAACTCAAAGCTAATTGCGCTGTATCAGTAGAAGTGCCAATAGATTGTTGTGCTGCTGCAATTTGATTATCCATTTGTGCAAAATCTTCTAATCTAAAATGATATGAACTATTGCCCTTTTCTGCCACACCATTAATAATAGTAGGATAATTTGTATAAGCTTTTCTCGCAAGCTCCGCAAGATCTGGTTGATTTGTTGTATACACAAAATCGGTGTCTTCATCCATTCCGGATGCTCTAGCTTGTACATCTGTTCCAATCATATTTATTACAATTACATTTCGTCCTAAATTTGCAAAATATTTGGATAATTTGTCTGAATAGACATTGTGAAAATGTAAAATATTATTCGGAGAATTATGAGGACTTCTAAAAGAAGCTAGTCTTTCATTATCTTTAAATCTTGCAGTATAACATTGAACTGCATCAGATTCTAGTTCAAAAATATTTTCTTCTAAAGGATTATCTCCAACCGCCTTCATAAGTAAAGCAATTGGATTTCCCATAACAGTTAGATTATCTCCTTCTTGTAATAATCTTCCTTGCTTAAAATATTCATTTTTCAGTTTGCTAATATCTTTGGTTTTTTTGTCTCTAAAGAAAGCTGTTTTTCTAAAATCTGGATTCCACTTTACTAAAGATAAAATAATCTCATTAATGTTAAACTTATTTTTTTTATTTTTAAGATACTCCAAATATGTCTCATCGTTTGTTTTTTTCAACGCTCTAAGATAATTTACTGACATATCAGCAATTCTTGAAAGAGTCTCTTTATCTGTGGAAGGAAGAGAATTATTCATTTGATAAGCCATTAACTGCATATCTCCCCATTTACTGGAATGAGCCGTTTTAACAATAGTAAACCAATTGTTCTGTTTTTCATATATTGTTTATAGTAATCAAATGCTTTCTTTTTTGTACCACCCATCATATCAATAAATTTAAGCCATTTAAGTGATTTGTCTGTAATCACAACATCAATATTTGCCAAACTAAGTTTACGTCCAAACAGGTCAATCTTTTCTGTGGTAAACTTATCATACTCAATATTATGTTCTGTACAATAATCCTTAAAAAACTCTTTGATATTGCCACGGAATAAACAACTCTTAAAGAAATGTGACCTACAATATATAAATCCATTCATATTTTTCGGAAAAACAGACTCATCAATCAGCCCCATACCATCCCATAAAACATTTTTTACACATTCATTTGATACATATTCAGCATCACACTCTTGTTGTATTAATTCTTTTTGAGTTACAACAGTATTTCCATAATTTCCATTCCATCTAATACCATTATTCTTAAGAGCTTCTTTTGTTTTTTCAATATATTTTATAGTTTCACTAGCTTTTTCTTTTTCAAAAGTAAAACCTTTTTTATTTATTAATTCTTCAACATGAGGATTATTAAAATCAATAACAAACTCTTTTTCTTCATAAGTATATGGAACAGATTTATTACTTACTATTACAGCTTTTTGTGGCTTTGAATATACTTCTTCGTCTGGTACAACTAACACTCTATTCAAAGGAATTTGTATATATCCATTTGCAACAGCAGTTGTTAAAGTTAAATATGCTGACAGCTCCACAATTTTAAATATTTTATCGGGATCTAGTTTTGATTGCTCATCCATTAAATCATATAATCCCATAGTCAAAAAATTAATAGCTTTATGATGTAAATTCTCACGGATAAATACACATTCACCGTCTTTTGCTTTACCGGGGGATCTCATGAGCATTTTATAATGTATCGGAGAACATCTCTCATTTTCTTTTGCTTGTTTCCTCTTTTTTGTGTCCTTTACTTCGGATGTAAATGTCACTCCATTCTTATAGTAATATGTTCTTAACTCATCCTTCTTAATTTTTATTGGTTCTTCATCATTAATCTTATATTCAGTATCATAATCAAATTTTAAAATAATAAAATCCTTGCTAAATTTACCATTTATTCTTGTAATACTTTCTTCAATAAATCTTAGAAACAAACTATCGGCTAATACAGCTCTTCTAGTATATATTTTATTTTGCTCTATCCATTCATTTTTTATCTTATATTTCACACAACCTTTTGATTTTAGGTCATTTAGATATATTTGATTTGCTTGTATAGATTCAATATATATTGGATTTAACAGTTTGGTATAGTTTATATTATTCTTGCCTATGTCAATCATCCTCCCATTCATAAAATTCTTTTGTACTATATCATTCTCTCTTTTACATCATATAAGTTGTGCTTTGAGTCGTTCTGAAATAATCATCTGGATTTTCACCAACAGCCGCTAATTCTTCTCTTGATTCCTCTATAAGCCTATTTATTTCATCCTCTGATACATTAAGTGCTTTCGCCATATCAGAACTTGTACAATAAAATTCTTCACCTGCTAACTGTGATAACTGAGCCTTTAACATCAGAAAAATCAAATCATATGTAAGACCTTGCTCTTTTCCACTATCTACCATTGACTCAACATGTTCTTTTGAAATATATTGTCCATAATTGGTTAAAATGTTCTGAATAACTGTTTCTCTAGTCATGTTCATACCCCTTTCTATATTCCCCACATCTGTTTCAAATCGTTTACATATCCCATCATTTCCGCATTACCTGTTTCCTTATTATCAGGATGATATGTATTCGCAAGTACACGATAGAACTTTTTCAATATAGGTTTGTCCTCTTCGGTCGGAATTAAATCTAATAAATTCTTCATAAGTTCATCTTGTTCTCTTGCAGCTTTCATAGATTTTTCATTTATTTCATTTTGTAACCTTACAACTTCCTCATATGCTTGTTTCCATACCATACGAAAATCATCTTTATACTTTTCTGGAATTTTTCCCATCTTATAATCCGAAGGATATTCTTCATAGATTGAATCTTTATAAAATATATTTTCCTGACCTTCATTTTCAATGTATATTACACATTTCCAAAAAGAAGGAAAACTATCAGTGTGATTATCCTTATCCCATCTGTATTTAACAGGACACTTAACATCTAAAGCATAGAATATTGAAGTACGTCTTTTTATAATATCGTTCTTTTCAGCCTGTAATGATTTAATGGTCTTATCTATCTCATTTATTCTCTTATCCAACTTATCAATCTGTTGTTTTGGTGTTGTCGGCTTTTGATCCGCACTCTTAACTTCCTTATATGCAGCGTCAACCGACACTTTCTTATCACGCAACTTTTGTTTCAGTTCTTCATTATCAGACTTCATTACAATATCCATCTTTCTATATGTTTCCTCCGAAACACCTGTTGCCTTTGCCATTTCTTTTCGTGTGTCAACCTTTGGCAAATTTGCCGAACCTTTACCACCTAAAGATTGATTTTTCTTTGCTTTCTGTTCAAAGACACTCTTGAATTTCTGGACAATCTCATATTTTTCTGCTTCTGATAAATTCCTACGTCCTAACTGTTGTTCCAACATCCAACGCTTTACATCATCCCTAGTTTTCAAAGTTGTTTCAGTGATTGTATAAATATTCCAATTAGGACAAACAAGATTATTCTTCTTTAAAATCTTATATCTGTTGTGTCCATCAATAATGATGTATTTCCCGGTACATGGTTCTTCCCAAACCTTAATAGGATCGAGCATACCATTTTTCACAACACTCTTTTCCAATCGGTTAAATTCTTCTGGTGTAAGAGCCGGTAACAATTCTTCAAATTCATTATCAATAATTAAATCGTCTATCTTTAACATAATATCTATTCTCCTTTATGCTTTCTTCTGTTTCTTTTTCTGTTCCTTTTTACGTTTACGCTCATCATGTTCCCAAGTTCTACCAGCAGATTTTGCCATTTCTGGATTATCAAAAATATAATTCATATGACGCACAAATGGATTACTCTCTTTCTTCTTTGAATTAATTTTTACTAATACAGAATTTGTATCTTTAAATATTTTCAAAATAATCACACTAATAGTTCCAGAATAACTACATGTATAATATTTTTTCCCGATAACAATTTTATTTATTTCTACAGGAATTGGTTTTTTATATCCCATTATTAAATTCTCCTTTACTCATACACAATTACTTCTACAGGTGTACACTCTTTCATAAGTTCATCCCATTTCCATCAAGTGAAAAATTGTAAACTTATTATTCAGATAAATAGAGGTTGCTTATTTCGGATGCCGCTAGGCAGCCGACATACTCTCTCTTTAGCGAAAAGAATAATCAGTTTAATTCTATTTTGAACCATCTAAGGTACGCTCAAATTAAGTGTCTATTAGATAGATTCACTAATTCATGCGCTTTCTTTGCTATCTTTCTTTGGCGCAGGCTTTTCACTTAGCGGAACAGCAATCTTTGATTGCGTTGTGTAGCTTAGTAGAAAAGGTTGGTTGCAAAGAAAGTAGGATACAATTTCATTCCATTAAAGAAATAATCTCCTTGACCATCTTCTGTGTTGCTTTATCTGTACATGCCCTAGTTCTCTGAATAATTTCTTTCATGGAAACATTATCCAATAATAAAGAACGTAATTTTTCTCTATATCCCATCCATTCAATACGAACATCCTTGTATTGTTCTGCTGCACTATAATCAGCAAGTAACTGATAATTCTTCCATTTCTTTTCAAGGTATGCATTTTTGCTGATTACTTTTTCACATGTTACAAGGCATTTAATAATATCTTCATCCATATATGAATTATCTTTTATTTTAATGGTCATAATATTTTTCTCCTTTTATGTGTTGTCTCTGACAGTAGACACAGCCTAAAAGCCCAGCAAAGCTGACCTTTTAGCCCGTGATTTGTCCGAGTATGTCCAGCCACATTGCTTCGCTTAAGGCTCGCAATATGTCAGTCCAACTCAGACTCGATCAAAAAATACTTTAGTTTTAATTTTTAAATTGTTACCCCATTCCTATATAATGAATTTCGTATTTTCAAAAATTGGCACTTTATAATGCCATATAAAGGATTGTTTATATATCCCGTTTTAAAGTGCCAACTTTTTATAATCACTGGTCAAATACAAATAATTCATCAATATCTGAATTACTTTCCAGAAATTCTTCCATTACAAATGTTCTATCCTTATGACCTATCCTTATTAGTTCATCAGTCAAAATGCTCTGTGCATCTAAATATGTATCTGGTGGATTCCACATTTTCTTTTTATACGATTCAATTCTTGGAGTATAACCCCAATATTCTTCAATCAGATTTTTCATCTGTTGTTGATATTCTGCTTTATTTTTTTCATACAGGTCTTTCGCATTTGAATTTAGATAATCAACTACTTTCTTATTTAATAATTCTTTTTGTAGCTTCATTTCCAATTCTGGTAATGCCTCTTTAACTCCATCAAATGTATAAATCACTTTTATCTGCTTAAAGTAGTGATTCCATCCGTACTGCTGATACAATAAATCATTCACTTGTTGATAAAAATCTGCTTGTTGGAATCTGATAAAGACTTGGAACATTTTTTCATATCCCATAATGTTATGTAAGATGTGTCTTTCAACTTCAAGAATCTGCTTTTTCTGAAGATCAGTAGCTTCAAAATACTGTTCTTTACCTCTTTTGTCTTTTGTGACAATAACTGTCTGAATTTCATAAGTAATTAGTTTTCTGTTCTTCAAACTATTCAATGCTGAAAAAAGAATCTGCTCTAATTTTTTATTACATCTTTGATAAAAATGTCTAACTTCCCATGAGGTAATTCTATAATCAAGATTTTTTAATTTATTTTCTGGTGTTCTTCCATATTTATGACTTGCCATACCTAACATTTCCCACCAATTGCGTTTCGTAAATGTTCTTGTATAGCCTTCCTGTTTTGATAGGTACTGTAATAAAATCACTTCTATACACTGCACATAAATTGAATTATTACCTAATTTGCGCTTATCTTCTTTTGTTAATGGAGTATCATATATATCTGAAATAATAAATTTCTGTCCGGACTTTTCCCATTCAAAGTAACGTGCAAAATCTTCTAATTGATATTTCTTTGATTTACCGCTTTTAACTTCCTGCCCTAGCAATTCACATAGCATTTTATAGTTTTTAACAGTCATACCAATTTCAAGTTTCGATATATCAATACCGCCTACAGCATTTTGCGGTAGTAATAAGCTATTATCCTCTTCAAATCCTTGTATAAAATCCTTTTTTAATTCTTCAAGAGAACCAACCCATACATTTTTCAACTGTTCCTTATTCTGAGGCTTGTTGTTTTGGCTTAAAATATCGGCAATATTTATAGCAATAATCTTATCAAGCAAAGGATCTATGTCGCACGCATACTGTTTTAAAACACTTTCTTCTATATCCATATCCTTATATTTATCAGCATTCAGGATAATCTCTTTTGCATATGTGACTACTCTATTTGTATCTTCCTTCACTTCGTCAAGTGTTGGTAATTTTGTTATTCTTTCTGCTTCATCTGGTATAACAGATATATACTCTCTCCCATTCGAGACATAAAAAAATCTCTCTAATATTTTTGCTGTCTGATTTTTATTACATGGATTCAGATAATCCATATAGTCTGTTCTTTCTTCTGTAATAATAATTCATTCCTCCAATCTTATTCCAAAATATATTTTTTCAGACCATCAACACCAATGTCATTGAAAGCAATCTCCAATAAATCATTCTCTGTCAGTTCGCCATCGCCTACCAAATCCTGTAAAATATACTCTCCATCGTCCACTTCTTTTTCAAGTACATCTGCATTCAGTTCTTCATACTTTTTATAATATGTCTCCGAAAAAGCAATTCTGATTCTCTCTGACATTGACATATCGTATTTGTGAATCTGTAGTTCATCCAAAATATTTTCTACGTTATATCCCACAAAAACGTATAATTCACTTTCGGAATTAAATACCTCTGCTTTGATAAAGTCGATATTTTCATTTATAACTGCTTTATATTCCTTCAAAGTATCAAACACAACATCCTTGCACCACTCAGCATACTGTGGATATTTCAGAATGCTCTTATATTTTTTGAGCTTGTCTTTCCATAGCTGCTCCTTCTGCTTTTCTTCATTGATTCTGTCGTTCAGCCATTTTTCAACTTCATCCAATGTCATATAAACTGGCTGTTTCTTATCATCTAATGGTGATGCTACCTTGTCTGTATATGTACCTTTAACAAAGAATCTTTTGTTTGCACCTTTTAATTTATAGCCATGCTTACCTAACTTTTGTCTTAATATGATTTCTCTCTGTTCCATATAAATGTACCTCTCTTTCAATTTAATGTAGGCACACCACCATAAAGGTAATGTGCCTGTGATTCCGTCCAATATGTATAACCATTATCTTCAATGGTATTGTGATTCCGTTCAAATTATGTAATCAGCATCTTCACTGATATATGTTTTAATAAAAGGGGATTCGTAAATACGTTCTGAATTGTAACTATTCGCTTCAATAGTCGGTTGCTTCGTCTCACTGCAACAATAATCTCTGTTAATATATTGTTCTCCACTTGGAGATTGATTTTTACTGATTTGATTATTGAGTCATACCTTTACAATATTCTTTAAAATTTGGCATTCTCTTTAAATTACGCACAATGCTAATTGCATCATCAATTTTAATAATATCTTTCTCTAAGATTTGATCAAATTGTATCAGTTCATAGTTAGAATCTAATAAACATATTCCATTCTCATAATTCTGTTTTATAATATTGACAAATTCTTCTATTAATTCAGCTTGTGTCATGTCATCGTATTTCTTATTATTAGAAATTCTCTTGACATTTACAGCCTGTGTCCCCTTTTCTGTTTCCATTACATCAAATTCTACCTCTTCGCCATCTTTAAGTTCCTTGAATCCATCCATGTTCAACGCTGAAAAATGAACAAATATATCATTACCAACCTCGTCTCTGATGAATCCAAAACCTTTTTTGTTATTGAACCATTTGACTGTACCTAACATTTCAAATTCCTCCGTATTCTAAAAATTCTCTTTTATAGGATTGATTGCACATTCTTCTGCAAAGCCATCAATCAGCTTGTCAAAACAGTCAGGACAAATGTCTAGGTCAAGCATACTTCCATCATGTTCACTGCCATAGCCGATACGCTCATGGATGCTAATAAGCATCTGTCCTTCAAATACTTGTTCTGCCGTCCTTCCACACACATTACACCTTGTCAATCCTTTTGCCATATCTTCTGTACTCCTTACTTATTTTTCCATGTGATGTTTAATATACCATCTGATACTTCCTCGCCATGCGAACCTGTAGCATCCTTAACATTCTTAAACAGAGTGTATGATACTGATTCAGCGCATGTATGTCCTTTTTTATCCTCTTCCGATGGTATAAAGCTCCATGTTCTTATGTCATATTCATGTCCATCTATATTCAGAAAAATATTTCTGTTCCACTCTATATCATCAATGATAATCTCTGAACACTTCAGCTTTGCTTTAGTTACAACAGCTTTTACAAACTCCTCAAGCCACTGAATATATCCCTTGTCAGTTACATTGTTTGTAATCTCAAGATAGTTCTGGTCTGTAAAATCGCAACCAAGAGCCGAACTAGCGATAACTCTGCCATCCCATTCAACAACATCGAATGCAGATTTTTTGTCCTTGTAGTAGAATATAGACTCTGCTTTAATAGGTACTTCGCAAGCATACTCTATTACCATATAATCATAGTAACCATCAGAATACGGCAGATTCTTTTCTTTGCAGACCTTGATAAATTTATTCAATATCTCTTCTGATTCCTCAAACTTATCAAGCTCAAGTACTACCTCGTAATCTGGTGCTGTGTTTGTTTCATTGTCAATAAATCTTAATAATCTATACATGTGATTCTCCTTTCCTGTACAGGCAGAATAAGCTAAATGCTTGCAATTTCTTTTAACAATCGAACGGATTGACCGCTTTATATTATATTGTTCTCTCTTTAGTTACTTATTTTGTTATACTTGCAACCAATCTATCACGCATGGTTGATTTTGGTTTCTGTGGTTTTTCGACTGGTTTAGTCGCTAAAAAGTTAATGTTCATATCCATTGATAAATCATCATCTTCCATGACCTTTTTAACTCTGTCTTGCTCCGCTTTGATTGATTCAGCCAACTTATTAATAAAGGTTTTTGGGAATGATAGACCTGCTAAATAAAGCACTGTATCCTCTGTCTTACCATACCCGCAATAGTAATCAATCGGCTCACCGACAACATTAATAACATCGGCAACATCAATAGTATCTTTTGTATCTGGCTGTGATAAGCCGATATATTTGACTCGCTTATTAGGTTCAAGTGATACATAGATTCCTTCATTAATAGTGGAAAGTAAATCTTCCTTTGTTCCTGTTGCCTTATGGATCATTGCTATACCAGGAGTCTCTAACAATTTTTTCTGCTCCGCTATGTCAATCACACCTCTAATCGAAGTATTATTTGCCACATTAATATAGGCTTCAAACAAATTTGCAAAGCTACGATTGATTGAGAACTTGTCCTCTCTCTGATTATTGTCGAGTATAAAGATAGAGCATAACTCGTTCTTTATCTCTATAATCTCTGATAAAGCCTCATATGTGTTGATTCTAGCTTGCAATGATTCATTCATTGAAGGAAGTATGATAACAAGACCAACTTTCTTGTTTGGATTTTCAGCTATTACAGATGCTAAAAATGTTCCAAGCCCCGAACCTGTACCGCCTGCAAGTGAATACACCACAAAGATATACTGCTCTGTAATCTGATTATCAAGCGTATTCATAACATCATCAACCGACTCCGCTAACACTGCTTTTGCTTTATTTCTGTCTTTGCTTGCTCCCTCGCCATTTGAGATATGTAACTTGTTAGGACTATCAATTAAATCCAAGTCCTGCTTTGCAAGATTTATATAGTAAGATTTATAATCCTTGCGCTCCAACATCTTTACGACATTAGCACCTGCTGCACCTACTGCAATAAACCTTATGTCATTTTTCAATTCATTACTCATGTAATAAGATTCCTTTCATTTCTTTTCCTTTTGCTGTAATGTAAAACATATCAGCTTTGTTACTTTTCAGTTTAGAGGTTACATAACCTAAATCACGTAATCCCCACACTTTTCGATTGATTGTGATTTGTGAATAGGTATGTTCTTCTTCTGTATTAATCACACTTCCAATCTCACGAAGTGTCATGCCAGTACCCGGTGTTGTTGCATTGTTTTCTTCCAGAACTGCCAAGATACATAACTGTAACTTATCAATTTCCACCCATTTTCACCTCTTTTCAATACATGGACGATAGCCAATCAAATCATGTAAATGTAAAAAATTTTAGGCATTTCAGCCTTCATATATACATTCTCTCTTTTTCATTGACTTTTTGTGTAATTGTTAATGTTCAAAACTTTTGTTCTATTATCTATCAATATAATAAAACTGTTGCGGATTACTCCACGATTCATAAAATAATTTTGGAAATTGTGAGCGAATTGCTCAAAGACTTTTTTATTTGATATTTTCAAACATATCTGCTATAATGAATTTTGCGTTAATACATAAGTGCAGATTCAAGTCTGTGCAATTTCTATGGATGTTGGTAGCATCCATATATTGAAGTCGATGTTGGTAGCATCGGCTTCTTTATTTTTATGAGATAATAATATCATCATTTTGATTATGTGTCAATACTCATTTTGATTATATTTTATATAAATCATTTGATTATTTATAACTCTTATGCTACAATATTAAATATGGAGGTTCTATATATGACTAATGACAATAAACCTCAAAAGAGGATTAGTGATATTATTCGCAAACTTTTAACATCATCTGAAGTATCCATTAAAAAAGCTGCGTTATACCTAGATTGTACGGAACAATCTTTTAGAAATAAATTATCTCGAGATAGCTTTTCATTAAGAGATTTAATTATTTTATGTTATTTATGTAATGCACGTCTTATATTAGAGTATGATTCTCAAGATACAGAAGATGAATTGGAATTTTTTAATCCATCTGAATATCTTCCAGAAAATGATTATAAACGCATTCATAAAATCCAAGAACAAAATTTAAAACAAAATTTTGCGAATATGATGATTCAATTATCTAAAGAATTTTCAGAAGAAGAATTAGAAAAAATGTCATCAAAAGAATTACTCGACTTGTTGATTCAATCTACCAAAAAAAAGCTTCACCAAACTCCCTATCCAGATGACAATACTCAATAACCCTATTAAAGCCACCAGAGATTAACTCCGATGGCTTCTTTTATGTCATATTTTCCTGCAATGTGCTGTTCATAATAATATTGCTTACCATACTTCTGTATGTCCTGTGTGGCTTTTACACGGTCTGTCTCATAACCTTCTGGTAAAATTCTGTTGCTTGATTTATATTCATCCATATGCAGCAGTTCGCTTCCTACTATTATTAATATGATTGTTGCTATAAATTCCATTGGTGTTTCCTTTGTTGTTTTGTCTGTAGTGTTCCCATACAATTATATAATTCTCTGTTTGCATCAACAATTTCTGGCTATCGAACACTATACACTATGATTAGTTCGATTGGACGATACAAAAATCCCTTATAATTCAAGGCTGATACTTATATAATTGATTCGAGCTTGAGTTCGATAATCAGCTTGTTATTTAATTAAATCTTGATTTAATATTATTTGTATTTTTATTTGACAGTCAAACTATCATCTATAATCTTTCTTTATAAATAAATTATCTCGAAAAGCAGAAAAAGCATCCTTTTCAGGACACTTAATCTGTAACAAATCAATACAAAGCATGAGGTACTCATACTGTGCTTATATATAATAACACATATTTCTATGTGATACTATCAGTTTTTGAAAATAGTATTTTCTTAGAGTTTCCTATACAACCGCAGCTCGTAAATTAGCAATTCTCATTGACTCTATCCATATCAATGTATCAAAGAAAAAATGCTTTATACTATCATATCCCTGTAAAACATTTGCATTTGTACTTGTATGTAACCCCAAATCTTGATCATCATATATATATGTATTTACCATCATCACATTTGTTTTTGTATCCACTTCTACGCTAATACATACTTCAAAATCTTTTGGATATAACACTTGCTGAGTTTTAAAAAAATTTTCAGAAAGCATATTGTTAATTATTTTCTCTAAAATTCTTTTGATACTAAAAGGTATCTCTATATCTTTATCAATTAAAAATCCGATAAGCTGCTCTTTTATGTCGAGATACTCCTTATCACTCTTTAAATCTAAATCTTCTAATCTGTATTTTGGCTGTTCCATAAACTTAATATCTTCCTCTCTTAATCTTATCCTCAATAATTCCCTTGCCTATTGTGAAAAACTGATATATTACTAGTGGTATAAATATCAAAAGCATTTTTATTGTAACATTGTCCACAATCATAGATGCGACCAAACCGCACATCCATAGGATCATTCCTATATAGAATCCATATGTAAAGATTTTTAATTTTATCTTCATTTAATACATCTCGTTCTTTTTGATCTTCTCTAGCTTTTCCTTCTTCTGGTTTTTATATCTTACCTTTGCTCTCGGTTGATATTTATTGCAGTGCTGACAATAATGAGCGTGATCCGCTTTTCTGCCCTTAGTACAAAGTCCTGCACATACATAGTATAAGCAAGGTGTCTGTCTATCTGTTGCCATTAGCTGTGACCTCCTTGTTAAGTTCGTTGCATCTGGTTTCTGCTTCTTCCTGTGTGGGGAATATTTCATTTTCACCAACCTTTTTCCTCTCAAATAGTTTTCCGTCAATCATGTATGTCAATTTACTTCCCTTTGCAGTAATTTTTATTCCGATGCTTGTAATTGCGTGTGGTTTCTTATCTGTAAAATAATTGTCTATAATATTTGAATCTACACAAATTTCCTTACTTCCTTCACATTCAGGGCAACTTATTGTATATCCTTTAAATATAATGTGTCCTTCACCATTGCATATTTTACATTTTTCCTTATTTTCAATCACTTTCCTGTCCTTTTTAATAAGAAAAACTTCCTGTCCTACTTCAAATTTTGTTTCTACATTTATTTACATTGTGCTGACCTCTCTTTCCTGTGTGTTGTGGTTGTAATATTACTTGTTAAATTTAAAAATTGCTTTTTATAATTACATTGTAGTTACAAAGTTTTTACGATGTCATTCAATTCTTAGTGAATAGGTAGGTTATCGTACTTCCTAAGCAAAAAAGTATAGGAAAATCAAGTGTTTCCGCATTTTGCGATATAGGGTTCGATAGCCGATTTATTCATTCTTTTCCATTTCTGCGTTATATTCTGCTTCAATATCATCCATAATATCACGAAGATTTTGAATATCCGACTTAATAAAGTATGCCTTGCCTTTAATATCAAGTGGATTTCCATTCTCACATGCAAGTAATATTCTTTCTTCCATGAGTCGGATGCCAGTTTTAATTCCGTCTGCAACACCTTTATCATATTTTTCTTTTAACATTGTATCAAGTTTCTTTTCGTCTACTAATAACATAAATAGCTCCTTTCTGAATGCGTTTCTTCTATATTAATGTGTTCTTATATTAGCTTGATATGCTTTTGTAGTGCATCCTCAATCTCATGCGATTGTAGTCCTATATATCTTTGGGTTGTAACTGTTGAGGAATGTTGCAGTAGTACACGCACCAAGTTAATATCATAATTATTGTTTACATAGATACTTGTCGCAAAATACTTTCTAAATGAATGTGAACCGATTCCCTTAAGCTCCAAGTAATCACATGTAAGTTTCAAATGCTTTGTAACAGCTCTTTCAGATATATCAAATAGTTTTGCATTTGGATGTATATTATTTTCCAGTGCATATGACTGAATGTAAATATATATATCTGTTGGTACTGTAAACTCTCTCCGTTTTTGCGTTTTCTGTTCTATGATATTTAGTCTGTATCTATCACCATCTCTTATTATGTCTGATAGCCTTAAATGTAATATGTCACTGATTCTAAGTCCAAGATTTGCTTCAAGTGATAAGGCTGTAGCAACTCTGTTGTTTGGCTTTACAATATGACCATCTGAACAGATAAAACCCTGTCGAATTGTTGTTATGATTAGTTTGTATTGTTCCTCTGTCAATGCGACAGTTTTCTTATTCAATATATCACCGCCTTAAAAGTTCCTATTATTGACAATATTTAGTTCTTATTTCCATTGATTTATTTGATAGCTTCCAGTAAACCGCACCAATAAAGGAAAGTTCCATTTCCGTAACAGATTAGGTACTAAAGTTTTTATTGTCATTTCTGTTGTACTATCTTATACTATCAATGTAATAAAAACACTTTCAATTTCTCCACACTTCCAACAATTTTTTCAAAATAATTTTTATGAGGTAAATAATGAATATAGAAATACACGAGCGTAATCGCTTCAATGAGCTTTTACATAAGATACATAATAATATAGAAGATACTGCGTTTAAATTGCTTTTAAGCATTCCAGAAGATGTGATTCCAAGTTCCCTTATGAATTGGGCTGAACATTATATTGATAAACGTATGAATGAGTTACAATATCAGCTTATTCGTGACAACTGGCGCAGTGTAGAGCTTGAGAAAGCAGCAGTACAACTTAATAGCAAAAATTAAAATAAACACCTTTGGATTTTTCCATTGGTGTTTATTATTGAACATTTGTTTTGCATATGATATAATCGTTTATGTAATTGAACAGAAGGTTGGATGTGATTTTCCGATTGTTAGATGCCCTCTAGTTTACAAAGGAGGGTGATGCCCTATGAGTTTAGATAATGTATTAACTCTTCTACTCGTCATATTTGCGGCTCTGTCATACATAGACAATCATAATAATAAAAAGAAATAGCATCCCCAACCCTCGCAAAGTTTAGGATGCTATTCTTATTAGTTTTTCTTAACTGAGGGTAAATCGGAGTCATATCCGATTCACTTTCTAAGTAGATTATACATTAGGGTGCCTGAGAAATCAAGTACCCTTTTTTAATATAAAAGAAACATGGGTTTCATTGGAAAAGTTAGTGCATTTTTAACCATTTTCATACATATTTTTGCATATTTTGGTGCAAATTCAACCATTTATGGTTCTCTCTCCATCTTCTCTTTGATTGCTTGACGTATAAATCCTGCTTTTGAGCAATTTTTAGCTGTACAGTAGTTGTCTAGTGTTTCAGCTTCCTCTTTTGGCATGGATAACTTGACTTGTTTGTAATTGTTCTTTATATATTTGTCGTTTGCTTTTCTCTGTGCGTCTGAAAGTGCCAACATCCTGTCCTCTCTTTCTTATACTAAGGTTAGTATATCATAAAATAAAAAAATTACAACTTGATACATAAGCTCAATAATCTTCTGATAATACTCCACATGATCTTATGCTTTGTATTTTCGCTTGTCTGATACATGAATATCTCTGTTACACGCTCTCTAAAATCTTCCGGTAATATTGAACCTTTAAACTTGTTACATGCTTCACAAGTACATTGTAAATTGGTTACTGTATTCTTTCCACCATTGGCAAGCGGTTTTATATGGTCTAATGTCATATCATCATATGTGATTTTTCGTCCACAAAGTACACATTTACCTTCTGCATTATTATAGATAAGCTCTCTGACCTCTCTGGGAAATTTAATTTTTCCATTTGTATAACGCTTATAAACATAACATGTTTCTAAGTCTTTGATATAATATCCTTTTGTTTTGCTTGGTGCGTGTTGAAATATTATATTGGCTATATCTATACTATCAAACCACTCTGCTTCTAGTATATTACTTGTCTTTCCAACTTTTCCCGACCTAGATTTTGTTATATATGTATTTCCATTAGTGATAACGTACATACTTTTTACCTCATTTTCCCTCTGCTATCCAATACAGACAGCAGAGGATTTATATTAATATTCCATCTGACAAATCATTAATAAGCCTTCTGGATGTTTACGAGTTCCCATGATATTTGTAAATTCTTTAATATGCTTAATATCGGCTTCTGTTAGGTCTGTAAGATTTCCCTCTTCATCAGCTTGACCGCATACAATCAGATTACCAACTAACATAGCATTTCCCATATCATCTATGGCTGATATTCGTGGATCAGCTTTAAATGTGCCTTCATCGTCACAAATAATCTCGTATCTCTTTCCCTTGATGCTTCTGTTTACTATGTCTATTGTTGTACAGCCTATAAGTCTGTAATAGTCTTTAAGCTCATTCGCTTCTACAACCTCTATTTTGTTTTCCATTACGTTAATTAAAAGTGCTTTCATAGGGTTTATTACCTCCTACTGTTCAGTGTCTTTTTTATTCTTGTCATTTCCTTGTAAAACGATGATTGTGGCAATTCTATCAAGGTGCAGATTTCAGTATTGTTATAACCTTCTGCTTTCATGCAAACAATTTCCTTTTGTGTTTCCGTTAGTTTACTCAATATGTCCTGAACTGCTGCATTTTCCATAATATTTGATTCTGCCGATTTCCCACCTACCATATTATATAAATTCTCTGTATCGTCATTATCTGCATCCAGACTTAATAAAGATTCTTCGGTGGCTCTCTTCTGCGCTGTTTCCGTTCTAAAATGGTTTCCAATTTCTGATTGCATATATTTCCATGCTATTACAGAGAACTTATATTTTTCTTGCAGGTCTGCTCTCTTGCTATACACTTGTACCGCCTTGAGATAGCCGAATACAACAATATTATAATAATCCTCTATACTGTACCCTTTGCTACTTAGGAAGCTGTATATTAATTTGTGGTTGTCCTCGGCAAACTTGCGCTCATTGTCTGTTAGTCTTGTTAATTCCATTTATCGCACCTCTCTATTCTTCTATGCTGTTCGCACCATCTGCGAATCCGTCCTCATAACCTTTGTTATACATTGGGTTATCAAACTTAGATGATTTACGTTCCATTCTGTACTCGTCTATCTTCTGGATTAAATCTTCGTATACTTGGGCTGTCTCATAATGTCCATCTATTTGTGAATAGGCTATATAAACATTTGATTTTCCTTCTCTTACTTCTAATATAGAAAAATCTCTATATGTCTTTAATTCCTTTACAACCATATTGTTTTCACTCCTTCTGATAATCGGGGAACTTTGATTTGTTCCCCTTATGTAATTGATTAACCGATACACATTAAAATGATGTCTTTGATTTTTGCGATATAACGAGAATACCTCCCATAGCTAATATGTAACATGTTGCTAATTTCTTTACCGCTGTAGCCTTCTATAAGTAACAAAACAATTTTCTTGTACTGCTCTTTTTCAAGTTCATCAATTAAAGCACTTGTATAAAGGCTATCTATTACAATGTCATTGAGTGATATTCTGTCATCCTTCAAAAGATTATAAAAATCGCAGTCATCAGCTTCAGCTTCATTATTATTAATGGCTTCCATTCCTTCTATGCTCCATATACCGCCTTCTGGACATCTTTTATATCTGTTTAAGTCTCTCCAATAGTTGCTCCTTGCATTGTCAAGTGTCCTGAAAAACACCTGCTCAAATTTAAGGCTCTGCAATTTCTCATATCTCAAATACTTCTTAACACTATTGAGATAAGCAATAATCAAGCGGTCATACCATTCCTCTATGTCAAGGTCATGTATTCTCATGTAACGATACATTAAATTATGGTGCGCTTCTGCAAATACTCTCTCCTCTGCGGTTAATGGACTGTCGGATAATGGTCTTTTAATCATAGTAATTACCTCTACTTTCTTTGTATTTTATTGATTTGTTGTTATGGCATTTCTTCCGATAGCCTAGTCAGCTTTGATGCTACGGCTAAACCGACTAGGCTTTAAAGCTTCTGCAAGTTTAGAAATTGTATATTGGATATACACAATCGAGATTAAGTCCCTCTTCAAACCAACAGTGATTGTTTATCTCTGGAATATCAACGATAATATGGTCATCGTGTACCTCTGTAACAATACCCTTCTGCATAATTCCATCTATTCTGCACTTGACATTCTGACCGACTTTGAATAAATGTTGTAATTTGCTCATGCTCTTACTCCCTTCTAAAATATGTTGAAAAAATTCCAACTTGGATATATATAACCGCTTGTCATATGGTGCATAATTACATTTATGTAACTAGCAACGAACCACACCATGATAATTATTGATACTGTCAACAGTACATTGTATATAAAATGTTTCATGCTCTATCTGTCCTCCGCTTTGTAGTGGGTGAATTTACGGCTCCACCCTTGCCGTTGTCGGTCACTACTTCACACGTAAAACGTTGTATGTTGTAACTTTCTCGTAGTCTGTCAAGTCTCCTAAGTCTTCCTCAAGTCTTTTCTTATCGAGTGTGGTTCTTGTCTGTGGCTTGTAAGTAACTTTTGCCGTGTCTGTAATTTCAGTGTCAAGGTTGTTTTCTTTCATATAATCTATGATTTCAACCTCAATCGCTTTTACTTCGTCTGCGGTTTCTTGTTGTAGAGCCTTAAGACTCCTTAACTCATTGATTTTGTTCTCAAGTTCTTTCTTTGTCATACACATAAAGCGTACCTCCTTATAAAAAATGCTATTGATTTGTTAAGGTCATTTCCTTGACTTTGTAACTGTATTATACATTGGTACTAATATATTTTCAATTCGCATACTAGCCAAAATTATATTAGTACCAATAGGCATTTTTGTATATTAGTGCTAATGCATTTAGCAGCATTATCAGATCTGCACAAAAAACAGTATGCAATATTGGTACTAATGTATATTGCATGTATTGGTACTAATATATATAATATAGTTAACAAATAAAACAAAGCACTTTTTAAGGAGGTTTCATATGAGTATTAACGTATATGAGTTGGTTACAAATCGAATTATTGAGCAGTTGGAAAATAACATCGTACCGTGGGAGAAGCCGTGGAGTGGCACGATTGACGGAGCATTCAACAGAGTAAGCAAAAAGCCTTATTCAATACTCAATCAAATGCTACTAAAATATGATAATGAGTATGCTAGTTTCAAGCAGTGGAAAGATTTAGGCGGTCATATCCGCAAGGGTGAAAAATCAGAAATAGTTGTATTTTGGAAAATGTACCCAATAAAAGAAAAACAAGATGATGGAACAGAGATTATAAAAACAATACCATTATTAAAATATATAAATGTATTTCACATTTCACAAGTTGACGGAGTAGAGCCACTCAAACAAAAGGTAACACACGACATAGAGCCAATAGATAAAGCAGAAAAGATATTAAATGACTATTGGAACAGAGAAAACATAACAATTGAACATGTTAAAGGTGATAAGGCTTTTTATAGTCCTATGTTTGATAAAATACAGTTACCATTGTTTGAACAGTTCAAACAGTCAGAAGAATATTACAGTACAGCTTTTCACGAATCCGTGCATAGCACAATGAAGACAAGCAGATGCAACAGACAAGAGGACAGAAAAGGAAAAGTTGTCTCGTTTGGTTCGGAAGAGTATAGCAAAGAAGAACTTGTCGCAGAGGTTGGAAGTGCTCAACTTATGAACATGGTTGGAATAGAAACAACAAAGAGTTTTAGAAACTCAACGGCATATATACAAAGTTGGCTAAAGGTTCTTAGGAATGACAACAAGTTTATTGTATCGGCAAGCAGTAAAGCAGAAAAAGCAGTAAATTATATCTTAGGTATTCAGTAATAATAAAAGGGTGTAGGTAATAAAGCCTACACCCACACACAAGGGAAGGAAGTACAATATTATGAGTAAATCAATAAAGAACATTGCAACAGCTACAGTTATAGTTATTATGTTAATAGGTGCGTATTATCTTGGAACTACACAAGCAAAGACCGAAACAGTTGAAACTGTCCCACAAGGCTATATATCACTAGATAAGTGCATACCGCTTGATGATGTAGCCTATTATTATATTAATAGTTATGGTTATCCGTGTTTTGAATTAAAGGATACACGCTATCAATTAAATAATAGTTCTAATATGTCATATGATGATATTTTGAATGATTTACCGCTTGATACTGAATATCAAAACGACTGTATAGATATGAAACAAGTAACAGACTTTACAGCAACAGAGAACAGCTTACAATTATATACTGCGGACGGTAACGGCTACTATTGGGAAAAATAACAAGATATTATAAGGCTATGGGTGTAATGCTCATAGCTTTTTTATTATGTGGTGGGGGGTGGGTTTTCATTCTGAAAGTGTTTTTTATATTGTAAATCTGTACTATCTGTACTATTCGCATGAACTTTGAAAAATTGTAAAGTAGGGGTACTATAAACTAATTTCTATGTTTTGATTTTCCAGGATCTATATATCTGATTGCTCTATACACCGACTAAAAAATATAACCTCTCCGATATTTTATCAGCTTATCTTCCACTCTACCGGGGGTATGTTTACATTATAAAATTTAAGTACTTGGCATATGGATGGGGGGATATATAAAACCATAGGAATATGCAGCAGTGTATATTTTCGCTAGTAATGGAAGTGGGATTTACAACACTTCCATTAAGGTAATAATTCAAATTTGTATTGAAACTAATATTCGTCAACGTGGAATTGGAAATCCTAATCCTATAAAGCTTGGTAGATGTATTAAGGAACTTGAAAGAATTTATGGGGTTAGAGAGGGTTCTGCTAACCAAAAAGGAATCAATATAAAGTGGCAGAACCGAATAATTCGGCTCTGGCAAAATCTCAATCCGACCTCGCCACACAAATGGGTATATCAGTAGATACTCTTCAGAATTATAAGATGCTTGCTGATATGATACCAGAATTAGAAGATCTTGTTATACAGGGATTGTAACAACGCATACTGTTCTTGCAGATTTCTTCAACAACAGTCAGATATGCACACGCAGCAGTGTATCATTTATCCGTAATTTTCACTGTAGCTACAATAAACTGCAAGAAGTAAGCATTTAGCTGATAACTTTATCGTCTAAAATAATGAGGTATTCATTTTATTGTAGCTATAATAAAAAAAGGGCTACCCTTGCCGTTAAACAATGGTAGCCCTCTATTTTATCATTTATCAAGTTTTTTACATATTGAATATAATAAGCTGATAATTTCACCAAAACCAAGAAATAGTAACCCTGAAATGCCTCCTGTTAAAAAATATATAATGTTAGCTTCCGAGATTGCCGAAACAAAACCTATCAGAATTGTGATTAAACCTATCACATAAAAAACCATAGCTAATACATCTTCTTTTTCATTTTGCTGTTTTTGCTGTGTTGGTATGGTCTGTTGTATAGTTTGAGTATTTTCTTCTACTGACTCATTAGTATCATCTATATGTTCTCTATAGAAAGTTCCAGTTTTTTGATTATCTTGTTTAGCAGATTTGATTACAATAGCTATAAATATTGCAACAAGTGCTAATGTACATACAATGATTAATAATTCTAAAATTCCCATATAATCTCCTTATTTCACGTTTTTTATTGAAGCTATTAAAGCTAATATTGAAGGTATCAGCGTACACATTTGCAATAATATAAATAAAGCAATATCAAACATAAATAATCCTGCCGTATCAACCATCAGACAAATTATTGCCAATACTAACACAATGTATTTCAATACCTTTGTTTCTTTTATACTTACAATCATTCCAAGTATTGTAGTAATAATAAATCCTATAATAGCAAGAAACATCAGCCACCAAGGTAATTTATTTGAAACACCTATTCCGATTCCAGAAAATAAAATATATATCATTGCTATAAGATTAAGAATAAATCCACTTTTATTTTTCATGCCCAGCCTCCTTATAATCATTGGTATCTGAATTTACATAACCTTGACCAGAATAATCAGGTGCCAGATAATCCAATTCTATTTTTAAGTTATTGCTTGAAGAATCGTAATAAGCCATAATATCTATGACTTTATCATCTAAATTCCATATAGCCTCATATTGAATATTTCCAACTAAAAAATCAACATCTTCACCAGATACCCCAGCTAAATCTGTTAATTGTTTCACTCCATTTACTGAAGGATCGCCATATTTACTTGTTAATAACGAAACAAGACTATCAAACTCACTTTTGCACCAATTAGTATCAAGACCAAAATCATAGATTAAATAACTGACTTCATAACATCCATAATCAGAATCTGTGTAATATCTTAGCCAAGTATCATTGCCATTTAAAGTTGTGTTATATACTATAGCTCCACTACCATCATCATCTAAGGATAATGTAAGACTCTCTTTTTCTTTAATCTGCTCTACTGTATCATGCCAATTTGCAACACCTGCTGCATTTCCAACAATAGGCTCTTGTGCTTTCTGTGTGTCTTGTTCTGTCGGCTGTGTTTCAGTTTCTTTCTTAGTAACCTCGGTTGTTTTCTCTGAATCAGCTTTCTTTACTGTTTCTGTATTGGGCTTAGCTTGTGAACCGCCCCCAACTAACATACAAGTTGCCATTAAATAATAGCTTTTTCTTCATAGGCTCTCCTCCCCTTCTCTAAAACTATAGTTCTATAAGTATTACTTTATCATATTTTATATTACTTATCAATATTTTATCGTGTAAAGTGATATATTATCATCAAAAAGAGGTAAAGAATGAAGCCATTAAAGAACAGAGTGAGTCTTACACTTGATGAGGATATAATTGAAAAAATAAAACAGCTTGCAGAGAATGATGATAGGTCATTCAGCCAATATGTAAATATGGTGCTTAAGGAATATTTGAGTAAAATTGATAGGGCTACTGAAAAGTAGTCTTATTTTGTATGAAAATAGCCTTAAAAACACCGACCTGTATATAACGACAATTTTTTGTCATTCATAGTATAGTGTGCAACAGTTTTTTATAAGATATATCATCAAAACAAAAATCAGCTCAATGTTACGATAAACAATAACTTCAAATAATCTCTCAACAAATTACTTCAAAAATGAACTATTCTATATTAAATCTAAATTTAACTTTTTACCTCTAAATTTCAAAAAAACCTTGATTTATAAGGGTTTTACCGATAACGATTTTATATGCAAAAAACACCTAAATTAGTACTATATCGTTTTAAGAATGCCGTAAAATCAAGGTTTTTCCAAGCACACGATATAGTGTACGATATTGCAAAAAACGTAAAAAAATATAGCTAAATATTGTTATACCCTATTTTTTTACTGTTATATTTGCGACCTTATAAAATACTTACCATCTGATACAGATCAGCCATTATAAAAATGATTCTTCTTTTATCACTTCCATTTTTCCACCCATACAAATAGGCAAGCAAACAACTTCATCCTCTCTATCAATATAAGCAAGTACATCTTTTACAGGTACTTTCACAGTATACACAATACTTTTTGTTAATGGTAACATCTTAACTCTTGTTGCAAAAAATTTTGCCTGTTCATAATCTAATGTATAACTAACAGATTGTGTATAATCTAGATTACCTTTATCACCTGCCTCAAATTCTCCACGATATGCGATTATACAACCATCATGAACATCTTCTTTTATTAGCTCATACACATTCTTTTGACTTTCTTTACAATAACCTTCATCAAGTAGTTGTTGAAGAATATCTAAAAAATCATCCCCAATACTATAAAACGAATATACGTCCATAAGCATTTGCATATAGTATTCTTCACATGGATACTCATCTATTATCAGCTCACGGCACAATGAATATGGAACTATAGAGCTATCTGAATATTTGAAGCACATTTTTGAAAATGTATCGTAATAATCTTTAGGTTTTAAATCCCAATCGTCATTCATATCCAAGAATTTATCGATATCTTCATTAAACATATCTAATTCACTCACTTCGCAACCTCCAATACATACTTGTTATATTTTTCTCTATTTTACCATATCAGACCAATAAATAAAACGTAAAAAAATAGGGCAATCAGATATTTCTACCTAATATGCCCTATAAAATTAAATACATTAGACTCAATCAGCTATCTCGACTTTCCAATTTAGCATAGCATTATACACGCAATCCTGTACTTTGCCCTTACAACTCTCTGCAAGTTCTTTAATATATTTTTCCTTATATCTTGAGAAACCTTTGTATGCTTCTTCTTTCGTATCAAACGTACCAACATCCATTTTCTTACTTAAAATATCCATCTGAACCTTAAAACCATCTTCTTTCTTTTCGATAGTTCTTTTTACACCTCTTCCCTCAAATACAGTATTGAGATAATGTGTCATAAATGCACATGTTTCTGGACTGTAAACATTATTATTCGGTACAAGCAAGTCTTTATCTAAATCAAGTTTTTCATCTGGTATTATATGCTCTCTATACCATATACGGAAATTAGCAAAGTTGCGCCATTCTTCACATACTGATTTATCCTTGTAATACGGCTTATATACATGAACTTTCTTATTGTAGCAACGCTGTATCATATTTTTCCAACGATTAAATTCGTCAGAATTATAATCAACATCATCAGCCCCAAGATATCCAATACCTTCATATGTTCTTCTAAAATGCCAAGGATTCCAATTATCAGGCTTATATTCTACAGAATTAATGATATCCATAATCTGTGTTTCAGTTACCGCACCATTCTCATCATATATCTGCTTTAATGCTCCATACTGCAATTCTGTGACTGGATATAAGTGTTTATAGTAATTATCCTTTACATCATTGTTTTCATGCCATATACATGTATTGTTTAGCATATCATAATTTACGATAAATGTCTGGATCACAAGGTCACTAGCCTTGACTTCCTTTCTCCTATGTCCCCACTCTTTCTTAGTCTTAAAGTATACATTCTTATCAAGAGTGTAATATAACTCTTCGTCATCGTGTGAACATGAACCTCTCAAGAGCTTGTATCTATCACCATCTTTTACTATACTTCTACCATAGTTAGATATCCATGTATCTTTATAATCAAGCAATCGTACAAATCTCTCGTCTTTAGCAATATGAGCTATTCCCGATACAGCTTTTGTAAGTATTCCTGATTTATGTATAGTCTTATAATTTCTTTTTGTTCTCATGGATTTATCTGTATTATATAATGTCAATCCATTCTCATAGTATTTCTTTGTTCTTGTGTCGATAATACAATCTTTACATGTTACAGACCATGCCTTTCCATATATTTTTGAATACTTACTTAATGGAAGTTCCCTCCCACACTTCTTACATATTTTTGTTTCATTGTTTTTAATTTCACTAATCATAGTCCTCCTTATTATTAAATCAGATGTCAAGAAATAGGCTAGGCATAAATGACGCACCTTAATAAACTGCTATATGCAGCAGTCGTGTTATTCAATTTTTCTTATTGGAAAATGTGCAGAATCGCACTATAGATATTCTTGATCTCTGATACAGGTTTTCTTTTACTTCCTGCCTGTTGGAAAATATCCATACATTTGTTTAGAATCGGTATATGTCTGCCGATTATTTATTTATAATCTCATACTCAATGTTACACGTATCATCTTCTGATACATCCTTATTCTGTTGTAAATGTATACCTAACAGAGTTACCATGCACCCTATATCATCCTTGCATTTCTCTGGCAACTCAAAATAAGCATCCTTGATATGTAAAGTATTACTCATTCTCTTCTATTCCTTTACTATTCAGTTTTCTTTTTATCATCTTACTAGGCTTCAAGCGTATTCTTTTTTGAGCAGGTACTTGACTTTCACTATTCTTTGCAATAGTATTAGTAATTTTGTACTCTTAGGATTCTGATGTGTAGAATGTTCCAAAGCAATCTATTTTAATTTTCTCTCCTTGTCGTAGCTCCTCTATAAGAACTTCCTCAAATGCTTTCCAAAACATATATGCTTGATATTTATACAATCCCGCATTTTCAGCTACCTTGTCTAAAAATTCTTTCTTTAACATCATTTACTCCTTTCTGGAGACTCGATAACAGATATAATTTCTGCACAATTCCCCTTATTGTTATGGAATGGTATGAAAAACACGTAATAATCACACTCTATATACTCACCATTTAGCTTTGAATTATGGATAAAGTATGATCTCCCATTGTCACCACTGATAAACCCATATCCTTTATCTTTAAAATATCTCGTTACTGTTCCAAACATTTAATTCCTCCTTGTATTTTTCTAATGAAATGCGTATTTCTTAATTTGATCATATAATGTCTCTGTGACGCTGTAATCGGCTCATACAGGCATTTTAAGACCATCAGTGTATATTTTTATGTCTATCACTTTTAAGGCACTAAAATAAGACCATACAATCTATTACAATTGATATGGTCTTATTAAGATGTCCTAATCATATGGATTACGTCATTCATTATTCAGTTGTATTTTCAGCTCATATTTGACACCATTTATGAACCACCAAAAACACCATTTTAAACCCACGGCATGAAAAATTATGCCAATTTATGCCAACTTATACCAAGATTTGGTGTTTTTATGTAATTTTAATTTTTCCTAAGAAGCCCCAGAATACCGCTATTTTCCAATTATCTCGCGGTTGTTTATGAACTCGTACGGCACTTCCTGGTACACATAATAATTAAGCCAATTGGAATAAAGTATATTGCCGTGCGATCGCCACTGTAAAAGCGGCTTTTGTGTATCATCATTATCCGGATAGTAGTTCACCGGCATATCTATATCAAGCCCCTTTTTCTTATCCCTCTCGTACTCATTGTGAAGAGTATATCTGTCATACTCAGGATGTCCCATCACAAAAATCTTTTTACCGTCCTGATCCATCAGAAGGAATACTCCGGCATCATCCGACTCCGCAAGTATGGTAAGCTCCTGATGCTTTAATATATCCTCCTTTAAGACCTCGGTATGCCTTGAGTGTGGTGCGTAAAACACGTCATCGAAGCCTCTGACAAGTGGGACTTTTCTGTTCTTTACGTGGTGCGCATACACACCAAACTTCTTCTTTGGAAGCACACGCTTTGGTATGCCGTAGTGATAATACAATCCTGCCTGTGCACCCCAGCACAGATGAAGTGTGGAGAAAGCATGTGTCTTGCTCCACTCCATTATACTGCATATCTCATCCCAGTAGTCTACCTCCTCGTATTCCATAAGCTCAACCGGTGCCCCTGTGATTATCATGCCGTCAAAGTACCTGTCCTTTATATCGTCAAAGGTCTCGTAAAATTTGTTCAGATGACTGAGTGATGTGTGAGTGGCCTCGTGAGTAGATGTGGTCACAAACGTTACATTAACCTGTATAGGGGTATTTGACAGCGAGCGCAGTATCTGAAGCTCTGTGTCCTCCTTTAATGGCATGAGATTTACAATCGCAATCTCCAGCTGTCTGATGTTCTGATGTGATGCCCTGTTTTCGTCCATCACAAATATATTTTCTCTCTCAAGTATTTCCTTTACAGGTAAATCATTTTGTGTCTTTATAGGCATTTTATAACCTCTTTTCTAACGCCCAAACATCTCTATAAATGTATCCTCCGAGATGATAGGTATTCCTAATTCTTTTGCTTTTTTATTTTTTGATGAAGTAGATTCAGTGTCGTTGTTTACCAGATAGTCTGTCTTTTTTGACACGCTTCCTGTCACCTTGCCGCCCTGTGACTCCACATAGGCCTTAAACTCGCTTCTGTTGGCAAAATAATGCACATCGCCTGTGATGACAAAGGTCTTGCCGTTTAAGCTCCCCTCCGACATATCCTTTATATCGACCTGTTCTATGTCAAGCTCCTTAATCAATGCTTCAAACATCGCACTGTTTTTGGGATTTGCATACCATTCAAGTATGGAGCCTGATTTTTCCTGGCCTATACCGTCTATATCCACAAAATCTGTGGCATTTCTCATTCTGTCCGCGAAGCCATCAAAACCTATTGCGTTGACAATCTTCTTGCCTGCATCGGTACCTATAAGAGGTATACAGAGTGCAAATATCAGATTGACCGGGTGGACATGTCTGCTTTTTTCGATGGCAGTCTGCATATTCATGCATGATTTTTCTCCAAAGCCCTCCATGCTGCTTATCTTATCAAAATGCTCTGGCAGATGGTATATGTCAGGGAACTGTTTTATGAATCCCTCATTTATAAATTTTAGCATTGTCTGTACCGAAAGTCCATCTATATCCATTCCGCTTTTGCTGACAAATCTTGAAAACTTTTTGACATTCTTGGCTGTACAGTCAGGGTTTGTACAATGCAGCGTCTTCACACCGCTGTTTTTGCTGACAAATATGCGTGTCGGATGATGGCACACCGGACATTCCTTCGGTATCTCAACCGCTCCCACCGCATCCTTTACAGCTATGCATTTCGGAATAATCTTGTTGGCTTTTATCACGGAAAGTATACACTCTTTTCCCACTCCAAGCCTTTCTATCTCAGTCAGATTGCAAAGTGAGGCTCTCGAAACCGTCGTTCCCTCTATCTGCACCGGTTCAAAAACAGCCACAGGCGATATTGTCGAAACCGCACACGACCACTCAATATAACGAAGCCTCGTATCTACTGCCTCATCCTGCCACTTGAAAGCAAAGCCGGCTCTCGTAGCATGATGTCCCGTGATGCTTCCACCTGCAGCGTAGGCAGTGTCATCATAGCATATGACAAGTCCGTCCACAGGCACATCCATCTTTCCGCTCTCAACATCCCTTGTCCAGCGTTTTACAGCCTCATCAAGGCCTGCCGCATCAGTTGCCTCCCTTTTGACAACATTGAATTTCATATCACTAAGATAGCTCATTCTGTCACCCCATGATATGATATCATCATCTATATGCACGAGTGTAAACGCATAAAACACAACATGTCTGCGTTTCACTTCTTCCACATCATCGAGATTTAATGTACCGGAGGCAAGGTTCCTTGGATTGGCATATTTCTCATCATCGTCCTCGATTGTATCATTTAACAGCTTAAAATCCGTGTAGGAAATTGTCGCTTCCCCTCTTACAACCATATGTCCCTTGTATGGTATCTCCTTTGGGAAGCCGCTTATGGCATCCTGCAAAAAGGTGATGTTACTTCCTACAGTTCCATTTCCTCTCGTCAGTATTTTCACAAGCCTGCCACCGTCATATGTGAGCACGAGTGTCAGTCCGTCAAGCTTCCATGAAAGCCAGATTGGCATATCACCTGCCCATTTCTTAAGCTCCTCAATACTCTTTGTCTTTGCAAGTGAAAGCGCCGGATACTCATGCGGCTCACGATTTCCAGCCTCTGCCTCATAGCCTGCATTCTGTGTCGGGCTGTCCTGACGGATATATCCTGTCTCTTTTTCAAGCTGTGTAAGCTCATCAAACAGTGCATCCCACTCGTAATTTGGCATTATTTCATCTGCGCCATTGTAATAGGCTTTTGATGCGCGGTTAAGACTTTCAACAAGATCATCTATCTTATCTTTTATTTTGTTATTCTCCATGCTGTAATAATCCTCTGTCTGCTTTACTTTGCTCTTCTATCCGGATATTTCTTATCCGTATGTTTCTTATCCGTATGTTTCTTATCCGTATGTTTCTTATCAGAATGATTCTTATTCGTATCAGGCATAACCGGCTGATTTGAGGAATCCGCAATCAGTCTTTTGAGTCCCTTGTATTCAAGTGGTGTTACTGCCCTGTACTTTCCTCTTGGCAGGTCACCAAGCTCAATATTCATGATTCTCACTCTCTCAAGCTTGACCACACGGTAGCCAAAGTATTCACACATCCGTCTTATCTGCCTATTGTAGCCCTGTGTCAGAATAATCTTAAACTGCTTTGAGGACAGCTTTTTCACATGGCACTTTCTGGTTGTCACACCAAGCTCTACAAGCGGTACACCTCCTGCGAGCCCTCTTATGAAGCTGTCAGATATTGTTTTGTTTACTGTGACAATATACTCTTTTTCGTGTCTGTTGCCGGAGCGCATCATCTTATTTACTATCTCGCCATTGTTGGTCAGAAGTAAAAGTCCCTCTGAATCCTTATCCAGCCTGCCAATGGGATAAATGCGCTTTGGGTAATTAAGATAATCTATCACGTTGTTTTTTTCCCTTTTTTCTGCTGTGCAGACTATGCCGGCCGGCTTATTGAGGGCAATCAGTATCATCTCTTCTTCCTTTGATACTACCTGTCCATTATATGTGACAGTCTGTCCCTTTAGAACTCTGTCACCTGTCTTTGCTGTCACGCCGTCTATTCCTACTTTGCCGGCTTCTATCTGCCTGTCTGCCTCACGCCTTGAGCACACGCCCGCTTCACTGAGGAATTTATTTATTCTTACACCATTTTCTTCCATACCATATCCTCTTTTTAGATTGCTTTATCCGATATACATAAACCAAACAGCAGCCTTTTCTACTCTTTACGGCAGCCATTTGCTATGTAGATTAAAACACGGAGACCTTTAAGCCTCCGTGTTGCTTCTTATTATTGTATGCACATCTGTTACTTTGTATTGCTTTTACTGTCCTACTGTCTGGAGATTCTCTGTCTTGATATAAGCTCTGCCATTTGTTCCGGCGCTGTAGGATACTATAGTCCAGTCGCCCTCTGTGCCATATGCTGTAAGTGTTACCTGTTCCTTTAAGAGACCAAGCTCCTTTGCATCTGTGCTTGCACCGTCACGCACCTTTACAACATCCTTTGTCACTACCTGATATTCAGCCGGTGCCTGTGGCTGCTCGGCTGTCTGCTGATTGGCTGCATTTGTATCTGTGGTCTGCTGATCTGTGGTCTGTCCGGCATTTGCATCCGTAGTCTGCTGGTCTGCAGTCTGTCCTGCATTTGCATCTGTAGTCTGCTGGTCACCACTTAGTGATGCATCATCTGCCTGCTGTGTATCTGCCTCTGTAGTCTGTGTGTCTGCATCAGACTTCTTTAAATTGGCAATGCCTGACGATGTGTACCACTGCTTTATAGCACCTGTGAGTGTTGTCTCAAGCATAGTCTTTAAATTAGCATCAGAACCGACCGCCTGCTCATATTCCTTTTGTACCTCCTCATGAAGGTCTGCAAACTCAGATGAAGCAGTATACTTAGAAATAAGCTCCATAATATCGTCATCAAGTTCATTCTCGCAGTATGTTCTGTTGAAATTACTGTATACATTATTTATAAAGAGCTTTCCGTCCTTATCTGTCTCTATATAAAAGAAGTCAAGTGTAGGTGCCTGTGTATCAACTCCCGTAAACTTTATACTGTTTTTAACAGACACAAAGTATGTTCCCTTTTTTAAACCATTCTTGGTATAAGGTGTGATGTCATTGACTGACTCATAGTACTGGCTGACAACACCAATATAGCTCTTCTCGTTGTCGCTCATAGGTGTCGCAAGCTTGCCAAGGGTATCAAGGTCATCACCCACGTATGCCTTATAATAATCAGCAAGTAATGTGCTGATATCGTCCTTTGCGTCATTTGTGTAATCCTTTTCAAACTCAAAATCCTTCACCGAAATCTCTGTCTGTGATCCGGCTTCGGTATTGGATTGTCTGCCATTATTGCCTCCTGCGACAACTACTATAAGTATGAGTATGAGTCCTACAAGTACACCTGCTACTCCAACGTATTTTTTATTTTCTGCGCAAAACTGCTTTATATTATCCAATGTTTCCTTGTTAAAAAAGTCCTTCATGTGATTCCTCCATTAACCTAACATATCAAAATCAAAGTATGTGACCGACGCGAATCGAACGCGCACTCGCCGGAGTCGGAGTCCGGAATTTTATCCATTAAACTACGGTCACAAAAAAGTTACCAACTATTTATATCACATCTTTTACTTTTTTTCAATGTTACTTTTTTCTTATTATAGCCTTTTAGTGTTTTATTATAACTTTTTATGCATACTATTATAATTGATAAAAATTTGACAATATATTTCATTTATCTTATTATTTAACTGTTTGGGCATTATATATTGGAAATTTTTTCCGATATGCCATAAAAATATACCATTTTAATTAATAAAATTACTATTTATATAAGGAGCACTATTATGAGTTTCACATTTTTAAACCAGCTTCCAACTCCTGCACAGATTAAGGAGGAATATCCTCTGTCAAAGGAGCTTACCGAGCTTAAAGCGAAGCGCGATGCAATGATTTCAGATGTTATCTGTGGAAAAGATGATAGATTTCTCGTCATTATCGGACCGTGTTCAGCCGACAACGAGGATTCAGTCTGTGACTATGTCAGCCGCCTGACAAATATTCAGGAGGATGTAAAGGACCGCGTAATCATCATCCCTCGTGTATATACAAACAAGCCAAGAACAACCGGCGAGGGCTACAAAGGAATTGCCTCACAGCCTGACCCTGAAAAGGCTCCCGACATGGTTGAGGGTCTTATCGCCATGAGAAAAATGCACATCCGTGCCATCGCAGAGAGCGGACTCACCTGTGCAGATGAGATGCTTTACCCTGAGAACTGGGGCTATGTTGAGGATCTTCTCTCATATGTGGCAATCGGCGCTCGTTCTGTTGAGGATCAACAGCATCGTCTCACCGTCAGCGGCTTCGATGTGGCCAGCGGCATGAAAAACCCTACAAGCGGTGATTTTTCCGTCATGCTCAATTCTGTTTACGCAGCACAGCACCCACATCATTTTGTTTACAGAGGCTATGAGGTTGAGACATCAGGAAATCCTCTGACTCACGTTGTTTTAAGAGGTGCTGTCAGCAAGCATGGCAACACTACAACAAACTACCATTACGAGGACTTAATCCGTCTGCACGAAATGTACGACAAGATGGACGTTGTCAACCAGGCGGCTATCATCGATACCAACCATTCCAACTCCGGAAAGAAGTTCAAGGAGCAGATTCGTATCGCCAAGGAAGTTATGCACAACAGACAGCTTTCCTCTGATATCAAATCACTTGTCAAGGGTCTTATGATTGAGAGCTATATTGAGGAGGGCAGCCAGAAGATTGGTGAGCATGTCTACGGAAAATCCATCACCGATCCATGTCTAGGATGGGAGGATTCAAAGAAGCTTATCTACGACATTGCAGAAATGAATTCTTAAATCACAAATTATACACACATTTTTTTACAAAACACAAGCCACAGGAGTATATATCCTGTGGCTTGCATTATTTTGTCGGTTTATTATTTAATCATATTACTATAAGCAAGAACTGCACTGACTGTTTTGGAATCCTGGATTTTCCCGGCATAAATCATGTCGCACAGCTCCTTTAGGGTGTATATTTCTACATCGATTGACTCGGCATCATCTAGATGCTGCTCGCCCTTTTTCAGGTTTTTGGCAAGATAGACATCTACTTCTTCGTCGCAAAAGGCTACTGTTGTGCGAAGTGAAAGTAAAAACGAGATATCATCAGAGCTGTAGCCCGTCTCCTCCTTAAGCTCCCTTTCTGCACACAGTCTGGTATCTTCTCCCACAAAGTCTCTGCAGCCGGCCGGAATCTCTATTGTCTCCCTCTCGAGAGCGTTTCTATACTGACGCACCATGATTATCCTGCCGTCATCAAGCACCGGAAGCACTGCCGCAGCGCCCTTTCTGTGTGAAACAAAATCCCATTCCTCAGTCTTACCGTTTGCAAACTGCATTGTATCCTTGTATATATCAAGTATTGAGCCCTTATATACAAGCTCTCTTTTTTGCCGTTTCATTTCATCAATCATTTTTCCTGTTTACCTTCTAAATAATTTAAATTCAGAGTACCGTTTTTATTAGAAATCCACCTCTGTGTCATAATAGCAGCATTTGAGAAGCTTCTCCATCTCCTCCTGGCTTGGCTGGCGAGGATTTGAGCCTGTACAAGCATCAAGGATAGCATTTGCAGCAATCTCAGGAAGTCTCTCAAGGAATACTTCCTCCGGTACAAAGCCCTGCTCTGTTGGATAGCTGTCTGCTCCGTAATTCTTGATGCAGTGTGGGATATTCAGATCATCATTCATGCCACGTAAGTATTTGATAAGAAGCTCAACCTTCTCATCAAGTGTCTCTCCACCCAGTTTCATAAAATCTGCTATTACGCCATAGCGTTCCTTTGCTGTCTCATCCTTTGCATTAAAAGCAATAACCTTTGGCAGATACATGGCATTGGCTGCTCCGTGGATGATATGTGCACCATAATCTGCAAAAGCTGCGCCTGTCTTGTGTGCCATGGAATGAACTATTCCAAGTAGTGCGTTGGAGAATGCCATTCCTGCCAGACACTGCGCATTGTGCATCGCATCTCTCTTTGCCATATCACCATTGTATGAATCAATCAGGTCATGCTGTATCATCTCTATTGCATGGAGTGCAAGCGGATCTGTAAAGTCGCTGTTGGCTGTTGATACATATGCCTCGATGGCATGTGTCATGGCATCCATTCCTGTGTGTGCAACAAGCTTCTGTGGCATTGTCTCTGCAAGCTCAGGGTCTACGATTGCAACATCAGGTGTTATCTCAAAGTCTGCGATTGGATATTTGATACCCTTCTCATAATCTGTGATGATTGAGAACGCAGTAACCTCTGTTGCTGTGCCAGATGTAGATGAAATAGCACAGAAATGTGCCTTCTTTCTAAGCTTTGGAATACCAAATACCTTGCACATATCCTCAAATGTGATATCCGGATACTCATACTTAATCCACATAGCCTTTGCTGCATCTATAGGTGAGCCACCACCAATTGCTACAATCCAGTCCGGTTCAAACTCAGCCATGGCAGCCGCACCTTTCATGACTGTCTCAACTGACGGATCCGGCTCAATTCCCTCAAAAAGCTTTACTTCCATACCTGCTTCCTTCAAATAAGCCTCGGCTTTGTCTAAAAAGCCAAATCTCTTCATTGAGCCTCCGCCCACACAGATAATAGCCTTCTTTCCCTCAAAGCTCTTTAATGCCTCAAGCGCACCCTTTCCGTGATATAAATCTCTTGGTAATGTAAATCTCTGCATTGTAAAACCCTCCATATGATATTTTAATTATATAGTTTCTCCCTTGTAATATTTATAAAAATCGCAGCCATCAACACTGAATAGTTACTAAATATTACATTTATTATTTTATAACATTTTACTAATTTTGTCACGTACCATTATCTATTTTTGTGAATACAAGATATTTTATACATATATTTTTATGCAATATATACAATTATCTTCAGTAGTAATAAACAGTTACCGATAATTTATTTCATACCAATAAGCACTACATTGTAAAAATCGGCTGCATTTACGTTTTTATTTTTTGCAAAAAAGAAAAGGCTTCATACGAAGCCTTTTCAAATGTACATGTTATTATGTCAAACCGACAATACGCTAATGCTCTACTTTGCGTAATCCACTATACGTGACTCACGTATTACATTAACCTTTATCTGACCCGGATACTCTAACTCAGACTCAATCTGCTTAGATATATCTCTGGCCATGATAACCATGTCGGCATCACTGACCTGCTCAGGAACTACCATAATACGAATCTCTCTACCTGCCTGAATAGCAAAAGATTTCTCTACCCCTTTATAACCATTTGTAATGTCCTCTAACTGCTGAAGACGATTTGAATATGTCTCCAAAGTCTCTCTTCTTGCACCCGGACGTGCCGCACTGATTGTATCAGCTGCCTGTACGAGACATGCAATAAGTGACTCCGGTTCAACATCACCGTGATGTGATTCTACTGCATTAATCACAAGTGGTGACTCTTTGTATTTCTTACATAATTCGGCACCGAGCTGGATGTGTGAACCCTCCATCTCGTGATCTACTGCCTTACCTATATCATGTAATAAGCCTGCACGCTTTGCCATTCTGACATCCTCACCAATTTCAGCAGCCAGTAAACCTGCCAGCTGTGCAACCTCGATAGAATGCTTTAACGCATTCTGACCGTAGCTTGTTCTAAACTTCATCTTTCCAAGAAGACGCACAAGCTCCGGGTGAATACCATGTATGCCCACCTCAAGTGTGGCAGCTTCACCCTCTTCACGAATCATATTATCGACTTCTTTTTGAGCCTTCTCAACCATCTCCTCTATACGGGCCGGATGGATTCTTCCGTCAACAATAAGCTTCTCAAGAGCTATTCTTGCAACCTCTCTTCTAATTGGATCAAAGCTTGACAAAATAACTGCCTCAGGTGTGTCATCTATAATCAGATCTACACCTGTCATAGTCTCGAGAGTACGGATATTACGTCCCTCTCTTCCTATGATACGTCCCTTCATCTCATCATTCGGAAGCGATACTACTGAAATAGTAGTCTCAGACACATGGTCTGCTGCACATTTCTGAATAGCTGTAACCACGTAATCCTTAGCCTTACGGTTTGCCTCTTCCTTTGCTTTGTTTTCCATTTCCTTAATCATTTTTGCAGTATCAAGTTTTACATCTTCTTCAATGGTCTTTAAGAGATATTCTTTAGCTTGCTCGGAGGTTAATCCAGAGATTCTTTCAAGTTCCTGTAAACGCTGCTCGTTAAGCTTTGATATTTCAATCTTCTGCTTCTTGAGTTCCTCTTCCTTAACTACAAATCCGGCTTCACGCTTCTCGATAGCTTCGAGCTTCTTGTCGACATTTTCTTCCTTCTGAACGATACGACGCTCATTACGGGAAATCTCGTTTCTACGCTCTTTGATTTCCTTATCCAGATCATTCTTAGCCTTTATAGACTCTTCCTTGATCTCAAGCATAGACTCGCGCTTCTTTTCCTCCGCAGTCTTTACAGCCTCATCAATGATTCCTCTTGCCTTCTCCTCAGCATTTCCGATCTTGGAGTTAGCAGATTTCTTCTGGTATAAAGCGGCTGCAAACCATACAATCAATGCAGTAATAATAATAGAAACTACAGCAGTAATGATATACGGTAGCATTACAGGAGCACCTCCTTTATTAAATTTTCATTGTATTTCACAAATTACAACAATTAAATTCTATACTTTTTGGTGCAAATTGTCAAGGTAATTGTGATCTCATTGCTGAAAGAATCTGGCTGCTCTTAAAGCCCCTGCGCATAAGAAACTGGTATATCCTGCGAAACTCCTTTTCATCACAGTTATCAGGATCATAGTGTTTCTTTTCAAGCAGCTTTGCTATATGTTTCTCTTCATCAGCAGTGTATTCGCTGTCTATGGCACAATTTATATCATCTCTGCCTATGCCCTTTGCCATAAGCTTCTGCTCAAGCTGCCTGCGGCTTAAGCTGTCCTGATGATACCTGACATATGTGGAAGCAAATCTGTAATCATCAAGATAATGAAAGCTCTTGACATAATCTATTGCTGCATCCACACAGCAATCCGGATATCCGCCCTGTGTGAGCTTTTCCCTAAGCTTTCTTTCACTCCTGTCCATCTGTTCAAGCAGATGCAGTGCTCTCTTTTTGGCTCTCTTTCCTACCACCTCAGTTATCAGCTTTTCGTAATCCGCTTCACTGATAAAGGCTCCATCCATAATAGAGTACCGCACGGCCTCTGTACGGTACAGCACACATGTCGTGCCATTATCAAAGGTCGTGCGGTATTTGCCTTTACCAATATTCTCATATCCGGTAATCTCTATCATATATAACCCTGCTCACTTATTATTCTTCTGCTTCAGGCTTTTCAGAGTCTTCCTGTACTGCAGCATCTTCGTCCTCAGGCTGTGTAAAGTAAAAATCCCTTACCTTTGCCTCAAGCATATCAAAAAATGCCGGATTCTCATGGATATAAGTCTTTGCATTCTCACGACCCTGTCCTATCTTGTCTCCCTCGTATGCGTACCATGCACCGGATTTGTTGACAATGCCTGCATTTACTGCAAGATCAAGCACATCTCCTTCTCTTGAGATCCCCTGGCCAAACATGATATCAAACTCTGCCTCCCTGAAAGGAGGAGCTATTTTATTCTTAACAACCTTTACGCGGACATGGTTGCCGACTATCTCACCGGCCTGCTTGAGTGACTCAGTTCTTCTGACATCAAGACGCACTGATGAATAGAACTTTAATGCCCTTCCACCTGTGGTAGTCTCAGGATTTCCAAACATCACACCGACCTTCTCACGAAGCTGATTGATGAATATAACGATACAATTTGACTTGCTGATAACTGCCGTGAGCTTACGGAGCGCCTGGCTCATAAGCCTGGCCTGAAGTCCGACATGGGAATCACCCATATCTCCGTCAATCTCGGCCTTTGGTACGAGTGCCGCAACAGAATCTACAACCACGATATCCACAGCGCCGGAACGTACCATTGTCTCTGTTATCTCAAGTGCCTGCTCACCGCAGTCCGGCTGTGAAATATAGAGATTGTCAATATCAACACCTATATTTCTGGCATATACAGGGTCAAGCGCATGCTCTGCATCTATAAAGCCTGCTATGCCGCCTCGCTTCTGTACCTCTGCAACACAGTGGAGTGCAACCGTTGTCTTACCTGATGACTCCGGTCCGTACACCTCAATAATCCTGCCCTTTGGAAGGCCTCCGAGTCCTAATGCAATATCAAGGCTTAATGAGCCTGTAGGTACTGTCTCTACATTCATATTGGCTGAATTGTCACCAAGCTTCATGACAGAGCCCTTTCCGTATTGTTTCTCAATCTGCGCGATGGCAGCGTCTAATGCTTTTAATTTATCTTCCTTTGCCATAATAATCTCCTATCCTCTCGCGAACAAACGTTCGTTCTGTTATTATAATAATACACTTCTATTCAATTGTCAACAAATAAATTGGAATAATTACAGAATCAGATAGCTGCACGTGCTGCTGTTTGTGCCTCACGCTATACTCTAAAACAGCTATAGCTAAAATACTCAAAAATATATAAATAAAACATAATTAAAAAGACAGTTGCTTTCACAACTGTCTTCATTATACACATAATCTCTCACTAACGTCAAGTCCAAATTCAACCTTGAAATCCTTACCTAGTTTCTTCCAAACTCAGTAAGCACAAGTCCGTCATTTCTATCGAGTGTCATGCCGATGCTCCACTCATTGATGAACAGAAGAAGCGGATTTCCCTTCATGTCGACAACCTTCTTCATATCGCTTGTTCCGTTAATTGTATCTACATTGACCTCATCCTTGTTCTCAATCCATCTGATATGCTCATATGGCAGATTCTCAAGTCTGATCTGCACATTGTACTCATTTTCAAGTCTGAATTTAAGCACGTCAAACTGAAGCACACCGACCACGCCGACTATGATTTCTTCCATGCCGCCCTTGTACTCCTGGAACATCTGGATAGCACCCTCCTGCGCTATCTGTGTGACGCCCTTCACAAACTGCTTTCTCTTCATGGAATCAACAAGTGATACCCTCGCAAAATGCTCAGGTGCAAATGTCGGGATGCCCTCAAACTCAAATTTATCCTTTGCTGTCGTGAGTGTATCTCCTATAGAGTATACGCCCGGGTCAAACACACCTATGATGTCGCCCGCATATGCCTTGTCCACTATTTTTCTCTCATCTGCCATCATCTGCTGCGGCTGTGAAAGCTTTAGGCTCTTGCCTCCCTGCACATGGTATACCTCCATGCCGGCTGTAAACTGCCCGGAGCAGATTCGCATAAATGCTATTCTGTCCCTGTGATTTTTATTCATATTGGCCTGAATTTTGAATACAAATGCAGAAAAATCCTCTGAAAAAGGATCAATCATTCCGATGTCAGATTGTCTTGCTGTCGGTGCATATGTCATCTTAAGGAAATGCTGTAAAAATGTCTCAACACCAAAGTTTGTAAGAGCAGAGCCGAAAAATACAGGTGAAAGCTCTCCCTTTGTGACAAGCTCCATATCAAAATCGGCACTGGCGCCATCCAGCAGCTCAATCTCATCCATGAGCTGACTTTTAAATTCCTCTCCGATCTCATCGGAAAGAGCCGGATCATCTATATGAATAATCTTCTCCGAGCCCTCTTTTGTACCCTTTAAGGTATCTGCAAAGGTCATGACCTCCTTGCTGTTTCTGTCATACACACCCTTAAACTGCTTTCCTGAGCCTATCGGCCAGTTGATAGGACATGTCGCGATGCCCAGCTCTTTTTCGATGTCATCGAGAAGCTCAAACGTATCGTTGGCATCACGGTCCATCTTGTTTATGAATGTAAAAATCGGAATATGTCTCATGACACAGACCTTAAAGAGCTTTCTGGTCTGTGCCTCAACACCCTTGCTCGCATCAATTACCATGACGGCCGAATCGGCTGCCATGAGTGTACGGTATGTGTCCTCTGAGAAATCCTGGTGTCCCGGTGTATCAAGGATATTGATGCAATATCCGTCATAATTAAACTGTAATACAGATGAAGTAACCGAAATACCTCTCTGCTTTTCTATTTCCATCCAGTCTGAAACAGCATGCTTTGCCGTAGCCTTTCCCTTTACTGAACCGGCCTGGTTTATTGCCCCTCCGTACAAAAGAAACTTCTCTGTCAGAGTAGTCTTTCCTGCATCCGGATGGGAAATTATTGCAAATGTTCTTCTTTTTTCTATTTCCTGTCTTAAGTTATCCACTGATATTTCCTCCAAACAAAATCAGAGTATAGTATAGCTTAAAACGGTTTCCATTTCAAGACACTAAAAATTTATGTATCAGTCCATCGTCGATATGACAATATTTGATGCCCCGATATTTGTCTTGCGCTTGATTATATCCTCTATCTGAGCTCTCTTTTCATCAGTCACATCTTCCTTTCCCACAATCACATCACAGCATTCATCACTGAGACTTACCACAGCATTCTTAAAGCCCTTTGCCTCCAGCATCATCTGGGCATCCTCCTCCATCTGTGCATTTTCCGTCAGCTTCACCATGGCATCGACCGCACTCTTCTTCTCGGCCTCTGACACTCCTGCATCATCGATAATCTTCTGCAGAGCCTCCTTGTTCTTTGAGCGCACCTGCTCGCGTCCCAGCTTCACCTGTGCCACACATTCCTCGCTCTCTGTGGATGCACTTGTCAGTACCGTTTCGCCGGCATTTAATATTTCCTCTGTCGAGTCTGTCTCAAGCGCAACCTCATCTGATGCCTGTGTATCCTCACATTCCTTAGACTCCTTTGTATCTGCCTTTCCATTTACAGCTTCGATTTCAGTGGAAAGCACATCCTTTGCATTCATAAAGGTATCCCTGTTATCGTAGCTTATGTAACCGACCACTGCCAAAAGAAGTGCAAGTGTCGTAATAATTATCTGATTTTTATGGCTGCCTTTCTTCACTTTTATTCCTCCCTGGATATCATTTTTGCTATTTTTATTTTATGCATGGGCACATCAAATAATGCAGAAACCGCATTAGAAATATCGTTGTTTACCTGTGGGTTTCCTCCGCCCTGCGCTACCACAAGCACTCCTGAAACAGTCGGTTTGTCCGTGCTTGTGACATAAGGTACGCTTGCATCCTCGTCATCGTATATGACCGTAGTCTTTTCAATGCTCTCCGAGGTCTCCTTAGTATCCTTATCCACTATCCTTGTGCCATCGTCTGACAGCGTAATCATCACAGATACCTCACCCACACCGTCCATCCTTTCAAGAATACCCTCAAGCTTTTTTTCAAGCAGCTTCTCATATTCTTCATCATCGTAGGTTCTTTCACTTACTGACTTGGCTTTAGCTTTCTTTTGTGAATTACTACAGATCTTTTTATCCTCTTTTACCGGAAGCACCACAATAAGAAGCAGTACTCCGACAAGTAAAATCACTATGTAGTCAGTTTTCTTCAGCTTCGAAAGCCGTAAACAAATCTGTCGTATCCGCGTCATATTCATACGAAATCCCCTCTATTTTCTTTGTAAGCTCAGCAAATCTCATGTCATATTCATACCCTGCCGCAAGAGGTTTTAGAATAATGACCGCCAAAAACACCCCAAGCATAAACCTAAAGTACCTCCTGTACTGCTCCTTTGGCGTTAAATATGTCATTACCATGAAAAAAAATGCCAGATACAAATAACTCTTCATGCCCTATCAACCTCCCATAAAGCTTGTAGATGCACATACTATCGCAATCACTATAAAAAACAATATAGATGCATCTCTTATCACGATATAATACAGATTTCCTGCCCTGGCAACGGCTTCTATGCCCTCCACAATCCTGTTATCTGAAACCGGCTGCAACGCAGCGGAAAGCAATCTGTACATCAGCGAAAAGATTAGTGTTTTTACAAGAGGGGTCAGTACAATGAAAAAAAGCACGATAATCGCAGCCATACCAACACTGTTTTTTATGAGCATCGCACAGCCAAGCATAATTTCACCTGCACCCTGCCCAAGCCTCCCCACACCCGGTATCGCCTGAAAACTTTTTAAGATAAGGCTTTCCGATATTTTGTCCTTTGCGGGAGCAATCATGGCCTGGACTATGCCTATGCCTGCCACTATCTTTATGGATGCCTTCATTATTTTTGTAACTGCTGATTCAATAAACTCGGCAAGCTTTTCAAGCTTCTTTTCACTTGATACGTGATTAAGCACCTCAAGCACCAGAAACAGATGAATTCCCGGTATGAGCACCAGCTTTATAAGCCACTCCACTACATAAATAAGCACAAATGCCAGCATGTAAAAGCCTGATGCCGAAAATCCTTTTCCGGACGCAAGAAGTACTGTCGCATATGCCGGCACAAGCGCTGTAAGATAAGTCAAAAGCACATCAATACAGCCCTTTGCCACATCAGACAATACAAAAAAAGATGCCATAAGCATTGATATAACCGATGCATACATAAACAGAAAGCTTACATTGTATACATAATCCTGCCGCCAGAAAATAAGCCTTGAAAACACCATAAAAAGTATCGTATAGCACAGCACATTTATAATAACAGGCTTCACCGCCGCTATCTCATAAAAAAACAGCTCATAAATATACTCACAGATTTTTTCACCGGCCTTTTGATCTCCTGCCAGAATTGCATCCATTATATCCGAAAACGATAGTCTGTCCGGCAGATAATCCTTTGAATATTTTTCAATCTCTGACATATCTATTTTTTCAAGCATCTGCTGCTCAATTTTATCTGTAATTTCGGTGTCAGACGCATACACAAAACACTGCGGCAAAAACACTACAGCCAATATGATTATTATCAAAATATATTTTTTACAAATCAAAACAGCTCTCCAATCAGCTCTATCAGACAAGACATCACCGGAATTGACATCACAACAATTGCTCCCTTCGCAAAAAGCTCTATCTGCGATGCAATTGCGCTATGACCGCAGTCCTTACAGATTGAGGATGAAAACTCCGCAATATATGCAATCCCAAGCATCTTTACCATAGTGACAAAAAATTCCGGTTCCACAGGAAGCTTTGAAAGAAGTCCTTTAAAAAACTCAATTGTTGTGCCGAGCCGCTCCAATGCAAAAGCAAAAATTATAGTGCCGCAGGCCACTGAAAGAAGCATTGAAAGCTCAGGCCTGTCACGCTTTAAAAGCACTGCAAAAAATACTGCCGCAATTCCTATTATCCCAATCTTCAACATATTACAAAGAAAACATATCCTGCATTGCCTTAAACAGCTCACTTATATATGGCACAATCCAAAACAATACAATAACAAGCCCGGCCAGACTAAGCAGGAAAGTCATTTCCTCCCTTCCACTGTGTTTTAAGACCTGTCCAAGCACCGTAATCACTATTCCAAGTGCTGCTATCTTAAAAATAATCGAAATCTCCATCATCAAGTCCTTTCATCGCATACAACAATATGTTTAATCGGATTACCACATTTTTATACAAACATTTTTATATAAGCATTATCGATATCATAATCCCTCCCAAAATACCCACAGGACAAATCACCTTCATTTTTTCAACATAATCTTTCCTGTAAAAATCTATCTGTTTATGTATGTCCAAAGCACATTCCTTAAGCCGCTGCTCCATCGCAGCTGCATTTTTTTCAAAGAATGCACCTCCCATTTCAACTATCATTTTCTTTATTTTTTCATCAGATACCCTGCCACAAAGCACCTTCTCCCACACAGCCTTCCAGCCCTCCTCCCCGCTTTTACAGCTCCTGTTTGAAAGCACTTCTCCCATTCTCCTGCATCCCTCATTAAACACCTCGCTCTTTCCTCTTATGCTGTTAAAAAACTGCGGCGCCTTCATTCTTTCTCCTGCCAGATAAAATGCCCCCTTTTCAAGCAAAAGCATAAAATCATACAGCATCGCTATATCTGCCTTTTTTCTTTTGCTGTAATCATTTATCAGCCCCGATACCGCAAACAGTACTATACAAAAGCCTGTAAGCTTCATCATAAATGCTATAGCGCCTCACCCCTTTTTCATCATGGTCTATAAACACAAACCGTTCTATGGCATGTGGCAGAATTTTTCTTCGCAGATCATCTGCATTGGTGCCATGTACACTGCCAAGTATCCTTATTCCGCAACTCACAAGCTGGTTTAGTGCCTCGATATCGCTTTCTCCTCCCAGCTCATCCACTGCAATCACATCCGGTGACATAGAGCGCAAAAGCATCCTCATGCCAAGTGACTTCGGACAGTTATCCAGCACATCACTGGAATTGCCTATATCGTTTTGAGCCACTCCCAAGTAGCACGCTGCTATCTCCGAACGCTCATCGACCACCGACACCTTAAGAGCGTTTTTTCCGTCACAGCCATCTGAAAGTATCCTTATGCAGTCTCTTAAAAATGTTGTTTTTCCTTCTCCCGGCCGTGATATAACCAATGTATTGTAAATGCTGTTTTCATCCCGGATATAAGGCATCAGTGGCATTGCAACGTCCCTTATCTGATGGGCAATTCTGATATTTAAGGACGCTATCTCACTGACTGCTGTAACCTTTCCTCCATCGCAGCCCATCTGCCCTGCAATTCCCACACGATGACCTCCCTCCACTGTAAAATAGCCTGCTGCAAGCTGCGGTGCTATCGCATGGAATGAATATCCGCTCAGATAATTTATCATCTCCTCAATATCGCTATGTGAGATATACACTCCGGCTCTACATCCTCCCGCAAACATATACTGCACCTGCTTTCCGGCGCGCACCCTGATTTCCTCCAGACCACACGGCATGTACGCTTCTGCCTCAGCCTTCATCTTTTGTGGCAGATAATCAATTATATCCATATTTTTCACCCCTTATCGCCACCGACAGTTATTCAAATTAAAAAAGGACACAGACGATTCTGATAAATCATCTATGTCCTATTTATATTACATGTCCAATTGTTTTAGAACGTGAAAATTATTATTTTTTACATCCTGTCAGGAGCTGAGAATCCAAGCATATCGATACAAGCCTCAAGTATCTCCTTTGTGAGCACAAGCAGCGAAATATATGACTTCTTAAGTTCTTCATTCTCCTCAGAAAGAATCTTTGTGTCATGGTAGAAGCCGTTGAATGCGTTGGCAAGCTCGTAGATGTATGCACATATCTTGTGTGGTGCAGACTCCTCGTATGCACTCTCAATTGTAGCATTGAACTTTGCCAGAGAGAGCATGAGATTCTTCTGTCCTGCATTGACTGCCGGCATGATCGCATCCTTCAGTGCGCTGATGTCGCCACCCTTTGCCTCATACTTTGAGAGGATTGACTTGATACGCACGATTGTATAAAGGATATATGGACCTGTGTTACCCTCAAAGGATGTGAATCTGTCGATATCAAAGATGTAATCCTTGCTCGCCTGATTAGACAAATCACCATACTTGACTGCTGCAAGCGCTACAGTTTTGGCTGTCTGCTTAGCCTCCGCCTCGTCAATATTTAAATTCTCTTTTTCCTTCTGGTTTTCCTTAATCTTATTGAGCATCTCATCGTCAATTTCCTTGAGGAGGTACTCAAGACGCATTACTCCACCGTCTCTTGTCTTGAAAGGCTTGCCGTCCTTACCGTTCATGGTTCCAAAGCCGATATGTACAAGCTCTGTAGTATCAGGTACTATGCCTGTCTTTCTTGCGCAGCGGAACACCTGGATAAAGTGCATTGACTGACGTGCGTCTGCCAGATAAATCACACGGTCAGGGTTGTTCTCCTTCATACGCATAACAAGTGTTGCAAGGTCTGTAGTGCTGTAAAGTGAGGCTCCGTCAGACTTTAGGATGATACATGGCGGAATCTCCTTTGTATCTGTATCCTCCTTCACATCCACAACCAAAGCGCCCTCACTCATATGTGCAAAGCCCTTTTCCTTCATCATTTCAACCATCCCAGGTACATATGGCTGTGCATCCGACTCTCCCTTCCACAGCTCAAAATGAACATTCAGATTCTCATAATTTCTCTTAAGATCTGTTACAGATACATTCATAATGTGTGAAAGCAGTGCCTGATAGCCTCTCCTGCCTCCCTGAAGCTCTTTTGTGGCAAGAAGAGCTGCCTCCTTGAAGCTCTCATCTGATTTTGACTTACCGCTGGCTGTCGGATAGATGTCCTCAAGCTCTGATATGGTAAACGGTGCCTCCTTCGGGTACTCTCCTGTATAGCTCTCATCAAAATAAACGAGGTCAGGCTTTCTCTCGCGAAGCTCTGTGATGATAAGTCCCATCTGAAGTCCCCAGTCACCGAGATGCACATCACCAATCACATTGTGTCCCATGAACTTTGCGATACGCTTAACGCTCTCTCCGATTACTGCCGAACGAAGGTGTCCTACATGAAGAGGCTTTGCGACGTTTGGTCCGCCGTAATCCACTACTATAGTGAGTGGCTTTTTGGCCTTCTCCAAGCCGTATCTGCCCTCGTCATCCTTCATATCGTTCATATATTTTGCCAGAAAAGCGGTATCCATTTTGATATTAAGAAATCCCGGCTTTACTGATTCTACTGACTCAAACATCTCATCTGACTCAAGGAGCTCCGCTACCTTGTCCGAGATCATAAATGGTGCACACTTATACTCTTTTGCCGCTGCCATTGCTCCGTTACACTGGAACTCACAAAGGTCCGGTCTGTTTGAAAGTGTAACCTTTCCGTACTTCTCGTCATATCCTGCACTGACGAATGCCTTTGTAACTTCCTCTGATATCAAATTAATCAGTTTTTTCATTGTATTCCTCCTGATATATAGCTGTTTTGCGTCAAACAGCGAATATATTTATATTAGCACACAAATGAATTGCTTTCAATATCAACCGTCATTTTTGCCTTCTGAGTAAATATTAACCGTTAACGTAACCTTGCATTTGCACCCCCAAAGGAGTATGATTTCATATGAAAATTTAAAGGAGGTCTTATCAATGAAGATAAAAACTAAACAAATAACCGTTACTGCAATTATGCTTGCAATCTGTCTTGTCAGCCAGTTCTTTAAGAACTTAAGTGTATACATCACAGGTCCAATCATTAATGCAGCTTTAATACTTACCGTGCTCTATGCCGGAATGGCATGTGGCATTATCCTAAGCATTATCACACCTGTCACATCATTTTTCATCACAGGAAGTCCTGTTATGGCGGCTATCCCTGCGATGTTTCCATGTATCATGATAGGAAATATCATTCTCGTGGTATGTGTGGGACTGCTTCGCAAAAAATGCGGTAAAGCTGCCGGTTTTCCTGTATCAATTGCAATAGGTGCCATACTAAAGGCCGTTTTCATGGGAATAGCCATTGCACTTATCATTCTACCGGCATTTCTGCCTGCTCCGATGCACAAGATGCTGCCGGTATTACAGCTTCAGTTTTCAGTGACACAGCTTATCACCGCTGTTATCGGAGGTGTATATGCAGTCATAATTGCAGCTGTGCTTAAAAAAACTTCTTTAGCACAGGCAGACTAAATATTCAATTATCTGCTTATGCTTCCAGATATCCGTGCATATTTTTAAGCGCATTTTTCTCAAGCCTTGATACCTGTGCTTGAGAGATATTTATCTCCTCTGCCACCTCTATCTGTGTCTTGCCTTCGAAAAAACGCAGCTTAATAATCTGTCTCGCTCTGTCATCAAGCAGCTTTAAGGCATCGTCGAGAACCAGATTTTTTACCCATGCTTCCTCTTTGTTTTTCTTGTCCGATATCTGATCCATCACATAAAGTGTATCACCACCGTCAGTATATACAGGATCAAAGAGGGATAGCGGTGTCTGGATTGCATCAAGTGCGTATAGTATATCGTTTTCGGGGATACCGCAATCCTTTGATATTTCCGCTAAGGACGGATCATGCACCAGCTTTCTCGATAGCTTTTCCTTTGATTTAATAGCCTGATAAGCTGTATCCCTGAGGGAACGTGGAATGCGGTATGCACTGTTGTCACGCAGATACCGTCTCACCTCACCGATAATCATCGGAACAGCATAAGTGGAAAACTTAACACCTATAGTCGGATCAAAATTATCAATTGATTTCATAAGTCCGATGCATCCTATCTGAAATAAATCATCCATATTTTCATTATGGTTTGAAAACCTTCTGATTACCGAAAGCACCAGCCTTAAATTTCCACGAATATACTTTTCTCTTGCAGCCTTATCTCCCTTTTTTATTTTCTCAAACAGTTCTTCTTTTTCATCATCCTTAAGTACCGGCAGTTTTGATGTGGCCACTCCACATATATCAACCTTATATACAGACATGGGAATCCTCCGGATAAATTTCTTTATCTAAAGCATTCCCATTTACAGTAATTTTATTCAATTAATCCGCGTATATAATTCTACAGCACTGCCGCTATTTTTATATCCAAACGGATATCCTGAGCCGTCAAACTCTTCCTTTGTTAGCTTTATGTACTTCTTGACATTCAAAGCATTTTTTGTTAACATAGCAAGGCGAAAATAAATACGTCAGTTCGAAACCTTCCTGACGTAAAACAAAACTAAAGGAGAACTAAATATGAGAAACAAAAAAGTATTATTTGCAGTACAGGCAGCTATGATTGCAGCACTCTACGTTGTGCTCACGTATATCACCAATCTGCTAGGTCTCGCATCAGGCACCATTCAGGTACGCTTTTCTGAAGCGCTTTGCATCCTTCCGGTTTTCACACCGGCAGCCATTCCTGGGCTTTTTATCGGATGTCTGATTTCCAACCTTATCACAGGTGGCATCATCTGGGATATCATCTTCGGAAGCATCGCTACACTGCTCGGCGCACTCGGCACTTACTTCCTTCGAAAGAAGAAGTTTGTATACACCCTGCCACCGGTCATCGCCAACATAATTATCGTGCCACTCGTGCTCAGATACGGATACGGTTTTACGACTGTATACAAGGGTGTTGATATCTCTCTTGTTTTCAATGCAGTTACAGTCGGAATCGGTGAGATCATATCAATATGTGTACTTGGAAGCCTGTTAAAGGGAATACTTTCGAAATACAGAAATGTAATTTTCAAGCAGGACGAGGCGTAGTTACATACATAGCACTTTCAATAAGCTGCGCGTCATAAAATAAAAAAGCTCTGTGTCATACACTTATATGTATGCACAGAGCTTTTTACTTTATTATGCTGTGATCACATTCTATCTATCCCACTTATCACACAGCGCATTTATCTGGTCTGCAAACTTGCTCAAGTCCTTATTAGCCATACCCTGACACTTCTGGATAACAGATACAAGCCTCTGGCCTGCTGCCACAAGACGGTCAAATATAGTCTTCTCTCTGCTTGCCATGCCATATGCAGCCTTTTTCTCCACAAGCTTGCGGGAGCCATCAGCCACCTTCTGATTCGTGATAAGGTCATAGGCATCACCACTGTACGGTGCCACTGCATCATAGCCGAAGGTCTCATGCACATGGTTTGCAAAGTACTCTGCTGTGGATTCCTCTCCATGGACTATAAATACATGCTCCGGCTTGTTTTTTATTGCGCCAAGCCACTCGGTAAGCTGATTTTTGTCTGCATGTCCACTGATACCCGGCAGATTTACTATGCTTGCCCTTACTTCTATTTCCTCACCAAAAAGCTTCACCTTTTTAGCTCCGTTCAAAAGTGCATAGCCAAGTGTGCCCGGAACCTGGTATCCTACAAACAGAACTGTCGAATCGCTTCTCCAAAGATTGTGCTTTAAGTGATGCCTGATACGTCCGGCCTCACACATACCCGATGCAGAGATTATGACCTTTGGCTTCTTATCGAAATTAATCATCTTTGACTCATCCGATGATACTGCCACACGAAGTCCCGGAAACTTGATTGGATTGATGCCTGCCGAAATAAGCTCCATAGCCTCCTCATCAAAACAGTCCGATATATTCTCATGAAATACATTTGTTGCCTCAACAGCAAGGGGGCTGTCGATGTAAACCTCAAAATTCGGATGCTCCGGCAGCAGATTCTCCGTCTTTATACGCCTGATAAAGTAGAGCATCTCCTGCGTCCTGCCCACTGAAAATGCCGGGATTACCAGATTGCCGCCTCTTGTAAAGGTCGCATTGATGACCTTTGCAAGCTCCACCGCGTAATCAGGCGGCGTATCGTGCAGACGATTGCCATATGTAGATTCCATAACCACATAATCAGCACTGTCCACATACTGCGGATCCTTGATGAGCGGCCTGTTGTGATTTCCGATATCGCCTGAAAAGACAATCTTTTTGGTCACATTCTCCTCAGTCACCCACATCTCAATGGATGATGAACCAAGCAGATGACCTGCATCCACAAATCTCACCTTAAGCCCCGGACATATCTCATACACACTGTTGTAATCACACGGTGTAAAGTGCTGCATGACATTCTGTGCATCCTCCACATTGTACATAGGAGTCACTTCCGGTCTTCCGGCTCGTCTTGCCTTTCTGTTCTTCCACTCCGCCTCAAATTCCTGAATATGTGCAGAATCCTTTAGCATGATGTTACATAAATCTGTTGTCGCCTTTGTCGCAAAAATGGTGCCCCTGAAACCGTGATTGTATATGAGCGGCAAAAGACCTGAGTGGTCAATGTGTGCGTGTGTGACAAACACATAGTCTATGAGCGAAGGATTGACCGGTATCTCCTGATTCACGTACAAATCAGCTCCCTGCTCCATTCCACAGTCAATAAGTATATGTGTGTCCCCAAATGTCAGATAGTGACAGCTTCCAGTAACCTCTCTGTCAGCCCCGATAAATTCCAATACCATACTACCATCTCCTATTCTGTTTTATGATAAAAATATTATACCACACTTATGCCATTTTCTGTATTTCTTTCTTCAATCTTGCCATTATTTTTTTTTCGAGCCTTGATATGTATGACTGTGAAATTCCCAGAATATCTGCCACCTCCTTCTGCGTCAGCTCCTTATTCTCCACACGGTTTACTCCAAATCGAAGCTCTATTATCTGTCTTTCACGCTCGTTCAATGACAGCATGGCTTTTTTTAGCAGTGAAATCTCAACCTCAGTCTCGATATCCTTATATATGACATCCTCATCCGTCCCCAGTATATCTGATAAAAGCAGCTCATTTCCGTCCCAATCCGTGTTTAGTGGCTCATCAAAGGATACCTCAAGCTTCACTCTGTTGTTGCGGCGCAGATACATAAGGATCTCATTTTCTATGCATCTGGATGCATATGTGGCAAGCTTTATTTTCTTCTCAGGATTGAATGTGTTTATCCCCTTTATGAGACCGATTGTGCCAATTGATATAAGGTCCTCCACGCATACTCCCGTGTTTTCAAATTTTTTTGCCAGATACACCACAAGCCTTAGATTGTGCTCTATAAGCTGCTTTTTTGCCTGTTCCTTTGACATTGCCACATTTTTATCCACCAGTGCAATCAGACAGCACTTCTCCTCATCTGTCTCAAGCGGAGGCGGCAGCACTTCCGTCCCTCCTATGTAAAACACCTCATTTGTGTGCGGCTTGCTTCCCCAGAGTATTTTCCATACCCGTTTTATTACTAAAAACAGCTTCATTCAAAATCATATCATATGCATTGTCCTCAAATAAACTATCCGATGCTCTTCCCACCAGCACATTATGTAAAATCAGCTTACCATTTCCCTTCATAACTGTCATCTCATCAAATTCACACACTTTAATGCTCCCACCATCATTTCCCAGGCTCTTGTACGGCACATCAAAAAAGCTGGCATTTTCTCCTACAATATCAAACAATGCACTCCCGCCTATGTGCACCGGAATCTGCTGTGGCTGTTTTTTTAGCAGATTTCCCGTATCATACAAGGCTGTGGCACAAGCCCTTTTACCATCCTTTAAAAGTGTGACCCTATATAGTCTTCTGCTCTCATTACTTCGTTCACAGAAGCACTTTAACACTATGTATGATATGACAAAACCAAAGCATACCATAACTGTCGCATCAGAGCTGAAAAAGCTGTCCAGAGCTGTTACTATGCCTCCGGTCAGCACTGTTACAAACATACATAGTGCAAAAAGTCTTAGAAACGGGATTTTTCTGCCAGCCTGTCTGCCTATTGCAAGCCTTGCCGCAAGCGGTACGACCACCAGAACAGAGGTCCATTTATAAAACGCATAGCTGCCTGCCAAAAGAAGCAGTACACATTCACATACCGATGCACCCACCGCTGAAGCAATCAGACGTACCACCTTCCCGATCAATGGGATTTTTAGCATATATATGACAAATATAAGTATGAGACAGTTGGTGATAAATGTACGAAGAAGAAAAATATCGAGATAAAATGCATAGATAATTTTTCACCTCACTTTCACAGACAAGAATAGCGTAAAAGCAGGTTTTTAAGTGCCGTAATATGTCGACAATAATCAAAAAGACATGCAGCCAAAAAGCTGCATGTCCTATAAACTATCGTCTTGAATTCTTAAGGAAATCCGGAATATTAATCTCTACCGGCTTAACCGTGCTCTCAGGCTGGCGTGGCTTCTGGATACCTGTATATGCATGTGCAGGTGCTGTCTGCTGTTGCTGGGCAGCTGTATGAAGTCCTGCTGTTGCTGTGGACTGTGTTCCCATGCCTGAAACAGGTCTTGCAGCTGTCTGATTCGGATATACCATACGGTTTTGCATACCGCCTGCCATTCCTGCACCAGGCGCTGCCTGCTTGCCCGGCATATCTATCTTCTCTGAAACATCCTCCAGTCCTGTAGCAATAACAGTGATAGAAGCCTGATCAGTCATGCTCTCATCAAACTTGGCACCAAAGATAATATTGGCATCCTCTCCTGCCAGATCCTGTACGTAACTTGCTGCATCGTTTGCATCCATAAGGGAGATATCGCCTGAGATATTGATAATTACATGTGTTGCACCATTTATCTTTGTCTCAAGAAGAGGTGAAGCAACCGCAAGCTTAACAGCTTCGATAGCCTTATCATCCCCCTGTGCACTACCGATACCGATATGTGCCATACCCTTGTCCTTCATGACAGTCTGTACATCTGCAAAGTCAAGGTTGATAAGTGCAGGAAGATTAATAAGATCAGTGATTCCCTGAACTGCCTGCTGCAATACCTCATCTGCCTTCTTGAGTGCATCCGGCATTGTTGTGCGACGGTCTACTATCTCAAGAAGCTTATCATTTGGAATGACAATAAGTGTATCAACGCTCTCTTTAAGTCTCTCTATTCCTGAAACAGCATTAATCATTCGCTGCTTTGCCTCAAATTTGAATGGTTTTGTAACAACACCAACTGTAAGTATGCCCTGATCCTTTGCTATCTTTGCAACAACAGGAGCTGCACCTGTACCGGTTCCGCCTCCCATACCGCATGTGACGAATACCATATCAGCGCCCTTTACTGCTGCCTGAAGCTCCTCTGCGCTCTCCTCAGCGGCCTTCTGACCGATTTCAGGCTGCGCACCTGCGCCGAGTCCCTTTGTAAGCTTCTCTCCAATCTGTATAAGTGTAGGAGCCTTACAAAGCTGTAAAGCCTGCTTATCTGTATTGATGCCGATAAACTCTACTCCACCAATATTCTCATCAATCATTCTGTTAACTGCATTGTTACCGGCTCCTCCGACTCCAATGACAATAATCTTTGCGCTGTTATCAGCCTCGTTAGTTCTTATCTCAAGCAAGGTGATTCCTCCTCTTTCTTTCCCAAAATTTAATTTTCTATATAAAAATATCGAATATTCTTAAACTCATTTATTCTATAATATAATTTTTCTCCAAAATAATCAACTATAAAATATGATTTTTTTTATTTAGTTTTGCATTATTCTGACTTGTCAAACACAATATTTGTTGTTTCTTCCGTCCAGCTCTCTAAATGTAGTGTACCGGACTGTCCCTCAAGCGATGGCATGATAGCCTTAAGCCTCTCTATTTTACGTGTAAGCTTTGTCGTGTCACCAATTATCACACTCACATTACCATACTTGACTACCGGTGCATTTTGCGCACCATAATCCACAGAATCCGGCACAAGATCCTGCCTTTTTAATCCCTGGGTAAGCTCAAGGATATCTTTTAGCATAGCCTGCTTTATAGGAAGCTTCTCGTAAAGCACTACCTTGTCACAGCTTATGCCATCTATACATGGCACACCCGGCACCGTGTCTGAGGATGTCTCCACCACAAAGCCATCCTTATCAAAATATGCATTCTCATTAATTCCCGGAATATATATGTATCCAAGCATTCCTTTTTCATAAACTGATATATGAAGAGTATGCGGACTATCCAGGCTTATGCTCATTGTATCAATAAACGGTATTTTTTTAGTATCCTTTACCTTATATTTCAGATAGACATACAGTGAGTTCCATGAGTACTTATCATTAAGCACCGCATCCTCTATAGTCTTTTGGTCATAAAGCTCATTGCCCTCGACAACTACCCTTTTTACCGTAAACAGCTTAAGTGCAATGAGAAGCAGTATCGCGAGCACTGCTATCGTAATTAGCAGTCCCATAAAAAAATGCTTTAAACTCTTTTTATGTTTTCTTTTTTTCTTAATCATTATATTTCACGCCTTAATCTACACATTTTCAAGCCTGATGCCTCTTGACACAGACAAAACAAGCCCTATTTCCGCCATCAGGAATATGATTGACGTACCTCCATAGCTGATAAACGGCAGAATAACACCGGTATTTGGAAGTGAATTGGTAACTACCGCAATATTCAGTATCACCTGGATTGCAATATGACTCATCACACCAATCACTAAAAGTGAGCCATACAAATCCCTTGCATTGTTTGCAATGACCATCATACGCCATATAAGCAGTATAAAAAGTAAAATAAGGCAGATAGCCCCAAACAATCCAAGCTCTTCACAAATAATTGTAAATATCATATCATTTTGTGACTCCGGCACATTGCCAAGCTTCTGTAAACTCTCTCCAAGTCCTTTTCCAAACAATCCGCCCGAGCCTATCGCATAAAGTCCCATCATAGTCTGGAATACTGCGTCTGTTCCCGCAGTCTCCGGATGCAGCCATGCCTCAATACGTGTACTTCTATAGCCTGCCAGCATGACAAACGCCACTGCAAACACAACTACCGCCACTGCTACAATAATAAACTGCAGATACTTTGGGCTTGCGACAAACAACATACAGACCGAAATGCCTATGATGATAACTGCCGTACTCAGATTGCTGATTGCAACAACTATTATGAGCGGAATAAGCATAGCAAGCACCTTTACCAGACTTAAAAACTTATCAAACTGCTTGGGTATCTTGTCTATAATCATAGCCATAAACAGTATGACCGCAATTTTAGCCACTTCTGAAGGCTGGAACTGTATTGGTCCTATGCCGATCCATCTCGATGAACCATGTGAGCTTGAGCCTATTTTCGGCACAAACACAAGCACACACAGTATAAGCGATACTATATACGCAAAAAAGCCAAGCTTTTTCCAATATCTGTAGTCGACCTTTGCCAGAAATACCATAGGTATAAGTCCAAGTACAATATTTCGTATCTGAAGCTTAAGATAGTGCATGCTGTCATGATTTTTGATGGCCGATGTGTATGCACTCGAGCTATATAGCATAACAAGACCAAAGCAGAGCAGAAATATAACTATAAACAACAGGTTGTAGTCGAAATAAGGTATTCCTTTTTCTTTTTTTTCTTTATTCTTGCTACTTCTTCTACGCTTTCCTGCCAAAATATTTACTCCTTAAATCCTTTTACTATTTCCTTAAAGATACGTCCGCGCTCCTCATAGTTAGGAAACATGCCCCAGCTTGCACATGCAGGTGATAAGAGCACTGCATCACCTGAAACAGCATGCTCATAGCAATAATTTACTGCATCCTCAAACGTATCCTTCTTTACAGTATTCATGAATCCGTGTCTGTGTGCACACTCTTCGATTTTATCTGCAGTCTGACCGATAAGCACAAGCTCCTTTACTTTGCCGTCAAAGGCTTCTATCCACTCATCATACTCCGACTGCTTATCATATCCACCGCCAATGAGAAGTGTCGGTCTGTTCATGGCACGTATACCCTGAATGGCTGCATCAGGATTGGTGCCCTTTGAATCGTTGTAGAATCTGACTCCACGCTTTTCGGTCACGTACTCTATCCTGTGCTCAACTGCCTTAAATACCTTAAGCACCTCGACAATCTTATCCATCGGTACCCCAAAGCTTATAGACATGGCACACGCTGCCATCACATTCTCAAAATTATGCTTTCCGAGGAGGTTCAGCTCATTTACATCAATTACCTCATCGCGTACACCGTCGTGTGCGTATATGATGATGTCTCCGTCCAGATAAAAGCCCTCTGAAAGCTCAGACTTACTGCTGAAAAATATAACCTTAGCAGGGCACTCTGCTGCAAAATCTCTAAGCACCTCGTCCTCGTAGTTTAACACGCAGTAATCATCTGCTGTCTGATTTTTTGTGATGTCCTCCTTTGCCCTGATGTAATTTTCCATAGTATGGTGTCGATTCAGATGATCGGGTGTGATATTTAAAATTGCGCTTACATGTGGCTTAAAGGTATCTATTGTCTCGAGCTGGAAGCTTGATATCTCTGCAACCGTTACTGTCTCACCGGTGCTTCCTGTGACCATTGATGTATAAGGGATTCCGATATTTCCTACCACTCTCACATCCTTAAAGTAATTCTTCATTATCTCACCTGTCAGAGCTGTAGTGGTCGTCTTTCCGTTGGTTCCTGTAACAGCGATGATCTCACCTGCCCCAAATGTGTATGCAAGCTCTATCTCACCCCATATTTTAACGCCCCTGTCACGTAAGGCATTGACCATAGGAATGTCTGTTGGTACTCCCGGACTTAGCACAGCCACATCAAACTCATCAATCTGTTCATCTGTCAGGTCGCCTAAAATAAGCGGCACCTCCTTAAGCTTTGGTGCTTTCTCATAAAGTGTTTTTGAATCCAGTTCTTTATTTCCATCAAACAATACTGTATCGATGCCATTTGCGCACAAAAGTTCAGTCGCTGCAATGCCACTCTTTCCTGTTCCGACAACAAGTACCTTTTTTCCTTGTAAGCTCATTTTTATTCCTCCATCTTTTATTGCAGCCCTCCGTATGGATATGTTTAACAAATCAACTTCTCCAAACGACTGCCTTAATCATTAAATTATAGTATACGTTATTTGGTTCTATTTCGCAAGAGCCCGTAAATCAGTTAAACACTCCTATCTCCTGTGCATACGGTATGATTTCCCTAAATATTTCAGCTGCAACCGGTGCAGCGATTGTTCCTCCATAGTATGCACCGCCCTTTGGATTATTTATTTTCACAAGCACCATAAGTGCCGGATCATCCACCGGATAAAATCCAAGGAACGAGGCTATATATACATTGTCACTTCTCGGAAGTGTCTGCGATGTAGCAGTCTTTCCTCCTATCGCATAACCTTCAACCTTTGCATTTTTTCCTGAGCCCTCTGCTACCACGCCCTCCAAAAGCTTTCGCAGTGTATCAGATGTCTCTTCACTGCATATACCTGACGTCTGTTCAAAGGACAGCACCTCCTTTACCGTACCTTCGGTGCCATGAATCTCCTTACCTATATGAGGAGTAATTCTGTTACCACCATTTATAAGCGATGATACTGTTGTCATAAGCTCGATGGGTGTGAGCTGGAATGACTGTCCAAATGAAATTGTTGCAAGCTCCACCTGGCCTATCTTATCCGGCTGATGCATTATGGTGGCGGCCTCTCCCGGCAAATCAATACCTGTCTTATCAAGCAGACCAAACCTCATGAAATCAGCATAATACCTCTCACTGCCTATTCTAAGGCCTAAATCAATAAAGACCGGATTGCATGAATTCTGTATTCCCTGCACAAAGGTCTCACTTCCATGTCCTGTTCTCTTATGGCAGTGTATGCGTCTGTCCTCCACAGTAATATATCCCGGGCAGTAAAAACTGTCATCAAGGCTCACCACATCCTCCTCCAGTGCGATTCCTGCCGTAATTATCTTGAATACGGAACCTGGCTCATATGTATCACTTACACAGCCGTTTCTCCAGGCTTCATCATGGTTTTCACACGAAAAAGGATCATTCAAATTATATTCCGGGTAGTCGGTCATGGCATATATTTCTCCGTTTTTAGGGTTTAAGGCAATTATACTCACACTGTCTGCCAGGTTTTGTGCATATGCCATCATTGCATTTTTCTCACATACTCTTTGTATATTTATGTCGAGTGTAGTGACAAGTGTGTCTCCTTTTTGTGGAGCTTCTCTTCTCTCCTTATAGCCCTTCACCTCCACACCTCTGCCATCACATACAGTGTATATCCGCCCTGGTGTACCACGCAGAATTTCATCATATGTGGTCTCAAGCCCAACAACACCCTGACCATCTGCTCCTGCAAAGCCTATAACCTTTGAAAACAACTCATCAAGCGGATAGTACCTGACACTTGACTCGTCAACCTTTACCCCTGCCAAGCCATATGATAGTATTTTATCGCCTGTTTTTTTAGAGACATTATTCTTTATTTTTTCAATGGATGTAACCTTATCCACCTTACTGCGGATAGTCTTTTCGTCAATCGAAAGCTCACTGCTTAAAACAGAGATGACTGCTTCCTTGTCGGTTATCTGATTGTGTATAACGCTTATGTTATATGCAGTTTCATTTGTCGCTATTATCCTTTCATTTCTATCCACTATATCTCCGCGTATTCCTGCAATATCACGCTCTCTTTCCTGAAGCGCACTTGCCTTTTTACTGTAATAACCGCCTTTTACTATCATGAGATAAAACAGTCTGAAACACAAGGCGATAAGAACAGCTGTCAGTATACTGCAAAATACGCATATTTTTCTTCTGTAGCGCGTATTGTTAAGTATCATGAACAAAAATGCCTCAATATTTTTACACTAATATATGCAAAAAATATTGAGGCTATTCTCTATTCGCCCTGCTCACCCTCCTGGGTGACCTTTTCTCCTGTCGGAGGATTTGCGCCTGTTATCGTAAGGTCAGCATTTACACCGGTCTGCTCCTCATCAGGGTATATATTCATATACGGAAGTACTTCCTTTAATATCTCTCTGGTCAGGTTCTGTGCATAGTTACTGTGAGGCTGATCCTGTACATTCGGCTGGTCGATTACAGTGTAAATAACAAGCTGCGGATCCTGCGCAGGCACACAGCCTATAAATGATACAAGATAGCAGCCCCTCTTTCTAAGGTGCGTTGTCTCATCATACATCTGCGCTGTTCCTGTCTTGCCTCCCATTGAGTATCCGTCAACCTTTGCCACCTTACCGGTTCCGTTTGCAACTACATTCTGCAGGTAGTTTTTAAGTGTCGCACTTGTATTCTCTGACACTGTCTTTTTTAGCAGTGTAGGCTCAATTGTCTTTACTGTATTGCCGTTGTCATCTGCGATTTTCCTTACTACGTGCGGCTGATAATAATTTCCGCCATTCACCAGTGAGGAAAATGCACTGACCATCTCTATCATGGTACAGTTATAGTTCTGTCCGAATACGTTTGTCGCTAAATCGACAGGCTTTATATTGTCGAGTGTATACATGAGCGTTGATGTATTTGCCTCACCCGGCAGGTCAACACCTGTCTTTTGACCAAAGCCAAATACACTCTGATAGTACAGAAAATTTTCTGCACCAATCTTATATGACATCTGCATGAGTGCATCATTACATGAATCCATGAGTGCCTTTTCAAGTGTCTCTATGCCATGTCCGCTACGGTTGACGCATGATACCTTTTCACTGCCAAACATCTCATATCCATCACATAAAAATGTCATATCAGTAGTGAGCGTGCCTGTATCCAGTCCACATGCCACGGTAAAAGGCTTCTGTACAGACCCCGGCTCATATGTATGTGTAACACAGAAGTTCTGCCACAGCTTATTCAGAGTATTTAATGTATCATCATCACTCATTGCATTAAGCTGCTCTTGTGTATAGTAATCCTTCATATTCTTCGGATCGTTCAGATCAAAGTTTGGATAATTCGCCATGGCCAGTATCTCACCATTTTTAGGATTTTCTATAACGACTGCAATATTTTCTGCGCCAAGTCCTTCTCTTGCATTATTTGCATAAGTATCTGAGAACAGTTTTATCTTATCCTCAACAATCGACTGGATATTTGCGTCTATAGTTGTGTACAGTGTATTTCCGTTTTGTGCAGCAATTACTGTTTTCTGGAAATCATTGTCTGCATTCAGATAGCCGTACTCCCTGCCATTTACACCATTTAAAGTATCATTGTAATAGTTTTCAAGTCCGGTTGTACCTACATTTCCGGCGGAGGTAAAGCCGATAACTGAGCTTGCCAGTGTTTTAAACGGATAATTTCTCTGATACTCTGTCTCAAACCACACACCCTTGATGTTTGGATTCTTCAGATTGCCCTTTTCGTCTGTTGCATCCTGCAGCTGTACAAATGGCTGAATTGCATCATATGACAGCTTTTTTAACAGTACAATATATTTGTTATCCTTGCTGTTATTTGCATAATCCTCAAGTGTTGCCCTGTCTAAATCCGGAAAGCACTGTGTCAGTGCATCTATCGTCGGAGTTATATACTCTTTCTTACTGGTCATAACCGAGCAATCAAGTACGACATTATAAACAGCCACACTCGTAGCAAGCACTGTGCCGTTTGAATCCACAATATTTCCTCTCTGAAACGGTATTGTTTTGCTGTCATATGACTGTAATGATAGTACCTTTTTAGTATATGCGTCTCCGCTTGTATATTCAATAAACATCAGCCTGCCAATGAGTCCAAGCATGGCTACAACTATTAACATAAACAACGCAAACAGCTTTGTTTTCATTTTGCGTCCAATTTTTCTTACCGGTCTTTTTCTTGTCCTGGCTGCCAATATGATTCCTCCAATTTATTCCGGAATATCATTGTACTGATCCATATAGTTGTTCTTATCAATTGAGTAATAAACTATCTGATCCTGTGAAGCATATTTCATGCCAAGTCTGTTGATAGCTGCATCCTTGATTGCATTTAAATCAACAGATGTAGTAATCTGCTTGTATCTGGCATCATTATCAGCCTTCATATCATTTATCCGGCTCTCAAGTGCTGCAACCTCATTCATCTGCTGTGTCACATTTGACCTTATCTGAATAAGTGAAACAGATACAAGGGCTGAAGCTGCCACACACGCTGTGAGAAAGGCTACAAATGCCCTGTTCATTGAGAGTGCTCTCTCCTGATTTCTTCTTGCAGATTTTCTTCTGTTTTTCTTTCTTCTTATTTCCTCAAGCTCTCTTGTCGATTTCTGTGGTCTTCTGACCGGTGCTGCCTCGTCAATCTCTCTTACTGCATTCCCATTTATATAATAAGTAGTTTTATTCATTTAGCTGCTCCTTTTGCTGTCATTCTACAATTCATTCTTTTCAAACACACGAAGCTTTGCACTCTTCGAGCGTGAATTCTCTTCAAGTTCCTTTTCTGACGGAAGGATAGGCTTTCTGGTGATAACCGTTCCCTTCGATTTATTACCGCATACACATACCGGAAAACTCGGTGGACATGTACATGGATTTTCATTTTTTTTGAAATTGGATTTTACTATTCTGTCCTCAAGCGAGTGGAATGTGATTATACATATCCTGCCGCCCGGATTAAGTAAATCTATCATGTCATCCAGGTTGTCCCTTAGCACATCAAGCTCATGATTCAGCTCAATTCTGATAGCCTGATATGTTCTCTTTGACGGGTGACCACCGGTAGCTCTGACCTTTTTTGGTATAGCTGCCTTTATTATCTCGTTAAGCTCTCCTGTTGTCGTTATCTCTTGCTTTTGTCTTGCTGCTGCAATGTGCTTTGCAATATTCTTTGCAAACTTGTCCTCACCGTAATCCCTGATGATACGGTACAGGTCATTTTCGCTGTAGGTATTTACTATATCCCTTGCAGTAAGGGCATTCCTGTCATCCATACGCATATCAAGCGGTGCATCCTCACTCCTGTAGGTAAAGCCTCTCTTTGGTGTATCAAGCTGGAAGGATGACACTCCAAGATCCAGCATAATACCATCCACCTTTTCAATTCCGAGTGAATGAAGCACATTCTTCATATCAGAATAATTGCTTCTGACTATCGTTACCCTGTCTCCAAACTCCGCAAGTCTCTCTCCTGCCGCCTTTATGGCATCTGCATCCTGATCTATGCCTATCAGCCTGCCCTTGTCCGAAAGTCTCTTGGCTATCTCATATGAGTGCCCGGCTCCTCCAAGAGTACCATCCACATATATCCCGTCAGGACGGATGTTTAAATTTTTAATTGTCTCGTCCCTTAAAACTGAATAATGCTTAAATTCCATGTGGTCTCTCCATTTAATATCAAATGCCTATGCCAAGCTCTGCCATATGATCGGCTATCTCATCCATATCGTCAAAATCAGAGTTTTCAAGATATCTGTCTTTGCTCCAGATTTCTACTCTGCTGTATACTCCGACAGATACAACTTCCTTATCTATACCTGCGTATTCTCTTAAGTTCGCCGGTAAGAGGATTCTGCCCTGCTTGTCCACCTCACAGGTGGCTGCTCCTGCAAAGAAGAATCTCATAAATTTTCTTGCTTCTCTTGATGTGAGTGGTTTGTCGCGAAGATTTTCCTCAATGCGATGCCATTCTTCGTTGGAATAGACGAACAGACAGCCATCTAAGCCCTTGGTAACTACGAACTCATTGCCAAGCTGTTCACGGAACTTCGCCGGGACAATCATACGGCCCTTGGCGTCTATTGAATGATTATATTCGCCCATGAACATGGCATCCATCCTCCTTTTCCTCATTTTGAAGCTTTCCACCACTTCACTCCACTTATATGGTATTTTACTCCACTTTTCACCACTTGGTTACAATATTACACCTAACAGCCCACAAAATCAAGGCTTTAAGCCAAATTCCCATAAAAAGGCAACAAAAAAGACGCTCAGTCTTTTCGTGGACTTTGCGCCTTTTTTATAAAATGATATGAAATTTACTCTTTAGTGGTGGATTGTGGTGGAGTGTCCACCATTTTGCCCATTTTCCTCTGCTTATATCTGACAATTCCTATCCATATGGCTGATACTGCCACCAAAGTGGCGGCGAGTGCCATAGACACCGGATAATTGATATGCGGGATGAGAAGCTGGTCTGTACGCAGGCTTTCTATCCAGAATCTTCCGACACCATAGCCTAGCAAATATAGAAGAAACACCTCTCCGTCAAACCTTCTGTGCTTAAAATAAAGCATCAACAAAATAAATAAGCACAGGTTCCAAAAGGATTCATACAAAAAAGTAGGATGCACCGAGATATACTCCACTCCGTCTATCACTGTTGTATGTGACATAAGCTTTTCAGTCAGATCCGATGTCCTGACAGCTGATACCGGAAGCTGCATGGCAAAAAGTCCGTCATAATAATCGCCAAATGCCTCCCTGTTGCAGAAGTTTCCCCATCGGCCAATCACCTGTCCCAGTATCAGTCCAAGCCCCGCCGTATCACACAACAGTGGAAACGACAGCTTTCTGACCTTTGCAAAAACGAATGTGGTGATAATTGCTGCTATCACGCCTCCGTAAATTGCCAGTCCTCCCTGCCTGATATTGAATATGCTAAGCAGGTCGTCCTTGTACAAATCCCACCTGAATACCACATAGTATATTCTTGCGCCTATCACCGAGCATATGATTGCCACGAGTGCTAGATCAAAGTATGTATCAGGATTTTGTCCTGATTTTTTGGCCACATAGCAGGCCACGCCCAGCCCCGCAAGCATACCACATGCTATTATTATGCCATACATCGCAATATCAAAGCTTCCTATTGATATGCTCTTTATCACATGCTGCAAATATATATGAAGATGTGGGAAGTTTATATTATAATCCATATTTTTCCTTTCCTGACTGTAATTGCTGTCTATCACACTGTAATATATACGGCAGCAATCACAAATTACGAAAATATATGTACCCGGAGCACCATAAACCTGATACTCCGGGCAACTGTCATTATGCGCTTCTTAGTCTACGCCTGACACTCAAAGCTTGCACACTCTGTACTGCACTTGTTTGGTGTACAGTTTTTCTTGATGCCAATCTGATTGGCCATGCAGCTATTGTGGTCATTGTACTTACACTTTGCCGCATCACAGTGCACATCTGTCTCTTTGTGAATAGCTAACTCTGCAGATACCTCACAGTCACAGGCCTTATTTGAAAAGCTGCCACACTGTGTATCGCAGGCTTTCTTTGCCTTAGTTCCTTTCACATCGATTTCTCTGAGCTTACAGCAGTTATCTGCATTATACGCACATTTTTCAACATTACAATCAAGTCTTGTCATACTTTTGCCTCCTTTGCTTATGCATAGGCTAGTATGTCCTGATTGATTTTTTTTATACTTTTTAATCGATTATCTGTGTTTTTCCTCTTCTGGAAGCTCCACTCTGATTTCCTTTGTACGGATTTCCTTGCAAATCTGGTCGATGAAATCTGAAAGTGGCTTAACACCCTCATTTCCTTCAAAACGGCTTCTTACCGATACTGTGCCGTCTGCCTCCTCGTCAGCTCCGACAACAAGCATATATGGAAGCTTATCCATACGAGCCTCTCTGATCTTGTATCCGATCTTCTCAGCTCTGTTGTCAACTGTCACATCGACATCATTGCGCTTAAGCTCATCTGCTACCTTTTTAGCATAATCAGCATACTTCTCTGAGATAGGAAGCACTCTAACCTGCTCAGGGCAGAGCCATGTAGGGAACTTGCCTGCGTAGTGCTCGATAAGCCATGCAAGTGTACGCTCATAGCAGCCGAGTGATGTACGGTGGATGATGTATGGACGGATTTTATCGCCGTTTTGATCAATATAGTACAGATCAAAATTCTCAGCAATAGCACAGTCAAGCTGTATTGTTACCATGGTATCCTCTTTACCGTATACGTTCTTGGCCTGGATATCAATCTTTGGTCCGTAGAATGCAGCCTCGCCGTCGGCCTCAACAAAAGGAACATTTTCCTCAATAAGGATGTTACGAAGGACCTCCTGTGTTGAGTTCCAGTACTCATCATCTCCTAAATACTTTTCTGTGTTCTTTGGATCCCATTTTGAAAGACGGTATGTCACATCATTCTCGAGTCCCAGCACCTTAAGGACATATCTGTTAAGACTGAAGCATGCCTTGAGCTCCTCCTCACACTGGTCAGGACGGATAACATTGTGACCCTCTGAGATAGTAAACTGTCTGACACGTGTCAATCCGTGCATCTCTCCCGAATCCTCGTTTCTAAACAGTGTGGATGTCTCACCCATTCTGTAAGGCAGATCTCTGTATGAGTGCTGCTTTGCCTTGTATACATAATACTGGAACGGACATGTCATCGGACGAAGTGCCATAACCTCTTCCTCGCCGTCCTTCTCAGGATCTCCGAGAACAAACATGCCGTCAAGATAATGATCCCAGTGTCCTGAAATCTTGTACAGGTCTGATTTTGCCATGAGTGGTGTCTTTGTACGCACATAGCCCCACTCCTTATCCTCGAGATCCTCAATCCATCTCTGCAGCTTCATAATCATCTTTGTGCCCTTTGGCATCATAAGCGGGAGTCCCTGTCCGATTACATCTACTGTTGTGAAAAGCTCCATCTCACGGCCAAGCTTATTGTGATCACGCTTCTTAGCCTCCTCCATTCTCTCAAGATGTGCCTTTAAATCCTCTTTTTTATTGTAGGCTGTTCCGTAGATACGATGGAGTCTTGCCTTGTTTGAATCACCTCTCCAGTATGCCATTGATGATGATGTGAGCTTGAAAGCCTTTACACCCTTTGTGCTCATAAGATGTGGTCCTGCACATAAATCTACAAAGCCACCCTGGTCATAGAAAGAAATCTCCTCACCCTCAGGAAGCTCCTCGATAAGCTCTACCTTGTACGGCTCATCCTTTTCCTTCATGAATTTGATTGCTTCCTCTCTAGGGAGTGTAAATCTTGTTATCTCATGACCCTGTTTGATGATTTTCTTCATCTCTGCCTCAAGTGCATCGAGATCCTCTCTTGAGAATGGCTGTGAATCGAAATCATAGTAGAAACCATCGTCAATTGCCGGTCCGATTGTGATTTTTGCATCCGGGAACAGATTCTTTACTGCCTGTGCTAGCACGTGTGATGCTGTATGTCTGATGACACGAAGTCCTTCCTCATCACTTGCTGTGATTATATTGAGTGTGCAGTCCTTGTCAAGAACTGTTCTTAAGTCAACAATTTCTCCGTCAACCTCTCCTGCGCAGGCTACTCTTGCAAGTCCCTCGCTTATATCTTTTGCGATTTCATATACGCTTTTTGCTTCGCTGTACTCTTTTGATGAGCCATCCTTCAATGTTATCTTCATGGTTATCTCTCCTTTATTTTAATATAAAAATCCCCGACACCGCATTGCTGCGACATCGGGGACGATAAGCTTTGTTACCGTGGTTCCACCCACATTCTTTCCGCCTGAAAACATACTGCTTGTCTGTATCCGACAGAAACTCATTTGACTATAACGGTATCACCGGGCTTTATTGGAGCCACTCCAAGCTGGTGTTCGGTATATCATCCACCGGGGAGCTTTCACCACTCTTTGGACTTTGATTCTCGTCTTCCAAGGCTTCCCTCTCTGCTGCTTTTAATATACTTACTGTGCTCTTCAACGTATTGTTATTATGCTGTTGCACATATGTATGTAATATACGCAAACATGTGCCATACATATCTTTAGAACAATTAATGTTCCTTTCAAAAAATGATAATATACTTATTTTTCTAATCTGTAAAGTACTTTATGCATTTTTTCCGCAACATTTTTTATATTTCTTGCCCGAACCGCATGGACATGGGTCATTTCGGCCGATTTTCTTACCTACTACCACTGTTCCTGACTTCTTCTGCTCGAGGTAAAGCGCATGCTTTGTCTCTGCGTCAAAGATTTCATCCCATGCCGGGAGATTGTAAAGCCAGTCTGCCTTTGCATCTACCATGTTCTTATAAAGCTTTTCTTTATCGAAAGCAAGGCTTACCTTTGTGTCCTCATCCATCTCCTCGATTGGGTTTGGTGTGACAAGGCTGTCATTGATTCCGTCTAAGAAGCCTGTCATCTCCATGATTGATAACTCATATTTCTCAGCAAGCTCTTTGACTGTTCCCTCTACTGCCTCATCCGGATTTGCAAGGAGCTTCTCATATACGCCCTTCTCCAAGAGGAAATAATGCTGCCAAAAACGCTGTAACTCTCCCTGATCTGCTTTGTCATTGTAGGCAATCTTGTGCCACTCTTCTAATAAAGCCATTTTTACTACCACCTTTATCTTTTATAAACTGATATGAGGCCAAACAGCCTCAGCTTCACATATGGATATATTATACCAAAATAACAGCTTGACGTCAATTTTGTTTTTTTATATTATAATAAATAAAAAACTATTCAGAACCACTGAGAACAAGAAAAACTGATGCGTCATGCTCGCATGTAAGCAGCAGATTTTCTTGTTCTCAAGGTGGCTCGAATAGAAGCCCCCCACACATATGAGCAAAATTAGCTGTGTAACAGCTAGACAGCACGAGTATCGTGCGTTTTTGCGAATGTGCGTGGGATGGTTCTGAATCGTTACATTACTAAAACCACGGAGAACAATTCATGAAAAAGACAAAACGTATTTTGGCACTGATTGGTGCCATCCTTTTATTACTTTTATATGTTGTGGCATTTGTTGCCACTGTGCTCGATCACACGAGTGACATGCGCTACTGGAAGGCTGCCGTTGCCGCAACTATCATTATCCCGGTGCTTATCTGGGCGTATTCATTTGTATACAGACTTTTAAAGGGTTCTGATGATAAAGAATCCGATGATGTAACCAAAAAACCATGAAATGCAAAATCACACCTGAATTATCATCTAAAGACTGGAAAGAATTCTGCAGCCGGTTTCATTTTGATAACGATAAGCTGCCGCTTATCCGGGCAATATACACAGCAATGCTTCCATTGGTGGATGCCTTTGCATATTATTCCATAAAACAGGATTTGCCCGGGGTATCACTGGCACACTATGCCTACGGTCTCGTGACACTCGGAAACGGTGCTGACGAGCTGTCAGAGCTGTATTTAAACCATGAGCAGCTTGAGGAGGCCTACATAGCAGACTGTTTAAGCCTCATGCTTTTGTCAAACGCATATGAGCAGTTTGCAAAGGCTGTCGAAGAAGAAAGCTCTCTTTATGCCATTGAGCTGTCATTTTTAGGCGATGAATATCCGCTTGAGCTGCTGCCTGAGATTTTTGAGCACGTAAGCCCTGATGGCATACATCTCACCGGTTCAAATATGCTCATGCCACTTAAGACAGCCGCCCTCATAATAAAGCTTGACTCACAAAAGCAGAAAAATATCAAAGAGCTCTGTAATACCTGCGCGAACTGTAAAAATCTGTCGTGCCCATCAAGAAAGGCCCCTGGTCCTAAGCTGCCACACACCTATGGTGCCATGCAGATTTTTAATATCAGACATTGAAGCCCTTCTTTTTCTCATATGAGCCTCTCAGTTTCTCAACCAGAAGTGTCAGATTCCTAAACAGTGACTCAGCCGCAAAGCCAAACACTATCATGAGAAGAATACATATATTTGACAAATCTGTCAGTGCAAACAGTTTCTTTAAGAAGAAACCCGAAAATACCAGACCTGCTATATTTCCGATAATAACAGCATATTTCATTCCATTTAGCGGCTCACTGATTTTAAAGAGAATCATAAAGCCCACTACTGAAAGTACAAGCGTCGCTATCGTTCCTATGCTTGCATCTGATATACAAAATACTTCTCCGCATACGACAAGCGCTCCGACAGCTATTACATCCGTAAGTCCACCGGGCAGTGCCTTTAGCATGACATTGGTGATAAAGTGCCCCTTTATCCTGTCCTTATTCTGCTCCAGTGCCAATAAGAATCCCGGTACTCCTATGGTAAACATACTGATGAGCGATACCTGTGCCGGCTCAAGCGGATACGTAACCATAAGGATAACTGAAAACAGTGAAAGTAACAGTGAAAATATATTTTTCACAAGAAACAGGCTTGCTGAGCGCTGGATATTGTTTACCACCCTGCGGCCCTCATACACCACATCCGGCATGTGTGCAAAGTCAGAGTCCAAAAGGACAACCTGGGCTGCCTGGGCTGTCGCCTCACTTCCCGATGCCATAGCCACACTACAGTCGGCATCCTTCATGGCAAGTATATCGTTGACTCCGTCTCCGGTCATCGCAACTGTATGACCTTTAGCCTGTAAAGCCTTTACAAGCTGTTTCTTCTGCTTTGGTGTCACTCGTCCGAATACAGTATATTTATTCACTGCATCGGCTATTTTATCCTCAGTATCGAGTGTTGCCGCATCAACAAAGCTTTCTGCACTTTCTATTCCTGCCTGTATGGCAATCCTTGAAACAGTACGCGGATTGTCACCTGAAATAACCTTTATCGCAACACCCTGACTCTTGAAATACTCAAAGGTCTTTACTGCATTTGCTCTGATAGGATTGGCAAGTGCCACAAATCCAAGCGGAGTAACACTGCCATTTATGCCATTCTCCACGTTCTCCCCATTGTACCTTGCAAATAAAAGTACTCTGTCGCCTTTGTCAGCGTACGGTATGATTTCTTCCTCAATGCGCGCAAAGTCTTCGTGCATGATAAACTCCGGCGCTCCGAGCAGATAAGTTCCGTCAGAAAAGGTAACGCTGCCATATTTAAGGCTCGACGAAAATGCCTGCTGTGAAACCGCTGTACGATGCAGTGCAGATGTATTATTTGTCAAAGCTTCCGCTGCATATGCTTTTAGTGCGAGCATAGTCGCATTGTTGTCAACCGAAGCATTTGCATAATCTAAAATAAGACTTTTAAGCTCATCTAATGTCAAAGCTGTCTGTGTGCCATCTGCTCCACTGTTTTTACAGAGAAAAATTTCCTTAAGCTTCATATCAGGCTCAGTAATTGTGCCCGTTTTATCCACACAAAGCACATCCACACGCGCAAGCGTCTCAATACTTTTCATATCATGAAGCAAAACCTTTTTCCTTGCAAGCTTCATAGTGCTTAAGGCAAGCGCCACTGTGGTCAGCAGATACAAGCCCTCCGGTATCATTCCTATAATCGCTGCAACTGTCGATGTAACACTCTTTGTGATAGACTCGCCATTCACAAAATGACTCTGCCAGAACAATATAAGCCCGATCGGAATAATAACTATGCCAACCCATTTGACGATCAAATTAATGGAGCGTATCATCTCTGACTGCTCCTTGCCGCCCATCGATTTTGCCTCAAGGCTCAGCCTTGAGATATATGATTCATTACCGACCTTTTCAAGCCGTGCATAGCACTCTCCCGATACAACAAAGCTTCCCGACATGAGAGTGCTGCCCTCTGTCTTTTCCACCTCATCAGCTTCACCTGTGAGCAGTGATTCATTTACCTGTATATTTCCGGATATCACAACCGCATCCGCACAAATCTGCTTTCCTGCGGTAAGTAAAATCACATCGTCCTTTACAAGTTCCTCCGTACTAATCTGCTTTACGCTGCCGTTTCTGATGACATCCGCATGCGGAGCATTCAGTAAACTCATTTTTTCAAGAGTCTTTTTTGCGCGGATTTCCTGAACGATTCCGATTACCGTATTTCCAATAATTATAGGCAGAAATGTCAGATTTCTGAAAGAACCTACCATTATGAGAAGTATCGTTATGACAAGAAATATAAGGTTAAAATATGTGAAAACGTTTGAAATCACAATTTCCTTTGTCGTCTTGTCTGTAGATATATCAGCCCTGTTGGTAAGTCCTTCCTCCACTCTCTGCCTTACCTCTTCATCGGTAAGTCCCGTGATATTTATGCTGTTGCTGTCTTTGTTCATCTGATTCATGCTATTCACCGTTTTCCCTCATTATTCTACATCATAATAATGATACATTTTGACCCTTTAATCATTATAATGGTACAACATCAGCACGATTTCAATACCTATTTCATAAAAAAAAGATGAACTATTTCTTAAAGTTCTCATTTTTAAGCTATTAATCCATTACTACTCACTTTCAGTCTCAGTACTCTCACTGTCTTCCGTTGCAATCATATCATCTATAGAATCCGGAATTGTTCCAAGGATTGTGGCACTTGAAAGATATACATCATCATTTACCTTGATATAGTACTCACCAAGCATAGCGTTTTTCTCACCGATTGTGATGGTATATGTCTTGTCATCGGTGCTTAGCTTTACGACATTCTGTGGTTCATCCAGCCCAAAATCAGATGTATCCGCATCTGAATCAAATTTCTTTGAAGCAGTGATGCTTGTTGCGTTTCCAAGCAGTGATGTGACCTTGCTTGTATTGATTTTAAGAGAGGTATCATTATCGCAGACCCACTGCTCGTCATCATCTGAATCAGAGGACTCTGATTCTGTGTCTGTTTTCTCAGACTCCGTTGACTCGGTCTTATCGGATGTGTCATCTGACTTTATACGGCTGAAGGTATACTCCTGGCCGTCAATCAGAAATGAGACAGAATTAACATCCGATGAGTCTAGCGAAAGTGCCTCAACACTGTCGCTTTCGCTCTCCGAATCATCGTCACTTTTATATTTATTGTAATTTAGAAGCCCCAGGTAGCCCGCCAGGGATGCTGCCAGAACTATCGCAAGTATCACAAAGGTGCGTTTCTGCTTATTCATTCATTTTTCTCCTATTTCTTATACGCGTTTACCTGTAATCTACTTCTTTCTCCTCATTGCCCATACAACTATTCCTATGATAATAAGCAGTATTGGTACAGCTATCATTATGATAAGTCCCGTAATAACTGCCTGCAGCGTATTTATAGTGATATTGCTTAAGGTGTAATCCTTCACCGGTATCACACTTGATGCAAGCTCAACATTTCCGGTCATTGATGTGATAACATCCTTGAACATGTCTGCATTGTTGCCTGAAACGGCATTATCATATGAATCATCAACCACATAAGGCGTACCAAACACAACAATCGATGCGCCGGTGCTTGAATCATTTACAGCAAGACCTGTAGTAAACGGTCCGTTCTCATCTGAGTCCTCTGCCTTCGATGTGGTGATATTCTTCCAGTCCTTCTTTAAAACTGCGCTGTCTGATGTAGAAAGCAGCTTTGTATATGTCACATCATCTGTATCCTCAGGATAACTGATTGCACAGCTTCCTGCCAGGAATACATATCCGTCTGTTGCATCTGAGGTGTAATCTGTCGTCTCAACCGTTGGAAGCAGGTAGAGAGGATTCTGATAATATTTTGAGCTGTCATTTTCAGCTACCACACCGGTCTTGAAGCTGACATTGTAAGCCGCAAGTATCTTGTTAAAGTTTGTAAGCTCGTCATTATATGCGTAGCAGCCGACAATCAGTGCCTTTCCACCGCCATTTAAATAATCAATCACCTTCTGTGCGTCTTCATCGTTGAAATCAACAGTCGGAGAATTAATGATAATGGCTGTTGCATCCTCCGGCACCTTTTCCTCGTTAAAGAGCTCTAAACTCTTAAGATTTGCATTTGCCTTGCTTACAACACTCTGGAAATTGCTTCCTATTTCCGTTTCATTGTGTCCGGTTATCTGATAAATTACCGGGAGCTCATCTGCATCCATTGTGACATACTCTATGGCACTTGTAATCTGTCCCTCGGCATCATAGCCTGTGATGCTAGACTGCGACTGGTATCCGTAATAATATGATGAGCTGTCATATTCATATATATCATTGTAATCAATCACCTTTGAACGGTTTTTGCTCTCGATGATAAGACTGTTTGTGGTAGGTGTCGTGTCTGTGTAATCCTGATAAAACTTCGGGCTTGTCGCCGGGTCTACATATTTTACCTTTATATGACTCGAAAGATCCTTGTATCTGTTGATTGTCTCATCTATCTTTGCATCCTTTGATTTCTTGGAATTCAAAACATAGATTGTGATATCCTCATCGAGCTTACTTACCCTGTCCTTTGTATCGTTTGTGAGCGAGTACAGCTTTGTAGCCGAACAGTCAATTGATGTGTACTTAGCAGGAAGCGCTGTCAGTACAAGATTTACAACCACACAGATTGCGCACATTACGACAATCATTCCTGCTGAAAATGCTCCTGTGCCTATCATCTTCTTTGAAAATGCCCATCTTCTCTTCTGGATAGATTGAGTCGTCAAGAAACATAAAAGCAAAGTAACCGTCACATAATAAGCTGCCGATGTGACACTAAAGCAGCCACTCACAAAATTCTCAAATGGTGTGTACAAATCAAAGCAATTAAGCACCTTTGTGAGCAGATTCCCACTTGACGAGATGAGTCCTGTGATGGACTGCATCATGTATGAGAGGAATAATGCCGCAAATGTAAGTATTGCAGATATTATCACACTCTCAGATATGGACGATATAAAAAGTCCCACGGCGATGCATGATAAACCGTAAAGCCAGTAGCCAAACAAAGCCACATACGCTTCACTGAGCGCAACCTTGCCGTAAATTGACAACACGAGCGGTGAAAGTGCAAAAAGTGCTATGTCTATGGTGTATACTGCTGCCATCGCTAAATATTTTCCTGCTACAATCCTTCCGACAGATACAGGCGATGTCAGCATGAGCTGATCTGTCTTTGTCTTTTTCTCATCCGAAAGCGATCTCATCGTGAGAATTGGTACTGCAATCATCATAATAAAACCAATTCCCTTTAAATCATATGAGATATACGGATAACCGTTTTTCAGATTGTATACATAAAAATATAGGCCATACACTGCAAGAAGTGCTGCAACAAACAGCCATCCTATAACGTTTTGGAAATATGATTTGAATTCTCTTTTAAATATTGCAAGCATTATTTCTCATCTCCTTCCCCTGTAAGCTCAAGGAATACATCCTCGAGTGACTTCACAACAGTATGCATCTCAAGGATTGGCATATGCATTGCACTTGCAAGCTCAAATATTTCCTCACGTATATCGCAGTTTGCTTTTGCTATAACCACAGCCTTCACTGTATTCTCTTCCTCAGACTTTTCAAATGTGACCTTATCAACATTTACTATCTTTTCAAGCATTCCTCTTGCACCAATCTCGTCTGATTTGAGTACAAGGTTAATTTCCTGGTTCTTTGACATGAGATTAATCAGGTTCTCTGTGGCATCACTTGCTACAAGCTTGCCCTTTGATATGATAAACACATGATCACACACTGCACTTATCTCACTTAAAATATGCGAGCTAAGTATCACCGTATGATTTTCTCCAAGCTTTTTAATAAGCTCACGAATCTCTATTATCTGCTTTGGATCAAGTCCAACTGTAGGCTCATCCAGTATGATGATTTCCGGATAGCCAAGCAGTGCCTGGGCGAAGCCCACTCTTTGTCTGTAGCCCTTGGAAAGGTTCTTTATGAGACGGTTTTTAACCTCCGTGATGCCGGTCATGTCCATGGCATCTGCTATCATTTCTTTTTTCTTTTTCCTGTCGAGCTTTTTGAGCTCTGCCACAAATTTGAGATACTCATATACCGTCATATCCACATAAAGCGGTGGTATCTCCGGCAGGTATCCTATACATTTTTTTGCCTCCTCAGGCTGTGCAAATATATCATAGCCGTTTATCTTTACTGTTCCACCATCAGCACCGATATATCCGGTAACAATATTCATGGTGGTTGACTTTCCGGCGCCGTTTGGTCCCAAAAGTCCGTATATCTTTCCTGGCTCAACAGTCAGCGAAAGATGATCTACGGCCATATGGTCGCCATATTTCTTTACGAGATTACTAATTTCTATCACAGTAATACTCCTTCCTACTAAATTGTTATGATATTAGAGTATAAAAAAAGAGTGTTCAATTTGTGAATTCTGAACACTCTTTTGTACATTATTTATAATTTTTTTAATATTATGATATTTTAGCTGTACTAATTGTCTGCGCGCACAATCATAGCTTCTCTTTCAGCACCTGTTCCGATGAACTTAACAGGTACTCCGATGTATTTCTCTATGAAGCTGATGTATTTCTGTGCATTCTCAGGAAGCTCCTCGAAAGTCTTACAGCTTGCGATTTCATCTCCCCAGCCACCTTTTAGCTCCTCATATACAGGCTTTGCGTTGTTTAAAACCTTGAGATTTGTGGTAAAGTCCTCTGTTACCTCACCGTTTACATCGTAGCCGATGCAGACTTTTATTGTATCAAACTTGCCGATTGTGTCGAGATGGTTTACAGAAAGTGCTGTAAGTCCGTTAAGACGCTTAGCATATTTTAAGGTGACAAGGTCTAACCATCCGCATCTTCTCGGGCGGCCTGTTGTGGTGCCGTACTCATGTCCGAGCTCACGGATTTTGTCTCCGGTTGCGTCAAGAAGCTCTGTCACATATGGTCCCTCACCTACACGGCTTGAGTATGCCTTGATGACACCGTATACATTTCCGATATCTGAAGCAGAAAGACCTGTTCCTGTAAGGATGCCACCGATTGTAGGATTTGATGATGTAACATATGGATATGAACCAAAGTCGATGTCAAGGAGTGTAGCCTGTGCTCCCTCAACAACCACCTTTTTGTCATCCTCAAGTGCCTTGTGTAAGAGGGTGATTGTATCACATACATATGGCTCAAGCTGTGCTGCATAGTCACTGTACTCTGCAAACATCTTGTCGAAATCAAGCTCCTTTGTATAATCAGTCTCAGGATCATATACCTTAAGAAGTGCAAGCTTAAGCTCTGTCTGCTCCTTAAGGCGCTCCTTGAAATCAGGTGCGTATAAATCCTCCATTCTGATTCCGCTTCTCTCATACTTATCGCAGTATGAAGGTCCGATACCCTTTCCTGTAGTACCGATTTTCTTTGCCTGTCTCACCTTCTCAAGCGCCACATCAAGCTTGCTGTGATATGGGAAAATGACATGCGTTTTGTCACTGATTTTTAAGTATTTATCTACATCATATCCGTGCTCCTTTAAGTTGTTGATTTCCTCTAAAAGAACCTGCGGATTTAAAACTACTCCGTTTCCGATCACTCCGATTGTATGTCCTGATAAGAGACCTGACGGAATAAGGTGCATTGCATATTTAACACCGTTTGCTTTGATTGTGTGACCGGCATTGTCTCCGCCTGTGCATCTTACTGCTACATCAGCGTCTGCTGCAAGGTAATCAATTACCTTACCTTTTCCTTCATCACCATAGAAACATCCTATTACTACATCTACCTTTGACATTTTACATGCCTCCCTTGTATTTTCTGACACGACACATTGTGCCATGTTGCTGCTTGATTTTAGTGGTATATTTATTATTCTTTGTAACATTAATAATTATTTATTACAATACTCTATCTTCTTAGAGCAGGCTATTGCAAGCGCTCCGGGTCCTATATGGCATGAGACCGAAAGTGAAAGCGGATTCATGACTATCTCGTTATTTGGAAATGCTGCCTGAACCTCTTCCTTAAATGCCTCCGCTGCTGCAATATCATGCGTGTATGCCATTTCAAGATTTATCTGGCTGCCATCCGGATTATTGAAGCGCTTCTCAAAATCCGACTTCATGGCATCTATCATGATGCTCTTTGCCTGCTTTACGGTACGTGCCTTTGCAAATGCATCAAGCTTCTCACCCTGAATCTGAAGCACCGGTTTAAGCTTTAAAAGTGTGCCAAGAGCTGCCGCTGCTGGCGTGATCCTACCACCCTTTTTGAGGTAGTTAAGAGTATCTACCATGATATATATGGAAGACTCAAACTTTGCATCCTCTAATATCTGCTTTATCTCAGCTGCATTTTTTCCTGCTTCTGCCAGGTTCTTCGCATCTATAACCGACTGGCGCATTGTAACTGATATTCTCTGATTATTGACTACCTGCACTTTGCCGTCATAATCCTGCGAGAGCATATATGCTGTCTCACATGAGCTTGAAAGACCTGATGACATTGGAATGTATACAATCTCATCATTTTCCTTTAAGAACTCATCCCATTTATCTGTTACATCACCAACCAAAGGCATAGATGTCTTGATATCGCCGCCTGCCGTAAGCTTCTCATAGAACTGCTCCTGCGTCAGATCGATATTCTCATAATACATCTGCTCATCGATGTAAAAAGGCATTGGAATCACCTCAACTCCAAGCTTCCTTGCCTCGTCAGGTGTGATACCGCTGTTTGAATCGGTAACTACTATAACCTTACTCATTAATTCTCACTCCGATATAAATTTTCATTGTCGTATTTTTTCCAACACCGCTCATTATACCATAGGTGTAATTGTTTGAAAAGAAGTTTTTGATGGACAGTGGCGTGGACAGTGGCGTTATTTTACCTACATAGTAGACACGGCTGGCTTACACCAGCCTCCGTATATTCGCAATCCGCACTCGCGTGCTACTTGCTCATATCCGGACATTCGTCAAATAAAAAATCAGAGGCAAGCGAGCTTATGGCGTTTTTTACCTACATCGTAGACACGGCTGGCTTACACCAGCCTCCGTATATTCGCAATCCGCACTTGCGTGCTTCTTGCTCATATCCGGACATTCGTCAAATAAAAAATCAGAGGCAAGCAAGCTTGCCTCTGATTTTTTATTTTCCTCATTGTCTACGATTACATCATGCCCATTCCGGCGCCGGCTCCGGCTGGCATTGCTGGAGTGTCCTCTTTAATTGTAGCTACTGCTGACTCTGTTGTGAGGAGTGTTGAAGCTACTGATGTTGCATTCTGTAATGCACTTCTTGTAACCTTTACAGGATCAAGTATTCCGCTCTCAACCATGTCTACATACTCTTCTGTAGCTGCGTTGAAGCCTGTTCCAGGAGCTGACTCCTTTACCTTGTTGATGATTACTGCACCTTCAAGTCCTGCATTTGCAGCGATATAGTAAAGTGGAGCCTCGAGTGCTTTAAGGATAACCTTTGCACCTGTCTTCTCATCTCCCTCAAGTGTATCAACAAGCTCTGCAACCTTCTTTGATGCATGGATATATGCTGATCCACCACCTGCGATGATTCCCTCTTCAACTGCTGCTCTTGTAGCGTTAAGGGCATCCTCCATACGAAGCTTAGCCTCTTTCATCTCTGTCTCTGTTGCAGCACCTACACGGATAACTGCTACACCGCCTGCCATCTTGGCAAGACGCTCCTGTAATTTTTCTTTATCAAACTCAGATGTTGTCTCATCAATCTGACCACGGATCTGGCTTACTCTGCCTGCGATAGCATCCTTGTCTCCGGCACCGTCAACGATGACTGTGTTCTCCTTCTGAACCTTAACTGACTTAGCACGGCCAAGCATATCGATTGTTGTATCCTTGAGCTCAAGTCCAAGATCTGAGCTGATTACCTGACCACCTGTAAGGATTGCGATATCCTCAAGCATTGCTTTTCTTCTGTCACCATATCCAGGAGCCTTTACAGCTACTACATTGAATGTACCACGAAGCTTATTAACGATAAGTGTTGTAAGAGCCTCGCCCTCAACATCCTCAGCGATGATAAGAAGTCTTGCACCGGCCTGAACAATCTTCTCAAGTAATGGAAGAATATCCTGGATGTTTGAAATCTTCTTGTCAGTAATAAGAATATACGGATCATCAAGTACTGCTTCCATCTTATCCATATCTGTGCACATATATGCTGAGAGATATCCTCTGTCGAACTGCATACCTTCTACAAGGTCAAGCTCTGTCTGCATTGTCTTTGACTCTTCAATTGTGATAACACCATCGTTTGTAACCTTTTCCATAGCGTCTGCTACGAGATTACCAACTTCCTCATCTCCTGCTGAGATAGCTGCAACCTTAGCGATCTGCTCTTTGCCTTTTACTTTCTGGCTCATATCCTTAAGTGCCTCAACAGCTTTGTCTGTAGCCTTCTTCATACCACGACGAAGCACGATTGGGTTTGCTCCTGCCTCAAGGTTCTTCATTCCTTCCTGAACCATTGCCTGTGTGAGAACTGTAGCTGTTGTTGTTCCGTCTCCTGCTACATCATTTGTCTTTGTGGCAACTTCCTTGACTAGCTGTGCTCCCATGTTCTCGAAAGCATCCTCAAGCTCAATCTCTTTTGCGATTGTAACACCATCGTTTGTGATGAGTGGTGCACCGTATGATTTGTCAAGTACTACGTTTCTTCCTTTTGGTCCAAGTGTTACTCTGACTGTATTTGCTAATTTATCTACTCCAGCTCCAAGTGCTGCTCTGGCTTCTGAGCCATATTTAATTTCCTTTGCCATGATTTATACGACCTTTCTATTTATATATTTGATATTTAATTCCAAAATGTAAGCAGCTATGACCGGATATGTAAAACGTACCGGATCTTTAGCTTCTATCCGTAAATTAATCTTACTCTACTACTGCAAGAATATCATTCTGTCTAACGATGATGTACTCTTCTCCGTCAAGCTTAACCTCTGTGCCTGCGTATTTAGAATAAATAACCTTCTGTCCGACTGTTACCTGCATCTTAACTTCCTTGCCGTCAACCATTCCGCCAGGTCCTACTGCGATAACCTCAGCCTCCTGTGGCTTCTCCTGTGCTGAACTTGTAAGGATGATTCCCGATTTTGTTGTTTCCTCTGCCTCTAACTGCTTTAATACTACTCTGTCTGATAATGGAACTAATTTCATTGTATTGCCTCCTTTTATCTCTGTTAGCACTCATTTCTTTCGAGTGCTAATTTCTTTCTGTAAATAAAATATCACTATTGCATTTCAATGTCAACAGTGATATTTCATTTTAATATTTATTTTACATTTTCTATATCAATCCGTAATGCTTTAACGCATTTTTCACTCCATCATCTGAAATATCCGATGTGACATATTCCGCAATTTCTTTAACCGGTGGCATTGAGTTGCCCATTGCGATTCCATGTCCTACACTCTCAAGCATTTCAAGGTCATTTACACTGTCGCCTATCGCATAGGTTTCATCAAGCGGGATATCCAGATGATTGCACAGCCATTTGATGCCGGTTGCCTTTGAGGTTCCCTTCGGCACGAACTCCACTACATTTTCCACATGCTCAAGTATTAGAAAATCATCGGCAAACTCTGCCTTCACACGTTCATAATCAGTACCGTCTATCACGTCAGCGGAGAATTTATTAATTCTTATCTCGCCGTCATATCCTCTTATTATATGTGCATGCTCACCAAGTGACTCAAAAAGGTAATCCACATACGGATCATTCTCAAAGCCCTCGTCATCTATCCAGTAGTCTGTGGAGCCCTCAAGCACTACAGGCATTTTACACTCAGAAAGCACCCTTATGACCTTTTGTACCATATCTGCGCTCAGGTCATTTTCGTATATTACTTTGCCATCCATTTCAATATAGTTGCCACATGCCGCAATTATTCCATCAAAACCCATATTTAATAGCTTCTCTGAACTCACACTGGCTCTGGCACGTCCTGTACATATAAATGCCAGATGTCCGTTTGCCTTGAGGGCTGCCACAGCCTCTAGGGTGCTTTCAGGAATTACCATGTCATCGTCCCATATTGTTCCGTCTATGTCAAAAAATACTGTTTTACTCATTTGCTGCTCCTAATATTATTATTATCATGTCAAACACTGCTATCTTAACATCTTATAAATCAAATTTCAATCAGTTTATCCACAGCAAAAATCCCGGTGCAATGCACCGGGATTTTGCTATAAAATGTATGAAATAAAATTTATTAAGGGGAATTGCTACAATGATTTGTTACTGTACTGAGAGATATGAATATCCCATGAGACTCTCATCAACCTCTCTGGCAGCCTCACGTCCCTCTCTGATAGCCCATACTACAAGGGACTGTCCACGGTGGTTATCACCTGCCACGTATACGTTTTTTACGTTTGTAGCGTAATGTCCCTCCTGTGTACTTACGTTTGTTCTGGCATTGAGCTCTACACCAAATGCCTTTGCCACATAGCTTTCTGTTCCAAGGAAGCCTGCTGCTATAAGCACAAGCTCTGCCGGAAGCTTTTTCTCTGATCCCTCTACCGGAACCATCATGAATCTGCCTGTCTTCTCGTCCTTTTTACTCTCAAGACTTACAATTGTAAGCTCCTTTAGATTGCCGTTTTTGTCCTTGTGGAACTCTTTTACGGTTGTCTTGTAGATACGTGGGTCATGTCCGAATACTGCAATAGCTTCCTCCTGGCCGTAGTCTGTTTTTAAGACCTTTGGCCACTGTGGCCACGGATTGTTTGCGGCACGCTCTGTAGGCGGACAAGGCATCATCTCAAGCTGTGTGACTGATTTGGCGCCCTGACGGATTGCAGTTCCGACACAGTCGTTTCCTGTGTCACCGCCACCGATAATGACCACATTTTTGCCCTTTGCAGATACAAACTTGCCATCTGTCAGGTTTGAATTTAAAAGGCTCTTTGTATTCTGGGTAAGGTAATCAACAGCAAAGTAAATACCCTTTGCATCTCTTCCGTCTGCCTTTATGTCTCTTGGATTTTTGGCACCACAGCAAAGGATTATCCTGTCATACTTCTTGTAAAGCTCTGCCGGCTTTATATCCTTTCCGACATCACAGCCTGTGACAAAATGAATGCCCTCTTCCTTCATTATATTAACTTTTCTGTCAATAATGCTCTTATCAAGCTTCATATTTGGAATACCATACATGAGCAGGCCACCGACGCGGTCCTCTCTCTCATATACTGTAACATCATGGCCTCTCTGGTTAAGCTGGTCTGCTGCCGCAAGTCCTGAAGGACCCGAACCAATGATTGCCACCTTCTTGCCGGTTCTGACCTTTGGTGGCTTTGGAGCTGCATATCCGTTTGCATATGCAGTCTCTATTACACCATGCTCATTGTCCCTGACTGACACCGGACTACCCCAGTGTCCACATGTACATGCCTTCTCGCACAGTGCCGGGCAGACTCTTGATGTAAACTCAGGGAAATTATTGGTCTTGTGCAGACGATTATATGCCTGCTCCCAGTTGCCGGTATATACAAGGTCGTTCCACTCCGGAACCAGATTGTGCAGAGGACAGCCTGATGTCATGCCTGCTATTGTCATTCCCGACTGGCAGAAAGGAACTCCGCAGTCCATACAACGGGCAGCCTGTTTCTGCTGATTTTCTTTTGAAAGGAACACATGGAACTCGTTAAAGTTCTTAATACGCTCCTTTGGCTCTACAGACGCTGCTTCGCATCTGTCATATTCCATAAATCCTGTTGGTTTTCCCATTATCTGCGTCCTCCTTAGCCTCTTGTGCTGGCATAAAATGCCTCAATCTGTGCCTGCTCTGCGTTAAGACCCTTTTCTTCCATCTGTACAATAGCCATCTGCATACGGTTGTAATCGTAAGGAATAACCTTCTTGAACTTAGGAAGATACTCACTGAAATGATCAAGGATTTCCTTACCCTTTTCTGAGTTTGTAAGTGTTACATGCTCTTTTATCATTTCCTTAAGCTCTAATACATCGTACTTGTTTGAGACCTCCTCAGTAAATACCATCTGCTTGTTGGTTCTCATGTAAAGGTCATTGTCCTCATCAAGCACATATGCTATTCCACCGCTCATACCTGCTGCAAAGTTTTTTCCGGTCTTTCCAAGGATAACTACGCGGCCACCTGTCATGTACTCACAGCCATGATCGCCGACACCCTCAACTACTGCTGTTGCACCGGAATTTCTTACGCAGAAACGCTCACCGGCAACACCGTTTATGAAGGCCTTACCGCTTGTAGCTCCGTAAAGTGCTACGTTTCCGATGATGATATTATCATCCTTCTCAAACTTTACTCCTGCAGGTGGATATACGATGAGCTTTCCACCTGAAAGACCCTTTCCGAAGTAATCATTTGAATCTCCGACAAGCTCAAGTGTAAGTCCCTTAGGGATAAATGCTCCAAAGCTCTGTCCGCCTGCACCGTTACACTTGATAACAAATGTGTCTTCATCCAGCGTATCGTCATATTTCTTTGTAATCTCAGAACCAAATATTGTTCCGAGAGATCTGTTTGTATTTGTTACCTCAATCTCAATCGCGCGCTTTTGTCCGCTCTCAAGTGCGCTCTTAAGCTGTGTCATGATCTCAGTCATATCCTTTGTCTTTGAAAGCTCAAAGTCATATACCTGCTTAGGATCGAAGATAACACTCTGCTTTTTGCCGTCAAACGGATTATTAAGTATGCAGTCAAGGTCAATCTTTGACTGTCTCTCGCTTAGATTATCACGCTTCTTTAAGAGATCTCCACGTCCAACGAGCTCATCCACTGTCTTTACGCCAAGCTTTGCCATATACTCACGAAGCTCTTCAGCGATGAAACGCATGAAGTTCTCAACGTACTCCGGCTTTCCTGCAAAGCGCTTACGAAGCTCAGGGTTTTGTGTAGCAATTCCTGCCGGACATGTATCTAAGTTACATACTCTCATCATTACGCAGCCCATTGTTACAAGCGGAGCTGTCGCAAAACCGAATTCCTCGGCTCCAAGACACGCTGCTATTGCCACATCACGGCCACTCATCAGCTTACCGTCTGTCTCAATTCTTACTTTATTTCTAAGACCATTCATAAGAAGAGTCTGGTGTGTCTCTGCAAGTCCAAGCTCCCATGGAAGTCCCGCATTGTGGATTGAGCTGCTAGGTGCGGCTCCTGTTCCTCCGTCGTAGCCTGAGATAAGCACTACCTGCGCTCCGGCCTTTGCAACACCTGCCGCAACAGTTCCTACTCCGGCCTCAGAAACGAGCTTGACTGAGATTCTTGCATCTCTGTTTGCATTCTTTAAGTCGAATATAAGCTGTTCCAAATCCTCGATAGAATAAATATCGTGGTGTGGTGGTGGAGAGATGAGTGCAACACCCGGTGTTGAAAGTCTTGTCTTTGCAATCCAAGGATAAACCTTCTTTCCAGGTAAGTGTCCGCCCTCACCCGGCTTAGCACCCTGTGCCATCTTAATCTGAATCTCCTGTGCGCTTGTTAAGTATCTGCTTGTGACACCAAAACGTCCTGAAGCAACCTGCTTGATTGCTGAACAGCGGTTCTTTCCGTCTTTTCCGATTGTGAGACGATCCTTGTCCTCTCCACCCTCACCGGTATTTGATTTTCCGTGCAGATGGTTCATGGCAATTGCAAGTGTCTCATGTGCTTCCTTGGAAATAGATCCGTATGACATAGCACCTGTCTTGAAACGTGTCACAATTGAGTCAACGCTCTCAACCTCCTCAAGCTTGACACCCTTCTTAGGATAGTTGAAATCCATGAGTCCACGGATGTTTGTATTTTTCTCTTCCTCGTCCACAAGTGCTGTGTACTGCTTGAACAGATTGTAGTCACCGCGCTGTGTCGACTGCTGGAGAAGATGGATTGTAGCCGGATTGTACAGATGGTCATCAGCTCCGCTTCTCATCTTGTGTCTGCCCTTGCTGTCAAGTGTAACATCTGTCTCAAGTCCGAGCGGATCGTAGGCCGCAGAGTGAAGCTCATTCACATCGTTCTCGATATCCTGTAATGTAATTCCACCGATACGGCTTACTGTATTTGTGAAATACTTATCAATAACACTCTTGTCAATACCGATTGCCTCAAAAATCTTTGAGCCCTGATATGACTGGATGGTTGAAATACCCATCTTTGCTGCAATTTTTACGATACCTGTGATGATTGCATGGTTGTAATCATCGATTGCTGCATAATAATCTTTGTCAAGCATATGCTCGTCAACAAGCTGCTTAACTGTATCCTGTGCCAGATAAGGGTTGATTGCACTTGCACCAAAGCCAAGCAGTGTAGCAAAATGATGAACCTCTCTCGGCTCTCCTGACTCAAGAATGAGCGAAAGCGATGTTCTCTTTTTTGTCTTTACAAGATACTGCTGCAATGCAGCAACTGCAAGCAGTGAAGGAATTGCAACGTGGTTCTCATCAACACCCCTGTCTGAGAGGATAATAATGTTGGCTCCGTCCCTGTATGCACGGTCAGCCTCTATATAAAGTCTGTCTACAGCTTTCTCAAGACTTGTGTTCTTGTAATATATAATAGGTAAAACCTCTACCTTAAAGCCATCGGCCTTTAAATTCTTAATCTTCATAAGGTCAGTGTTTGTAAGGATTGGGTTGTTAATCTTAAGTACACGGCAGTTTTCTGGCTTCTCCTCAAGCACATTTCCGGCCTCACCGATATAGAGTGTGGTTGATGTGACAACCTCCTCACGGATTGAATCGATAGGCGGGTTTGTTACCTGTGCGAAGCGCTGCTTAAAGTAGTTGAATAACGGCTCCCTGTTACCTGATAAAGCTGCAAGCGGTGTATCAGTACCCATGGCTGCTGTGCCCTCAACACCATTTTTAGCCATCGGAAGGATTGAATCCTTGAGTGACTCATATGTGTAACCGAAAGCTCTCTGCATTCTCTGGCGCTCTTCCTTTGTATACTCAGGTACTCTTTGGTTAGGAATCTTTAAATCCTTAAGATTTACCATGTATCTGTCAATCCACTCACCATAAGGCTGCTTGTCTGCATATCTCTCCTTGAGCTCATCATCATCTATGATTTTTCCTGCAACAGTATCCACAAGGAGCATCTTTCCCGGACGGAGACGATCTTTTTTCACTATCTTTGTAGGATCAATCTCAAGCACTCCGACCTCAGATGAAAGGATAAGATAATCATCATCTGTCACATAGTAACGTGATGGACGAAGTCCGTTTCTGTCAAGCACTGCTCCGACTAAATCACCATCTGAGAATACGATTGAAGCCGGACCATCCCATGGCTCCATCATTGTAGCGTAATACTGGTAGAAATCCTTCTTCTTCTGAGTCATGATTGAATTGTTTGCCCATGGCTCAGGAATCATTATCATAACGGCAAGTGGAAGCTCCATACCACTCATTACCAAGAATTCAAGCGCATTATCAAGCATTGCTGAGTCAGATCCTGCCGCATTGATAACCGGCAAAACCTTCTGGAACTCTTTTTTAAGCTTTGGAGACTCCATGTTCTCCTCACGGGCTGACATCTTGTCAGAGTTTCCAAGAATAGTGTTAATCTCACCATTGTGCACGATAAATCTGTTTGGATGAGATCTCTCCCAGCTTGGGTTTGTATTTGTAGAGAATCTTGAATGTACTGTGGCGATTGCTGACTCATAATCAGGATCCTGTAAATCCATGAAGAACTGTCTGAGCTGCTCTACAAGGAACATTCCCTTATATACGATTGTTCTGCTTGAGAAGGAAACCACATATGTATTGTCGTTTGACTGCTCGAAAACACGTCTTGCAACATACAGCTTTCTGTCAAACTCAAGTCCTTTCTCAACATCCTCAGGTCTTTTTACAAAGCACTGCATGATGCATGGCATACAGTCTCTGGCTTTTTTAGAAAGCTTATCAGGCTCTGTAGGCACTTCTCTCCATCCGAGAAATTCAAGACCTTCCTTCTCCACGATAACCTCAAGCATCTTCTTTGCCTGAATAGTCTTAAACTCATCATTAGGGAAGAAAAACATTCCCACACCGTAATCTCTTTCGTCTCCAAGATCTATTCCAAGTGGCTTTGTAACCTTCTTAAAAAACTTATGAGAAATCTGAAGCAGGATGCCGACACCGTCTCCCGTCTTACCATCAGCGTCTTTTCCGGCTCTGTGCTTTAAGTTCTCAACAATCTTTAAAGCATTCTCGACTGTCTCATGTGTTTTGATACCTTTGATATTTACTACTGCACCAATTCCACAGTTATCATGCTCGTAGCGAGGATCATATAATCCCTTAGCTGTGGCTGTGCTTTCATTCCATTGTTTACTCATAGGTTCTTCCTTTCCTAGTGTAAATTTGTTAACGGATAACTTATTAAGAAGTGAATCATTTCCTGTTTATGATTTTACAACTATGAAAGCTCAATGTAAATAGTTTTTTTCTCACTATTGTCTGATTATTTGATAACTTAATATCATAAAGTTATTTTTCTGACTATAGTTGCATTTTTATCTTTTTTATAAGGGTATACACACAATTCGCTTTTTAAAATTCCAAAACTTTTTTCAATAACTCATGTTAAAAAACGTCCTTATAACAAATTGTGTCTGAATTGTGTATACTTTACAGTAACTTTTCTTGGCTGATATCATAAAAAAATCAGCTATACTTTTTATTGTATAGCTGATTTTTATAAACATCCAGTAACTATCCTAAATCGCATTGCTCATATTCGTAAAACTGCACGATACTCGTATTTTGTCTGCACTCCGTTTCGGTCCATGCTAAACAGTTCCTTCTGTGTGCTTCGCATAATAATAAAATATCACAGCACCAACACCAAGGCACATGACAGATACCACCCATGCCATTACACTGCCATCAACAGTACACTTCAAAATACCGGTCTCTGTCCTTATGACTGCAAACGCATTTGCGGTGATATGCCCAATCATGGCCGCATACACATGCCCTGACTTATACATAAAAGCTGCAAGCACAAGGCCAAGTAAAAAAGCATAGACAAACTGCACTATATTAAAATGAATGAGCCCAAACAAAAGCGCCGACAAAAATACAGCCTGTGGAACATTCATTATTTTGCGCATATTTCCAAATACAATGCCTCTGAAAACAAGCTCCTCCATAATCGGAGAAAGAATTGCCGAGCCAATCAGCTCAATTACAAGAGTGCTTGCATAAAAGCTCTCATTCGCCCTGGCATATCCTTCTGAGAGCCCGATAAGCGGTGACATGGTGATAATATTATTGAGCGCAAATGAAATGAAAAGTGTAATCACAATCACCCAGAGCACATTTATAAAAAGTGCCCTGTCTATCTTTGGTTTTTTAACAAACATCTGCTGTGTCGGCTTATAGCTTGCAAAATACATAAATGGTATTGTAATTGCAGCAGATATTATCTGCGCTATCATGTATGTCGAAGTTGTATGCCCGATAAACGCAAAAATAAAGTACATCGTACTTAGAAAAACAATGTAGTAAAGCACAATCGGGACAATTATCTCCCACACTATCGCTCTTAATTTTAAATTCTTATTCATGAAATCTCATTCCTATCTACTGTTTATAACCTCAGGTCTCAATGCATTGCATTTTCATAAAAGCTAATCAAAAAGCTTGGAAATCACATCCGGAAGCTGCTTTAAATCATCTATCACAGCTTTTGCTCCTGCACTCACCATCTCGTTAACATCGCCGAAGCCAAAGCTTACCGCTATGCTTGGCACATCGACACGGTTTGCCCCTTCAATGTCAAACATAGTATCTCCGATTAAACACATCTCATCCCTTGGAATGTCTGACCACCGGCGCATCACCTCGTTAAGCACCTCTTCCTTTGTATCTATCCTGCCGTCAAACGTAGCTCCGACCACCTCATCAAACATATCCAGTATTCCAAAATGCTCCAAAATACGCTCACACGATTTTTCCGGCTTCGATGATGCAAGTCCTATCCTATATCCGGCTGCTTTAAGCGCCTCTATGCATTCCTTGGCTCCCGGAAAAAGCGAACATTCAAATATACCTATTTTGTTATAGCGCTCTCTGTACTTTTTGACCGCTTCAAGTGCTCTCTCCTTAGTAAATCCGTAATGCTCCATAAATGTGTTTATGAGTGGCGGTCCTATAAAGAAAAACAGGCTGTTTCTGTCCGGCTCATCTATGCCAAAGTGTGAAAGTGCATATTGTGCCGACTTTGTGATGCCCTCTGATGAGTCAATCAGCGTTCCGTCCAAATCAAATAATATTGCTTTCATTTGTTATCTCCATTGCTTTAAATTTATTGTACTTTTAGTTAAAATGCTAGGTCAGTATCTCATTTAACACTCGTCCGACAGCATCGGCAAACTCGTTGATACTCTTTATCTTCACGAGACTTCTGCCGAATATCTTTGTTGCAAGCTCACTGTCATGCGCACTTCCCATGAAGATGCCAATTACGTCTATTCCATGGTTTTTAAGCATCTGCACCTCATTTACGGTGTCCTTAACAGCAAGAGCATCAGTGTACTCCCGGTCCTTATAAAAGGCTCCCTCCCCTGCTATCTGATCATCCTGGGGACTTGCATCCGAAAACATGAAAAGTAACTTCTTGGGCTTTGGACTTAGCTCCATCAGATGTGATGCCGCGCGCAGCGCAAGGCCATCCCTGTTATTTCCTGCCGCAACAAAATGAAACAGCTCATCCTCCACACCATAATCATCATATTCCTTAAAAATATGCATCACCGTGTAGCCTCTTATGCTGCAGTATGAGTAAATCTGCACCGGTATGCCACAATTTGTCAGGCTCTTTGACAGTACATATGCCTGTGCCGCTATTTTCTGCTGCATCTGTTTTCTGGAAGAAGACGCATCCATCAGTATGTCGACAGAAAAGCCCGGTGTCTCCACCTCATCTTTTCGCTCAAAAACACGCGGATTGTCCAAGTACAGGGCCTTCCATACTCTCGCAGGCTTTATACGGCCGTGTGTTGAAGCATCCATAAATGTCTCATCTGCTGTCTCCAGGTGCATTCTAAGGCTTTCTGTAAGTCTCCTTATACTGTTTTGATACACTGCCATGTTTTTTTCAAAATGCTCTTTATTCTTGTCGTATTGCATGGCTGTCTCTTTTTTAAATGCAAGAATTTCCCTGCGCTCTCTTTTGTTGTCAATCTCATCAGGTACAGTCTGCTTTTTCTCCGATGAAATACCTCTGGTAAAAAGCAAGTGACAGTTTTTGTGATTTCCTACACAGAGCTTTTTCTCCATCTCGGCCTGCTGCCTGTCAGAATACATGCTTTTTCCAAAGCAGGCTGTCACATACCGCTTCGCTTCTATTGGATCTTTCTGCAGTGCAAACTGCAGCAGATATCTCTTTGAATGCTCCATAGACAAAGCTGCTGTGTCCGAGGCCATATTTTTATCATAAAAGCTATTCGCTCTGACATACTGTGTGCTGACTTTTCCTATTGAGTGAAATGCTCCTGCTACCTTCTGTAAAAAATATATGCCCTGCGGCTTTACCACCTTTATCGGCTTATATGAGAAATACTTCCACAGATTTTCTCTCGTTTTCACTATAATCTCATCCGTTGTCATATCAGGTGTAAAACAAAAAGCATGCAGTATCTCTTCATCCTCTTTGCAAAGACCTGAGGGTTTTCCAAGTATCCTTCTGCAATGTGCATTTCTGATTATATCAATCCTCGAATACTCCCTGTTTTTATTGACTCCTGCAAGGCTCTTTTTCGCGTACTCAAGCCTTAAATCATATAAGGCAGGCCTCGTTTGTCTCTCCTTTTCATACAGAGCATTTTCCAAACCTATCCATAAAAGGCCCTCATAAAGCATAGCGTTTTTTCCTGTCAGCTGATTGAATAAGTCATCTATCTTGTCATGCTCATACCACTTGTATTCAAGCCCAATAATCAGGTTCAGATAAATATCAGCAGATCCATCAGGTGCAAATGCCAGAAAAAGCGGCTCTATGTCATAATCACAGGCCGCCATCCATATGAAGTTTCTTGCTCTTTTTGCTTCCTTTATATCCTGTTCTTCCATATGTTCCATTCCTTCATATGTCACAAGCTCATATCAACAAAATAGCTGCTCTCCGCTCATCTTCCTTGAAATTCTTGCACGGATTGTATCACGGATAAGAGTCTGTTCATACTCATCAAAGCTCTTGTTTGTTATACCCATATCCAGAGCTGTATATATATTTAAGCCCTTTTCCATCATACCAATTGAACCGATGAGACCACGCAGATCAAGTGCCTTTGATGATATTTCGCCATTTTTGCACTTGGTATGCAGTTCAAGAAATACCTCCGCAAGCTCATTTGCTCCCGCTTCACGTATTGCAGGATAATGCTCCTTTATGAGCTTCACAAGGCTCTCTTTTGAAATCATAGGCATCCGGATTACCGCAAAACGTGATACAAGAGCCTCATTCAGCTCCTTTGTGCCTGCATAGCCGTAATTCATCGTGGCAATAAATCTTGTTGCCGGATGAAGCGACAGTCTGTCATAGCCCGGCACATCTATTGTACGTCTGAAATCAAGTGTGGCATGAAGCACTGCCATAGCCTCACTTTTTGCCATATTTATCTCGTCAAGCACCGCAAAGCCGCCGGTTTTTGCGGCTGTATACACAGGTCCCGGCCTGAAGGTTACTTCTCCGGCGCGAAAAGTATCGGTTCCGATAAGTGATGCTGCATCCATATTTACGTGGAATGACACATCCCAGCGTGGTCTGTTAAATACACCTGCCAGATTCTCTGCGAAAAGATTCTTTCCTGTGGCCTTTTCTCCTACTAAAAGCAGATTTTCTCCACACAAAACAGCTGTTATAGCCTGTTCCCACACATCGCTTCCGTAATAAAACTGTGTAGGCACAGGGATTCTTGACTCATACTTCTTGTCCACCGGATACTGCGAACGAAACTTTTCAATTTCCTTAATCAGATTTTCTGAAATGCCAAGCTCTCTTAATTTGTCCAACAAGCTCATCGCTTCCTTTCATGTCAGATATTTTAACTGTTCCAGGCCATACATACTCAAAACCGTACACAGTTTATGCTTTACGTTATATTGTCATGCGATATATTATTTCTTCACGCCCTTAGTGTCACGGTTTGCAATGTGCAGCCTGTGAAGCGCCACCTGCTTACCCTTTACCTCGACCTCTTTTTCCTCCTGGTCATTAAGCAGATAAATGTCAGTAAGCTCATCCTCTCTGTCAAGCCTCATTCCCCTGACACCTACTGCTGCCTTTTTCTTTTCAGGAATAGTGCCACAGTCGATTCGAAGGAACATCTCCTTCTTTGAACGCATTACCATTGTAGCATTCTCTGAAAGCATGTCAACAAATAACAGCTCATCATCATCCATGAGCTTTGTAGCCTGCGAGGTCCTTCGTGTCACCACAAACTCAGCACCATCCACGAGCTTTATCATGGCTGACTTTGTTCCAAATATAAGCTTGTGCTTTTCAACATCCATAAGAGGTGCTATAAATACTATATCCTCCTTATTGCTGTCATAGTTGCTTACATTGTCAATAGGTGTGCCCTTGTCACGGAATTTGCCGTAAGGCAGGTCTAACACCTTGACAAGATGCATGTTTCCGTTGTTTGTGAAAATGCACAGCTTATCTATATTTTTGACCTTTAATATCAGCTTGTTCTCTGCGTCAGCTGTATCTTTGTTTCTATCATAGGTTGAAGTATCTACTGTCTTCACATAGCCGAAACGGTCCATAAGCAGCACTACATCCGATACCTCAAGCTCTTTTTTGACCACAACAGCTTCCTCAAGATTGTCAAGCTCCGTGCGTCTGTCCCTTGCATACTCCTTGCGGAACGCTTTAAGCTCCTTCATAATGACCTTTGCCATGGATGAGCGATGCTCTAAAATATCGCTGTACTCTGCAATCTTTGCCCTGGTCTCCTCGTGCTCCTTAATCAGAGCCTCAATTTCGAGTCCAATCAGCTTGTACAGACGCATTTCAAGGATAGCAGCTGCCTGACGCTCAGTAAAGCAAAGCTGGGCTGCCATGGCTTCTGAAGTCTTTGACTTGAATTTAATCCCCTCTGTCTCTCCGTTTATGAGACATGCCTTTGCCATTTTCTGGTCCCGGCTTCCTCTTAATATTTCAATAATCAGATCTATCACGTTACAGGCCTTTATGAGTCCCTGCTGTATTTCTTCTTTCTCCTGCTCCTTTGCAAGAAGTGTCTCATACTTTCTTTTTGCAATCTCATACTGGAAATTGACATGATGCCTTATGATGGGTACAAGACCAAGCGTCTCAGGTCTTCCATTTGCGACAGCCAGCATATTTACACCGAAAGTGTCCTCCAGCTTTGTCTTTTTATACAAAAGGTTCTTAAGTGCCTCAACATCAGCACCTTTTTTAAGCTCTAAGACAATTCTTATTCCCTCTTTCGATGACTGGTTGGTTATATCCACAATATCCGTTGTCGCTTTTGACTCGACAAGTGAATAGACATCATTTAAGAATTTTCCTATATTGGCACCAATCATTGTGTATGGAATTTCCGTAATGACAAGCTTGTCCTTTCCTGCCTTCCCCTTCTCTATTTCGATTCTTCCACGGATTTTTATCTTTCCCTGTCCGGTCTCATATATTGCTGCAAGATCATCCTGATTTGCAACAATGCCTCCTGTCGGAAAATCAGGCCCCTTTATATACTGCATCATCTCAGCTGTGGTGATATCAGGATTTTTCATATAAGCAATCACACCGTCCACCACCTCGCCAAAATTGTGTGGCGGAATGCTTGTAGCCATGCCGACTGCTATACCCTCAGCTCCATTTATCAAAAGGTTCGGCACCTTGACCGGAAGCACCTCTGGCTCTTTTTCTGTCTCGTCGTAGTTTGGAATGAAATCAACCACATTTTTGTCTAGATCAGCAAGATATGCTTCCTGTGTGATTTTTTGAAGTCTTGCCTCAGTATAACGCATGGCAGCGGCTCCGTCTCCTTCGATTGAACCAAAATTACCGTGTCCATCGATAAGCGGCATGCCCTTTTTGAAGTCCTGTGCCAAAACAACCATCGCATCATAGATCGATGAATCGCCGTGTGGATGATATTTACCCATTGTATCACCGACTATACGCGCACTCTTTCGGTATGGCTTGTCGTACCTGATGCCCAGCTCATGCATATCATAAAGTGTACGCCTTTGTACAGGCTTAAGCCCATCGCGCACATCCGGCAGGGCTCTTGCTATAATGACACTCATCGCATAATCAATATATGATTTCTGCATCAGCTCCGAATATTCGGTCTGAATTATATTGTTGTCTACATTGTTATCTATATTTCTATCCATGTTTTTCTCCGATTATAAATACTGCTTACACTATTCAGAACCACTGAGAAGCAAAAGCAGAAGCGTCATGCTTACACATCCAGCTCCGCGTCATGCGCATGCTCGTATATGAACTCTTTTCTCGGTGGCACATCACTACCCATAAGCAGTGATGTCACATCATTTGCCAGGCGCCCATCCTCTATTTCAATACGCTTTAGCATCCTTGTTGCGGGATTTAGTGTGGTATCCCAGAGCTGATCCGCATCCATCTCTCCAAGACCCTTATATCTTTGCAACGTAAACTTGCCTGTATGTGTCTTTCTGTACTTGTCAAGCTCCGCATCGTCATACAAATATTTTTCCTCGCCCTTTGACGGAATAGCCTTGTAAAGCGGAGGCATGGCAACATATACATGTCCCTCTAAAATAAGCTCAGGCATAAACCTGAAGAACAGAGTCAAAAGCAGTGTGGAGATATGAGCTCCGTCCACATCAGCATCGGCCATAATGATGATTTTGTCATAGCGAAGCTTTGTTATATCAAAATCATTTCCATACCCTTCCGAAAATCCGCAGCCAAACGCATTTATCATTGTCTTTATTTCAGCGTTTGCCAGTACCTTATCAATACTTGCCTTTTCAACATTCAAAATCTTGCCTCGAATCGGCATGATTGCCTGAAACATACGGTTTCTTGCCATCTTTGCCGAGCCTCCGGCCGAATCTCCCTCGACTATGAAAATCTCGCACTTAGAAGCATCCCTGCTCTCACAGTTTGCAAGCTTTCCGTTTGAATCAAATGAAAACTTCTGCTTTGTGAGCAGATTGGTCTTTGCCTTCTCCTCCGCTTTTCTAATCTTTGCGGCCTTCTCAGCACATGATATTACCGTCTTTAAGACCTCAAGATTCTTGTCAAAATAAAGCGGTACCTCATCATTTGTCACCTTGGCAGTTGCACGGTTTGCATCCTGATTGTCAAGCTTTGTCTTTGTCTGACCCTCGAATCTAGGGTCAGGATGCTTTACTGACACTACAGCAGTCATGCCGTTTCTGACATCTGCTCCATTGAAATTCGCATCCTTGTCCTTTAATATACCAAGCTCTCTGGCATATGAGTTTATAATACCTGTAAAGGCTGTCTTAAAGCCTGTGATATGTGCTCCACCCTCAGAATTGTATATATTGTTGCAAAAACCAAGAATATTCTCATGGAACTCGCTTGTATACTGAAAAGCCACCTCAACCTTTATATTCTCACTCTCTCCTGTAAAGTAAATGACATCATGCAGCTTTTCTATATTTTTATTTAAATCCTTTACAAAACCGATAATACCCTCAGGCTCATGATACTCAATATGCTCTGTCTCATCGCCTCGTTTGTCCTCGTATATGATTGTAAGCTTCGGATTGAGATACGCAGTCTCCTTAAGTCTGTTCTTTACATCCTCTTCCTTGAATCTAGTCTTCTCAAAAATCTCCGGGTCAGGCAGGAAATTAATCCTTGTTCCTGTCTTTTTGGTTTTACCTATAGTAGGAAGCAGGCCATTTTCAAGCTCCACAACAGGAACACCCTTTTCATATCTGTCATGGTGGATAAAGCCATCTCTGCTTATCTCCACATCCATATATGTGGATAGTGCATTTACAACCGACGAACCAACTCCGTGCAGACCTCCGCTGGTCTTGTATACAGAATTGTCGAATTTTCCTCCGGCGTGCAGTGTAGAAAATACAACTCGTGCCGCAGAAACGCCCTTTGCATGCATACCTACAGGTATTCCACGTCCGTTATCCTCCACCGTACACGAACCGTTTTTCTCAAGAGTTACCCTTATGGTATCACAGGCACCTGCCAGATGCTCATCTACTGAGTTGTCCACAATCTCATATATCAGATGGTTTAGTCCCTTGGTTGTGACACTTCCTATATACATACCCGGTCTTTTTCTGACTGCCTCAAGTCCTTCTAAAATTGCTATGCTCTTCTCATCGTATGTTTGCTTCTTGGCCATACTTGTCTCCTACTTCTTTAAATTGCGTAATAATTATATTATCTGCCTTGCCTGCTATCCTTGATATGTGCTAACACCATCGTAGCTATTTTGAATATCATAGCATCATCAAAGGTTCTGATATCAAGACCTATCGACTTCTCAATACGCTCTAGCCTGTACACAAGCGTATTTCTATGCACATAAAGCTGTCTTGCTGTCTCTGAAATGTTCAGATTGTTCTCGAAGAACTTGGAGATTGTAGACATTGCCTCCTCATCATCAAGTATCTGTGGCACCTCGTCACCAAAAACCTCACGGATAAACATCTCACACAGGCTCATTGGAAGCTGATAAATAAGTCTTCCTATGCCCAGCCTGTCATATGCCATAATTTCCTTTTCCACATAAAACAGCCTGCCAACCTCAAGCGCCATTTTTGCCTCCTGATAAGACTCTGCAATCTTTGGAAGAACATCCGTCGGATTGCCATAGCCCACCCGTACCTTAATCATAGCCTCTGCAAGCAGATTGTCAACCAGACTTCCTGCAATAGATGAAAGCTTTTCCTGAAGCTTAACCGGATCTATGTCCTCAACATCCTTTACCAGCACTACATTATGTTCATCCATCGCCACCACAAAATCACCGCTTCTGATATCAGCCAGATTCTTTACAAGCTCAACAGCTATCTCATTGCAGTTCTTTCCGGTATCTATAACATATACTACTCGTTTTCTGTTTTCTATATGTAATTTCTTGGCACGGTTTATTATATCAGAACCAAGCATATTGCCAAGAAGAATATTCTGAATAAAATTATTTCTGTCATATCGCTCTGACTCACCAAGCACAAGTGTACGAAGCTGACAAACTGCCATCCTGCCTATTACAAGATTCTCACTCGTATACTGACAGAACATTACAAGCACATACTCAAGCTCTGAATCAATTTCAACCGCAAATGCTATTGCATCATTTTTTTCCCTAACATCCTCTTCGGATACTATAAACTCCTTCACAAAAATGTCGCTATGTTCCGGCTCTTCCACCGTACCTGTCAGATGCTTTCCCTTGGCTGAGTATAAAATCGCATCAAACGAAGTAATATTTTTTATTTCCTCAAGTGATTTTTTCAGTTTCTGATTCGTAATCATATTCCTATCCTCTCATTACTGTTCTGACGCAGACAAGTAAAAAGTCTCTACAAGTCATAAGCTGTAACCTTGCTATAATTTAACACCGTAACTTAACTTTTCAGAACCTCACATACATTCGCAAAAGAAAACCGGGTGTAAATTATACACCCGGTCTGTCAATTTACAACTATTTAATTTTAACGAACTAGTTGGTAATTGTCAATTCAGTTTCTTTATCAAATACATGAATCTTGTGTGGATCAAATGCAAGCTCAATGTGATCACCGTAACGAGCTGTTGTATCTGAATCAACTCTTGCTGACATATTTGCGCCTGCAACTGTGAAGTATAATAATACCTCTGCACCAAGTAACTCATATCCTGTAACATCTGAATCAATCTTGCATGTAGCAAATTTATCAAGATGCTCTGCTGAATCGTAGATATCCTCAGGTCTGATACCGAATACTACGTTCTTTCCTGCATAACCGCCATCGATAAGCTTCTTAGCCTTTGCCTCTGGAAGCTCAACCTGGTATTTATCGAATTTAAGGAATGCCTTTGCTCCCTCAACAACACACTGAGCATCTACAAAGTTCATCTGTGGTGATCCGATGAATCCTGCAACGAACAGGTTGTTTGGCTGATTGTAAAGCTTCTGTGGGCTGTCGACCTGCATGATAACACCATCTTTAAGAACAACGATTCTTGTTCCAAGTGTCATAGCCTCTGTCTGATCATGTGTAACGTAGATGATTGTTGCACCTAATCTGTTATGTAATGAAGAAATCTCAGATCTCATCTGTACACGAAGCTTTGCATCAAGGTTTGATAAAGGCTCATCCATAAGGAATACCTTAGGATTACGAACGATTGCACGACCCATGGCAACTCGCTGTCTCTGTCCACCTGAAAGAGCCTTTGGCTTACGGTCTAATAATTTCTCAAGGTCAAGGATTCTTGCTGCCTCCTCAACTTTTGCCTTAATCTCATCCTTTGGAACTTTTCTAAGCTTAAGTCCAAATGCCATGTTGTCAAATACTGTCATATGTGGGTAAAGAGCGTAGTTCTGGAATACCATTGCGATATCACGATCCTTTGGCTCTACGTCATTCATAACCTTTCCGTCGATGATAAGCTCTCCTGAAGAAATCTCCTCAAGACCTGCGATCATACGAAGTGTTGTTGATTTTCCACATCCTGAAGGTCCTACGAAGATGATGAACTCTTTATCTTCTACTTCAAGGTTGAAATCCTTAACTGCCTCAAATCCGTTTGGATAAACTTTGCAAACGTTCTTTAATGATAAACTTGCCATTTTAAAAATACCTCCTAAGTATTATGTACATATATGTAACTGTTCAGTGCCTTGACTGTCTGTTACCTTGTTTCTTTGTATCTTTATAATACAAAACATATCGTCAATTGGCTATAGTCAATCCGCCAAATAATTTAACGTGTTGTTGTCATTATGACGAAACACAGTCTGATATCGAAACAATTACAAGGTAATTACTGCAATAAACGTACTAATTACAGCTTAGAATATCCAAAGCCATTGACCATAGCCTCAATCGGCAGCCCCTTCTTGCAGAATGGACACTCTGTAACAGGATATGTCTGGTAGTTTACCACATCATCGTCATCAAACAGCTTATCAATCTTTACTCCATTGACCTCATCGATGGTTGAGAATATGGACGCAATACATGTGACCATACCGCCATAATAGTTGATACACTCCATCGCTCTTCTGATCGTCTCACCTGTCGTGGTAGTTGCCAGAAGAAGTACAACATGCTTGCCATCTATAGCGCCCTTATTGTTATCCCTGAAAAGCATCTGTCCGTTGTTAATCTCAGGCGATACAACGTAAATTGTCTCGTGCTTATTCACAGACATAAGTCCGTTTCTCTCAATCTCCTGGCTTAAGAATGCACCAATCATTTCTGTTCCATCCATACATACGATTGTATCTATATATGAATGATGCGGTACCTTGGTGTAAAGAGCCTTTGCAGCTTCCTTTGCCTCGGACACACGGGTCTTGATGCTTGTCACATCTACATAATAATTAATATGCGAATGACTTGTAGCGAAATGTCCCGGTATAGCATGTAAGTTTAAGCCTGCACTCTCCTTTGATTTAAATTTTACAATACGATTTTCCATGATAAGTCCCCCTTTTCAAGTAAAGATTTGTTTTAATTGTAACTCATTTGTGATTAATTAGCGCCTGTAGAACCGAATCCACCGGCACCGCGCTTCGTATCTGAAAGCTCTGACACCTCATTAAACTCAACAGCCAGATATGGCATGACCACAAGCTGCGCTATACGATCTCCGGGATTAATAGTGCGTGCCTGCGTTCCATCATTGTGAAGAGCCACAATATACTCTCCCCTGTAATCACTGTCACACACACCCACGCAGTTTGCCGGGCGAAGTGCCTGCTTTGCAGCTAAACCGCTTCTGGCAAAAACTGCCCCAAAATATCCGTCAGGAATCTCTATCGAAAGCCCCGTGCCTATCTTTGCTGTCTCGTGTGGCTCAATGACAAGCTCCTTAGTAATGTCGGCATATAAATCATAGCCTGCTGCATATTCACTTCCCCTTGTAGGGATTTTGGCTGTGGTTGTCAATTTTTTTATATTTATTTTCATTTTATAATTTCCCCTGATGCAATTTTATATATGACTGTCTATAGCCATTTATTACCCAACCTGTTAACTAATTATTTCCACTCCAGACTTGAGTGCTCAATCTTCCTGTCACGAAGCATAAGCTCTGAGACAGCCTCCTTTGCCGGTTTATCCTCAAAAAGCACTCTGTTTACTTCCTCGATAATCGGCATCCTTACATCATATTTTTCAGCAAGGGCAAGTGCAGCCTTTGCTGAATAGATGCCCTCTACAACCATCTTGACTTCTTTTGTTGCTTCATCCATTGTGTATCCCTGACCTATGAGCATTCCGGCCTTTCTATTACGGCTGTGACGACTCTCACATGTAACAATAAGGTCTCCGATACCTGTCAGTCCAAAAAGTGTCTCCGCCTTTGCTCCCATCTCAATCGCAAGCACAGATATTTCTGCAATTCCTCTGGTAATAAGCGCTGCCTTTGTATTATCTCCATAGCCAAGTCCGTCTGCCATGCCTGCTGCAAGTGCTATGACATTCTTGAGGGAGCCTCCAAGCTCCATTCCAAGCACATCAGGACTGGTATACACACGAAATACCTCATTCATAAAAAGATCCTGTACTATCTCAGCGGTCTTCTGTGTCCTTGCTCCTGCAACAACAGTCGTAGGAAGCAGCTGTCCGACCTCCTCTGCATGTGAAGGTCCACACATTACAGCCACATCAGCGCAAGGTATCTCACTCTCTACCACATCAGATATGGTCATAAGAGTGTTTTCTTCAATTCCCTTTGCCACACAGACAATTATCTGTCCTTCCTTCACAAACGGAGCCATTTTTACTGCTGTGCTTCTGGTGAATACAGAAGGTACCGCAAGTACAAGTATATCGTTATTTTTGATTGTTTCCTCTATATCTGTTGTAAAGGTAATGCTATCCGGAAGCTTTACTCCAGGAAGCTTATCAATATGCTCATGCTTTTCTTTAAGCATCTCAATCTCGCTCTCCACGATTGACCATATTTCAACAGAATGTCCGTTATTTGCAAGCACCAGGGATAATGCCGTTCCCCAGCTTCCTGCACCTATAATACCTACTCTACTCATTTTCTATGCCTCGTATTTTATATAATTATTATAATCCAAAACTATTATTTACTTTGCCTTCTGACCAAATTTATTTTCAGTTCCGCTTAAAAGTCTCTTGATATTGGCTCTGTGTCGCCAGATAGCCATCGCCGTAAAACAAGCAGCAAGTATATCAAACTCGACCGCATAATTGCCACTTACTCCAAGCAGCCCCATATGGTTAAACACAATTGCCTGAATCAGAAACGATATAACAACCAGTATAGAACCAAGCGAGACATATCTTGTTATGGCTACAGCAAAAATAAACAATACCAAACATATCGGAGCCGCAATCGGACATACAGCAAGTATCACACCTGATGTACATGCTATTCCCTTTCCTCCCTTGAAATTGAGAAAGAACGGAAAATTGTGTCCAAGCACCGCTCCAAAGCCTGCATACAGCTCTATGCATTTAACAGCCTGTGGATATGTATTTCTATATATGAAATAAAATATCAAAACCGCTATGATTGCCTTGAACAAATCACCAAAGAAGGTAACTGCACCGGCCTTCCATCCAAGTGTCCGAAGCGTATTGGTGGTGCCTGAATTACCGCTTCCATGCTCTCTTACATCTATTCCATGTGCCTTACCATAAAAATATCCGGTCTGAAAGGTTCCAAAGAAATACCCTACGACCAATGCTAAAATCCTAGCCAGTATCATTTTACTCATTTTCCTTTCGTTCTCTTGTAATAAACTTAAGTGCAGTTCCCCTGAAACCAAATGTATCCCTGATTCTGTTCTCAAGATATCTGGTATATGAAAAATGCATAAGATTCTTGTCGTTTACAAAGATTACAAAGGTAGGCGGCTTAACCGAAACCTGAGTTACATAGTATATCTTAAGTCTCTTGCCCTTGTCTGTAGGAGGCTGCTGCATGGCAACTGCCTCCGTAACGATCTCATTTAGCACTCCTGTTGCAACACGCATTGAGTTATTTTCTATAACAACATCGATGAGCTCAAATATCTTGTTGAGTCTCTGACCTGATTTTGCCGAAATAAACAGTATCTCTGCATATGGTATAAAGCTTAATATCTGTCTGATTTTCTCTGTGTGCTGCTTTACGGTATTATTATCCTTTTCAATGGCATCCCATTTATTGACAGCAATGATAATTCCCTTGCCTCTTTCGTGGGCAATACCCGCAATTTTAGCATCCTGCTCAGTAACTCCCTCTGTAGCATCTATCACTACAATGACAACATCAGCTCTCTCAACTGCGGAAACTGCACGTATAATACTGTATCGCTCTATATCCTCTTTTATCTTATTCTTGCGCCTGAGACCGGCTGTATCGATAAATATATACTCCTTACCATCATATTTTATGGCTGTATCGATAGCATCTCTTGTGGTGCCTGCTATATCTGACACTATTACCCTGTCCTCACGGGCAAGCTTGTTGATAAGTGATGACTTACCTACATTAGGCTTACCTACTATAGCAACTCTCGGTCTGTCATCCTCATCGTCCTGCTTAGATGAATCCGGAAAATGCTTTACAACCTCATCAAGCATATCTCCGAGTCCGAGCATTGAAGCTGCAGATATAGGATGTGGATCACCAATTCCTAAGTTATAAAACTCATACACATCAGTCATATACTTTTCAAAGCTGTCCACCTTATTGACAACTAATACAACCGGCTTGTGTGAACGACGAAGCATATCCGCTACCTTTGAATCGGAATCAACAAGTCCCTGCTTCACATCTGTAATAAAAATAATAACATCTGCGGTGTCTATAGCAATCTGTGCCTGCTCTCTCATCTGTGACAGTATCACGTCTCCGGATTCCGGCTCAATACCCCCTGTATCAATCATGGTAAAATTATAATCAAGCCATGATACATCTGCATAGATTCTGTCTCTTGTGACACCCGGAGTGTCCTTTACTATAGATATCCTCTCTCCTGCAAGCGCATTGAAGAGAGTAGATTTTCCAACATTTGGACGGCCAACGATGGCCACTACTGGTCTGCTCATATACTCTCCTGTTCTAAATTCATATTAGATTATAGACTAATTGTAACTATTCAAAATAATGATAAAATAATAAACAAAACATCTATAACAGAGTAATTATATCACAATACCATTTACAGAGACAACTATTCATATGTCAAAAGTGGTTCTTTTGATGAAATTAATCCATTTTCTTTAAGAACAGCTATCAGATTAGTACAGTTTTCGCCAAAACTAATGTTGACCGAATACGTTTCAATACCATCGGAACGGGCATCCCCAAAATCAGAATACTCCTTTGTCACACCCAGTATATCCAACAGCTCCTCATACCATGTGAAGCCATAGACATTCCAGCTTTTTCCAATCCTGTTGCCCTTTGGCACTGTAAAATTCAGCATAAGATCGTACATATAGCTGTTATCCTTATCCACTCCGTCAAGCATTCTCTTCAAATTATATTCCTGCATCACACCGGCCTCAACATCCTTCTTCACAGCCTCAAAAATATCCGCTGCAACTTTTCCGTTAAAGCTCTCATTCAGCACATCTACATATTTATCATCATACTGCTCTGCCGAGCCATTGATAAAGGTAATATCTGTCGTATCACACTGCATTATGGCATTAATAATATTCTGTGGTTTATTTTCCTCCGCCATAATCGCCCTGCACTGCTTATGTGGATTAAAATCATCGGTTGTATGATATACACGGTTGACCTTTTCTCCGTTTTTTAATGTATATGAGATCGTAATATTCCAGGAATCATTATATCTCTTTTTAAAATAATCCTTTTTCTGCGCCATAAGTATCTTTTGAGTCTCTAAAATCTTTTCAACATCCTTTCCCTCCAGGTTGATATCAAAATCTATGGCTATACTGGCAGAATCAATATCAGCAAGCTTCGGTATATAATTTTCCTGCACATTTCCGTAAACTGTTATACCTCCAAATACAACTACAACAAACCCACCGAAAGCAATGATTTCCTTAAATAGTGCTTTAGAAAAAATTTTAAAATTCTTCCTTATAATCATCTCTAAAAGTAAGAAGACTATGATTCCAAGCACCACTGCAAGCATCATAATCGCAGGAACACCAATGCTGATTCTAAGCCCAAGCAGCAGCGACGCTGTAACCGTAGATAAAATCAGTCCTCCCAGACAGCCAAGCCCCCATCTGAAAACAGGCTTAAGCTTTGGAATAGCTATAAAACTTCCTGCATTTTCCAAATCTCTGTGTTTATAAATCTTATAAGAAATAAAGTATATAACTGCCGCCGCGATGACATAAACTACGATAGTGTTTGTGCCTCTGAAGGTATATTTAATACAGTAATAATCATCCCCTGCTTTCTTCATGCCAGGATGAAATCCTACACGATTGAGAAGCTGCAACATGGGTACAAACCACGTAACACTTATTTTCCTTACAAATTCCATATATGGAAGCCCGTATGATACATATGTGAGCACATTGGCAATGGCAATAACCGCTCCTCCATACAAAAGATTGACAACCGCATACATCACTGCTACAGAAACCAGCTGTCCTGTAATCACTGCGCACAGACACACCAGGCTGTACATAAAAAATGATATTCCCATTGCAGCAAGCAGATTGATTCCAATATGTACCACCTTAGTATTTCCATATGATATACATATAACAAACGACATAATGTACTTAATTATCTGCGGAATCCACATAAACAGCAGACCTGTCAACACATTGGTCGAAAAAAGCTGCCGCCTTGTCACAGGCATAGAGTGAATCATATTACAAGCTCTCGAATTATACAGATAACTGAACATTGCCATGCCTGTAACCAATGCCATGACAAAAATAAAAATCATATCTGCCTCCATGCTGATAGCCGGGGATATGATATCAAGCATATACTTATGCCAGTTTTTGCCATAAATAAACTCTGCATTCTTAAATCTGCTCCATATGGAAAACGGACCGTTGAGTAATAGCACTATTGTATACAGTGTCCAGATTGGCCAGTAAAGCTTTACATTCTTTTGCAGCATTGTTCTATTAATAAATGATATCTTTGACTTCATAGTCCTCTCCTCCCATCTCATAGATAAATATTTCCTCCAGAGTAAGAGGCAGTACATCCACTACCTGCGGACTGTCTTTGCCATCTGTAATCGCCTTTACTACAGCATCCGGCTCTCCACGTACTATAACAGTGTATACTCTTCCTATATTTGACATATGAAGTACTTTAAAATCCTGTGGTATCTTAGGCATACCATACGGACACGCAATCTGAATCTTTGAAATATTACCCTGCAGCTCTGTAAGAGAGCGCTCTATCATAATCTTTCCCTTATTGAGAATACCTACATGATCACACACATCCTCCAGCTCGCGCAGGTTATGAGACGATACAACCACTGTAGTATTATTTGCAGCCACATCATCAAGCATGATAGACCATATCTGTCTTCTCATGACAGGATCAAGCCCATCAACAGGCTCATCGAGTACAATAAGCTTTGGTTTACAGCACAGCGCAAGCCAGAAGGCAACCTGCTTCTGCATCCCCTTTGAAAGCTTTCTGATATTTCTTTTAACATCTATAGATGGGAAAAACTCCTGCATCCTGTAAAACTGCTTCTCATCAAAATTTGGATACATTCCCTTATAATAATGCATCATATTAATTGTATCAGATTGCAAAAAATAAAACATATCATCCGGAATGTAAGCCATATGTCCTTTAATCCTTGCATTTTCATATATAGGCTCACCTTCAATAAACACTTCCCCTGCATCCTGTCTCATTACTCCTGTAATATGCCTGATAAGTGTAGATTTGCCGGCTCCGTTTGGGCCTACAAGCCCATAGACAGCTCCTTTTTCCACGTTCATATTCACACCATCAAGTGCCGTAAAATCGTCAAATTTTTTCACTAAATTATTTATCTGTATCATCATTACCCTCTGTCACAACATCTTCTGTCTGCATATCTTGTGTTACAAATCTGACTAAGTCATCTTCCATGCTCAGCTGCTCTTTCGCATCATCCATTCTTGTTCTCAATTCCTCAACAGGTGTTTCAAGCACAAATAACTCTGTCACCACCTGATCAAAGAGTATTTTCAAATTCCTTGTCAGACTCTGCCTGGCTGTCTTAGCATCAGCAACAAAGGTTCCTTTACCACTTTTAGTATAAAGATAGCCTTCCTCCTCAAGTTCCTTGTATGCTTTTGCGATAGTGTTAGGATTGATTGCATACTTGCAGGCAAGCACACGTACAGACGGTAGCTTTTCGTCCTGCTTAATAACATTCATAACAATCATTCGTCTGATGCCTTCCTTAATTTGTTCATAAATAGGCTTTGAATCTCGATAATTTAACTGCATATCGTTCTCCCCGGTTCATATACGCCAGTACCGCTGTGCCTTTTATATTAATTCAAAGAACCAAAAACTGTCTGGCAGCATCAGTTCCCGCACAGTGTACTATCCAACGTGATACACCTATTTTAACATATATAGCTTTAGGCATTTCTTATTATTTCCTTAATAGATTGTGCGAAAATTACTTAAGAAACATAAAAGCTCCAAGATTTCCACGCTTTCCATGACTTGCTCTATGCGAAAATAAAAGAGAGGGATTACAACAAGTGCATATATTGCTTATGGCAATATTGTCTTCCTGTACTCCTGCCTCCACAAGCACTCTCCTGTTACATTCCCAAAGATTGAGCTGATATTTGCCAGCTCCCTTATAGAGCAGAATATCACTCGCATGAGGATCGTCTGTTGTCGCAAACTCATCCACAAAACACTCTGCAACATCCTGACTTATCTCATAGCAGTCCTGACATATTGAAGGACCTATCGCTGCTATAACATCATGTGCCTCGGTACCAAACTCCCTGTTCATAGCAATAAGTGTCTGTTTTCCCATGCGATTTACAGTACCTCTCCAGCCCGAATGGCTAAGTCCTATTGCCCTATGTACCGGATCAACAAAATAAAGCGGTACACAATCAGCATAAAATGTGGCAAGCACAACATTTGGCTCATTCGTGATAAGTCCGTCCACATCTGTATATGGTCTCTTTCTTGTCACCCCGATGCCACACTGCTTTTTTCCAACTCTCAAAACATTGGTAGTATGTGTCTGGTCTGTCGTAACAATCTGTCCTGCCTCTGCTCCGATTGCCTCCGCCACTCTTTTATAGTTTTCTAAGACCTTTTCCTCGTCATCTCCACGTGTAAAGCTTAGATTTAAGCTTTCAAACATCCCTTCACTGAGTCCACCAAGACGTGTTGTAAAGCAATGCTCTATCATAGAAAGCTCATTTAGCTTCCTAAAATGTAACAAAGGAACAACACTTCCGCTTGAAAGGACGTGCTTTTTTAATTCCAGAACATCTTTATCATTCTTTGCAACAAAATCATTTATAGTAATTTCATCAACATTTTTGTGTATGTTTTCAGCCTGCATATTCTTATCCATCTTTATATTCTTATCCTTCTTTATATTCTTATCCATCTTTATATTCTTATCAATGTCTGTCTTCATATTTATATATATATGCAACTATATATTACCGATAACTATTGCTGTTTATAATTATCTGATCCTTGTCTGTTTTCACTAAATAGTCTGGTCAAACGTTTATAAATTAACGGTTCCGTAATACCTGTCCGTAACTGCCAAGCCAATAGTTATTGACTGCCCTCAAATGCATTCTTCAACACAGTAACCTCGTCATCGTCCACTGCTATCACATCAAATCTGCATGGCGTCCACTCATTCAGACCATGTGTCATAAGATAATACCTTGCAACTGATATGATTTTTTTCTGTTTGCTGTAGCCAACTGCTTCAAGAGCCCTGCCGCAGCCATTATCCCTACGGTATTTCACCTCACAAAAACATATTGTATCTCCTTCCTTTGCGATTATATCTATCTCTCCAAAGCGGTTTCTGTAATTGCAGGCAAGTACACTATATCCCATATTTATCAACTGCTCAGCTGCACGCTGCTCATATATACTTCCAACACTTCTTTTATTCATAACTGTCTCACTTATCATATAACCTACACACTATCTTTTGTCAATTTTTGCCTTGAGCTTATCTTGCCAAAATCTGCTCACCATTTGTCACTGAATTGTTGTATTGATTTACCAAATTTGATATCTGCATAGCATCACCCTGATATAGTATCGTTATGTTTAAGTATACATGTATAAATTGTATCATTTATTGGTATTTCTGTCACTATATTACTGTTCACACACCACAGTGTAACCGGCAACAATTGATTTCTTTCAAAAATCAGGTAAATTCCACCATATTCTTCCTATACCACTTTGGACAAAGATTGCGCTGACATTGTGGATTGAACCGCTCCCTTATATCAGTGTGCTCAAAATACACCTTCCATAACTGCTCAAAACTGTCTGTCTTCACCGGCACACTTCTCTCAAGCTGTTTAAATTCACTTTCATTGATATAAAAGCACTCCTTAAGCCTTGGGTGGACCACTGCATACCTTCTTCTATCATCATAGATTACAAAATTTTCCCCGGGATACCTGTCCACAAAATGCCACATAACAACCGGTATCATATCGCATTTTGGTTCAAAGTGCGCCAGCAGATAGTTTCCATTATCACTAAAACGAATAAACCCTCTTATCTTGTCAGCCTCTTTATTTACCTTTCTTGAAAGCTCAAATACCTCCATAACATATTTATCGGTCATGTGCTCCATAATCCTTTGTCCCACCTTAAATGCTCTGACAAGAAATCCAAGCACTATTGTTGCTCTATTATCAGAATAATGGCACAAAGCATCAAATACAGTCTCATATATCTTAAAACCAAGCTTCTTTTGAATTGTCAAAATTGTCTTTTGGACCTTTACCTCATCTGTTTCAATATCTATCATCTTTGAAAAAAGTGTATAGTTTCCTCCAATGCCTATCTCAATAGAAATATTGTCCCTGTATACTTCGTGATTTTCTTTTTGCATTTGATTTTTGTATACAAAAGCATCATATATAGCGGTAAAAATCCCATTTATATTATTGTCACATCTAAGTATTATATTATCCATGCATACTTCTCCCTGCAGCTTTACAAAAATATTGTCTATCCAGATATAAAATCAAATATACTCATCTGCTCATAAGTACATGATTTATTATCAGCTAAAAGCATAGTATCCGGCCTTTCGTTATATATGAGATGCCTTGTAATATAGCTTTCATCAAGCTTTGTATTGTACATCATACGACCATCACAGGTGATAAAGTACAGTGCTCTTTTGAGCACGACACCCATTTTCTTTAAATCTGTAAACGAAAGCTTTGCATGCTTTCTGGCTTTTATAATACGCCTTACACTGTTAGTGCCTATTCCCGGGACCCTGAGAAGTGTATAATAATCCGCCGTCATAATCTCAACCGGAAAACACTCCAGATGACCTACAGCCCACTGACACTTTGGATCAATATAATCATTAAAGCTCTGATTATCCTCCGACAAAAGCTCTCCTGCCTTAAAGCCATAAAATCTCATAAGAAAATCTGCCTGATAAAGCCTGTGCTCTCTCTTTAACGGTGGCGGCTGCCCGATACCCGGTAATGACTCATCCATATTAACATTCACAAAAGCCGAGTAAAAAACTCTCTTCATATCAAACCTGTTGTACATTGCTTCTGCTACAGATATAATCTGAAAATCACTCTCTCCGGTTGCTCCCACAATCATCTGTGTACTCTGCCCCGCCGGCACATAATATCTGTCCGGTCTTTTGATACTTAAGCCTGTATTATTGATATAATCACCAGCTCCATAAGAAACGTCCGTTGTCTCACAGACAACTCCCGGATCAAGCTGCACTCCCATGCCCCAGCTTTTTTCTGCAAGCTTATCAGCCTTCCCGCAATCTGTAGCAACCCTAAGGCTTCTGTGATACTCTGATAATCTTGCAGTACTATCTTTTATTTCGGCCATCTGCTCATAATATGCCTGCTCATCTATATACATACGGTTTTTCATACTGCTATTGCCATGATACATTCGGCTGTCCTTTATACCATTTTGAATAAATCTCATAGGTGTAAGAATGTTTTTACGCGCCTTATTCGGAGCAACTGCCCTAAGCCCTTCCGCTGTGGGCAACTCCAGATTAACACTCATCCTATCACAAAGATATCCAATCATCTCAAGGACCTCAGAGGAGGCTCCCGGTATACCCTTGATGTGTATATACCCATTGAAATGATATTTGTTTCTCAAAAGAAAAAGCGTGGTATATAAAAGCTGCATGGTATGCTCGGGCGATTCTATGATACCGGAGCTTAAGAAAAGTCCCTCTATATAATTGCGTCTGTAAAACTCAACAGTAAGGTTACATACCTCCTCAGGCGTAAATGTCACTCTTTCAACATCATTAGTGCATCTGTTGATACAGTATTTGCAATCATAAATACATTCATTTGTAAAAAGTATCTTGAGAAGCGATATACACCTGCCATCAGCTGTAAACGAATGACATATTCCACTGGCAAATGCACTCCCCATATCATTTCCATTACCCGAACGGGATGCCCCACTGGAAGTGCATGCAACATCAAACTTTGCCGCATCAGACAGAATCTTAAGTTTTTCCATAATATCAGCACTGATTGACGTTAACATAAGGCCTCCTTATTTTATCGAACATCTGTTTGCATTATACAACATATGTTCGGGTAAATCAAGTGAAAATTTTTGGAAAAATATTGTTATGGTTCATAAGCACAAAAACCATAGTATCTTAAATGCATTAAGATACTATGGTTTTTATTTATAATAATTATCGTAACTATTCAGTTGCAAAAAATATCGTAGCCTTTATAAACAGACTTTATTCCGTCTAAAAAATATTCTTAAGAGCTACTATATGACATGATTTTATCCCAATTTGGTCTTAAAAAACTCGATTATCCTATCCCACAGTTCATCCTGGAAAAACTGCAGATCCGCATGGTCAGCGCCTTCTAATGCAATCAAATCTGCATCACAGCCATTTTCAATAAGCTTGTCATAAAGCTCTTCACTCTGCTCAAACGGAACTGTCTGATCATTTATACCATGAATAATCAAAAATGGAGGAGCATCTTTTGTCACCTTAGACACCGGAGAACTGTTGTATGCTTCCTTAATATTTCTCATAATATTATATCCGAGTAAAAGTGACTCCATAGATGCTGCGCATTCCTCGGCATCTTTATACTTAAATGTGCTAAGGTTAGTAGGTGGATACCATGGACATGCTGCCTGAATACTGCTTGACTCTTCAAGATATTCTCCAACATCATGAGCTTTATCATGATCAAATGCCGCCATACATGTCAAAAATCCTCCGGCTGATTCTCCCATCGCACCAAAATGTTCCTTGTCAATTCTGTATCTGTCAGCATGCGCCCTCAAATACCTGATTGCAGCCTTCACATCCTCTATCTGCATAGGATAGCAGCCCTCATTTGATGTGCGGTATTCCACACTGCAAACAACAAAACCTTGATGAGCAAGCGTGCTAAGATATGATAGATGTGCTGACTTATCCATCCTCATCCATCCACCACCGCATATCCATACTATACAAGGATAACGCTTGTCAGACATATCTTCCGGATATATTAAATCCAGTTTTAAATCCCTGCGACAGTGATCATACCACGAATCCACCTGCGCATATGTGATATCAGACACCAGCACATACTGTGGTTTTGTTGTATTGATCATAAGCTTTTCTTTCATTATAAAATCCTCCTTACATTTGTGTTCCTTCTTGAAATACAAATTAGTATTATTTGAAATAAATACTTTATTCCCATTATAATACATCTATTTTCATTTTTAAACATAAAAAAACCTTGAAACAACTATCTTGCTTCAAGGTCTAAGAACAGGGGATGAGAGAATCGAACTCCCGCTAAAAGTTTTGGAGACTTCTGTCATACCATTTGACCAATCCCCTATATTTAAATATTATATCAAATATAGAAAAAGGACGCAATAGGAATTACGTCTTATTTTAATATACCTTCAAAACTTCATACAAATTTGATTTTTTTCAATCTACACCGAAAAACTCATCTCGATTCCGCTTCGCTTCATCTCGATGGATTTGCTTCGCAAATCTGCGTCCAATTAAATCC